>Ga0302284_1000346_pt1 | contig 22154 bp, 16 predicted proteins | sample III_Fen_E2_1_FD_198760 | JGI IMG/M metagenome (GOLD analysis project Ga0302284, IMG submission 198760) | Peat permafrost microbial communities from Stordalen Mire near Abisko, Sweden - III_Fen_E2_1 | ecosystem: Environmental > Terrestrial > Soil > Wetlands > Permafrost | place: Sweden: Abisko...
GAAATAAATAATCCCGATAAATCGGGACATTTAAGCTTTGCAAGGAATCTTATCTGGATTATAAGTAATTATAACTATTGAGATAAAAGATATTGAATTTTAACGGTATTTTTACGGAATAATATTTTTAAGCTTAGCTTTTATAGTTAACCTGATTTTCTCCGATTTTATGAAAAAAGTATTTAAAATATTCCTATGGCTCTTTATTACTATCCTGAGCCTGATCCTGTGTTTAGTTATCTTTCTGTATGCCTACTATTCTGTGCTGGAGAAAAAGCAGATCAGACTGGAGAAACAGCTTGAATTAAAATCGAAGGTTATCACAGTCCCTGCCGATTCCATTAATAATGGTTCACAGGGTGTCGGTCTTAACCTCATTCCAGTTCCTCAGAAGGTGCTATTTAGAAATGGACATTTTGTATTCCCGTTAACGATTGTCTATTCAGTTGAAGATACTTTAAAAGGGAAAGTAGCGAATTTACTGAAATCACTTTCTGAAACTTCTGCAAAGTATTCAGAGAAGGGAGAAATTTTCCAATTCAGACTCAGGAAAGCGTTACCAGTCCAGGGCTATATTATGGATATCAGCCCTGATAAAATATTAATTGAATACAGCAATCTTCAGGGACTGTATTATGCTATCGTTTCACTTAAAGTACTTAAACATAATTATGGCGGCACAATTCCGTGTGTTTATATTGAAGACTCTCCCGATCTTGCTGTAAGAGGAATGATGCTTGATATCAGCAGAGACAAAGTTCCGACAAAGGAAACACTTCTGAGTATTCTTGGCTTACTGGCTGATCTGAAATATAATCATTTTGAATTGTATGTGGAGGGATTTTCATTTGCCTATCCTTCTTTTCAAAAGCTCTGGCAGGGAAAAGAAACACCTGTTACAGGGGAAGAAATCCAATCTCTTGATGCTTTTTGCAGGACACATTTTATTGACTTTGTCCCAAACCAGAATTCATTCGGACATATGATGGCATGGCTGGCAACAGATCAGTATAAAGATCTGGCAGAATGTCCTAAGGGATATAAAATGCTGGGATTGATAAGCGCCAAAACTACGCTGGATCCTGTTGATCCGCGAAGTATTGAACTCGTTTCAAAAATGACCGATGACATGTTACCAAATTTTACTTCTTCAAACTTCAACGTTAATCTTGATGAACCATTTGAACTAGGTAAAGGGAAGAGTAAAGATCTATGTGCCAGAAAAGGGGAAGGAGAAGTATATCTTGATTATGCTCTGAAGCTGCATGATATAGTGGTAGCAAAAAATAAAAAGATGATGATGTGGGGAGATATTGTATTGAGACATCCGGAACTTATACCCCGCATACCCAAAGATATAACTCTGCTCGACTGGGGTTATGAATCAACCTACCCTTATGAAAGACATTGCAAGACATTACAAGAATCAGGTCTTGCTTATATGGTGTGCCCCGGAACAAACAGCTGGACAAGTATTACGGGTCGTACCAATAATATGCTGGCTACTGTTGAGATTGCAACAAAAAATGCTGTAAAATATGGTGCCAGGGGTATGCTTATCACAGACTGGGGTGACATGGGCCACTGGCAATATTTACCTGTAAGCTATGCTGGCTATGCCGTTGGAGGTGCGCTTAGCTGGAACAGTAACAGCAGTAAAGAATTGCCTCTTACTACTTTTTTGAACACTTATGTTTTCATGGATAAAAGTAAGATAATGGGAGATCTTGTCCTTGATCTCGGCAGGTATAACAGGTTTGAGGAATTTCCTATTATGAACATGACTACCACTATGTTATCCTTTCAGTTTGGGTTACGCGACAAGTTAATGATCTCTTCAATCTTTGACAAAATTTTATCAGGCATCACCGATCTGATGAAAGATATTGCACCTGAGATGATAACAGCTTTCAAAACCAATTATGAAAACAGACGGTCATTTGATTATAAAGGGCTGCATGAATTTATCGATTCAAAAGAAGCTTTGCTTAATAAGTCAAAGATTACAACCTCCGATAGCCTTATAATTCGTGACGAATATGCCAATGCAATACGTCTGATAAGGTTGGGAGCCGGACTAAAGCGATATATTGATTTCAGAAAGGGTCTGACAATAGAAGAAGAGAAATCTCAATTGCTGGCAATGAAGGAACTGGGCGATAAATATCTGTCTGAGAACCGGAGGCTCTGGCTGCTGCGTAACAAACCCGGCGGATACGATCTCAGCGTCCTTTCATTGAACAACCTCATGCAACAGTTCAATGATCGTCAACTTCTTCTTAATAAGTCTTCACTTTCCAGAGGATGGAACAGATTCCTTGAGAAAATAGGAGCTGCTGGTGCAGTCTTATATTTAAAATCAGCTTCATGACTGTCGGAATCATTTCAGTATTTCCTTCCTGCAAGAGTAATGGCAGGCGACTTTTCATTATAGCCAATTGGATACCGATTGCACTATTAAGCATAAGATATTAATAAATCCTGTCATGAAAACTCTCTCTCTCTTTCTGTCATTTGTCATTTTATTAACAATTAACTGCTCATCGGGAGATAATAATCATGGCAGAAAATCAGGGATTGAGATTTCTCAGGGAAAAATCAGCGACGATTCTCTTCTGACTCTGGTTCAATATCGAACATTCGAGTACTTCTGGGATGGCGCTGAACCTAATTCAGGAATGGCCCGTGAACGATTTCATGTTGATGGCATCTACCCTGAGAATGATATGAATGTTGTTACATCGGGAGGTAGTGGTTTTGGGTTAATGGCAATCCTTGCAGGTATTGAAAGAGGCTTCATTACAAGGGGCGAAGCTTCAGCCCGTTATTCGAAGATAATTGATTTTCTTAAAAAGGCCGATAGGTTTCATGGAGCCTGGCCGCATTGGATTTATGGAGAGACAGGGAAAGTAAAACCGTTTAGTCAAAAAGATGACGGAGCGGATATTGTTGAAACTGCATACCTTATGCAAGGATTGCTGGCTGTACGAGAGTACTTCATAAACGGATCTGAAAAGGAGAAGGTGCTTGCTTCAGAAATAGATAAATTGTGGAGAGAGGTCGAATGGAGCTGGTTCACCAAAGGAGGTGAGAATGTATTATACTGGCACTGGTCTCCTAATTATGGCTGGGATATGAATTTTGCAGTAAGAGGTTATAACGAATGTCTTATACTATATATTTTAGCTGCATCCTCGCCAACATTCCCAATTCAGGCAAGTGTTTATCACGAAGGCTGGGCCAGGTCGGGCGCAATAAATACCCTCAGCGGCAAATATGGTTATATACTCAATCTGAGACATAATGGGGCAGAAGAATATGGTGGACCTCTTTTCTGGGCTCACTATTCTTATCTTGGATTGGACCCACGATATCTTAAAGATAAATATGCAGATTACTGGCAGGAAAATAAAAATCAAACCCTGATAAACTGGAAATGGTGTTCACTAAATCCAGGCAAATTTGCAGGTTATTCTGATTCCTGCTGGGGACTGACAGCTAGTTATTCAATAAATGGCTATGCTGCTCATGCACCCGGCGAGGTTAACGACCTCGGAGTGATCGCACCTTCTGCTGCTCTCTCATCCTTCCCATATACACCTGAACAATCGATGAATGCTGTGAAACACTTTTATTATATTCTTGGAAATAAAATATGGGGAGAATTTGGATTCTTCGATGCTTTCAGTGAGCAGAATAACTGGTTTCCTCAAAGGTACCTTGCTATTGATCAGGGACCGGTTGTTGTAATGATAGAAAATTTCAGGACCGGATTGCTCTGGAATCTGTTTATGTCTTCCCCGGAGATTCAAAATGGATTGAAGATCCTTGGTTTTACTTCAGGAGAATAATACAATGTTCAATTTTTTAAATGATTTGATTATAATAGTATTGAGATCGTAAAAAATACTTATATTGTCAATGAAAAATGATTTTAAAACATATTTTATTAAATTGTAATTAAAGATTATTTAAAATTTATGTTGTTATATTCTTAAATTTTAATATATTCGCACCGTGATTTTTAAATTGAAACGATTAAACTAAATAGATCGCAAGTTGTTAAATAAACAAAGTATTAAAAAGGTTAGAAAAATGAAGAACAAAGTTTTAATGGGATTAGCCGCTATCGTAATGGTTGCTTTCCTTTCTAGTTGTGGAAAAGTTCCACAGGCACAAGTTGATGCTACTAACGCAGCAATCGCAGCTGCACAGACTGCTGAGGCAGCTGTTTATGTACCGGCTGAATTTACAGCTGTACAGGATTCAATGAAAGCAATAAACGCTTCAATTGAAGTTCAGAAATCAAAATTATTCAAGAAATTTGGTCCTATTAAACTTAAACTTGATGCTACACTGGCTCTTGCAAACAAAGTAGCCGCTGACGCCGCAGTTAAGAAAGAAGAAGTTAAGAAATCTGTTGAGGCTTCACTGGCAGCTGTAAAAGCTGTTATTGAAGAAAACAAAACTCTTATCACCAAAGCTCCAAAAGGAAAAGAAGGAGCAGCTGTTCTTGAGCAGATTAAAACTGAAATGACTACAATCGAAGCTTCTGTAGCTGAAGCTCAGGGTCTGTATGATAAAGGTTCTTTCATGGATGCAAACAACAAAGTTAAAGCAGCAGCTGACAGAGCAACCGCTATCAATACCGAACTTAAAGATGCTATTGCAAAAGTACACGGAAAGGGAAAACCAGCACCAGCACCAGCAGCAGCAGCTAAACCAGCCGCTAAACCAGCAGCACCAGCCGCTAAACCAGCCGCTAAACCAGCAGCTAAGCCAGCAGCTAAGCCTCCTGTTAAGAAATAGTAAATAATAAGTACTTACTTATTTATATAAAATCCCCCGGGAATTTCCCGGGGTTTTTTTTAAAATCGCCACAGGTTTACATGAGAAAGGTTTGGAGAGATGTGCTGATTTTTTCTGCTGTTGCAGTTTCTATTCCATTAGTAATCTTATTATTAATTCATTTTACTCCTCAACCACCTATTGGAGCAATTGAACATGCCAGGGAAATTCTTTCCACGGCAGGAATAAACAGGGCAGATACATATTCTAAGAAACTATATACCGAAGCAAAGATCTTCTACGATTCTGCTATGGTAAATTGGAAGAAAGAGAATAAAAGGTTTATATATTTCAGGCATTATGATAAAGTGGCCATGTTTGCAGAACTTTGTGCAAAAAAGGCAGGCCAGGCTTCTGAAAACTCAGTCAGCAGTTCGTCAAACCTTAAAATACAACTGAAAGAAAAAATTGAATCTCTTGATGATCTGGTAATTCAGATTGACGAACTTTTCACTACATATCCATTAACTTCCGAAATACGTAATCGGATCTCAAAAGGGAAGATTTTGCTCAAAGAGGGTGAGATAATTTACAATAAAGGTCAGTATTTCCAGGCGAGTAGAAAAATAACCGATTCGGAGTACCTGCTTACTGAATCGTACGAGAATGCATCAACAAATCTGAAAAACTATTTCAAATCATTTTCACTTTGGAAAAAATGGGTTGATAAGACTTTAAATGAATCGAAAAAAAGTCGTGATTATTCAATAATTATTGATAAATTTTCACGAAAATTTTTTATCTACCTAAGTGGTTCACGTAAATATGAATTTGAAGCAGAACTCGGAAAAAACTGGGTTGGCGACAAAAGAGTAAAAGGGGATATGGCAACCCCTGAAGGCATGTATAAAGTTACACAGAAATTCGAGGGAAGTAAAACGAAGTATTATAAAGCCCTGCTACTCGACTATCCTAATGAAGAAGACAAAGAAAAATTCAGGTCCGAAATTGAACATGGTTCGCTTCCGGCAAACGCAAAAATAGGAGGTTTGATAGAAATACACGGAAACGGGGGAAAAGGGATAGACTGGACAGAAGGTTGCATCGCTCTTACTGATAAAGAGATGGATATTGTTTTCAGAATTGTAAAAGTTGGTACTCCGGTTACAATCATTGGATCGATGATTGAACTTAAAGATGTTGTGGACAAGTAAATTATCTGATATGGATAAGATAATAAATGATGGTACGCAGCCTGAAATTGAAAAAAAAGCAGGCGGTGATAAGCCGGTAAATGGGAACAAAAACAGGCCAGATACTACATTATGGCAAAAATTCCGTGCCAGAAAAACACTTTTTAGTATGGTCCGTTTTGTATTTTTCTTCATCTGTACAATAATTGTTACTTTCTCTCTGATTCTTTTTATTCTGTATGTCGTTCCTTTATTGAAGGAGCTTTCACCACTTCATAATACTGAAATCACAAATAATCAGGAATTAAAGAAAGAACCTCTCTATAAAAAGCAAACCAGCCTCTTGACAAAAGATGTTCAACGTCTCTCATTGAAAGTCAACGGTTATACTTCCGGTCAATCATATATAGTCATCAACACTATCGAAAACAGATTCTACCTCTACACAAATAAAAAACTGATACGAGAAGGATTCTGCAGTTCCGGTAGTTATATGATGCTTCAGACAGCAAAAAACAAGAAGTGGGTTTTCAAGACACCTAAGGGAAAATACTGGATACATGGGAAAACCACCAATCCTGTCTGGAAAAGACCCGACTGGTCATTTGTGGAAGAGGGTTCACCGATTCCATCCGCAAATGATGATTCACGATATGAATATGGTGTCTTAGGTGATTATGCATTGGCTCTGGGCGATGGATACATGATTCATGGGACTATTTATAAACGTTTCCTGGGAATGCCTGTTACGCATGGTTGTGTTAGATTGAATGATGATGATCTTAAAATTGTCTTCAATACTCTTAATATTGGTTCAAAAGTTTACATTTTCTGATCAGATAGATAATATGGAAACTGAAAATACTAACAAGAGGTCTTTTGGAAAAATATTGTTCATAATATTGACCAGTATTATTTCTCTCTTCATTATCTATTATTCTGTGATGTCAATGATCAGTCCTGGGAGAAAAATGGAAGAGATTAAGAAAGAATTTGAAGCTAAATCAGATGATAAAAATGGAGTTGAGGGGCAGATATTTAAGGATTCAGCATATCTTATGTTATTGAAGGAGAGAAGCTTTCTTCAATCCAGAATTGTGATGGCACAGACTGACTCTATTTATCTTACTATTAATATGGCAGATAGTACTGCTAATATTGAAATAAGCGGAGTAGTTGTTCACAAAGCAAAGATGAGCAGCATAACAGCAAGCAGGATACTTTTAGCCGACAACCTGAATTCGATCTTATCAATGCTACCAACTCCGTTTACTATATCGAAGACTTTTGCCACGATAAAGAAAGAACCGGTAATGATCAAGATGGCACCTAAAGATACTTCAGAATATAAACCGGATATTATGCCGGATACATCTATTACTGAGCCTGTCAATTATATTCTTTTGATGAACAATGGAATCAGAATATATGTCTATCAGGAGGAAACTGTGAAAGCGAATGACAGGATGAGTCATCTCAGTTTCGATCTTAAAGACAGGCTGAGAGATACTTGGAATTCGTTAAAGAGTGTAGCTGCCCTGAAAGTTCCCGAATATCATCCATTCATAAAAATAAGACTTCCAAGAACCGATGCGAAGATAATTTACAGAGCTATTCCAAAGAATGGGCAGATAGCAGTTTTTAGTTAACTAATCATCCAGACTTCTGCTTCCTTATAACTGATTTTGTCATATCTTTATAGTATTAATAATCTAATTTCTGAAGTTATGAAGAAAAGTGTACTTGCCTTATTCTCTGTTACTGGATTTCTTACTTTCACGTTTCTGCTTTTTAGTTTTCAGGCAACAGCCCAGGAAGTTTCAAAAACAGGGTCAGCTCTTCCCGACAGTGTGAATATAATAATTACGGCATCGTGTACTCCTTGCCATACAAGCGAGGGTGGAATGATGTCAAAGTCAAAATTGAATTTCACTGAATGGACCAATTATTCACCGGAAAAACAGAAGGAAAAGGCTGCTAAAATTTATTCAGAGATTAATAAAGGGGCCATGCCTCCCAAAATGGCCAGGGAAAAGAGACCAGAATCAATACCTACAAAAGAGCAACTGGATATAATTAAAAGATGGTCTGAGTCTTTTCCATCTGATACCAAGTAGCAATTACTCTATTTTTCTTTTAGACTTTTATTATTTAAGGAAAATATCTCGGAAATTGGGTTCTCCCTAAATGGGTAAGCTTTTTTCCAGAAACCTTCGTTATATTTCAAAAAATAATGTAGGTTTGAAAAAGACTTACTTGATTAATCATTCATAACATGGGAAGATTCACTGGCGTAATCGGGATCATTATTATTCTTGGACTTGCATTTCTATGGTCAAACAACAGAAAAAAAATCAATTACCGTCTGGTAATAACAGGTCTGTTGTTGCAGATTGCTCTCGCGATCTTTATACTTAAGGTACCAATTGGGCAGGAGATTTTTTTCTGGCTGGGAAAGGCAATTAATAAGCTTCTTGACTTCTCTAAGGCAGGCGGCCTTTTTGTTTTTGGAGATCTTACAAAAGTGACCCAGATACTTCCGGAAGGTATTGTTAAAAGTGGCATATTTCTCTTCATATTATTACCTACAATCATTTTCGTATGTGTCCTTGTTGCAATAGCTTATCATATCGGGCTGATGCAAAGAGTAATTGCTGTAATTGCTCGTTTTGTTCATTGGGCAATGAGAGTCAGCGGGAGCGAAGCTTTATCAAATGTTGCAAGTGCTTTTGTGGGTCAGGTAGAAGCTCAGATTATGATACGACCCTATCTTTCAGGAATGACAATGTCGGAATTGCTGGCCTCCATGACAGGCAGTATGGCATGTATTGCAGGCGGGGTAATGGCAGTTTATATTTCTATGGGTGTACCAGCTTCATATCTTCTTGCTGCAAGTCTGATGGCCGCTCCTGGTGCTCTGGTAATTGCGAAAATTGTTTTTCCCGAGACTGAAGAATCAGAAACACAGGGAATCGTAAAACTTGAGGTGAAAAAGGAACACTCTAACATAATGGATGCCATCTCACATGGTGCAAGTGATGGTATGAAGATCTCAATTAATGTGATCGCAATGCTCATCGGTGTTATAGCGCTTATTGCTCTAATAGATGCCCTTTTAGGATACTTTGGTCATTTTCTGTCATGGATCGGATTGTCTCTTAATGCATTGGGTCTGAATGTTGATAATCTTCGTCTTAAAGATGTTGTCGGTGCTTTCTTCAGTCTGTTTGCAATTGTGATGGGAGTTCCTCCTTCAGATTCACTGCACGTGGGTTCTTTAATGGGAACGAAAATGGTAATAAATGAATTTGTTGCATATTCCGACCTTACACCTATGATACAACAAGGTCTGTTAAGCGCCAAATCTGTTGTAATAGCAAGTTTTGCCCTCTGCGGATTTGCAAATTTCAGTTCAATTGCCATTCAACTAGGAGGAATCGGAGTACTGGTCCCCAATCGAAAAGCTGATCTGGCAAAACTGGGATTTAAAGCAATGCTCTGCGGTACAATGGCTTCATATATTTCAGCTTCTTTGGCCGGGATTCTTCTCTAAGAGCAAATATTTGATTATTTTTGGAATCCTGTATTTAAGGAGAGATGGCCCCGCAAGAGCGCGGTAGACGCCGTGATCGAATGCGGCTAAATAATAAGGAGAGATGGCCCCGCAAGAGCGCGGTAGACGCCGTGATCGAATGCGGCTAAATAATAAGGAGAGATGGCAGAGTGGTCGAATGCGGCGGTCTCGAAAACCGTTGTTCGCCTTCCGGCGAACCGGGGGTTCGAATCCCCCTCTCTCCGCAAATAAAGATTGAATCATCACAATTTAATAACCTATATTTATTAACTATGAAAAATATTTTAAAAATGTTGTTGATATGCGGATTCCTTGGCATAATAGTAACTGGCTGCAAAAATAAACCTGTGACAGAAACTGAGAAAACAAATCCATTCTTTGGAACGTACAATACTCCTTTTGAGGTACCTCCTTTTGAAAAGATTATGGCAAAACATTATATGCCTGCTTTTTTAAAAGGAATGGCTGATGGCAGAGTTGAAATTGAAAATCTTGCTAACAGTAAAGACGATCCGACATTTCAGAACACCATAGAAACATTCGATAAAGCTGGTGAGCTTTTAACAAAAGTCTCATCAGTTTTCTTTTCACAGTCATCAGCAAATACAAACGATTCCATCCAAAAAATTGAAGTGCAAGTCTCTCCTTTGCTTTCAGCATATCGCGATGAAATTCTGCTTAATTCCGCTCTGTTTAAAAAAGTAAAATCTGTATATGATAACCAGGCAAAATTCAATCTGAGTACTGAGCAGAAATTCTTACTTGAAAATCTTTATAAAAGTTTTGTCAGAAATGGGGCAAACCTGAATAAGCAGGATCAGGATACTCTGAAAAAGCTAAATCAGAAATTATCAGTACTGACGGTTAAGTTTAGCCAGAATGTACTGGCCGAGACAAATAAATTCAAGTTGTTTGTTAACAAAGAAGACCTTAAAGGACTTCCGCAATCTGTAATTGCGACAGCATCAGAAACAGCAAAAGAAGCCGGGCAGGATGGTAAGTGGGCATTCACAACACAACGGCCCAGTATTTTCCCATTTCTGCAGTATTCTCCTGACAGGAATCTTCGTGAGAAACTTTTTAGTGCTTATACCAACAGAGGCAATAATGGCAATGAATTTGACAATAATAAGATATTAGCCAGTATTGTTGAACTCAGGGCGGAGAGAGCAAAACTACTCGGATATAAATCACACTCAAATTTTGTTCTTGAACCTAATATGGCTAAGGTACCTGAGAATGTATTAAACCTTTTGAACAGTCTCTGGGATAAATCGATTCCTGTTGCTAAGAATGAAGTTGAGGAAATGCAAAAAATTATTACCAGAGAGGGAGGAAAATTTAAACTTGAACCATCAGACTGGTGGTATTATGCTGAGAAACTTAGAAAAGAGAAATATAATTTAAACGACAGCGAGCTAAGACCGTATTTCAAACTTGAAAATGTCAGAGATGGTCTTTTTACAGTTGCAAATAAATTATTCGGAATAACTCTCACCCGGCTTACCGGAATACCATGCCCGCATCCCGATGCTCAGGCTTATGATGTTAAAGATGCCGACGGATCACACCTTGGCGTACTTTATATGGATTTCTTCCCAAGGACCAGCAAACAACAAGGTGCATGGTGTGGGAGCTATCGCAGTTACCATGTTGTAAACAATAAAGGTGTAACTCCGGTTGTTACAGTTGTCTACAACTTTACCCGTCCAACTGGTGATTTGCCGGCTCTTCTCAGTGTTGAAGAAGCAAGCACCATGTACCACGAGTTTGGACATTCTTTAGATGCTCTTTTTAATAAAAGCACCTACAACCAGACTAACGTAGCAGTGGATTTTGTAGAACTTCCCTCACAACTTATGGAACACTGGTCAACAGAGCCGGAAGTGCTGAATTTGTATGCGCGGCATTATAAGACAAATGAACCAATTCCCTCAGAGCTTGTACAGAAAATCAAAAACAGTGGTTATTTTAATCAGGGTTTTACAACAGTAGAGTACCTTGCAGCTTCACTTCTGGATATGAAATATCATACATTGGAGGCCCCTGCAAAAGTTGATATTCAAAGTTTTGAAAAGGAATATTTTAAAAAGATAGGCCTGATACCTGAAATTGTTTCACGCTACAGAAGTACTTATTTTCTGCATATTGCCGGGGGATATGATTCAGGATATTACAGCTATATATGGGCAGCTGTGCTTGATAACGACGTGTTCGAAGCTTTTAAAGAAAAAGGGATCTTCAATAAAGATGTCGCTGCCTCCTACAGAAAGAATATTCTTGAGAAAAACGGAACTATGGATGCAATGCAGATGTTTGTAAACTTCCGCGGACGTCAACCCATTATAGAACCTCTGCTTAAAGACAGAGGTCTGATGGAGGAAACAAAGGGAAAAAACTAAAAAGCACTGCTTATCTCATTCAGCCTGACTCCAAGTACGCTACGAGAGATCTCATCAAGTTTTGAAGTGTCTCCCATAAGATGTATGGTAAACTGAACATGATTTAGACTTTCTCCCGGCTTAAGATCGGCAGCCGGAGAGGAAGTCTCAAGTTCATAAAAGGGACCCATCTGAGAACCGTCTTCAAGAGGTCCGTCATTATAAGAATTAAGAGCATCGCCGGTGTAAGGATTTTCCTGTATCTGCCACGATGAGTTTACATAGTCTTTTTTACCTTCCGGTAAACGGCAGATAAGAAGTGTAAGGATTTTATTTTCTGAATCCCAGCTTCCCATAACACCAGTTGCCCGCACAGGCGGAATACCGATTTTCCCGCGGCTTTTTCCATCTGCTTTAAAAAATATATGATTTCCTGATACCTTTAGCCGTTGATCGGATATCTTTCCAAAGTAGGTATCATTTACCATTGGACCTAAAAGTTTATCATCTCCTGTTTTAACAGGAATTACAATGATAATAGCAGGAGAGGGGTTAAACATTCCAAGCATCCATATCGACAAAAGTCCTGTTTCTTTTTTCCACGAGATTTCACCTTTATTTATTAGTTTATTGTCAGAACAATAGGCGACATGTTTTAACCCCTTAATATCTACCGATATAAGCTTGTTTATCTCATTACCCGACAAAATAGTAATCTCTCTCTCGATACGGAATTTAAAAGATGTTCCACTGTAATTCTGTGTAGCAATATCATTGACAAAAAGTGCTGTTGAATCTGTTGAAGAGATAAGCTGGAAGGGTGTTGTGTCAAGAAAAGCCGGGGTTTGCCAGTTCTCATATGTAAATGGTTTTCCCCCACTGAAGAATAAGGAAAACTGGCCACCCTCGGGGCCAAGCCATAAACGCTCCTCTCCGCCAAAAGCGTTAATATGTGGAAGTAATTTACCGGATGAAATCAGATCCCTGTTTATCCATCCGAAGCTAAAGCCTGAATCACCTTCAGCTGTGCTGGTCATCACCCTTGCCTGCCATGAGGGTACAAGTGTTATGGCAGAACTACCATTTTTTAATTCAACAACTGTGATATGTTTCTTCAGGAAATCCCTGTTGAATCCGTATTGTTTCGTACTGTCAATTTTCATGGCTTTTTCTTTTTCACTGTTATTTTTTGCTGTATAATTGGTTCCACATGAAGAAAGTAATATTGTGGAAATCAATAAAATCTTAATTTGATTCATGGTTTTTATCATTAAGGGTCAGACAGAATTTTTGGGAATATCTTTATTTTTATTAAACTTATATCTTCTCCAGAATGGCAAAGCAGTCAATGAGGTAAACCGCACAAGATAGCTGATTGGTTTGAATCCCATCGCATAATGCATTATCCTGTAAAGAAGAGCTGCGATAAGTATCATTCCTCCTATACCAATTATATCAGCAGCTATTTTCCACCACCAGACATCGGGTTGTAAGTTTAAAGTATGGATAATTAATAAAATAACCTGGGTATTTACTGCTGAGAATATTAACCAGAAGACAACAGCCATTCCGTGTGCAGCTTCTATTGCGTTACGGGGACATCGGTTAAGGCATCTCATGCAGCTCTCGCATGTTAACTTCCAGTATGGCCTGTTTCCGACGAACTTTATTGAAGAGGTAGGGCATTCTTTTATGCATATTCCACATTCGTCGCAGTTATAATTAGCTATAAATGTCTTGGAAAGAAAAAATCTACCTCCTATGTAGTATCCCAGAGCAAGCGGACTTATCAGAAGATCGACAGGTAAGCTATATAAACCACGGTATACTTTTTTACCGTTAAAGATCTTATGGGCGAATTTTCTGACAATTTCTTCACACCTGGAAAATATTGATTCAATGACCTTTTTTTTGAGTCCCGGATGAAGTGGAATCCAGTTTGACGGAAGGTCCACAGGCCTGAATCCAATGCACTTATAACCTTTTAACCATAGAATAAATGCTGGCAATAACAGTGCTACACCACTTAACCCTGGCATAAAAAGTTTGTACAATTTCATTCCTGCACGGGTATTAAGCAGGAAAACATCTCTGCACAGGTTTGTTGGAAACCCGGCAATAAACTTTAACATTATAGGAGCTGCATTAAAACCGTGGGTGGGGAAAGCAAAACCGATGAGCGGTTTTTCTTCAACCGTAGGCATTATAACATTTTCCAGTCTGTCAATCCGCTGAACTACTGTTTTTAAACCGCGTTTGATTGCTTCATCTGCAATCCATTCTGAAGAAGCCCGTGCATTTCCGGTTCCCGATATATAGAAGATATATAGCGACTTCCAATTGTCCATACCGCTGCAGGGTTATTCCAGAATAATTGTCTGACAATTTATAATAATTACTAAGATATTGATAATCGTCCTATTTTTGCAAATATCTTACGAATATGGTGAAGAAGAATCTTTGTGGTTTAACATCCGATGAAATATTTGATCTGATAGTCTCATCTGGTTTCACAGCCGCTCATGCAGTTATTATTTCAAATAGTATTTACAAAAAAGGTATTTCCGATATTTCCGATATTGCAAAGATACCATACCGGCTGAAAGAGGAACTTTCAGGTATGGCAGTAAGTGGAATATTTTTACCTCTTACTTCAGAAATATCAGAGGATAAGTCAGTTAAATATCTCTTCAGAACAGAAAACGGAAAAGAGTTTGAAACAGTTTATATTCCTGACAAAAAGAGAAATACAGTTTGTGTTTCAACCCAGTCGGGTTGCAGAATGGGATGTTCATTTTGCCTGACCGGCAGGTATGGTTACAAAGGGAATCTTACGGCAGGGGAGATTGTGAACCAGATTATTGCTATCCCCCAGTCACAAAATATAACACATGTCGTTTTTATGGGAATGGGGGAACCGATGGATAACCTGGAAAATGTTTTAAAGGCATGCAGGATTATCACTTCAGAATGGGGACTTGCCCTTAGTTCAAGGAATATAACCATTTCGACTGTGGGTATATTGGCTGAAGTTGAGCAATTTCTTCAAAAATCTGATTGTAATCTGACACTAAGTCTTTTTTCGCCTTTCAAGGAGGAACGTAAGAGATTTATCCCGGTTGAGAATAAATATCCGGTTGAAGCGATAATTAATGCAATGAAAAGATCTCCTGTCAGAAAGAAGAGGAGATTTAGTATTGCTTATGTGATGGTAAAAAATTTAAATGATACCGATCGCCATCTTGATGAGCTAAAGAATATCCTTAAAGATTCGTCAATAAGAGTAAACCTGCTGCCATATCATGCTGTACCGAATGATCAAAACTGCCCTTCGTCATCCGAAAGAATGCAGTTCTTCAAACATAATCTTATTGTTTCCGGGATTTCTGCTTCAATCCGCAAATCGCGCGGGACTGATATTTCTGCAGCATGTGGACTTCTTGCTATTCGTTAATCAGCTGAAACATATATTCATCGAGGTATCCTTTATCTGCAAGTATCCAGTCTTTTTTAATTCCGATCTGGATAAACCCATGCTTTTTAAACAGATCAATACTTTCATGATTATTAGCAAGTATATTGCAATGCAGCTGATGAAGCTGAAGTGTTGTAAAGCAATAATTTATGAGACACTTAAGAGACATGGATGCATATCCTTTTCTCCTGTAAGATTCATCGGCAATAAGTATTCCGATACCGGCTCTTTTGTGAAATGGATCAAATTCAAAGATATCTATCGTCCCGATAGTTATTTTATCTTCAACCTGGTCGATCATAAGCCTTAACTGACCTGTTTCATATATATTCTTGTGAGAATTCTCTATATATCTTTTAAGAGTAAACCTTGAAAATGGAGAAACTGTATTACTTATTACCCAGTAATTGTCGTTATTTTCCCACTCGTAAAGAAGTTCCAGATCTTCTGGTTCTATCGCCCTGAGTCTGACCTTTTCGTACTTCATGAGCTGTTTGTCTGATTACTATTGAGTTAGCAATAAGTAAAGATTCCTGATAAAAGCATCTTCATAGCCTGCCTTTTTAATCGCTAACAGGGCTTCTTTGGCCTTTGAAAGTGACATATATTTGCCGCAATAATATTTGTATATTCCGTCACTGGTTTTAATTTCGTTGACCCCTTCAATTCCGCTGAAAATTCTGTCAATATCCAACGCATGATTTGTTGCTTTCAGCTGTACTGTAAAAATCCCCTTATCTATTTTGTCTAAAACAGCCTTCTTCTGATCAGCGGTCAGGTTATCTTTTGATTCATTATCAAGCTCATATTGATTCAGAATATAGGCACTGTCAAATTTCATTTCCCTGGCGTATTGCAGATATTTCAAGGCATCGGCATTATTGTAAAATACTCCAAGTACATACATCGAAATTGTGTCCATTTTAAGAGTTCTGATAAAAAGCATATCATCCTTTGTCAATGCTGAGAAGTAACCCGGGATTAACTTTTTACCTGTTTTTAACAAAACTATGCTGTATCTCATTGAAAATGGTTGTTTGAGATGTTCAGGTGTATAAGTTTCCTGACGGATAATAACACCTGTTTTGGAATCTACAATACCAAAAGTGACCCTTCTGTTGTACTTTCTTCCTTCAGGATTGTCTGAGCCGTCGGCATTATAGTTTACAGCAACAAAATCCGACTTTCCAAATGCTTTCTTTACAAATCGTGAAGCAGCGGATGCCTGAGATTTTGAAAGATAATCTATCACAGCCTGAGCTCTTTTGTCAGCTAGTTTATTGTTATATTCTTTACTGCCTTTAGCATCAGTATAACCGGCAACCTCTACTTTCAGTTCAGGATAGTGGATGAGGATTGAACTAAGACTTTCCAGGCTTGATTTAGCCTGATCGCTGATAGAATAACTATTGAATTCAAATAAAATATTATTAATTGAAAGGAATTCACCACCAAAAACCTTATCGGGTATCAGAGAGGAATTTACAGAAACATAGCTCGATGAATAATATAATGGAATATTAAGGTTAATAGTATCTGTCTTATATCCGGTGTGGCTTACAAAAAGCTGATAATCACCTGGCTTAATTTCAAATTTAAATGACGCTGTATCAGATAGTTCAATATTCTTGGGGGAAGTCCTATTTTTGGAATCTACAAGCCATATCCGGGCTTGTTTAGGATTAACTGCCATGCCATCCTGCAAAGTGATTGTCCCCTTTGCCAGAGTTATCTTTTCAGCCGGATCTTCGGCTACAATAGTATAGATGTTTCTGGATTTTGTGTTTTCGTCATACAGACTTGTAATAAAACCAGGTTTGTTATTATTCAGAATAAAAAAAGTGTTTTCCTGGGTATTATTGAAAGCAAATGGCAGGCCAATGGGATTGGTCCAGGTTCCGTTTTTCTTTATTGATCTGAATACATCATATCCTCCCATACTGGTATGTCCGACTGAGCTAAAAATCAGAGCGCCGGTCTCCTGATCAAAAAAAGGTGTGTCTTCGTTATAAGGAGTGTTAATAATATTGCCGCAATTTTTTGGCTCACCCCACTTACCATTGGCACCTTTTTCAGAATACCATATGTCAAGTTCTCCTTCTCCACCCGGCATGTTACTTGAAAAGTACATCGTCTTGCCATCAGGTGTTATAAATCCGTGAGATTGCCAATAGATAGAGTTAATAGGTTTTCCAACACTTTTTATTTTTGTCCAGGTTGAATCTTTTCTCTGGCTGTAATAGAGATTTCCATCACCACCATCATCCATGTATATTATTAATAACTTTCCATCGCCTGTGATAGAGTTTGAATAGAATCTGTCATAACCTCCGAGTTGTTTGGTTATATCAACAGGTCTTTTCCATGTTCCTGATTTATAAGAGCAAAGAATTCGAGTCTTCTCATTTACTTTTTGGGTGAAAATAAATACAGAATCATTTTTAGAGAGGACCGGATTACTTGCTCCGGGATAGTCGATTAGCCATTGAGTGAAAAGCTCAGTAATAAGAGTTAAGGGTTTCTTTTTCATTTCTAAAGCATACCGGCAATCTCTGATCTGATTATCAATATATTCTTCCCTGAATGCTTTAGTTCCGCTTAATCTTTTCTTTGCATCATAATAAAGTGTTATTGCTTTTTCGAGGCTGTCATTATGATGATATGCTATAGCGAGGTATAGATAGGAATCAAGTGGTGCTTTTTCTCCATATTCCAGGTATTCTTTGTCAGTACTTACAACATTCAATGCTGCTTTTGACAAGAGTCTAAGCGCTTCGGTCCTTTTTCCATCAAGGTTCAGGTAGCAATTTCCCAGTTTTGCGGAAAGGTTTGAATTTTCAGGATAATTATTAAGAAGAGACAGGTATAAATCAGCTGCCTTTTCATAATTCTGATCATAATAATAAAAAATATCAGCTTCCTGAATGGCTTTAATGAATCCTTTTTTGGAAAGTACTTGAGAAAACAGGGGGAAGAAATTAATAAGCAGAAGAGATAGTATGACTGTCTTCCTGAAGGCTAGTCTCATTTTATTTCGATACTTTCTTGATAAAGATTTCATCAGGATATCCCTTCCTTATCAATTCAAGCTTTAATGCGTAAGCATCTTCCCTTGTTGGAAATCGACCTGTGGTATAACGATAAAATTTATCGACATCGTTATACATTACTTTCATATCAGTAATGTATTTAAAATAGCTTACATCAACAGGATTATGAAGAGCCATAACCTGAACTGTATAATATAGAACATCAGAATCCTTAATATTAAGATCGCCAAGATCACTTACATTCATGTTTCTTATAAGCATGCTTGTATCAACAGAAGAAACTGTTGGTATAAGTGACAGATTGATCTTATCATAAATTACTGGCTGAATGGCTTTGATCACTTTAATAGTTGTATCTCTCTCAAGAGCCACATCAATATTTATTGATAAATTAGGATTATCCTGTAAAACTGCAGTATCAATTTTTTGTGTGAGGTAACCTAAACCTCTATAGAAAATTCTGAATTGACCCGGAGCAACAGAAAAGCTATATAGACCTGTATATTTATTAGGGAATCCTACATCCAGTGTATCGCCCGAGGCTTTATTAATCAGATGAATTGAATAATTCTCATCAAATGTTATCGTGGTATCTTTAAGGCTGAATTTACCTTTAATTTCAAACAATTGATTAACATCGGTACTTCCCATGCCCAGATAGAAAATATCCTTCTTTTTATAATCGGTTGTCATTGAATAATATGCGTTTTTCCCATTATTTACCGGTTGGAAAAACTTATCATCGTCGGTTGTATTAATTGAGAATCCGATATTAGTCGGAGTCTTCCAGGCAGCACCAATTCTCTGACTTTTGAAATTATCAAATCCACCCATAGAACTGTGACCTTCTGAACTAAAATAGAGAACTGAATCATTCTGTGTTATAAAGGGGGTATCCTCATTGAACGGAGTATTGATCGCTGCTCCCAGGTTCACTGCAGGGCCCCAGTCACCTGTGGCATCTTTTTCGGAAACATAAATATCGAGGTTTCCCTGCCCGCCATCCCTGTTACTTGAAAAATATAATTTTTTGCCATCAGATGAAATAGAAGCATGAGATTCGTAAAATTTAGTATTTATATTCTTATTAAGTTTTTTTATCGGAGTCCATGCGCCATTGACATAGTTGGATGAGTATATAGCGCCATCGTAGTTATCAGTTTTGTAAAGAAATAGTTCCGTGCCATCACTGTTAAGCGAACAGGTAGAACAATCCTCTCCGGCATTAAGCTGTGCAGTTATTTCAATAGGAGTCTGCCATTTTCCTCTTTCTTTCTTCGAATAAAATATAGCATTAACCATTCCTCTGCGTTCAGTGTAAGCTATTGTATTCCCATCGAAAGAAACAGCAGGGTTATCGTTAATTGATCCCTGGCTGAAATCGCTTCCCAGAGTTTTTTTACTAAAAGCTGTCGGATTTGACTTATACTGAATGGCATTCTTACAAGCTTGTATCTGTTGTTCAATGTAATCGAGGTTTTTCATTCCTCCTTTTGGGGTTGTTTCCCTGGCAAGCTTATTGAAAGTTTGCAGTGTGCTGAGCGCTTTTTCAAGCTGATTGTTAATCAGATAGGCCCTTGAGAGTGAAAAGTAAGCATCTAACGGGGCCCTTTTCTCTTTAAAAGATTCTGTCTTTGAATCATAAGTGGCAGTTTTGACTGCATCCTCGAGGTAAGATATGGATTTCTCTTTTTCACCAGGAATATTCAGATAACAGTTACCAATTTTATATTTAATATTAAGATTGCCGGCTGTATCAAGAAGAAGATATAGTTGATTAGCAAGCTCATATTCTTCAAAAAGATAATATGATTCTGCTTTTGCAAATATCTTTTTCATCTCGCCCGAAGATTGGGCTGAAACAGCAATTGGAAATATAACCAGAGTTACTAGCTGCAGTAAGACGCTTATGATGTTTACTCTGAATTTTACCATCATAACAAATATAGTAATTATTCTAAAGTAATTAGCCAACAAGCGGCCAATTTTTATTTAAATGTGATTTTATAAATATCTTCTTTTCCGTAACCTCCTGTCTCCTTAAATCTGGAGTAATAACCTGATTTTCCATCTCCGACAGGCATAAAGAATATATTATCGTCAGGCGTGTTAATCGGATAACCTAGATTTTCAGGATCACTCCAAAGACCATTTGACTGCAGATCGGATCTGAACAAATCGTAGCCTCCGAGGTTCTGATGTCCCTGTGAACTAAAAAATAGGGTCTTCCCCTTATTTATCAGGAAGGGTCTATCCTCATTAAATGGTGTATTTACTTCAGGACCCAGATTTACTGCCGGACCCCAGTCACCATTTACTTTAAGGGAAATATACAGATCAAGTCCGCCAAAACCGCCAGGCCTGTCTGAAGCAAAAATGAGTTGATTTCCGTCTTCAGAGATAAAACCATGTGATTCCCAGTATTTTGTATTAATATTTTTGTTTAATTTAATAGTCTTGCTCCAGCTCATGCCATTGTATGAACTCATATAAATATCACTATTCTCGCCATCATCCTTGGAAAGGAACAATAATTTACCATCAGCTGAAAGGCATGAAATGTAAAAATCACCGTCAGATTGAAGTTCAGGAGTAATATTAACCGGGGGGGTCCATTTCCCGTTAACAAGTCTTGAAAACATCACTGCATCATAGAATTTCAGGGCAACCATGTAAGCAAATGATTTGCCGTCGGCTGAGATCAGGGGATTAAAATTAGATTTTTCATCATTGAAGATTTCTCCTATATTTTCTTCAGTAAATGTTACAGGATTGGCTATCAAATCTTTTGCCATGTTGCATACTTCTATTTCATGTTTTACGAAATCAATATTCTCATGATCATCAGGAAGAAGGGTAGCCAGGTATTTAGAAAATGATTCTTTTGCCTTATCGAACCTGTAATTTATCCGGTAGGCTTTTCCAAGTTCAAATAATGCATCGTATGGGGCAGCAATCTGGTTAATAGTTCCCTCTTTATGTTTAGCCGACATGTTTTTTGTTGCATTTTCAAGATACTCAACTGAGAGATTCTTTTTAGAGGGAATATTCAGATAGCATACCCCAATGCAATAGGCCAGATTTGCATTTTCAGGCAGTTTTTCGTACAACTGCAAATATAATGCGAGGGCATCAGAGTAATCTTCATTCATCAGAAAATATTCAGCTTCGAGAAAAGGTTCCTGAAGTTCTTTACTCTCCTGAGCATATGCTGGAATGATAGAAACTATTGTAAATAACAGACACACCGCTCTTTTGCTCATAGACAAAGATTTTGGTAAACAAATTTATTAAAAAAACGGCAAAAGATTTATTAATAGTATATTATTTTATGAAAATGACCGACATAAGCCGGTCATTTTCTCTCATTTCTATTTTTTCTGATTTCTTTTTCTCCTCCACAATATCAGAAATACTGACAGGAGCCCTGCTCCAAGAAGAAGCCATAAAATCCAAAGTTTGCCTTTTCCGGCAGGTGTTATATTTGGTTTAATATTCTCAGTGGAGATATCTTTTGCAGATATCAGGCTTGCGATACTTTTTGAAACGGCTTCTTCAGGATACTTGTCTTTATTCCTGAAGAGATAGATTAAAAGATCCTCTGGTGTTTTGATCCCTTCTTTTTTCAGATCAATTGATTTTAACGCAGAGGCGAGTGGTTCTTCTGAATGTACGATAAGATCGCTTAGATAC
>Ga0302284_1000349_pt1 | contig 22006 bp, 18 predicted proteins | sample III_Fen_E2_1_FD_198760 | JGI IMG/M metagenome (GOLD analysis project Ga0302284, IMG submission 198760) | Peat permafrost microbial communities from Stordalen Mire near Abisko, Sweden - III_Fen_E2_1 | ecosystem: Environmental > Terrestrial > Soil > Wetlands > Permafrost | place: Sweden: Abisko...
CCCAACCCCGACAACCATTGTGTCTTGTATCTTTAATGTTAACTTAAAGTGTTAATATTTTTAAAACATTTGAAAATTGCCTTCACTTATTTTGAAAGAATTTATCTTCTCTTTAAGAATTCCCTAATTAGTTGTATTGCTCTTCAATAACACATAATTCCCTCAAAAATTGATTTTTTTTGTTTGCTCTTCTATTAATAATATCTTTCAACTTTCTAATATCTCTGATACAATTACGTATTATGTTTTCTCCAGAACCAGAGTTAGATAAAAATACAAAAATAAATCTATTTCATCAGTTCTATTATAAACCAACTAATTAATAGGTGAATAAGCGTTGCTTTAAAGGCATTCAATTTAACTTCAATCTAATAATGCTTCAATTGTAATGAAACATGAAGTTTTGACTTTTAAACCATGAAAAAGTACAGCTATGAAGATAAGCATCTTACTTCTCAGATTCTTAACTTTAGTAAGAGTTTTACTAAAAAATGTTCCTGCAGTTTACCTAATAAAGAAGAATAAAAACAAGAAAGAAATAATACTAACTTTTGTGCTTTTGTTTGTTGATATGAGCAAAATGGTTGTTGAGTCTGTGAAATAATGAAAATCCAATGTATTATTAATTAAATTGAAGATATTAAAGATCACCTTTTCTTTCTAATAATAAAAAAATAACTCCTTACTTAAAAGGAAAGCAAATCTGCAACAAAAGGATATCTTCAAATTTAAAATAACATAAAGAGTGATTATGAGTAAATATCACATAAATTTGGCAAAAAAATACTACTATTAATCCCAAGGGAAATACTTTGGAAACACTTATAGAAAAGTAAAAGAGTTTCTCTCTCTCTCTTCCTCAAGATATAATTGAACAACTCAGAAGGAAGTACTCTTTCTTCCGTTTTTAAAATAATTCAACTAAAGTAAACTCTAGGGAATTGTTTTTGGCAGGAAAAGTTATCACAAGAAAAATTATCCAATATTACAGACACAGAATCAATGAATAAATAAGAAACCACTCAAGAAATGATTGGAGACATTGACTTAAATAGCACAGCAAGCACAGAACACTACTAAGAGAGTTTGGAGGCTAATAAGAAAGAATCAGAGCTTAAAATTGAGTCACTTAAAGACCTTCTGAGAAAGGCTAAGTTTACTATCGATAAGCAAAAGGCAGATATCGTCTCAAAAGTACTTAAATATCTCAGCGATGAAGAGAACTCATTATTGTATTTTGAAATAGAATCAAGCAATAGAAGAACTCAATCACAAGCATTCCGAATTAGAAGCAGTGTTCTAAAAATATCTTCATGAAGACAAAAAGTCCAGTAAGATCAATTGGATTGATGGAAATATGGTTTGCAAATTAATCTTTTAAATTGAAGTTGAGGCATCTTAGGTCCTTAAAGTGCTAAGCAGAGTGGATGTGGATGGAATCCTATGGGTTTGCTTGAAGTGCACTCATTCCATAGTAAGCATAAAGTATAGAGACAATTTTTTAATTTGAATCTGTCATTAGGAATGGATTAGAGAAACAGAATTCTTAGATTTGCCTGGAAACCTAATGGATGCACACATGCTGCCTTAGGCCGTAAATCTGCCAGAGTTTATTAAAGTCAAGCAGGATCATGAACTATTAGAGAAACAGTCAAAGCTTGATGTCACAAATGTGATTAATCAGTATGAAGAACGCATGAAAAGACTTGTAAGGCATATTATGATCAGACTAAGAGTATTTTAAATTGTTGATTTGCTTAGAGTAGGGAAAACGAAATTCTTTAAAAGAAATTGACAGATACTTCAACGAACCTAAGCTCAACAAGCAGACAATATGAACAAATGATAAATGATATCTCAGATAAAATAAACAAAATAATAGATGAAAGGTAGATTACAGCTATTTAGTAATGTAATTATGATAATTGTATGTATTGTATTACTCAGTTAAGAAATAAGAGAGAATTCATTGGGGTACATGGCAGAAGAAAACGAGGAAAACACTAGAAAAGAATGCATGAGTAAAGTTAAAGTAATGCTAATGAAGATGCAGAAGTAAGTTGTCGCTGAAGAAGAAGGAGATGCTCTTACTCTTTTCAAAGAGCATATTGTCTTATTGCATTCAACACTATTCGAAACACTCAAAAAATGGCAAGGAGCACTTTCTGACTCAGCATAAAATGACAAAACTAATGAAGAAAAGTTAAAGGCTCTTCAGAAGCTGAAAGACTCTGAAAAAACAGAAAAAGAAGAGATTCTCAGCTAAGGAAGAAAAATGTAATTTAATTTGACTAATTGATGATGTTAGACAATATTATTCATTTTAGGATCAAGGAACAGTAAAAGACTTTAGAGAATGTAAAATTGGAGTCACAGAAACAAATCAAAGAACGAGATATTAGAATAGAGTTTTTACAACAAGAAATGAAGAAAAATGTGAATATTTAATACATCAAGAATATCCTTATCAAGTTCTTCATCAGTGATTAATCAGTAAAGAAATATTAGACTTATCTTTTCCAGGAAATGAATTTAATGTTTGGTAGGTTAAAGAGAGAACACTCCCAGTGATTTAGACAGTCCTTTAGTTTTCCCAGGAAGAAAGTGAATCAATGAAAAATGCATGGCTTTAAGATCAACATCCTGTCAAAAACACAATGCTTAATCTTGGAAAAGTAAATTATTATTAAATAATATCTTCCAAATCTAACTTGTTTTTTAAAATCAACAGATATTTTCTTTTTGAGATCAATGAAGAATCTACCCTGAAGCCTTAAATGGCTTTGTTTTCCCAGATTATCTAGAGTTGTGTGTGCGTTTAGAAATTGAATTAAATAGTGTTAAGCCCCATCAAATAAGAAAACCTCATTAATATCAAAAATATTTAAGATTGTTAGTTTGTTTGGGGATTATTGATAGAAGGAGTATTAGGATATTTGAGAATGAAGAGGAATGAAGAAATTAAATAATTAAAACAACGATCCTGTTGGGGATAGGTCTTGTCAATCAACTCTAAAGTTCAAAGGATAAGATTTGATCTTGGACATTATTCAGTTCATTTTCAATTGAAATGAGCTTATAGAATTTGTTAGCGCACTCTATCTTATTTTACAATTTGTTTTCGATCATAAAATTGATTTATTCGTGTTCTTGATTCGAGAGCTCTTGATCACACTAAACAGTAAATACAAATTTTCTTTAAATCAGGTATTAATAAAGTTACATTTATGTGGAGCTTGAAAATATTCAGAACATCATGAAATAACTCCATTCCTAGGATTGCGACACAGGTCTTTTAGAGTTGTTAGTTATAAACTTGCAGATCGTATTTTTGTTTATAAAGCTTCTGCAAGTGAGGATTAGCTGATTACTTTGGTATTTCAATTTCCACTGAGTTAACAGCTTTTTTGGAGTCACAGAAAGAACTATTTGTTGTGATATTCCTTTGAGAGGCATTCATTGTCTTGACACCTGATACAGTTGAGTTTTGAATTATCTCAACCTTTGAGTTAAGTGGTGTCCTTGGATTTGTATTTTATCTGAGTGGATTACTCATAATAAAAGATTTAGTTCTCTTTTGAGGCAAACTTCTTTGAAAAGTTGCTCCAATTTACTTTTGGCTGCCATGAATCAATTCTTCATAGTTAATTCTTGTATTTTTCTTTTCTAAGTCTGGTGAGTCTAGGCCTGAACAAACATGTTGAAATGAACTGATTACTGTTTATTTCAATGGAGCTAGAGTAATGAGTTTATCTTCCATACTAAAGCTAATTTTTGTCTTTGAAGAGTCTTTAAGTGAATCTAGGCGATAAAAAGACCGACGCATTGCAGGAGATTCTGAAACTTAATTGATTTAAATCTCTTTTTGGGTTGGTATTTTTACAGGCATTTTCAGAGATTTCCCATTTTCAGTCAAGAGTGTTAATCGTTTTAATTCTTTTGGAGGATTTATCTGTTCAATAACTTCATTTTTTGGTAACTAAACAGATGGAAGTGTTGAAAAATGACTCTTTTTGACAGGATCTTTAGAAAATTCTTTTCTTTTTGGAGTAACCTCATCATTCTTTTCTTCGAATAATTCTAATTTTCATTTATGAACAAAAATTCAACCATAATTAACTCACATCCACAAAAAGAAATTACTTTTTGGTGGAGATTTTCTTGAAGCTGAAAAGATGGAATCTGCAGAATTTATAGGAGTTTTAGGTGATTTTTCAAGAAGATAGCTTCTTTAAACATAAGAAGAGATTTTTTTATCAATAAGAGACTTAGGAGTGTCTTTATCTGAGTTGGTGTCTCTCGAAGCAGACGATGCAACGACTTGAACTTTGATATTAAATTATTTGAATCTTTCAGGTTGAGCATCTGCGCTTTCAAATGCTTTCAAAAAGGAAGAACCTATTGAATGAGGTAAAGGGGAGGAAGATGTTGTTTATTTTATCGGAGAAGAATCAGTTGATTGTTTCTCATTTTTTGAGAAGAGTATTATATTTTTGCTTTGAAGGGATGCTGCTGTTGTTGTCTTTGATGTAATAGAACTAGCCCCATTTACTTAGGAGATGGACCTCTCAGGAATTCTCAAACTATGGCCAATTTACTTCGCCTTCATTTAAGTTTCTGTCCAAAAATAGCATTTCAAAAATAATTCTTAAGTGTTTATTGATTAATTCTCTACCAGGATCTGAAAGAAGTTCGTAAATTGATGGCCTCTTCAGATGATCTTTCGTGAGACATTTTTCAATAAGCTTATGCAATTATGGAGAGTAGTTTAGAGAAATAGGAATGTATTAAGCTTTTTATATTTTTAGCATTAGTGATCCTTGGTTAGTAGCTTCGAATGGTTTACGGAAGGTAGATAACTCATAAAGGACGCATCCTAGCGACCACACATCGCTTTTTTCATTATAGGGAATATCTTAGATAATTTCAGGAGACATATAATAGGGAGTTCCAACCTAAGCATGAGCGTGAGATTTACTATCAGCCAGCTGTTTGGCTACTCCTAGATCACCTATTCTTATCTATTCATTTCCAGTTAGGAAGATGTTCATACTTTTTATGTCCCTATGAAGGATATTACGGGAATGCAACTCTAAGAGACCCTCTGATATCTAGAAAAAGAATTTCCATATTTTTTTCTCTACCAATGGGCGACCCATTTAGTTTTTAATAAAATTCTCAAGGTCTCCTTAATCACAGTATTCCATAACAATGTTGAGGTATGTTCCCTCAAGGAAGCTATCATAATAGCGCACGATATAAGAACTATTCAACTTATTTAACAATATCGCTTCATTCACGCACTCTCTCCTTTTATCAATTTGCATATTTACAGTCTGAATTTGTTTAAGTACATAAGTATTCTCATCTTTCTTTCTCCTGACTTTGAACACTGTGCCTTAAGCACCTTAACCTAATTTCTTTAGAATCTCAAAATCTCGCAGAGAAGAAGAAGCAGTCAGTGTCTTTGGTGATGCTTCTCCTTTCTGCTCATTCATTTTGTTACTTCTTTGTTTTGATAATTCGATTGATTATTTTAAGCAATCTCGTGCGTATTATCTTCCACACAAATCAGAGTAATGCTCTGTGATTATTATTCTTCAGATGTAAATACTGAAAAGTTCCTTTTCAGATTAAACTGCACATTTACAATGAACATTCTTTTCCTCTTTTTAAACTGTCTCTAAGTTTATAGAAATTATTTTTCAGAAATGCAAAATTGAAAAGGTCATTTTCAGCTAATTCCATTGGGTAATTAGAATCTAGCTACTCAAATTATAAGAAATAATACTATTTAATCTAATATGGTAAAATACTTATTTGCTAAATATTTTTTTTATCCCAGCTAAAATAATCATAAAAACAAACATATTAACACAAATATGAATGAGTGAATGAGAATAAATCCAGCAGACACGTCCAGCTAGTAATTTATCAAAGTTTATTTTCTAATAGTGCTCTTTGCTGCGAAAGGACTTGGATCTTCTTGAGAAACTGCAATGAAGACTTCGTACCACTCATAATTATCAATAAAAAACAGATTTTTAAAGGTAAAGTTCCTTTCGACGACACTAAACCCCTCTTTGAGTTATGTTCCATAAGTCACAGAGTTTCCAAAATAATTTAAGCCATTCACTAAAGCATTTGGAGAATAATTGTCATATTCCTCTTACTTGAGAAGATTCTACAATTTATTCTCTAGGCCAACGAAAATAAACCCACTGTCTGTTAGTCGTACTTAGTCTACTGTGAGGCTTTAGGAGTTTTAATTGATATCGATAAAGTATGCAGCATCGATTCTAGGAATTGAACTGGAAACAGTTTGTAGTGAGCTAGTTGCCTAAAGTGATGCAAAAGTAGAAGAGAATACATCAGGAAGATCAAGCTCCCAATCAGTGAAGTAGTAGTTAGCATATTAAGCGATAAAGCTCTTTAGGCGAAAAGTAAAAGACGAAGAAGAATATGCGCTCGAAACAACATTCGTGATATTGTCTGAACTCTTCGACCAATCTGGGATAAAATAGACTGTTAAATAAGGAGAAACTACTGAATCAAAGTATTGTGAGTTTGAGAGAGTATTCGAAAAATCATATTGCTGAGTGTATGGCGAGCAAGTAGCTTTATCTGAAGAGTAAATGTTCGCAGGAGGAATAGTTAAGAATATGCTGAGATAGCACAATGCTTTGATTTTTTCAGGGAGGGTTAGGTTTTTATCAAAAGTGAGAGTCGTTTTTTAAATGCTGCCTCCATTACTGTTCGTGGAGAAATTGAGTTGTAAGAGATTAGAAGATTGCAAGCCAAAGAAGGTTTCACAATAAGCTAAGATCGTATAGTTCTTGAAACTTAGCAGGTTTGTTATGGTTATTTCCGTTTCTGCTGAGAGTTCAGGGTTGTTCTCAACAAAACCATATTGCTTTTGAGAGTAATCAGAAGAACTCAGCTCATAATAATCAATCGAGTTTGAGAATATTTCTTGCCTGAGAGAAGTGCTATCTGTGATTTCAATCTGAGGATCAGTTAAGCTTGAAAAGTTATAAATGTTATTCAAGAATACTTTATAAAAGATGATCCCTTTTTGAGGACATATCGGTCTAAAGATGATTGAGTTTGTTGATACAGACTTGAAAGCAGAGGAAGACATCGAATATACAGTGCCACTAGTTCCTTGTAAGGATACTTCTAGAACTTAATTGTCAGGAAGGCTAAACCTATCTGCTATGCTATTGCCCAGAGAGTCTGTGACTGAAAGGGAGAACTGTATGTTTACTTGAAATCCAACGATAGAAGAACTTGAAGATGAAAAGAAGAAAGTTGTTTTCGGATTAGTCCTGGTGGTTTTCATAATCTTTGAAGAATCTCCTTTCACAGAGATTCCAAAAGTAGTACCATCAATAACAGTTACTGATATCGTAGCGTCTCTCGTAACTAAGTAACCCTAGTCTTTGTATTTGAGTACAAGAGAGCCTGAATTACCGTTCTTAGGAACTGTCAGAGGCCATTATGCGTTAACGTACTCGATTTATTATACCTCATGCACAACTACTACTTGACACACAGGTAAGTTAGTGTAAATGCTGAAATAATCAAACAGTTTCTAGAAATACACAACGAACGCACTTGTTGGAGTTGCTGAGGACGCAGATAGGTAAAATGACAGAGATGTTTAGCCTGGAGCTGCAAATGGATTTGTTGGATCGAGAGTAAACAAAGATGAAGTCTACAGAGCAATTCTCAGCGGATGAGTAAATGTGTCTCCACTCTCCAGCACAAGAGTCACAAGGGTCTTGAATTCCCCTCTGTTTAGGGTGTAGGCAGTTTAGCCATCTGGATATTTCCATTAGGGGACTAATTGCTTTTTGTAGTTGTTGAATCTGAAATATGGTACCTAACTAGTCATAGGGATGCTTCGACTGAAAAGAGTCTAATCGTCAGTTGATTTCTGCACATGCAATACCCATTGTCGAGACAAGATGCAAACAGACTATTCAATTAAAATATTAGAAAATGAGTTGTTTTAATAAGGAAAAATGTACTTCAGTTGGGTTTGATATGTTTGCAAGAGTAAGGATAAAGGGTTCAAGTGCAGCTGGAGTAACTGTCCAAGTGAAGGAGACACTAATCATAGTTGTGACTGTTGTTGTGAGCGAGAGAAAGGAATTTGTTGATACTCTGCGAAGTGAAACTCTCGGAGTTAGCAATTGCAGAAGATCTTTCCAATGCACAGGGAATGTGACCAGAATTGTGTAAGTTTATCCTAAGACTAAGAAGGTATTGGAGAGAGTAAAATTAAACGTAATTGTATTTGTTTATTAGATGTGAGTTGTCGCTAACTGAACAGCAGTCAGTTAAAACGAATTCGTCTGCTGAGCAATTGCATTCATATCACTCAAAAACTAGAAGTTCAACAAAGAGAGAACACCACTCTCGAGGTCTTATTAAGCTAGTGCAATAAAGAAGTTCTAGTGGCTAGCAGCAGCAGTGAGAATATTGGGTACCTACACTCCATTGATTTGAATAGCAAATACAGTAGATCCTAAAGGAACTCCAGAAATGCGAAGAGTCCATGACTGTGTGATAGTGCAAGGTACTATGGAGGTGTTGATCAAGCACTAAAGAGAGGAGTCTTAGGAGAGTGTAGGGAGATAAACATTACTAAACCGGATGAAGAAGAAGACAGTGCCTGATGTTGCAGTCGAAGCTGTGAACGAAAACACAAGAGTACTCACTGAGCCATATGTATTGAAAGAACCACGTGAAACAGTGAAGCTAGTAGTGATTATGATTGAAAGAAGAATTGGAAATGTTGCTGTTGTAGTCTAGAACACCTTGGAGACACCGTCACTTTTATAGACAGTGAGTGAAGGCAAATTTGAAAGGGTTGAAAGCACTGGCATTCTAACATTGCGGCATACTAGTTTTAAGGGATTAGAGGATGACAAGGAGATGTCATTCTTAACTTTCATTGAAACTGTAAAAACAGAAGCAGTGTTGACTATTGTTACTCCAAGAAACGAGTGGACAACTGTATTATTCTATGTTACGAAGCAATATACTTATGAGTTGATCGATGCTTGATTAACGCTGCTTAGATCGGTGTTCAAATTGAGGAACACTATCTCTCCGACAAGCAGATCCAGATTATTTGGCGTGTAGAAAGACACACTGATTTCACTTTCAGCTTGCTAGTAGGGAAACTTAACTTCAACTTAGCTGCTAATCAATGCGATATTTTGCGAAGTCAATAAATTGTAAGTGCTTAAAGGACTTGGATAGTGCAACGAAGCCAATGTTGAGTCAATAAGATAGTAGCTTGATGTCAAAGTCTCAATAAGAAAGAGGTTGGTGGGAATCGGAGTGACATGTGCATCAATACCGTAATGGAGAATCTACACATTGCCAGCAGGAATAGTACAAGCTGAACAACTTGTGAGCTGAAATAGTAGTTAATAATCGACACCAGTTGGCGCAGTTACTGTGCATGTATGTGAAGTAGTGATTTAAAATTTACAATTGCTTCCGACTAAAGGGATCTGCAAAGGATCTTCGAAAGTTATTCTGACGTACCCATTTTCTGGAAGGGGGTTTGTCGTGATAAAGGTCCAAGCTATTCTATTGTTCTTACTGCCCATCATTAACGTCGGAGAAGCACTGTTTAAGTCAACTCCAATAGAATTTGGGTTTTTTATTGTCTGAGCTCCGAATTTCAATGAAGCTATGTTTCCCACTGACATTTCAAAACAACAATAATATTAGGGAAAATAGTTTTTCTTTTTAGTTTTTACTTGATGTTGAGAACGCAAAGCTCGTAGTGGAGGGAAGTTAATTGCCATTCGTATAAGGTAATTAGAAGAAAGTTACGTTTACTTAGCTGACTGTTGCTTGTGTTGCTTGCTCCATCGAGCAGAATAAACCGTAGCGCCAATTAGATACTCCGTCTTGGTTGTACTAAAAAGAGAGGCACTTTCGGATGCTTGAAGAAAGGCCTCCTTCCCAGAAATAAAGCTACTAAGAAGTTCTAAAGTCATAGGAAGTTGCAAATGTAAAGCCAGCTCCATTTTCGAAAGTCAGCGAATTTAAGCTGTTTGTCCCCACGACTGTGTAGGATTCAGTATGGCGAGCATTTATTGATACTTGATTTGCTATTTCTCCAACTTTACTCTCTGATAGATTAACTGAATAGTTATCAATAGAAGTAATGTTTGTGACTATATACCCGCTGACAAGAGGCATAATAGTCGCTGCAGAGGAAGGAAATGTAATAAATTACCCCGAATCTTAGAGATTATTGCTTCCTGTTAGACGGAAGACTGATGTTGGTTGAAAGAAATAATTTTTCATTGATGCTTGGGCAAGGGAGTTAGTTGGGATTATGTCATGGTAGCGAAGAAGCGAAACGAATAGCTAAATATTCGTATTAGCTGCTATGGTCTTGACTGGAATAAGCAGCTCAAAGAAATTGACTGAGCCGCTTGGTACAGTTGTGGGAAATTATACTTCTACTCTTCTCATATGCAAGTAGTTCTACTACACACTTGCTGAAGATGTAAACCCTCTGCATAGAGTTGGAGAAGACCCTACTGAGCTGGAGCAAGAACTATCGTAAGAATAAATTGAAACTCCATCGTCTTCAAAAAAGTCTAATCCAGTGAAGAATAATGCTAATCGTTAGGATCCTGCACGAAGCTCTCCCTCGTTGAAGTATCCAGCTAGACGAATAAAAGTTGGCACGTAAGACCCATCGTTTGTGATGGTTGCTCCTCCGTACCAGTTTACTACACTGTAGCGAATATTGTAAGGCTTTGGTGTGTTTATTGTGTAAGCATTGTACAAAAGAGCAAACTTAAAGGTAGGAAGCATATTCTCTATGTTGTCATAAAAAAAGAAGTAGAAGTCTAGCACGTTATCGTCTCCGTAGAGCGAGGCATGCTGTCTAACATATACATTTCGAACTGCGAACAGTAATCCTGAGGTAAACATGTTCGTAATATCGGCATTCAAAGTAGTCTGCAGTTTGAGTCTAGTATATTGACCGAGAGCTGTTGAATACGTAGTGGCAGACAATTTAACTTTTTATACTTATTAGCTTACTAGAAGTGCTCCGTATTAGTCAATAGAGAGAGATGAGCTATCAAATTGAATGGCATTTGGGTTAGTCACCATAAAAAAGCCAGTTTAAATTGCTGTCTGAGTATCTACAATAGAGGTAATATCACTAGGAAGTATTGACATGCTGAAAACAAGCTTCTGCGGAGTGTTTAGAGTATCCTCAGGGACTATTCCTAAAATGCCATTAGTAGCATCTCCATGGGGAGAATAGACTACACTCGGAAGGGTAGCGGAAACTACTTGACTTGAAATCGCTGTGCTTGCAGTGCCTGGTAGGTAGAAGTTTTTATTAGTAGACAAGGTAAGAGTAGATGTTTGACTGATCCTGAAGTTGCTGAGAAGTGGAGAGGTAAATCGACTGTAACTATTAGAAGGATCCAGCAGATATCCAGAGAATTGAGAGAAACTTGAAGAAATAGCAGCTGTATTGAAGAACATCATCTTAAATCCAACAAAATATTAGGTAGATGGTATTAGTTTACCTAGATTTGTGCAAACTATTTTTCGAGATGGTCCATCCCCTGTGGTGCTGCATTCGACTCTTTTATTTTTGTGTAGATTTGTTTCTGGGAAGTTATGAATAATACTACCTGTCAGCACAGTGGAGTCACCATTTGTTCCAGTGGCTATAGAAAATTCAACTTCCGCTATTACCCCATCAGGAGTACCATGGCTTGTCGTAAAAACAAACTTGATTGAGTTATAAGTGCCTAGACCTGTGGGAGCATTTTTGATAAGAGGTAGTAACTAAAGAGGAGCGACTTAAAGAGTCTCATCCATTCCCCAGCCGATCTGCATGCTGCTTGAAGATATAAGTATTCCAGTTACACTTAAAAACCCAATGGATGATCCCATCTCTACAACTTAACTGCTGTTGATCTTAAAGCGCTTGATTGCGATACCTTTTGATGTAAAATAATAGTTAGTTTTAGAAACGAATGAACAAAATGTTGTATTTACTTTCTTTGGTTGCCAAGGTAAAATTAGGATTCTGTACGAAAAATGAGAATCGAAGTCTAGACAGACTGGGAAGCTGTGATGTTACTTAAATCCTTATCACATCACTAGTAACTACACAAGAATAAGCACTTGAAGGAATGGCTGTTATTACATAGCCATTAGAGTTACTGCTTTGGCTCTCACAAATATGTGACATTATACCATTGTTTGTTGCCATAAAAGAAAAAGAAGAAGATGATCCAGAACCAAATCGAATCTCATAAAGTGAACCAGATGGAGCGCTTGTTAGATAATCTTAGTTGTTGAGTATTTCTACAAATATCTCATAAACAGCTTCATATTCGTTTTGGTTAGAAGCAAATACCTCATATCCTACAACTAAAGTCGAAGGAGCGTCTGAAGTGAGTTCAAAGGCTGAGAATAATTCGTTTCTATCATAAATAATAGCAGTTGGGTCGCTAGATGAGACAGAGTATATTTTTATGAAATCTTTAATGCCAACACTTTGCGTTAATGGAATTACTGTAGAAGTCAGAAGCAATACATATTCTACGCTGCTCGAGACTGAAGAGGGAAGGGAAAAATAGTATTATTTAGAAGTGGTGCTGCTAACATAAATCGATACACTTTATAACTGATCTTGATTGATATACTACCAAGGATCAGTTGTTTACGCATTCGATGTAGAATCGCATGAAGAATAAGATATTTATCCGAAAAACGCAGTGAGCTCAACAGGAGAACTAGATGAAACAGTACTGTGAAGCAAATAAGGCATTTCGATTAACATTTTATCAGAAGAATCTAGAGGTGTTTCTATCTGAAATACGAACGCATATGTCGATAAAAGATTCCTATTTGAATAGTTTACGATGATGTCCCAGCCTCTTATTAAGCCTCCTTACACAAGGGGCAACTCAATAAAGAAAAGAATTAGAAGAGCTAATCGCAAGAATGAACTTTCCATGTTGGAAGTTTCTTAATTATTTCTTCTTTGTTTAATATTTTGTGAACTGTTTTTTTGTCTCTTGCGATGAGGGTTATCTTTTCCACAAATTCAGAATATTATTGAAATTGTTTTCTTTGATTCAGGTTAGTTTTTATCTTCTTTGGACTGCAGTAAATGGCAATATCACTTTTGATAGATTGATAATACAGTTTGGCATTAATTTAAGAAAAATAATTAAATTATTACAATTGAAACACATTTCGAGTTTCAAATTTTAGATCCAAACATGCTAGAAAATCTATCTTAAGTTGTCGCCATTTAAATTTTTTTAAAAAATTTGCTTTGTAATTCTCGTTTTTTTTTAAAATCTATTTATGCTTGTTTACTGTATTTTAGTTATTGATATTATTTCAATCTTCTCTTAATTTATGGATATTTCTTATGATCTTTTGTATTCAATTGAATGTTGTATTGAGGATATTCATAGTAATAACTTAAATTATTGGAAATAGTTTAATGTGGCTCAGATATTTTCTTGTTTTGCTCAGACGTCAACTTAATTCAGTGATCCGCAGATTCACCACTTCAAGAATAATAAAAGAAATCTTTTAATCTTTTGATTTTCTATGCAACTTCTATTTTGGGAAAGTTTAAGGGATAGGGCTTGATCGAATCAGAGATAAAAAACATACTTTAGAAAATATACACGAATCATAAGAAATTTTACAAATGAAAGTAACAATCTTAGCGTTGTCCATATTATCATTGGTTGCTTGTTACCAAATGGTACCTGTTCCTCCAACTTACGATGGATTAACTATTGGCTAAAAGGGTGCTCCTGTTTAGATAGAAGCTTTCTATGACTTGCTTTGTCCTGCATCCGCTGCTGCAAATGATTAGATAAATGCTCTTTTTACTAATTCTTCTTTCGCTTAGTACCTCCCTCAAATTTCCTTCACCTACCATGTCTTCCCTCTCCCTTATCATGACTATGCATTCAGGTATTTACTTATCTAAATTATTATGAGCATTTCTTATTTGTTTAACTTCTTTTTTCTTCTTGATTTGTTCTTAGTTTTGCTCAATTGTACAGAAGAGTATTCAACAACTACAATGCTATCACAACCTTCAACTTTATCAATTTCATATTCGATATCCAAGATCAATACTACAACTAGCCTATGCAAAACGTGAGCAGAAACACAGCTTTCAATAAAATTGCTGAACAAGTCCACGATAAATTCCCTTAAATTTCCAAATCTGAAGTCACTGCTGCTCTTACAAACTCAACACTTGGTATGCAAGCTAGATACTCTTGGAAGTATGGCTGCTCAAGACAAGTCTCTGCTACTCCTCAATTCTTCCTTAACGGTGTCTTGTTGAATGGAGCAGAAAGTTTCAACAGCTAATCATGGGCACAAACCCTCCTTCCTTACCTTTAATAAGCTCCAAAGAACGGAGTTGACATTAATCAATTCTATACTCAGTGAATACAAAGAAAGAATCTTTCTTTATTGTCTTAGATTGAGACAAATCATAACAAACTCAACATGAATATCTTTGCTATTTTGATAAAAAATATGTTGAAAATATGCAATACTGCATTGAACTTAATCTTATTTTCATATTTCAAGCAAATAGGAATTAAATATGCATTATTTTGGCTCAAAATCCTTTGGGAAATAGAACTAATTTGTTTTATTATCAATTCCAAATAAGAAATGACTATTGGAGATAAACAAGGGAAATTATTGCTTTCACTTATTTGAAGAAATTATTCATCTTCTCTTCTCTTTCTCTCTTTGTTTCCAATATATTGAGTGATATTTAAACAGAAGAAATACTAATTAAATAATCTCTTAATCGTTTTGTTTATTTTCACATATTCCCAAGAAAACATACTTGTTAAAAACTTCACAATTGATAATGTAGTGTTGCTCAAATAGATCATTCATGACCTCCAAATTCAAGTCTGAATTTCTCAATTTCTGCATCTTCAACTAAAAAAATAAATACAATATGTTATCATTGATAACTGAAATAGTATTTCAATTTACTTTTTCTGAAGATGGGAATTGGTTCATTGATTGGATGACCACCTGGCAGGAGATTCAAAATACTTGTAATTGGATCATCAACCTAAACAATATGCTTGAGAAGTTGCTCGTCTTTAGCGGTTCTGGTCTCCAAACCAAGGAGGAAATTAATCTTTGCGCTGAGAGAGGGCATAAAAGGCTCGAAAATTACCGACAAGAAGCGAATGATGTTAACCAAGATAACAACGCTCACAATGTATCTACCAGTTTCCTAGTTAGCCTTATTCCAAGGCTCATTCTTCTGCATGTAGGAATTACCTTCAGAAGAAATTTGCATAGCAACCTTTAATGCACTCTTAAGCTCAACGTTCTCCATATGGGCTAAGTATTCTTTGAAGAGCTTCCAAACGTTATTCAACCACTCTTTGTCTTCTTCGTTGAGATGAGTGAAGTCAAGGGAAGGTAATTTCTATTTACAAAAATATTTCAGTTCAGAAGCAGAAAATATTCGAAAAATAAATTAAGTACCTTGTCAAATTTGGAATAAACAAACTTGAGGGTGCGCTGGATAAGGTTACCAATATTAGGAAGCAGCTCATTATTATTCTTGGCAGCAAAATCAGACCACTTAAAATCAGCGTCATTCTATTCAGGTCTATTGATCAAAAGATAGTATCTCCATACTTCTAAAGGAATGCCAGTTTTTTCAGTTTGATCACCAAAAACACCAACGCCTTTGCTTTTAGAGAATTTATCTCCTTCATACATCAGATACTCAGTTGACGACATGCTGTGAAGGAAGGTCCAATTATCACGAGTTCCCAAAAGAGATCCAGGGAAAATTACGCAATGGAATGGAATGTTATCCTTTCCAATGAACTAATACAACTTGACATTGTCAGGGTTCTTCCACCATTTTTCCCAATCATCAACGAGGTTAGCTGTGATAGAAGGATAACCAATTGGTGCATCAAACCAGACATAAAAGACTTTATTTTCCCAACCAGCAACTGGAATAGGAGTGCCCCATTTTAAATCTCTTGTGATACATCTTTTTTTGAGGCCAGTTTTAATCCAAGCCTTGGATGTTTTGTAAGCGTTGTCACTCCAATCGCCTTCTTTTGATCGCCTAGACAGAAAATTAGTAAGATAAAATATTTTTGGCATTTGTTTTCTTACTTCTCGATGAAATCATTAATTTCATTTTCTAATTGAGGTAAATCAAGGAAAAAGTGCTTCGTTTCCTTAATTATTGATGGGTTCTTGCAAACGGAGCAATATGCATTGATGAGCTCTGCAGTATTAATAAGTTTGCTGCATTTATCGCATTAGTCTCCATGACAGCCTTCGAATCCACAGAATGGGCAAGTACCTTAGACATAACGATCAGCAAGGAATTTAGAGCAGCTTTCACAAAAACTTTAGCTCATTTCTCCTTCTGAAATAAAGCCATTGTCCTTGAGTTGAAGGAAAATGTCCTGAGTAATCTTGGTGTGTTTCTCTGTGGTAGTTCTTCCGAAGATATCAAAGTCGATCTAAAACCATTTATAAACATCTCTTTAGATAGCATAATACTTATCACAGATTTCTTTTGGAGTCATTTTATCTTTCAAAGCCTTCATTTCAGTTGCAGTTCCATACTCGTCAGTTCCGCAGACATAAAGTGTATTGTATCCTCTTAAACGAGAATAACGGGCAAATACATCACCGCTCAGTACGCAGCCAATAAGTGTTCCTAAATGAGGAGCGTTGTTGACATAAGGAAGAGCAGATGTAATAAGGATGTTTCTCTCTCCTTCAACTGGAAGAATAGGTTATCCTTCGTTGCTTCTGACTAATTTCTAAGCATTGAACTTAGCCTTGTATTCAGGGTCGATTGTATCAGGCTTTGCTGCATAAACCTTGAGAATAATATTTAAATCATAAAAACAATGAAAAACACAATTTACTTTCTTTTCTTCAGGAGCTTTTTCAACTTTCTTCGGCTTTTCAACTTTTGGCACTTTTTCAGTTTTAGTCTCTACTTTTTATTCTCCTTCAAGCTTCTTTACTAAAGCAGGAGGGGCGTTTTTTTCCTTCTAAGGTGGTAAGTGGACAAGCTTATGAGCTTCAGCCACTGTGGTTTCAGCCAAAGATTGAATATTGTTATACCAGGAAGAAAGATTCGATAAGTGTTTTATGCTGAAAGGAAGATCATGCACAAACTTACGAATTCTTGAATAAGCAAGAATATCTAAATCGCCTGCTTTTTCCTTAAAATTAAAGATATCAATCTGTTAGAATATTGAAAAATAAGATAATCTTACTCCACTAAGATTTGGTCTAACACTGAGGATTGCATCCAGCTTGGTAAGTGCTTCCTAGCTAATTGTACTTTTGCCATTCTAATTTTTAAAAAATAATAAAAAGAATAATAAGGAACATAAACATACCTTCAGTTGATTGAGGACGAAGTAGTAGTCTGAAAAGAGAGGGCAATTAATTTTGAGTCCATTCAAGTAAGCATAGATTGCACTGAATCCAGAAATGGTTTATCCGTCTTGAAGTGTGACAGAATCTACCAGTGCGCCTATAAATCTTAAAGTTAAACCGCTTTTAAAACATTTCAAGTGACATACCTTCATCCTTGCAAAAGGTAAGCTTCTTGTCTGAATGAAGAAGGGTGGATGAAGCAACAAGAGCTTCAGACTTAGAGGTGATTTTACGTAGTTTCACGAGCATTTCTTTTTTCTTTTATTTTTTTAATTCTGTGTAATTTATCTGTCTAAAGCGTCTCTTTTTATCCTTTTCCCACCTTTTTTTTTAAAAAAAGATCAGAGAATCCAATCTCTTTTTTCTCCACTATCTAAATGATTTGAAGGCTATGAAATCAATCAAAAAACTAATAAAATGCGGAATAAAAAGAACTAAGAATATTACAATTCGAACAGTCGTTATTGGGAAAAAAATCATAAATCATTCACTTGCTAATTTTTAAATAAAACAGAAGTTAATAAATTTATTGTTGCGTTGATAGATAACTGAACAAGGTTTTTTCGAAATTAATTCATAAAAGGAAGATAAGAGGGATGTTTTTAATGGGAGCAAGAACGTAGAAGAGACTCGCAACTCTTCTTGTTGCACTAATAGAAAGCGAAAATAAAGTAGAAAACTGTAGGGTTTAGCTTTGCAGTCAAAATAATATCGATTTCTTCTCAGTTTTTTAACTAATTGACCTTCAAAAAAGAGGTTTTTTCAAGAATGAAGAATTAGTAGATTTTATGTGCAAGAACAATGTCTACTCAACTACTCGCGAAATCCAATTCCTCATAAACTGCCTTGATTGTGACAATAACTCAGTTGTTACTTACGATAAGTAATATTTACAACAATCTAATAGGCTCTAATGATTTTAATGTTTGAAATAGTTTCTTATTCTTCTTGCTTCCGAAATAAAACGAAAAATTAAGAAAAGAAGTTCTTGCCCGTGATAAAATCCAAGCTGAAAAATAGTAATCAGCACTTCAACCTGAACCCAAAATGAGATAAAGTAAAGTCTCATTTAGCCCTCAAACAACTACTCTTGGGTTTAATCCTAAAACTGTGACTTAAACAAGTCCTGATAAGAATACTCTATCACTGTCTATTTAGAGCTCAAATGAAAGGCAAGTGCAGCCTGAAATTGAATTTTTACTTGTAAAACTGTTCAATTAAATTATCTAAAACTTTAAATCTGTGGAGGCTAAAAAGGAGATATTGCATGCAAGCAATGATTTTCAAATGGCAGTAGCATTCAAAACAATAGATACATCTCAGATATATAAACTAGACTTCGAAAGGTAGGAACTTTTAAATTGCTTTTTGCTCTTCATTTTATTTGCTAATATCCCTAATTTTGTTGTGTAGTTTAGAAGAATTTTTAGTGAGTTAAGGTGAAAAATTTTTTGAAAAAGATCTATTAGTGCTTATCAGATAGTTTGGCAACCTAAACGATGGATTTATCAACGAAGCTTAGTTTATGGAAATGATTCTCCCTATGGAATTCACCAGAAAAAAGAATGCTGTGCAGTCAAGCTTTTCAAAGGCTAAAAAGATAGATAAGACAATAGATTAAGTTGTTATTAAAAGCAGAGATCCACTTTCAGAGCATAAAAAAGTAGTTAACTTCTAGCCTAATGCTAAAGATCCTGTGAAATAAACATCTCAAAATGGGATTGCTACAACTTAGATTTTGTCAAGCTCAAAAATTCAAAAAAGTACTGTTACATTAAAACCTGATGGAAGATCAAGTATGGCAATCGGCTCATAGTATTCAATCGGTAAGAGCGGGCAAATCAGAGTCTAAAACAAAACAACTAGTCAATTAGGGGCAACTGCTAAAAAGCCATTATCTCGAGGCATGTTGACAACTCCATGGTCAAAAAAGTTTGAAAGAACTATTCAATCTAGAACAGGAGGAAGTTCGATTACAAATTTAAATCACATGGAAGATGATGCTATTGAATTTGAAGAAGCAAGAGGGAGATATCGTTGCTCTGCAATGAAAGGAGATGAAGAAGAAAACTTTGTAAAGAAGATGTATGAACTGTTGTAAAGTGATTTAAAGGTAGAAGAATTGAAATAAGAGTTAGCTTCACAAAGGGATTTTAATTTATTAGACTCTTTCTAGTTCCTCGACTTGCAATGCAAGGGAAACATTACACCTCCTGATCTCTATGTCAATCTGAAAAAGTTGAATTTAAACCCAACAAAGGAACAAGTCTACCTTTTCTACAAGTAATATGATCTTGATTTTTCAGGAAGACTCGAGTTTTCTGAATTCGTGAAAACGTTTATCCCCATTGAGTAAGATTATCGAAATCTTTTGAACAATAGATCATCCACAGGAAACGGATTTTCTGAGGAGACAAAGCAACTGCTGAAGTAAACTTTCTAAGCAATTCTTTTAAACTCTTAAAATGTTGAGCAAATACGCTAGCAACTTAATCGTCGCAGGCTCTTTAACACCTATGATGCTTTCTGTGCTCTTGATTAAGATTCAAATGGATACATTACTCTTGAAGATGTCCGTACCCTCTTTCTTGATTATGATATACACTTCTCCCCAAAAGAAATATAGTATTTTTTCAGAAGATTTGATAAAGGACTTGATGGAGAAGTATGCTATGGAGAGTTTTTCTCAGAACTTACTCCAAAATGTCCTTTTCAGATATCTGAAGCTATATCGACGAATAGTCCTTCAATAAATTAGCTTTGAATGGATTCTCAAGTGGTATTTATAATTTATATTATTTGTTGTTAGCCTTTAACTCAAAATTTTGAAAGAATACTGATTGCTAGAAAAACTTAAAATACGAAAAACAAAGATTAGTTAATAGGGCAAAGAAAAATTAAAGCAACTGTGACAAACTGTGAGTTAAGAAATTAAAAGAGGTGATAGAGGGAATATCAAATAATAAATAGACGAAGATGTAGATGGATGCTCCTCCCCTCAGCGAAGAGGAACTAAATTAAATTTATAATTGGATCGATGGGATACCCCTTTCTCGGCCAAAAAAGAATATCACTCGTGATTTTGCGGATGGTTGTATGCTGGCTGAGATCATTGGTCATTATGTTCCTCGCATTGTTGAAGTTCACAACTATTCTCTCGCTCACTCAGCCACTCAAAAGCTCTACAATTGGAATACACTTAACAGTAATTCACATGAGCATTTGGGGAGTTATTGATGATTGGAGCGCATAAAGGCAGTTTCACAAAAAGGATAGCATTCAAGAAATGAAAAGGAATAAAAAAATAATCGTTTTTGAACAAAAAGAAAGAAATATTCAAAACTTTTATTTTAGGAATATTAAAATGTGTTTTTCTGTCTTTTTTCTTCAGGTCGAGTACTAAAAAAGATGGGCTTTTAGATTTCAAAAGGAGATATCGATTGTATTATCAATGCTCAGCCTGATGCTGTTGAGCGGGTTCTGAGAGTTGTACAAATCAAATTAGACAAGTATATTGATGAATAGAAGAAGAAAAAAGACTAGCAATAATTCATTGAAAATGCTCAGCAGCTAAACAATAATGCTAAAGGTTAGCAATATGGAGGAAATCAGAATCCCTATGGCTACGTTGATTAGTAACTATTTTTGAGAAGTGAAACGATAAAGTAATGTGTTTTTGTTTTTAAAGAATGAACCCAAAAGAATTAACAGCTTAGCTGTATCAAAAGGACGCAACAATAGCAGAGCTTAGAGAAACAGTTGAAGTAAATACATAAACAAACATAATGTGGTTATATAAAAGCTACTGGATTTCTCACATTATTTTGTATTAGATTTTAGAGCTGAAAATCAAGAAGATGGATCAGTTGGTTAAGCTAAAAGATAGTAAAATATAGAATCTAGTGGGAAAGCTGTCTTCTGCTGGCATGTCTTGATAACGCAACGCACAGGAGATCAAGAGCAGTTTAGAAGCCTGCCAATAATTTTCATAATATTTACTTGTTCAATTTATTCTGCTTTAATTGATCATTCCTATCTAGATTCTTATCCTTACCACCCTAGTTTTCACAAATAGTTTAGCTCATTTTACCAAAAATATTAAAATGAGCTTACTTGACTCTAAAATCTTTAGACAAGTCGATACCTAACTGTTAGCTGCTCTTTCTTTTTATTATTATTTTTCCTTCTTCTTAGATTCTTCTGATTTAGAATCTCCATTTGAAATAAGAGAATTCATTATTAATGCTAATCCTTTCTGATGGGCTTCAGATTGTAAGTCCCTTCTTACTTCCTCGAGTTTTGGATCAAAGAGATGGATATTCTTCTTTAGATTATCAATGCTCTAAAAGCTGAATTGTTTCCCTATCTTTTTTAATAATTACTTTAAACTCAATTATGTTGTGAATACCTTTTCTAGATTTGTGGAAATGTGTGTCTCGCTTTCTTAATCTATCAACAATCGCAAAGATAGTAAGAATCACTA
>Ga0302284_1000351_pt1 | contig 21942 bp, 25 predicted proteins | sample III_Fen_E2_1_FD_198760 | JGI IMG/M metagenome (GOLD analysis project Ga0302284, IMG submission 198760) | Peat permafrost microbial communities from Stordalen Mire near Abisko, Sweden - III_Fen_E2_1 | ecosystem: Environmental > Terrestrial > Soil > Wetlands > Permafrost | place: Sweden: Abisko...
GTGATACTGTTCTTGGAGGAATTGTTGACACTCCTGCGACATATAGAACAATAAAACTTGGTAGAACTATTGCATCTGATATAAGCAACGGAAAAATATTAATTAACACAATACTAAAACCAAATAGCGGATTTTTACATTGGAATGAATCATTAAATAGTGTAGATCCCTATTCTTCTATGTCATTAGCAGAAGGGTCAGATTTAGCTAATGGTGCAAAAGGAAAAATGTTTAGAGGAAATGAAACATTAAATTCATCTACATTTATTCTTAATTATAACGGTAAATTTATTTCGTATGATTTAAATGCTCAAAGCACATTATATTTTGGAACTGATTCAAGTGTTTATATTTATGCAGATGCTTCTTATAATTTGGTGTTTGTTGACCCTAATGTAGGAGTTTGGGCGTTAAAAGATTTAATAGGAAGCTTTGCTACATATCAGTATGTAGATGGGTCATTAGCAACCAGAGACATACTTATCGGAAATAAATTAAATAAAGCTGGCGATGCAATGTCAGGAAATTTAACTGTTAATGCAAGTATAGTATCTGATTCAATTATAAAATCTGGTGGATTGCCAAGTGAATTTTTAAAAGCTGATGGAACTGTAGATTCTACGAATTATAGAGCTTTGTTTAATGCAATGTCTACTGGCTTGCTTAATGGCGGTGTACTTTCTTTTGTTACAAATACATCTACATATAGTATTTCGGCAGGTAATGGGTATGTTGTAGATAATCATACGGACCCTTTACATCCTGAAATTATAGATGTAAGTTGGAATGCACTTACAAATCTTTATCCGGGAAATTTAACAATAAAACCAGCTACACATGTTTCATTAGATGCTAATGGAAATATAGTTGAATCAGATTCTTTACCATTAGCTACTGCCAGAAGAACGAATATTTATTTGGGTGCAGTTGTTCATGCTAATAATTCAATAATAAATGTTGTTAACAATCAACCAGTTAGTTCTTTAGATACGGGCGCACAGTTACAAGATTTAATGTATGCATTTGGGTTTAAATCTTTATCAGGGAATTTAATTTCTCATTATGATTCTGATTTAAGAATTCAGAAATCAGAAGGAGAAATTTTCAAACCAGGTGTTAATTTTCAAACATCAAATACACAGCCTAATCAACTTACAGTACCAGCTCAAACACCTGCCATATTTAGATATCGTTCTCAATTATCACTTGAAGAAGGAGATGTGCAATATATTGACCCGGCACACTGGGATGATGGTGGAGTTTTAACTGATATTTCAGGGAATTTTAAGGCAACTTCTCAACGAATTTATATATTTCCAAGCGGACTTATTAGAATTCAAAGAGGGCAGTATGTTTATGCAAATTTAACAGAAGCTATCTCTAAATATAACTCAAATGACTTTATAATTGAACCTAACATTGGTAACAATAGCTTATATCTTGGTTCATTAGCTATTATTAAATCAGCAACTGATCTTAGTAATCCATTACATGCAGCATTCATTGATAGAGATGGAACATTTGCCAGTGATACGCAATTAATGTCCTCCCTACAACAAGCATATAACATTTCGTTCCCTCCTGAAATTCAAACAAATTCGGAATTGGGCCCTTTAATTATTAAACGTGGAACCACTTTAGATACAGATATCGTTTTTGGAATACAAAGCGGGGCAGGAGATGTTAAATTCTCCGTTTCTGGGAATGGTATTGTCGAAGTTGCTGGTGCTAAATTTATGGATGGTTCAGTTAATTTCAACAATAAACGTATAGCTGGTATCGCCGATCCACTTGATACATCAGATGGGGTAAATAAAAATTATGCAGATATTACTTACGCTGGAAAGACGTACACCGATAGCTCATTATCATCAAGAGATTCTTCTATTGATTGGTTAAAAAATAATAAACTTGAAGGCTCGGGTGTTTCTAATGAAGTCGCATACTGGGATTCAACAATGTCACTTACTGGCAATACAGAATTTATTTATGATGCAATAGACAATCACTTATCAATAGGCTCAAGTTCTATAGATCCGTCAGCAACCCTTTTAATTGATAATGGAGTTACTAATCATAATACAGTTATCCGCGCGCATGGAAATATCGATAGCTTTCTTCAAACTGAAATAAAAAATAGTAATACAGGCCCATCAAGTTCTGCAGATGTTGTTGCCGCAGCAGATATATTCAATGAAATGAACTATATTGATATGGGTATGAATAACTCACAATATGGAGCTCCAGATAGTTTGCCTCTTGATGGATATTTGCTTATGAGTACTGACCCTTCTTTAGGATTATCAGGGAATTTATTAATTGGAAATGCTACACCAAAGAAAAATATTATTTTCTTTACAGGAAGCAATATTAATGCATATACTAATGAAAAGTTAAGAATAACTGGAGATGGCAGTATTTTTATTGGCAAGCCTGTATCTAATTCACATTTACTTGAAGTTAATGGAGATATAAACATACCAACTGGAGCAAAGTATTTAAGAAACGGAGTATCTCTAGACGCGACATATGCTTCGCTCCTTTATACAGATGGTTCGTTAAATAAAAGAGACAATAGATTAAATACACTTGATATTTCAGTACAAACGCTTTATAGCAACAAATATTTAAGAGAAAGCTCATTAGGAACAGATTTTTGGTTTAACGGAACTGTTGTAGATCTTAGCACATCATTTAAAAATAAAGTGGCGAATTCTGCAAGTACAGGATATTTGCCTTTTAATTTCAAAGATGAGGTATTACATACAAACTTTTTAAGAACTCTTGTTCCTCAAAATGGTTTAATAGTATTTAATGGGACAAACGGCAGCACTGCTATTCTTGATACAAGTATAAACATTCCAGGAAATGTGACACTTACGGGCCCATTCAGCGGAACTATGCCAGAAACATTTCAAAAAATATTTCAATCAACTACAAATTTAGCTTTAAAAACAGCAAATAGACTTGCTGAAGTAGGAAATACTGGAGTAACTCAAATACCAGCAACACTCGATTCAGATGCATCACAGGGCTTGTGGATGCCATGGGGAACTGTTATATGGGACCCAAGTGGAAATAGCTCATTAATTTCTTGGAACAATTGGATAATAGCTTTTTCAAATGATCAAGTAATTAAAAGAGTTTCTTTTACATTAGATGTTTCTTCATTTGCTCCTGGAATTTATTCAATTTATGTTAACAATGCAACCAGCACACCTGCATTAGAATACTCAAATGTTTTAAATAGAATATCTTATACAACAAAGGCATTCTTAGGGTACATTCAGGTTCTTAATCACAAAATAAATTATTGGCATTCATTACCTGATTTAAATGGAACCCCAATTTTTACAAGAGATAAAAACTCTTATGGACTTTTTGAAATAAGTGGAATGCATGTATTAGCAAACGCGGATGCATCTACTCTTGCAGTTACATCAGGGCAATTTTTATTGGAAGGAATTTCATACACAGCAACAGATTATTTCACTGATACATTTTTAGGCCCTCAAAATATCGCATATAGAAATCCTATTTCTAAAGCTCAGATAGTAGAAGTTGACCCCTCAAATGGATATATCGATGAAGCATTCGGTAAATATACTAACGTATTAAGTACAAAAAATCGTTATTATGAAGCATCAACAAATACGATAAAAACTTATACAGGACCTGAACGATTTATTGTATCTGAATTAAGTTTTATTGACAGTGATAGAGATTACATTTTAGTACGTAGGGGTGGAGTTTTATATACTACTATTTTAGAAGCTATTGCAAATATAGGAATTTTTGGAAATACAGCTTGTCCAATATCAAATATTGTATCACAAGTACACCCTCAAATCGGATATTTTGTTATCGCTACTGATTGTTCAACATTATTAGACGCTAATTTGTTTAGTATTCAAGAAACTGTCAGAACTGGCTCTGTATCAGGAGCTGGTGGCGGAGCACTTAGTGATGCTATAACAAATGGAGTAAATATAGGAGTTGGTTCAGGCGTATATGCATCTATTATAGATAATATTATGCAATTAAAAAGCATTGCTCCTGGAGTTACAAATTCAATAAAAATAACTTCATCTGCAGATAGTGTTATAATTGATGCATCTATAAAAAATTGGGATAGTTCAATATCTGATTTGTATAGTTCAAAAACGAATAAAACTTATTCAACAGTTCAAGATGGTTCTATAACTAGATTAGATGGTTCTGTGGCATATTTGTTTTCTCTTCCTTTTACAACGTTTACATATGTGGATGGCTCATTTGCTACTAACGCATCAGTAAACAATGCAATAAAGGTATATGCTACTAACTCTTCAGTTGGCATTGCATTACAACCATATGCAACTAATTCTTCAGTTGGAATTTCATTATATCCTTTTGCAACTAATTCTTCAGTTGGAATTTCATTACAACCATTTGCAACTAACACATCTGTTGGACTTGCAATTTCTCCTTTAGCTAGTAAATTTTATGTAGACGGATCTTTTAATAAAAGAGATTTGTCTATAAATCAATTAGCAATAGATGATGCTTTAAAAGCTACTACAATTTATGTTGATAGTTCATTAAGTTTAAGAGATATTTCAATTGCTTGGTTAGCAAATAATAAAGCAAACTCGACAGATTTAAATCCACTTGCAACAAATAGTTCAGTAGGCATTGCATTATTATCTTATGCAACTAATGCTTCAATAGGAATTGCAGATTTTGGAAAGAATGCTTCATTTAATTTATATGCAACTAATGCATCAATAGGCCTTGCGAATTTCGTAAACACCACAACATTATTATCATATGCAACTAACTCTTCTGTAAACTCAGCATTCACAGTTTATGCAACAAATGCTTCAGTTAATTCAGCAATCACATTAAGAGACACTTCAATTGCTTGGTTAAATAGCAATAAAGTAAACAAGGCCGGCGATACAATGACTGGCACGCTTAATATAAATGCGTCACTCAATGTATTAAATGATGCATCGTTCAGTTCATCTATTTTCGTTCATGGTTTAACAGCATCAGTTATCGATGATTCACTTAGAGTTAAAGGTGATATTTCAGTTGGAGGTTCAGTAAGAGTTGGAAACGATTCTTCTATAGGAGAAAATCTTCCTTACGCTCAATTAGATATAAGTAATGGAAAAAAGATAGTTACTGCAGGTAATTATTATGGCCAAGAATTTCATTATTATCAAAACTTAGCGACTGTTCAAACTACAGCAGTAGACCCAACATTTCAATCAGATGCATCATTAAGTGCAGCCTTCTCAGGAGGAACATATGAGATAATGTATTCATGCGGAATAAACAAAAATGTTACAAACTCTGATGTTGAAACAAGATTAATGGTGGATGGTTCTATTTTAGGAAGTATACAAAATCATGAATTAAGTGATGGAGCAACTTGGTTATACGTAACAAGAAGAATGTTTGCTACTTTAGCAAAAGGAACACATAGAATAGATTTACAGTTTTCACAAGAAGCTGCCGGGACAACAAATATAAGAGATGCAAACGTATCAATATTTAGAGTATTATAAAAATTAAAAATTAATTATGAGCACAGTATACAATGATTATTACGCTGCGTATGACAGTGGAGCAATGAATTTAGATGATATTATTTTTGGAGTAAAATTATGTGATGAAACTTATATTCCAGATTCTTCTCATAAACCATCAGATGTTACAGGAATAATAGTAGATATGCCGAGTATTTTATGGCGAGATGTAATAGAAACTACAAGCATGGATGGAATCGTGAATAAGTTGACTTCTAGATTATTGCAATATATTGAGAACTTTCCAGAAGAAATTAATCCAAAATATGCAATGAAATTTCAAGGAGGATTTATGAGTGGCAATCCACGAAAAGAATTAAGAGACTTGGGCGCAAAATATTTTGTAGTCTATTACCCAACACTTGATATACTTTGTTTTAATGAAGAGATAGGAGAAATATAATGGCAAATAGATTTTTTGTAGGAGTTTCTGGAGCAAAGAATTGGAATGATACTGCAAACTGGTCAGACACGACTGGCGGAGCGGGTGGATTTTCTGTGCCTACTAGCGTAGATACAGTGACGTTTGACGCATCATCTTTGACTGGAAGTTGTACATTAACTATTGATGCTAGCGCAACATGTGGAAATTTAGATTTTAGTGGGTTAGATGCATCGTTGAATATAGTAAGTTCAGTTTATGGATTTTCAATGTATGGAAATCTAACTGAACATGCCACATTTCTATCATATACTTTTACGGGAACCGCTTATGTTTATTCAAAAGGAAGTGGAACATATACGACCAACGGAAATATTAATCGGGCATGGAATCGATGGTATATTGATGGGGTGGGTATAACTGTTATACACGGGGATAATTTTATAGGGTCTAGTCTTAATGTTTACATGACCAATGGGACGTGGAATACAAATAATAAAACAATCACAGTTAATCGATTGGTGCGTAACGGAGGAACTCATACATTAACATGGGGAAGCAGTGTGATAACGATTGTCGATATGGGTGACGGTGGAGGTGCTACTACACTTACTGCGAATACTTCAACTCTTACTATTGTTGGCGCTGGATTTCAAACGTGGTCCCTTCTTACTTGGAATAATGTCATTTTAAATAGCACAATATCTCCTTATGGAATTGCTGGAAGTGGAACTATTTCAAATTTAACAATAAATGGAGGTATTACAGCAAACGCGATTGTTACTATTACAGGAAATCTAACGATAACGAATAATTTAGTTATAACAGGAGGAACGAATCCTCTATATAGACTTATACTCGTTAGCAGTGTAATAGCAACACCTCGCATTATCACAGTACCTGCTGCAAATGTTACAGCATCTAACGTTGATTTTCGAGATATTACTTTCACTAACGCCATTGATCTCTCAGCAATTACTGGAGGCTCTGGTGATGCATTAGGAAACACAGGAATAACTTTTACTGTTGCTCAGCCAAATTACTGGGTAGGAGATACGGGAAGCTGGTCAGATGTGAACCACTGGGCATCAACTCCAGGAGGAACTGGAGGAACCGGCCGAGTACCATTGCCTCAGGATGATGCTCTTTTCACAGCAGCTTCATTCACAACTACAGGTAGAAATGTAACTGCGAATTGCACTCGTATGGGAAAGAATGTAGATTTTAGTGCAATTGCGGTTGGAAGAAATCCAATTTTTTCACATGGAGTTACAAGTTTAGAGTGTTATGGGAGCTTTATTTTGAAGGCAGGGATGACGGCACCTTATATTCCAGCTATGAATCCTCAGGCCTTTAATTTATACGGGAGAGGAACCCATATTTTTAATACTGCAAATGTATATACAATTTTAGGAACAACTATTGCTACAGGTAATTATACATTGGGAGACCACTTCAATAACGATGGTAACGGATTTACTATTGCGGGCGCGGCTATTTTTAATGCACTTGATTATAATATTACAGTTTATGTTATGCAATTTTCAGGCACTTCAAATATTACTTTAGGAGCCGGAACTATTAATACCACAGTATCAATGTTAGTAGCCTCCGGTGTGACATTTAATTGTGGAACTTCTTTAATCACATCAAGATTAGCTATTCCTACATATGCATTCATTTTTAATGGTGGCGGTAAAATATTTAACAAAGTTAATATTTTTGCAGGTTCAGGAATTATAACTTTCCCAGCAAGTGCTACTATTGCTGAACTTTCTATAGGAGCAGGTCGTCCAGTCAATGTAACTGCTGGAGTAGTCTTAACGTTAGGAAAAATAAGTCTAAAGGGAACTGCAACAGCTCCAATTGTTTGGAACTCACTCACTGCAGCTATTCATACAATTACATATACCGGAACTATTCAACCAGATATCAAGTTTTGTACGATTTCTTATCTTAAAGCAACGAATCCACTTATTACAAGAGCAAGCACTGATGGTGGGCATAATACGAATGTCATATTCAATTCTGCTAAATTTTGGATTGGCGGAACAGGAAATGTTACGGATAGTTCTCATTGGGCAGCAACAAGTAATGGCTTGGGAGGTGTAGCGCCTCCAGATGCTTCTTCAGATGTATTTTTTGACGAAAACTCTATTACTGTCGATGCCCAAATAGTGACAATGAATGCTAGTTTAAATTGTCTTACACTTGATTTCGAGAATTTAGCTCATACAATGACACTTACAAGTAGCGTTTATGAAGCACATATCTATGGAAGTTTGTTCTTAAGCGCAGGTAGATTAACATGGAATTTTACAGGAACTGCTTATACATATTTTAATGCTACATCAAGCCAAGGAATTACATCAAATGGAATGGCTCCATCTACAAACATTATCTTTCTAGATAGTTCTACTGGAATATGGACTCTACAGGATAATTCCAATTTAGGAGCGCCATCTGGATTATATGTAAATAATGGAACATTTAATACAAACAATCTAGCATTGACTACATCTGGTTTTCTTAGATCACTTGGAGTAACGAAAACTATTAATTTGGGTAGTTCAACAGTTAATTTTGGAAATGGTGTGTATTTGCCATCAGTAACAGGTTTAACATTAAACGCAAGTACATCTAATGTAATAATTCCCGGAGATTGGATGTTATGTAGTGGACAAACATTCAATAATGTTTCAATGACAAAGTATTCGTCAATAATCGTCGGAAATGTAGGAGGATTTACGTGTAATAATTTTACCAGAAATTCGAGTAATTATACAGTAAGTAATCTTCCTGTATCAGTTCCATTTAATGTTACTGACACATTAACTTTTAATGGAATGAATGCTAGCACATATAGACTTTTAGTTGCGTCATATACTATTGGAACTCCTGGAATAATATCTGCAAAAACTCTCGTTGCATCTAATGTAGATTTCCGCGATATTACATTAAATGTTAATACTGAAAGTGTAATTAATGGAACGTTTACTGCAGATTCTTCGGATTGGGTAAAAGAAGGAACTCCTCTTGCAACAATCAGCGGTGGAGTTTTGACATTAACAGGACAAGCTGGAAACTGTGGTGTTTCACAAACAATTACGATAGGAGATACAAAGCATTATATGTTTTCATATACTGTAGTATCAAGTACTCTTAATCAGCCTTTGTATTTAGGGACTGCACAATCATTCGGATTAATCACATTACCTAGAACAATAGGTCTTAATGTAGTCGAGCTTACTGCAATTAATTCTACAAATACTTTAAGAATAATTAGTGGAGCAGGCGCAACGGGAACAATTGTTTTGGATAATATTTCACTTAAAGAAAAAGTGGTGACTGATTTATCTGCAATAACAGGATTATCTGGAGATTGTGGTGGTAATTCGAATATGACTTTAAGTACTCCTCAACCTCAATTTTACAAGCACACTTCTGGAGCTTGTAACTGGTCTGATATTTCAAAATGGAGAACAGCAGGGGTAGAGACTTTAGGAGCTGAATTAATAACAAATATTGTAGATAGACAATTTACTAGTGATTCTGGATTTTGGCAAAAAACAGGTACTGCTACAATTAATAATGCATCTGATGGCTTATTAAAGCTTAATGCCATTAGTGATTGTATATATAGTCAACCAATAAGTGCAATAAATGGTAATTGGGTTAAAATCACATATACTGTTGTAACAACTAATGGAGGAAATCTTAATACTATTAGAACAATAAATCCATTGGTTTGGATTACATTACCATCCACACTGGGAACTAATGTGGTATACGCAAAAATTACTGGAGTTAGTGGAAATAATTATATTGTTTTTTCATCGAATGATTTTTTTGGGAGTATTGATAATGTATCTATTCAAGAGGTTACTAATATAGGAAGAGTTCCTTTACCTCAGGATGATGCGACCTTCGATGCAAGCAGTTTTACAGGCGCAAGTACTTTGACTGTGGATTGTCCAAGAATTGGACGAAATCTCGATATGAGTGGAGTAAATCAAGCTATTACGATGACATTAACAACTATTATTGAAACATATGGTAGTTACATCTTAGGAAGCAATATAACTCCAAGTGGTAGTTATTTAACTACTCTAATGGGGAGATTAATACACAATCTTAATTTATACTCTAAAACAATTAATGGGTTGATTATTAATGCATTTGGAGGATCGTACACTGTTTTATCAAAATTTTATGCAACTGCTAGTGGTTACTCAATTCGATTTTATTACGGAACATTTGATTTTAATGATTGCGATGCTTCATTAGCAGATTTTAGAGCAGAATCAACATTTACTAAGCTATATTTCGGGAATGGTACAATTGAATTAACTGGAACGAATGGATTTACTATAGTTGCATTAACTGCTAATAAATTATACGCAGAAAATTCAACATTAAAATTTAATCCAACTTCAGGATCATTGCCTATTACTTTAAATATTAATGGGTTTGGTGAATCTTTTAATAATATTTGGTTTTCTGGTGCACACACTGATTATTTTACTATTGTTAATGGCCATACAATAAATAGTTTACTAATTGATGCTGGTCGTAAAGTTAAATTTACTGCTGGAACTACTCAACAGATAAGTAAGTTTACTGCAACTGGTTCACCTGCATCGCATATTGCAATTAATTCAACAGCAGGAGCATACACATTTAATAAACTTAATGCTGGGTATGTGCAATCTGATTACATAGATGTATCAAATGGATCCGTCACACCAGCAAATACTTGGTATGCAGGTAAGAATTCATCAGATGGTGGTGGAAATACTGGATGGCTATTTAAAAATTATATCAAAACTCCGGCAAGCATTATTATCACAGACGCTCATTAATTTTGCTTTAAATCTAAAATATTTTGCTTTAATTGCTTTTCTTCAATCTTTTTAGCATCTATATCTGCCTTTATGCTCTTTAGAATAGGCTTAACTGTAGATGTTTTTAACTTTACAATTTCATCAGATAATTCCTTTTTTGCAGCATTTATTTTATTCAACACTCCACTGAATGGATTTCCTATAGGAATTGATGCACTTGATGTGTAATTAACAAATAAAGTAAATGGAAATAAAAATATTCCACATATAGTTAATCCTATAACTATGAAGCCATACTTTGTTTCGATTGATTTTATGGGAATGTAAACTACTGGAAATGGAGTAGGCGGAGTTATCCAACCTGTTGACCAACCCGTAGCAGGATTTGCAACACTTGCCAAAGTAGCAAATGCACAATATCTCATCCAGTACGATATGTCTCCAAATCCTTTTGACGTATGTGGATTAATGTAGTCATTAGTTTCTAATGACTTACACGAGACATCTTGTGTTATTGCGTATAAACGTGCCTGTTTATCTTCAAACTCTATAATCGAGTATGTTGCAAATTTAGATGCATTATCAATTTTCTTTTGAATTTCGATTACATCAATCGCAATAGTATTTACTTCTTTTTGTAACTTATCAATGAATGCACTTAAAGCATTTCCTTCTGTAACTATCTCTCTTTTAATTGCGTTATATGAGCTACCAAGAGTTCTTCGATTATTTAAAAAACTTTTTAGCATAGATAAGGCTTCCATTTCTACAGAACTTGGATTTTCTATTTTGTTAAAAATATCTATAAGCGTTACGTAATAAGGAGCAATTTGCATTTCGCTTATGTCTGCTTTAATAAACCCTGAATCTCTTGATATTTCAATTTGTATCAAATTCAAAGTCTTTAAGAAATTTTCATCAGCTTGTTCAATTGCATCTTTTATTTCAGTTAACGTTTCATTATTTGCATGCTTTTCTACATTATCCTTTCCAGCAATACGTTTAATACTTTTTTCGTAATCATCTTTTAAATCTGAAACTCTTTTTTTAAGTGTAACAAAATTCTTCGATATACTACTTAGAATGTTAGGTAAAATTTGCTGTTGAGTCAAAGATGATGTCAAAAGTATGGGATAATAAATCTCAGTCGAGTAATCTTTTAAAAAATATTTTACGCTATTTAATCGAGTATATTTTTCGTTAAGTGCATTTAATTGTGTTTCGATATAATTTTGATCAATTGCCTGAATATCTTTAAGCACAATTTCTTTTTCCGATATTTTTTGAACAACTCCAGTAATCGGAGAATAAAATTGTGCTTCTCCTATACTTCCAAAAAATTGATTTTCTAAAAGATTTGTACTTACATTTACAGCAATATTGAGTTTTCTATCTGTTGTATTTCTTAAAATAGCGTGTGTTACCCAATCAGTTGATGCTGTTGGGTCTGCTGGAATTTCTGCAGATACATCAATTGGACAGGCAAAATTTTCTATCTTACTCTCTATAGGCTCGTGAGGCACCAGGTCATCATCGATGTCTGAAGCACAACTAAAATCAGTAGGTAATGGAATAATATTAACAGAAACGTCAAATGCTGGAGTGACACTTTCACATGTTAAATCTAGTGAAGCTTCATTAAGCATCGCAGAAGATTTAGCTTGAACATTTCCTCTATTCGAAGTATAAAGCGCTGTAGCAAGTCCTATTGCGATAAGAGCTGCATCAATTAATTTTAATGATTTTAGAATATTTTTGATGCCAACTTTGATGTTTGCAAATTCATCTTTTCTAGAACCCTTAATATCTTTTGAGCTTCCATTTTCAGCAGTAACTTCTTTTTTTGAATAAGAGTTTAAATTATTTTGCAAAACTGAATATGTATTGCGTATAAGTTTTTGAATATATTTTGTTCTATAATGTGATGGATGTTCGGTTTCTGTAATTAAATCCTTAGCATGCATTGCAATATGATAAAGCATGATAACTCCAGTAATGCTCAATAAAGCAAGTTCGGGATTTATATTAAGAATTTTATTGATTAGACTTTTAGATGCTTTATCATCAATATCATTTACAGCAGTCGTATACGCTAATATTGAATCAGGAGTTATTTCTGAAGGAAGTTTAGGTAATTCTCCATTCATGCACATTAATAACAAATCACTTGCAATTGAATCATCTGTTTGTTTTCCCGTAAAATCTACAATAGCTTTTGCAGTAGGATCATTATTAACATCAAATTTATCTTGAATTTTTAATTTTTGCTCTAAAAGAAAACCCATAAGAAGCGTAACAGCATTAGATTTTAGAAGTTTTAGAGTTGCTGGCTGGTCAAAAAATAATTTTTGCTTTTCTAATTCTATCTTAAATCTTATATTACTTTTTAATACTGCGGCTTTAGTCTTTAAATTCATTATGCTCTGTATGTTTTATTCTTTAAATATTCTACGTTAATTTTGGAGTCAAGGAGCTCGATGTATTTGAGAATAATTGGTGTGTTCTTAAATAAAGTGATCTCCTTCTCTTCCTCGTATGGGTAGACATTAGCCCTCAACGATTGGAGCCAGTCAATGTGTTCCTCCTTTATAGAAGCTTCTAATAAAACCATAATATCCTTTTTATCGTCGTTGTAACCCCAATGAGGTTCTGCTGCTCTTCTATCGAAGCTCCAGTATATGCCTATTCGGTTGCCTGGCTTTAAATTCTGAAGCCAAGAGGCATTCACCATCATTCTTCGCCATATAGTTATCGTGCCATCGGAATTTATATTGTCACTTAACTTGTCATAAATGGTTATGAGAGTGTGTGCAATTTCATATTCTATCCAATCTTTAAAAGGCTGTGATGACATAATCTCATCGTCTGATAGAGACTCATCGTCATCGAGCTCTTCAAGCCTGTATGCATAGACGTAAACGTCTTTATCGATTTTATTGAAGAACTCCTTTGTGATTACATCCTTTGGATCAATGTCTCTTAAGTGCGCCTCATTTACAAATTTAGCTCTCATATTCTTGGTTTAAATTTATATCTCTGTGATGATATGTAGGATTTTTCAAAATCTACAATAAATAGTGAAAGATTTTTTATATCGAATGCTCCTTTTTGAAAAAAGTTAGCGTCTGTACCTTCACCCATGTTAACATACATAAATTCATTATAAGGACCGTGCTTGGTAAAATCTGAAAGTTTTTGAAAATCTCTATTCTCATCAATATTTTTTAATATACGAGGATATGGATTTGTAATTTTTATTTGAATTTTGTGTAAGTAAATTTGATCATTAGGAATATTCTCAGTAGATTCAATATCGTATGCTCTGTCTATCGCTTGTTCATAGGTGCCTACGTGTATAGGTGCAGATGATACACTAAGAATTCTTTTTAAAGATGAATGATACACAGTCATTTCATTACCAAGTTTAACCTCAGATTTTAAGAATTCATTTACGAATTGAGCTCTCATTAATCGTTCTTTAATTTTACTTTGATTCTCTCTCTTTCACCATTCTTTCCAGCATATGAGTACACTGCTGTATCGAAAGTAACTTTGAAGGGTTTAACACCACCTTTATATTTCTTTCCTTTTTCTGGTAGAACATAAGCTATCGTCATGTGTGGGTGATAGTCGGGAAACGTTTGAGTGTTAGGGAATGCGGCCATCACTGCTTCATGATATAATTTTAATAATGGAGTTACTGGAACATTATATTTGACTACATCAAAGTCTTTATTTTCAAATGTTCCTATAGTATCTATATATGCAATTACAGGCTTAAACAATTTTAATACTTTTTTAACATCTTCAGGTTTTGTTTCATCTAAATGAATTCCAAACAAAACAGTTACATGAGGAGTGTGTTCTAACCCATAATCTTTGAACTTATCATCATAGATATCGTCTTTCTCGATTTTATCAATGTGTTTATCCCAGTTAGGCACTGTTGTATAAAGCATGATGCATCCATACTCAGTCTTTTTAGACTGTTCTTTTACTTTCTTTGTTTCCATTAATTTCCAGTTGTTAAAGGATGTGAATTTCATAATCCTGTATCTTTTTTAAATTTCTCGATAAGAAAACCTCCATAAGTTCCCGTTTCATTCATAAAACTTAGCAATTCCATTACATCAAGTTCAATTATCTTTACATATTCAGCATAATCGCTATTAGTGCTAAATAAAATATCTTTTGTTATATCAAAGTATTTATCATCTATTTTATTCCATGCATGCTCGATTGGAACTCTATGATATGAAATTTCTCCTTCGACATACATAACACCGTCACATTCCATTGCGAGTTGTGCAGCATTTTTATAGCATTGTTTTTGAACAACACGAGTTTTATTCTTTTTTAATATTTTGCTATTTGAGGATATTGCTTACTAATCTCATCAGTTTTTACGTGGGTTAAAAGTTTAGCGTTATCAAGTTTCCATTTATAAAATTCTCCTTGTTTCCCGCTTCCTTTCAACATATCGGCGATATGTTTCATCATATCAATGATATAAGATTCTTGAGTTTCATTTAGCCAATGTTTATAAGATGTAAAATGCATATGTGGTATTTATTCTATTTATTCAAACAAAATAAACACATAATCTTTATATCAGTTTTTCTTCTTTAGCATAATAATAAATTGATTGTAATCCTTGAAGTTTGATTCCACTTCTATAATCAAAATAATTTGATAGAATTATGCGTTTTGATTTACAAACATAAATTTCTATCTCATTTAATTTTATTGTTTCAAAAATAATATCTAGGAAAATTAATTTAAAAAATGCTCTTTTATTGTTTTTGTCTCCTGCTCCAAGAATAAGTGCGTTGGGATTTATAGATTCGAATCCTGATTTCAATACAGAGACCCTCAAATTACTCCAGGTGTCATGAGATGGCTTGAGCAGACAAAAATTATAGTGTTTATAGTAATCCTTTTTATCAATATTTTCATAGTGCCAGTGATTCTCTGACATCTGTGGAAGAGGCCGCAAATTTATGATTGCTGTAGTTGTTTTGTATAAATGATTTGAAATATAGTCTTTAATGTAGGGTTTGATGTTAATCATTTGCCCACAAAATTGAGCATCTTTATAGTGAACAGAAAGAGCAAATCTTGCAATAAACTGAAGAAATGCACTATTTTGAGGAAGCACACCAATAGGACGATGATTATCCCAATCATCTATGAGTTTCAAAACTGTGGATTCTGGATCCCCAGTTTCTGCAGTTCCGAGTTCATTCCCAAAAATCACAATGGAGGCCGTTGTTAGCGGGCCTCCAGAAATGTTTGTGTGTAATGTTCGAAGTTGTTCGTTATTCAAGATCATTTGAAAAGTCTGTTTTCATACTATCATATTTAGTGAATTGCTCAACGTCCGGCCAAAATGAATGTGATTTCATGAGGACTTGTTTTGCTGGCCGCATGTCTTTTACTTGATGAGCCCTCATATGTTGAGAAACTATATAATAAACTTTATCGAAGTCAGCTCCTATTTCATCCTCTATCCAACTACGATATTTTGATACTAAACCTGCTGATATTTTTTCATGTCCTATTGCATTCCATTCACCTGGATTTTTAAGTGATGCTTTTGTAGTAGATGCTTTTCCAAGATCATGAAAAAATGCTGCTACCATTTGATTAAAATCACCAGACCTTTTTGCTCGATTAAATACAATTTGTATATGAGTTTTAGCATCGCCCTCTGGATGATGCGATTTTGATTGAGGCGTATCAGCGCACACATCTATATACATCTGTATTTCAAGTGGAGCAGCGTCATAAAATTCTTGAAATGTGCTATTTACTGTAGGTATAACTTCTTTTGCTCTTGATCTCATTAATCATGTTTTAAAATGTTATCTTCTCCTTTAAATTCAAAATCTTTTGTGTTTAATTTGTATAAGTAATATGCTGCAGCTTCTTTAGCATCTTTTTCATAATCAAATTTCTTCTTTCCATGGCGATCAGATACTAAAAAATCGCCGACGTATGCATACCAATGTTTTCCACCGTCCCATTGCTTAATATGAATATCTTCTTTCGTATATTGTGGAAAAACGATATTAGAATCAGAATCGATAATCATTTCTGCAAGAACTTCAATGTCATCTGAATGTGGAAAATATCCTCCAACTTTATTTTGATATATTTTTCCATATCTGTAGATACAAGATATTTTCCCTAAAATGATTTTGTCCATTACTTTTACAGTGGCTGTAAGAATCGAATCACCAGGTTTTGCTGAATAGTTAATAAGAGTTCCTAAATTAGTGTTAATATGAGCTCTGCCCTTTGAAGCTTCATCTAAATTATCCCAAGCTTTTCTGATTTTTGCTCCATCAATCTTTTCATGAAAATTCATTACGTCTTCAGAAGATTCCATTACTAAAAGCCAATCATATGTCAGCTCTAGATTTTTCCAGTGATTAACTACTTTTTGAAATTTCATATCGTGTCTTTTGAAAATTCGATGTATTTTTCTTCAGGTGTAAGATTATTCCAACCATCTCCACCACTGATACATAAATGCTGTGAGGTTGCTTTTATAGTATCAACTAATGCGTATTGAAGATGATCCTTATTGCCTCGAATTAATGATTTTGGAGTATTGCACCACATACAATATAAAGCATGCATTTCTGATGTGGTTAACTTTAATATCTTAACATAATCTAAAACAAACTGCCTTGGTTGAAATTGATTTTCCGTAAGATATTGGAAGATAATAGATAAGTCTCTCATAGTTTTTTGATTGATAGAGCAAAATTAAAACAATAATCTGACAAATAAAAATTTATTTTATCATTCGAAATACATTAGCATTTTATCAATTTCTTCGAAATACATTTTGACCCATCGTGCATATTTTAATTCCTGTTGTGATAGCGTGCTAAGCCAATTCATGCTTTCAATTTCTAATTTACTCTGAACCGGTGGTTCTTGAGTAATAAGGTGTTTGAGCATAGAGGCTCTTTCTTGTGTATTAAGATTTCTTGCCCATGATTGAAGCTCTCTATCATGAAATTCTGCAAGCTCATTATAATCTTCAGAAAATCTATATTGCGCACATCCATACCCATTTAAATATGTGCTTAAAACCTTTTGCACTGAGTTAGGCAATTTGGGCGAATCTATAATTTTAAATCGAGAATAGACACCATACTCACGTTTTTCTTGTTTTTCATGTTCAATTAATTGAACCTGAAATAATCCACTATGATTACGTAACAAGTTTCTTTTATTAGAACGATCCATATAATAAACCCAATATATTTCGCCGGGTATTTGTTTTTCTTTTTCTGAGCTATAGAATATCATTGTGTTAAGTTTAGTAGCGAGTGAGAGAATCGAACTCCCGACATTTGTGCTCTACCACTGAGCTAACTCGCGATGCTATTGTATGTCTTCCATACATGTTTTAGTGCACTCATCACAACAGCTACATGTTTCGGAGTAGTCGTCATGCATTTCTATAGCATATGGGCAGGAGTGCAGACGTACTCTTTGATTCTTTCCACATTTACATGAACCGTGACTCTTAGTCTTTCTAACATCCTTTCGTAACTTTGCTCTATCATTACTGATGTAACATTAAGCGAAATTATTTCTTTCACTTCTCGTACTTGTATAAACTCATCAATTTTACTCCTTAATTTCCAAATGCCGGCATCAGCTTCGAAAGATTCTGTTTTAAATTCTGTCATCGGTCTTTTTGTTTTAAACTTACTTGTATACTTTTAATCCATTTATAGTGAATATTTTGCGTAATAATTTCATCAGATTTATTCAATCTGTAACGTCTTTCTTTTACTACGAAATACTCTCCTACTATTTGCATTTTACCTTCATCAAATGAGCAGTAATAATCAGCGCCATTTTTATGTCGTTCAATGTAGTATTCATGAGGTTTGTTTATGCGATTGAAATTACCCCAATGTACAATAATATGACCGCCTCTAAAAGTAGAAATTTTTGATTGCTCCACATACCACTTAAATTCTCTCGTCGTCATTAGTTCATAATATTTTGAAATATAATTTTCTTATTCTCGATAGTAGTATAAACTAAAAAAATTATGCCGTTTACCTCAGCACCTATTACAACTTTGTGATTATTTCTGATTATATCTTTGTATTTCGTATATAATTTTCAAAATCTTTCATTAGAATAATGGATTAACTTTTGGATCTCTTTCTTCAAACGGAAGAAGCAATTCTGGTGATATGTAGTAATATCCCTTTTTATAATCAGCGTACTTTACAGTTTTAATTTGCCAGTATACTTTTTCACTTCTTCCCTCAGGGATAAGATAATAATAGTAAAAAGACTCAGCATCATCGATTTCTTCTGGTATATCATTACCAAAACGCGACACTAAATTATGCGTAATGTGTCCTCTTTGAAGTTCGACATAAGCACCTCTTCCGCCATGAACTACTCGTTCATATCCGATAGAGAATTTAACTCCATCTAGAAAATATAGTGGAATGGAAATCATATAGCGCCTCCACGCCAAAATGATTTTATTAATTTTTCACCCCACCTGTTTAATTTTTCATACATTTTAGGCGGCATGTCCTTTTCATATGCTACATCATATCGTATGTTTCCGAATCCCATAAATTCTACAAAACATACACCTTTTCGCATTTGATAAGCTATTGTTTTGCCTGTTAATGTATAAAGAGTAACATAACCCGTGTTATCTTCCTGATTATGCTCATATTTTCCTCCTAGTATGCACCACATGTGTTTTGAATAGAGTTTATTCAATTGTCCCAAATTTGCCTTAATTACTGTGTAACTACTCATAATTATAATAATTTACCTTCACAAAAATATTCTTTACATTTAAACGGTTGATGTTCACCATGATTCTTGCATTTTCCATCTTTTAGAAATCTGCAAGAATCTGTGTACATGTATTCGCCACCAATAAGACTGTCTTTAAACATTGCTATTTCTCTATTGCTAGAAAGCTTAACTAACCAATGTTTTTGACAACATTTACCACATGCTATACAAGTGTCTGACATTTAAGATTTCTTTGAATTTTCTAAATGCTCCCTAATTTTTTCTACATTAGACACCAAATTAAAAAATGCAAGTAACACAACGACTGCAAGCGCAACAACTACAACACCCGTAAAAATTAAAAAAATAGGGTCCATGATTAGGAGTTTTTACGTTTAACTTGATAGCCACCTTTTACTGGCACGAGAAATTCAGGGCCTTTCATAAGATACCCGCTACATCCAAATGCACCGCAATATTGGCCACGATACTTATTACGTACACGAATTACCATTTACTCGTAATACAATGTATTCGGCATCTTTATCAATAGGAGTTCCATCTGCTTTATTTACTAAATAATGTAAATGAAATCCATCAGGATTTTCCTGTTTTGTAGGAAGTTTATTAGTCATTTATGAATTTTTTAAGTTGTTTCTTTTCTTCTTCAAGTTCCAAAATTCTTTGAGCGGCACGTGTCTTTTGCATTAAGAGGCTTTGTTCTATAATCCTACGTTGCATTAATTCCTTGTTTACTTTTTGAGAAATTCTCAGATTGAATTCTAAAGTATTTTCAGGACGTTCAGAAATAAAGCATGTGAAATATCCTCCAGATGTTGTGTTATTCATTATAACTTTATCAATAGGTACATTTAATTTTTTTGCAGCAATTAAAAATAATTCATCAAGTTTGGCTTTAGCGCCTTCAAGAGAGCAATTTCCTAAATGAGTGTGTATCGTGCGAGCTTTCATTACATCAGTTACACAATCTTCAATAATTATACGGCTTTCACTTGCACGATATTGCGCAATAAGTTCTTCTTTATTCATTTTTTCTTCAGTCATGACGTTTTTGTGTTTAAAAACTTAAATGTGAAATTATCTACATAAAGCATCTGCTACATGAGTAGCTGCCCACGAAGCAGGTTTTCCTTCGGCATGATATCCAAGACCAGTAATATATCCAATACCTGAAGCAAACAACATATTTGATTCAAAGGCGGCATCTACATTATAATCAAGGTGAATAGTAATTCTTTTCTTGAATAATTCATCAGCGCCATCTACCATTTTAGCAGTTTCGATAACAAATTCAGCTTCTTTCCAAAGTTTGCCTGGCATTTCTTCCATGGCACCTAATTTTCCACGATTGTGTTTTGGATTGCGTTTTATCCACACATCAGCAGAAATTACATGGGCGCCATGGCTTCCACCCATTCTATCAATAAATAACATACATATTGCAATTGAATATTTTATTCTACGTCCATGAGCTTGTGAGTCACACCCAATTACAACCTTTCCATAAGGATTTTCCTTAGTCCAGTTTTTTACATAAACTTCTATATTAGGTACAATTTCACCTGTAATCTTTTTGAATATTAATTCTTCCATATGTATATTTATTTTGTGTATACCGGCAATTCATATTTACCGTATTGTTTATTTATTTCAACTTTAAGATGATATTGCCAATAAGCTAATTCAATTGAAATATCACGCAAGTGTACATAACGAGTTTCTAATGTTTCTCTTGAGGGTCCCCAGAAAATTAAAGGGTGCCACGTTTCTTTAAATACCCATTTCTGATAGGCCCGTATTTCAAGTTTTTTATTTGCTTCTAAAACAGATGATAGTGCTTTGCGTCTATTGATCATCCATTCATATTTGTCTTCCATATTTACAAAATTACTATATTATACCCTTTTACGAAATGTGCAATCACAAGTTTGCCATCTCCATCTCCATCATTATTCCAAATAGCAACATCAATGGTTCCATTACCATCAATTTCTGCTTGATAAGGTAGGTTTGCTTCGAATGTATAATTAAACGGAGTTTTGAAGCTTTTCTCCAATTTAATTTTTATTTGTTTCATGATTTTCATTGGGAGTATTTTTAATAAGCGTAATAAGTCAATTCATAATTTCCTGTTTCAAAACGATAAAGAAATATGTGAATCCATTTCTTTGCATGATTTCCAGTCTTATTTACTATAAGAGGATGATGATAATCCTCGTTATGTCCATATGAAATATGATTGCACCATAGATAATCTGGATATTCAATTGTATATCCACGTTTCTTCATTTCAGCTTCAACAAATTGCAAAGCAGCA
>Ga0302284_1000355_pt1 | contig 21486 bp, 19 predicted proteins | sample III_Fen_E2_1_FD_198760 | JGI IMG/M metagenome (GOLD analysis project Ga0302284, IMG submission 198760) | Peat permafrost microbial communities from Stordalen Mire near Abisko, Sweden - III_Fen_E2_1 | ecosystem: Environmental > Terrestrial > Soil > Wetlands > Permafrost | place: Sweden: Abisko...
CGGAATTGTATCTCTTGCCCCCTGCGTTTCCTTTTGCAGCTCTCTAACATATAAGACTAGCTTCCATCTGTCCTCAGGTCTTATCTGTGCACTGTGGGGCATCATAGAGCCAAATCCGAGGGTGATAGTATGATAAATCTGACCATCCTTGAGCCTGGCTGTAGGTCCTGCAGAAATATCACGGGGTTTTAACGGATACAAACCGCTGCTGAACAGCTGGCCATCGCCCTTTCCATGACTCCCATGGCAACCTATGCAAAAAGTAGTGAACATAAGTTTCCCTCTGGCCAGAACATCTTCAGTAGGCAAATAAGGGTTGACAAGCTCATTCCCTGCCTTAGCACGTGATACTGAATCAATTGTATATCTGAATGGGGTAAAGCCTATAGGCACTGTTCCACTTACCGGAACTCTCATTGTCATGCTGTCAGTAAAATTCGGGTTTTGAGAATAGGTATCATAAGCCCTTGAATATACCATATCAGGTATATAGTCATAACCCCTCATGCTCTTCTGTCTGTCACACGACAAAAGAAATGTACCGGCCAGCAGAAGAACGATTATCCTGTTTGATATTTGTCTTACAGTATGCATATTCAGCTATGATTATCTTTCATGATTCATAATTCAGACTTTCTTTAATAAATGGATCATTCTTTACTACCAGAGGTCTTGCCGAAAGGGATTTGAGTACAATGAACAAGAACAGACAGACATACATTATCGTCATGCAAATCTCAAATACACCTATTGTGGCTTTTTCACCCGCTCCTGCCGGCATTATCATCAGCCAGTAATCAAGCCAGTGTCCCACGAGCAGAATTGCTGCGATTAAAGCTACCCAGTTAAGATTTCGTTTTGAATTATAGGTAATAAGACCAAAGAATGGAACAAGAAAATTAACCCCAAGATTAATGAAGAAGATCACATTAAAGTGGTGAACCCTCGTTATATAATATGATGTTTCCTCAGGAAGGTGTCCGTACCATATAAGCTCATACTGCGCAAACCATTGATATGTCCAGAATATGCTGAAGGCAAACATGTAGATTGCCATATCATGTACATGGTCAATCCTTACAAACTTAAGGTAACCAAGCCGTTTGAGAAACCATATCATCAATGTAATGAATGCCAGAGATGTTACAAACATTCCGATTAATACATACCATCCGAAAAGAGTACTATACCAACGGGCATCAAGAGACATTATCCAGTCCCAGCTGCTTGCTGAAACTGTAATTGCATAAAAAGCAAGGAAAAGTCCGGCAAACATTCTTCCACGGTTATAATACTTAATATCTGATGATGTCATAAGTGAACTATAGTTCTGCCTCATCAGCCATGAAAAGGCAATCCAGCCTATAAAGTATAGCACGATCCGTGTAAAGAAAAATGGTATATTAAGCCAGCCTTTTTTCCCTTCTATAACTGCATCCGCTAAAGTATTATCTGTCCAGATATATAAATGATGCATTCCAAAATAAATCAGAAGCATAAGAATAAATGCAACAGGAATGAATGTTGTCATTGCATCCGGTATTCTTTGAATTAACGTGTGCCAGCCCGAGAGAGCCAGCCGGTGAATTGCCAGGAAAAAACCTGCACCAAGGGAAAGCCCCAGAAAATATTGATTATTCAGTAAAACATTTGCCCAGATACGCGAGGCTCCAGGTTTTGCAATTAAAATAATTCCCAGGGAAATAAAAAAACAAGCCCCTAATACGATTAAAAGAATATTACGGTACCGGGTTTTAAAGTCAAATTGTTCATCCATAGTTGCTGCTTTCTTATTTTATTTCCACAGTTTGGATTCCTGATAAAATTGATTTAACTCGTTCCAGCGAAGCATCATTATCCGGAGTATCCACAAGTATTACAAATCTGTCATCGGTGATTCTCACGTCTAACGGGGTAAAAGTTATTTCCGGCTTCAATCTCGACCTTATAAGAAGTGCCGCTACCATTGACAATCCGGCAAAAAGAACAGTAACTTCAAAAGTAATCGGAACGAAAGTAGGTACGGAAAAGAATGGCTTCCCTCCAATTATCAGGGGATAACTCACAGTGAAAACCCATGCCTGAAAACCAAATGCCAGGACTGCTCCGAGTGCTCCGAAAATGAAACCAACTACAGGTATCCTGGTTCTCTTCATTGACAGTGCTTCATCAAGTCCATGCACCGGAAACGGCGACAGGACATCTTTTATAATTTCTTTGTTTTCACGTAGTTTCCTTACCGCCTGAAGCAAAGGAATTTCATCTTCAAAAGAAATTGTAATATAGCTTGTATCACTCATGGTGTGAATCTCCTTTAGGTTGATTTCTGCTTCCCGTTTTCAAAATTGATTTCACTTCAGCAATTGAAATAACAGGAAAGATCCTGATAAATAAAAGGAACGCTGTAAAGAAGATACCTAAGGTCCCTATTAACAATCCATACTCAACAATTGTAGGTTTATACATCGTCCAGCTTGATGTCAGAAAATCCCGGTGAAGAGAGGTTACGATAATCACAAACCTTTCAAACCACATTCCGATATTAATTACAATTGAAAGGAAGAAAGTAAATACCAAACTTGTCCGCAACTTCTTGAGCCAAAGAAGCTGTGAGGATAACACATTACAGGTGATCATTATCACATATGCCCACCAGTATGGGCCGGTAGCCCTGTTCATAAATGCATAATGTTCATATTCATTCCCTGAATACCACGACATGAACATCTCAGTCCCATATGCAAGTGCCACAATGGAACCTGTGGCAATCAGAATCTTATTCATGTTCTCAATGTGGCTTTTTGTAATAAAGTCCTCCAGGCCCATTGCTTTTCTTGCGATTATCAGAAGAGTCTGAACCATAGCAAATCCAGAGAATATTGCCCCTGCAACAAAATACGGTGGAAAAATTGTGGTATGCCACCCGGGAACAATTGATGAGGCGAAGTCCATACTTACGATGCTGTGTACTGATAATACGAGCGGCGTTGCAATGGCTGCCAGCATTATCGAAGATACTTCATGGCGGTGCCAGTCTCTGGCTGATCCTTTCCATCCGAAACTCAGAAAAGTGTAGATGGTTTTTTTCACACCTTTACCTATTTTATCCCGTAGTGTGCCAATATCCGGAATAAGCCCTACATACCAGAATACAAGCGAAATAGTAAAATAAGTTGATATGGCAAAAACGTCCCAGACCAATGGTGAATTAAAGTTGACCCACAGACCCCTGGTATTAGGATAAGGAAAGATGAAAAAAGTAAGAAGTGGACGGCCAAGGTGAATAAGAGGAAAAAGTGCTGCGCAGATCACTGCAAATATTGTCATAGCCTCTGCTGAACGGTTAATGCTGTTTCTCCATTTCTGCCTGAATAGAAGTAAAATAGCAGAAATGAAAGTACCCGCATGACCGATACCTATCCACCAAACAAATGTGGTTATTTCAAAGGCCCAGCCAACTGTTCTGTTTTCTCCCCAGGTTCCGATTCCCTGCCAGACAGTCCAGAAAATCATGAATAAACCAAAAAACATAGCCATGGTGGCTAATGTCATCCCCATATACCAGTACTTACTGGCCTTATTCATCATCGGGTTAAGAATGTCGCTTGTAATACTCTTATAAGTATTGCTGCCTTCAATTAGAGGATCCCGTACAGGAGATTGAAACATATTAATAAGAATTACTACTTACAATATTTTGTTTTTTATTTTGGTCAGATAATTAACAGATGGCATTGTGAACAACTCTTCAAGAAGATTATATCGTCTGCCGCTGTTGATGAGTTTGACAAGCTCGCTCTCATGATCATTCATATCTCCGAAAACTATCGCCTGTGCAGGACAACTCTGTGAACATGCAGTTTGAATTTCATTCTCATAAAGTGCCCGGTTATCATATTTTGCCTTTAATTTGGCTGCCTGGATCCGCTGAATACAGAAGGAACATTTTTCAATAACTCCTTGTGCACGAACCGTAACATCAGGATTAAGTACCATTTTGCGCAGATCCCCGGTCATTCCTTCTTTGTCTCTCAGATTACCCGTTAGTGTCCCGGCTGCACTGTAGTTGAACCAGTTAAATCTACGGACCTTATATGGACAGTTATTATTGCAATACCTTGTACCGAAACAACGGTTATATATCATCTGATTTAATCCTTCGGAACTATGATTTGTAGCAGCAACAGGGCAAACATTCTCGCATGGTGCATTCTGACAATGCTGACACAATACGGGCTGGAAAACTACTTCAGGATTGTCTTCATCACCGGTAAAATATCTGTCAATTCGCATCCAGTGCATTTCATGTACCCTGTGTACTTCCTCTTTACCTACCACAGGCACGTTATTTTCTGCCTGACAGGCTATAACACAGGTTGCACATCCTGTACATCTGCTCAGATCGATTGCCATTCCCCAGTGATGATGAGGATATGTCCTCATCTTATACAAACTTTCGTTATGTTCAACATTGTATGCATGCAACTCATTACCGGCAGCAGGATTCTTTTTGAACTCATCCAATTCAGCTTCGCGTACCAAGGCTCTGCCTTCCATGCTATGATGAGTCTGTGTCTGTGCAAAAAGGTATATTTTAGCAGTCTTTTCAATGTGATCAAACTTGGTCCTATGAACAATATTTCCATTTTCGGATGTCAGTAATGGCCAGACATTTACCCCTACGCCATCACCTGCTTTGCCGCAATTTGTACGACCGTAACCCAGAGCAACACCTATAGTCCCATATGCCTGTCCGGGTTGAATATGCACAGGCAATTCAATCGTACCGAATCTTAAGACATCTCCGTCAGTCCAGTTGTTTTCTTTAGCCTGTGCAGGCGAGACAGACGCAAAATTGTCCCAGCAGATTTTCGTTACGGAATCAGGTAATTCCTGCAGCCACGGGTTATTGGATTGTCTTCCCTCTCCCAGAGCTACAGATTCATATAAAACAATTTCAGTAATATTCTTATCGCTATTCCCGGTGACATTTACAGCTGCAGGATAAAACGGAACAGAAACCTGTCCGCTTTCTTTTTCTGCAGCAGAAGCCGGTTCAAAGATGCCTTTCTGAATCATATGATCAAAGAAGGCTACAGGGTCATGGAACTCTGATTGGCGTTTCATCATGTTTTCAACCCAGTACGCACGCAGAAAATCGTAGGAAAGAAGAGTTGAACCTGACCATTTCAAAAGGGAATCAGTCATTTGCCTTGTATTAAATATCGGACTGATTGCCGGTTGCATCAAACTGAAATATTCTCTCTTAGCTTCAGCGTCATTCCAGCTTTCCAGGTAATGGTTGTCAGGACAGATATATTGCACCAGGCTGCTTGTTTCATCAGGAGAACCTGATAACCCTATTGTAAGTCCTACCTTTTTCAACCCTTCAACAAATGTTTCATTTTTATACAAGTTGTAAGCAGGATTTACATTCCAGATGAGGATTCCTTTCACCTTACCATTCTCCATTCTTCCGATAAGCTTGTCCATGTCGGAATCTATTCCTGCATGAGTTCTCAGATATGAATTAAACAAAATTGTCTGCCCGATATTTCCAAGAAGGCGGTTGATCTCGTTAACAAGCAATTGAACCTGTTTAATATTTGACCCCGATACAACGAGGGATTTACCTTTCGATAACAGTAGCTTTCCGGATATCTTACTTACATCCAAAACGGAAGCAGGAACATCAATATTCCTGTTTTCAACCGATTTGACAATCTCTTTATAAATATTAAGCAAAATGGCAGACTCCTGAGAGGGTTTTATCTGAATTCTTTTATCAGCGTTACTGCCTGTGAGGCTGAGATTAGATTCCAGCTGTATCAGCCAGTTCATATCATTCTCAGGAATCCTTCTGGAGCTAAATTGTCGTGTGTATTCAATAGGAGAAAGCCAGGTTCCGAGGAAATCAGCTCCGAAACTCAAAACCAGATCAGCTTTGTCAAATCGGTATTCTGGTATAACTTGTTTACCGAAGCTTATCTTATTGGCTTCCAGCATCGCAGAATAGGAGATCGCATCATATTGAACCCATTCTGAAGAGGGGAATTTTTTCAGAAAACCACTTATAATTGCTTCCGTGGCCGGACTGAAGATAGTAGGCGTGAGAAGAACTATTGTGCCTTTTTCTTCAGCTATTTTTTCAAGTTTTCCAGCTATATCAGTATCAATTGAATCCCAGGAAACTGGTTTCCCGTCAACCAAAGGGCCGGTGAAACGGTGACCATCATACAGATCAAGCACTGAAGCCTGTACCCTAGCACTCGTGCCTCCTCTTGTAATATGAGATTCCGGATTTCCTTCTATCTTAATCGGCCTGCCATCCCTTGTTTTGACAATTATGCTGCAATAGTCATTTCCATTAACATAACTTGATGCGTAATAGAGGGCTTCACCCGGTATCATTTCAGGAGGGGCAGTTACATATGGTACTGCTTTACTTATCTGCTGACGGCATGAAGCAAGAGCAGTTACTGCAAAACTGAAACCACACAATTTCAGAAAGTCCCTTCTGGAAGCATGCAGCTCCATATTCTGATCACTCACCAGGTCGAGTAATGGGGTCCCATTCTCTGCCGTCGCTTTGATTAAGGCAACTTCATTCGACTTGTTTCTTGACTCAATATCTTTCCAATATTTTCTCATTCCTCAGGAATTCTATTGCTATTATTAGTAATGACATTTACCGCAATCCCTGCCGCCAATTCCGACAACCCTAATGCTGTCAACCTTCCCGGCCCGTAAAGAATCATAAAAAGTCGGATAGTATGCTTTGTAATATCCGTTTGAAATATTCACTTTCCTGGTTTTGTGACAATCAATACACCATCCCATAGACAGGTCAGCTACCTGGTAAAGCCTGTTCATTTCCTTTACATTTCCGTGGCAGGCTTCGCAATTAATCTGACCGGCACTCACATGTTGTTCATGGCTGAAAAAAACAAAATCAGGAAGTTTATATATTCTCACCCATTCAACAGCTTTCTTCTGTTCAAGGTGGGCTATTATTTTAGCTATCTCGGTAGCCCCTGACCGGGTTCCGTTTCTGACAAGGAAGTGGCAATTATAACAGATACTGCCGGCAGGTATTCCTGCTGTTTTGCTGGTTTTCGCAGTATAATGACAATAATTGCAATCTGTTTTGTTCTGTCCGGCATGTACATAATGCGAAAATTTTATCGGCTGAGCCGGAGCAAAACCTTTCGCCCTTCCTAATGCTATGGCATTAACGGCAAGGATCCACGTTATAAAAACTCCTGTAATGGTAAGAATGGCCCAGTTAATCCGTTGATTTTTAAATATCCTCTTGATTACAATATCAACAGCTGATATAAAGAATAATACGAAGGCAATAATGAGTAATAAAAGGTTAGTAATAACCGGCTTATTTTCTTTAAGTCCGATATTCACAAATTTATCCATATATGCCTTGATCAGAACAATATCTTCTGCCGTTAGCTGAAGTCCCTTATGAACCACTTTCATCTTGGCCCCTGCTGGCTTAAGCAGAACCCTGCTGAGAGCATAGGCGTTCTTTCCGAGATATTTTCTGGAAATTTCCAGTGCGTCCGGATTCCAGTTCAGGGTATCTGAAACCTGTGTATTATGACAAGATGCACAACTGATCGATTTATCCCCTAAATAGACCAGGCCGTAAAAGAGCCTTTCGCCACGAATAAGATCCTCAGCCGTGAAATCCGTCCGTTTGTATATAATTGAATCGGGCACCTGACGGTTTACTGTGTCTTTTGCCTGTAAATTCAGACTGTCTTTTTTCTGAATTTTTGTTGTGTCCCGGCCCTGAGCTTTGGTTGTGTCATTTCCCTGAGCTTTGGTTGTATTACTAACCTGAACTTTAGTAGTGTCTTTCTTCTGTTCTTTATTTATAGCTTTTGTCTGAACATTAGTTTTACCACCTACCTGCGGTGAATTTGAAAGACCCGGACTGACAGAAGAGAAAAGGAAAATAAAAGGAAATAAAAGTCTGATTATTCCTGCATGAAAATTCCTGTACATGGTAGCAAAATCTAGAGTATTTAATACTTAACTATCAGAATTAAATCAGCTGCTCCCTCCAAAATCCATCAAACTCAAAAATATAAAATTGATCGATATATTTTAATATCAGGCTTATTTTTATTCAGTTCTATAAAATAATTAGATAAAGATAGTTAAACACGCGATCATTCCTCTATACTTTCAAAAATTCCGGCGAAAGACCTGGTTTGAATACAAATCTTAACTCTCAGTTTCATTAATAACAACAAAATCATAGATAAAGTTTTTACTCATATAATTTCTCATATAATAAATAAAATGAATAGATGCAATTTTTAGATTTTGACTTTATATCTTTGCAAATAACCTGTAATATATTAAGTTCAAAAACGTTTAAATATTAAACTTAATCTGTTTCCCTATGAAAAAGATAATTCCTATTTTATTTATACTTGCTGTTTCCACAGGTTTTTTCACCGGATGTAAAAAAGACAAAGGAGAGCCACCCACCTTGCCACCTGCAGAATCTATGACAATTGATTTCAGCAACTTTGCCACTGCAAAAAAGTCACTGGAATTTGTGTCCGACGATAAAGGCAATGCAAACAGTAACTGGGCATTTGCTGCAACAGCCGCTGGTGTCTGGAAGATTATAATAAATTCAACACTTGCCATTCCTGTTCTTGCCTTTCAGACGGCAATCGGCAAAACACCTGCCTATGTTTCAACAAAAAACTGGGAATGGAGTTATACTGTCACTTATTTAAATGATGTCTATAAAGCAAGACTTACAGGACTGATCAGGACTAGTGATGTTCAGTGGAAAATGTATATTTCCAAAGACGGCACCAATAGTTTTACAGATTTTCTCTGGTTTGAAGGCACCTCCAAACTTGATGGAACCTTAGGATCATGGACCCTGTATCAAAGCCCGCTGGTTACTGATGCCCTGCTTCAGATTGACTGGACAAAAAGCGCCACTGGAATTGGAACTATAAAATATTCCTATGTCAAAAACGACACTTACAAAGGTGGATTTATTATATATGGCTTAACATCCAATGCTTTAAATGCCTATTATACAATTCATTACTTTAATAATGTGAAGTTTTCAGACATAAGTGTCGAATGGAATTCAACAACTCATGAAGGTCATGTAAAATCAGAAGATTATCTTGGAGATTCTAACTGGTACTGCTGGGATTCCAATAAGATAAATACTGTATGCCAGTAAATGATAAAGAAAGCCCGGCCCGACCGGGTTTTTTTATGCCTTCTATACGACATGGATTTATTATTTCTGCTAATAAAATTTTGATCTTTGAATAATTCTGTTTTACTTTGTAAGGCAAAGTACTTTTAACATACTCCTATGGAAAAGAAAATAGATTATTCTGATGACATAAAAACCATCAAAAAGATCATGGAAGAATCTTCCCGGTTTCTTTCTTTGAGCGGATTGTCAGGGATTTTTGCCGGGGTGACTGCTATCGCAGGCGCTTGTGTTGCTCAATATGGAATACTTAAAAGCAGGACTTTCTTTATCAATGATATGGTTTCAACACTTTCAGATAAAGAGTTCTCATCCGTGAAAATACAAATAGTGGCAGATGCACTTATTGTGCTCTCTATCGCACTTGCCGGATCATTTTACTTTTCTTTCAGGAAGGCCCGTGAAAGTGGTCAGAAGATATGGACCCCTGTATCAAAAAGACTTCTACTTAATCTTTTTATACCGCTTATAGCGGGATCCATTTTTATAATTGTTCTGTATTTTCAGAATCAGTGGCAACTCATTGTGCCTGCTATGCTTATTTTTTATGGCCTTGCTCTTATAAATGCCGGTAAATTTACCTATAGTGAAGTCTTTTATCTAGGGTTGGCTGAATTAATCACAGGATTCGCTTCCGCATTTTTTCCCACAATAACACTCCTTTTCTGGCTTATAGGTTTTGGAGCTCTTCATATCTGTTATGGACTGATCATGTATAGAAAATACAAATGATGAAAGAAGCAATTTCCAGATTAAACAAGTTATTTGAGAACAGGGTCAGGCTTGGAATTATGTCGGTTCTTATTGTAAATGAATCGTATGATTTTATCAGTCTCAAGGAAACACTGGGTGTAACAGACGGGAATCTCGCAAGTCATTTGAAAGCTCTGGAAGAAAACGCCCTCATCACAGTAAATAAACAGTTTATAGGAAGACGGCCAAATACCAGTTATTCAATAACAGAAACCGGCGCTTCGCTGTTCCGCGATCATATTAAGGCTCTTGAAGATATCATAAAGGCATAATATTTTTTTTGCATATTCACTTTGCCATTCAAAGTACTTTTAATTTAATAATTACTCCGATGAAAATTGAAATTAATGACAACAAAAAATTGCAGTATTCACTTACAATAAAAATAGTGGTGCTGGCTTTCTTAGGTTTTTTTCTGCTCATCCCGCTTGAAATGATAAAATCCATCATAAGGGAAAGACAAAAAAATGCAGAAGAGGTAAAAAAAGAAATAGCATTTCAATGGGCCGGGCAGCAGATCATATCCGGTCCTGTACTCAATATCCCTGTCCGGATATTCCCTTCAAAAAAGGAGATTGACCCATACGTATCTGTCTTTCACTTTATGCCGGAGTCTCTTTCCATAAAAGGAGATGTTCAAACCGAAAAGAGACACAGAAGTATATATCAGACAGTTGTTTATACTGCCGACCTGAATATTTCAGGATATTTTGTGATTCCTGAATTGATTGCAGACAGTAACAGTGAAGTTCTCTGGAAGGATGCCTATTTTACAATGGGGATCAGCGATAACCGTGGACTAAAAGGCACTATACAGTTAAAGACTGACACCGGAATCCTGGAGGCTATCCCGGGCCTGAAGGATGCCGATCTTTTCACTACCGGAATAAGTTTCCCGGCAAATCTCACTATAAGGGACAAAAAGTTTTCATTTTCTGAAAGCTTAAAACTTTCCGGGTCAGATGGATTGAGTTTTACACCAGTTGGGAAAACAACAGAGGTAGTCATCAATTCAAAATGGAAATCCCCTGGCTTCAGGGGAAACTTCCTTCCTGTTGAGAGATTGCTCAATGAATCAGGATTCAATGCTAAATGGCTTGTTACAAATCTCAACAGAAACTTCCCGCAGACATGGTCAGGTAAAGCATATAATACAGGGAATGATTCATTTGGCGTGGATTTCATTCTTCCGGTTGATCACTATCAGAAATCCCTCAGAAGTGCAAAATACGGGATCCTCTTTATCGCACTTACTTTTATGGCCTTGATTTTCTCAGAACTCGCAATTAAAGAGAAAATACATGTATTTCAGTACATTATGGTGGCATTAGGCCTGGTTCTCTTCTTTTCTCTTCTTACAGCATTGAGTGAATATATCGGTTTCAATTTTGCATATCTGACCGCTTCGTCATCAATAATCTTTCTGATCTCATTCTATCTGATGAAACTGCTTAAAAACCGGTTTACGGTTTACCTGATTTCAGGGTTACTTGTTTTGCTTTTTGCATTTATCTTCATTTTATTGACCCTGAATGATTTTGCTTATCTGGCAGGGAATATTGGTCTTTTTGTTTTGCTGGCATTAACAATGATGCTCTCAGTGAACCTTGATCTTTTTAAGCATCAGGCAGATCCAGATATCTCCTTGTAGAATTAATAAAAGACACCAAAACACTCAGATATAATTTTCGGGGCTGTTCGAAGTGATTAAATACCCCTGCTACTCCATGGAAAATAACACGGAGTGCCGGCCAGGGTTCAGTGATCCCTTCTGACAGCCCCTTCTTTTAACAGATGAAAATGGTTGTCTTCATTTTTTTTACTATTTTGCGCTCCTTAAATAATTATAAGAATAATGTCTACAGGCAAAAAAGCTATCCTCTTAATATTTGTGATCCTGCTTATTGATCAGGCCTTGAAGATCTGGATAAAGACTCATATGGTGATCGGGCAGGAAATTCACCTCTTTGGTAATTGGGGTATTCTCCACTTCATAGAGAATAACGGAATGGCATTCGGTATGGAAATGGGGGGGAAACCCGGCAAACTTGTTTTAAGCGTTTTCAGGGTTTTGGCTATTTTTGGAATTGGATGGTTCCTTTCTACTCTAATCAGCAAAAAAGCTAACCTAGGACTAATTCTTGCTGTGAGTGCTATTATGGCAGGTGCTATAGGAAATATTCTGGACAGTGCTTTTTACGGCATGATCTTCAGCGAGAGCTTTAATCAGCATGCAATATTATTCCCTCCGGGAGGTGGCTATTCTTCTTTTCTGCATGGGAGAGTGGTTGATATGTTCTACTTTCCTGTAATTGATACGCATTGGCCGTTATGGTCACCATACAGACCGGGGGAATCGCTTGTCTTTTTCAGGCCTGTCTTTAATGTTGCGGACTCTTCAATAACCTGTGGGGTTATAGCAATAGTACTATTTCAGAAAAGAATGTTTAGGAACTTCTCCTGACAGAATTTTTTTTATTATTTATGAAATTGTTCGTCAGGGCTGGCAACAGTTGCTTACGCAATTCAAAATAGTTTTCAGATTTTCATGCTTAAGATAATACCAGGTGTTTTTGCCTTCTCTCTTTGAAGCCAGGACACCTTTATCCTTCAGAATACCAAGATGATGTGAGGCTGTTGATTGTTCTATTCCTAGATGTTTATGAATTTCAGTTACAGTTCTTTTCTTCCCATCCTCAAGACATCCCACGATTGTAATACGTACAGGATGTGCTATTGCTTTTAGCATCCCAGCGGCTCTTTCTAAACTCTCGGGAGTAAGTTCTTTAAATTCCATACTTTAAATATTTCATGATGTAAATATATATAAATATGTCGATATGATAAAAGATGCCTGGCTGCAGAAGAAAATTTTTATAAAGAAATGAAGTATTAAACAAAAGAGAATCTTTGGCTTGCGATTTTATTATATTTGAAATAAATAAATATTTATGTCTGCTCTCACCGGTATAAAGAAACCAGTTGTAAATGAAATGGCTGAATTTGAAGCCTATTTCAGCAGAAAAATGCGCAGTAAGATCCCATTGCTCAATATAATCCTGAACTACATACTTCGTCGCAAAGGTAAGCAGATGAGACCATTGCTTGTTTTTCTGACGGCAAGACTTAATGGTGAAATTGTCGAATCGACCTATATTGCGGCAACATGTATTGAACTTCTCCATACTGCTTCACTTGTTCATGATGATGTAGTTGATGATGCGAATGAAAGGAGAGGTTCACTTTCAATAAATGCTTTGTGGAATTCAAAAATAGCTGTTCTTCTTGGTGATTACCTGCTTTCAACCGGGATGCATATCTGTGTTGAAAATTCCCGCTATGACATGCTCGAAATTATTTCCGAAGCTGTAAAATCAATGTCGGAAGGTGAACTTTTACAGCTTCAGAAAGCACGAAAACTAAACATAAAAGAAGAAGATTATTTTAAGATCATTATCAGCAAAACTGCTGCATTGCTTGCAGCTTGTACAGCTTGTGGCGCCAGATCGGTATCTGATGATGCAGAAACCATCCAGCTAATGAAGGAACTTGGTGAAAATATTGGAATTGCATTTCAGATCAGGGATGATATTCTTGATTATGAAGGAACAGGGATAACCGGTAAAATTGTTGGAAATGATATTAAAGAAAAAAAGATAACTCTTCCTCTTATATATGCCCTCGAAAATTCTGCAAATTCAACAAGGAGACATATCATAAATATAGTCAAGAGCAGGAAAAAAACAAAATCAGAAATATCTGAGGTTATAAGTTTTGTTACAGAGTACGGAGGACTGGATTATTCAGAACTTAAGATGAATCAATACCGCGACAAAGCCCTGGCTATCCTTGATTCATACGCTGATTCTGAGGTTAAAGAATCACTGCGGGAATTCGTACGATATACAACTTCCAGAAAAAAGTAATCTCACTCTGCTACCAGTGCTATTGGTGCAACTTTTCCAAGATCCTTTACATAATGACGTGATCCGAGCCAGAAAAGAACAGCTCCAATAAAAAGTATGAATGGCAGGATTGATAATGCTGTCTGAATGTTTGTAATATCATATATTTTACCCATAATAATAGGCGCAGTTGAAGCTCCTAAAAGATTCTGGACAACCACAGCAATTGCATATGATGTCGCTCTCAGACCGGGATGTATTACATCCTGTGTTACAGAGGCTGCTCCTGATACAAAGCTCATAATAAGAACTCCGAATATCAGAAAGGCCACATATTGTAATGTCTCTCTCAGAACTACTAGCGCCAGCAATAGGACAAGTGCTGTTAGAAATGTCGAAATAGCCGGGAAAAGAAGTCTGGCGTTATCCCTGGATTTTCTCCATCTGTCCGTTAAGAAACCGCCAAGGGGCGCTCCTATAAGAGCAAGCACCATAACCGAGCTTGCCATTCTGCCAGCTGATACCTGTGGAATGTTCCTCATTTTTTCAAAATAAGTCGGCAGCCAGGTCAGCATTGCTGTAGTTACAAATACTACAGCGGCAATACCGAAATATGTATAAAGCACAGACGGTTTTGAAAGAAACTCTTTTATCATATCTTTCTTTTCCATCTTAATTTTCTTGCTGTTCACATCAAAAAAAGAAAGATCAACTGTTTTATAATCTTTAACAAAGAGAAATAGAATTGCTATAATCATACCCGGTACAGCAACAATTCCAAAAGCATGCTTCCATCCGAATTTCACTGCAATTATTCCTCCCAGAAGTACCCCAATTGCCGATCCCAGCGGAATTGAAGCATTCCAGATTCCCATCATTCGCGCTCTTCTGTCAATGGGGTATAAGCCTGATATCATAGCACTGCCTCCCGGAGCATATCCTGCCTCTCCAACCCCAATTAATAAACGAGCCATGAACAACTGTACATAGTTTCCGGTAAGAGCACAGAGTGCTGTTGCTAAACTCCACATTATCGCCATCACTCCTATTGTTTTTGTCCTGCTCCATCGGTCCACCAGAATAGAAACAGGAAAAGTCAGAATTACAATTGCCCAGTAGACAGCTGACATAAGCAGACCACTCTGCATGTGTGAGATCCCATAGTCTCTCTCAATTGAGGAAAACATTGATGTAACAACTGTTCTGTCGATATAGTCAAACATATACAACAGGAAGAGCAACATAAATACATAATTGGAATAACCTTTAGAAAAAAGGTATCCGCTGCGATCATCCGGTTTTTTCATTCTGAGTATTAGTTGGTAAACCTTTATACCAAGTAAATAAAAATAAATGTCAGTTGGATTTTTTAATGTATTTTTAAGTCTTTATACTTAGAGCGAAGACCCCCTCCCGCTTTGCGGGATCCCCCTAAAGGGGGACTAATCCTGTAGTTTTTACCTGATTTTCTATAAAACCAGAGAATTAACCCCCCTTTAGGGGCTTTTCTTTATTCATATCTTTATTGGAAATAATCCTTTCGAGAATTTGTTCAGCCCTGGGAGATCCCTCATTTTTCCACAGATAGTGTTTCCGTTAAATAATTAACTTTTTTTGTGGAAAAATTCGGGAGGACAAGGATTTTAAGGGAGGACATGGGGGAAGGAAGCAGCGACGATTCACCGGAATCTTGTTTTCTTATAAAAGACAATTGAATCGTCGCAGCTTCCTTCCCCCAATACACACAAGAAACATTGTCAATCCCGAAACTCATCCACCTTTGGGCATAACTCTAAAGCAATGGTTATGAGGTGGATGAGTTGAGGGATCTCCCAATCATTATATCGAAATTTAATTAACATATTCTTGTCCGTGATACCTAATCAAATAGTGCGAGGGTCTCTATTTCTAATAATACTTTGAGGCACTGCCGTTTTCTACCAATTAGTAATTGAGAAAAAATTGTGGTGTAAGATTAGCTTTAGGGGGGAAGGGGGGCAAGACTTTAGGCACTTTGAATTTTTTTTGCTAATTTTAAATGTTGAACCATAAAACTATCAGGAACTATGACAACTCTAAAGCAAATCAATGATTTTTTTGAGTCCCAACCTATTGCACTGGTAGGGGCATCGCGTAATCCTAAAAAGTTTGGTTATACTGCCTTTAAAGAGCTTAAAGAGAAGGGGATGAAAATTATTCCTGTCAACCCTCTCGCCGATGAAATAATGGGTGAAAAATCTTACCCCAATGTAAAAATGCTTCCTCCGGAAGTCCGGAGCATTATTGTATTCACCAAAAAAAATCAAACGGCATCTGTTATCCGCGATGCCAAAGAAAAAGGAATAAAACAGATCTGGATACAACAGATGGCCGATACTAAAGAAGCAATGGATGAACTTAAGGATACAGATATAAATATTATTACAGGGGAATGCATTCTTATGCATTATAAACCTCATAGCATCCATAAGTTTCATGCAAGTCTTAAAAAGTTTTTTGGCCGTTTCCCAAAATGACGACAGCAGATAACCATCCGTACAATCTGAAATTTGTAGTAAGGGATTATGAATGTGATCTTCAGGGTGTAGTGAATAATGCTAATTACCAGCATTATCTTGAACATGCAAGACATCAGTTCCTGATATCCAAAGACATAAGTTTCGTTCAGCTTCATGATGAGGGAATAGATCTTATTGTTACTAAAGTAGAAATTGAATATAAGTTCCCACTCAGGAGCCGCGATGAATTCGTTGTTACCGTAGAAATTCAGCGTGAAGGAAATGCAAGGATACTCTTTGTCCAGGATATTTTCAGGTTACCTGATTTAAAGCCTGTTGTAAAGGCAAAAGTAACAGGCGTAGCAACAAGGAAAGGTCGTCCGGTCCCTCCCGGCGATCTTATTACCAGGTTAGGTATCTGAGAAAGTTACCAATGGTTTCACTCGAGACTAAATGTCATACAGGGAAAAAATAATTACAAGGATTCACAAAGAATATTTAAATGAACAGAATATGAAATCAAGACAAATTGTTTTATTCTTTTTCAGCATAATGATGATTACGCTGGGTATCTCTGCTCCTTTTAAAGCCCAATCTATTGAGGGTGACTGGTATGGAAAAGCAAGCATCCAGGGAATGGATCTCAGACTTACAATTCATGTTAAAGCTGCAGATCAAGGATTCTCATCAACGTGGGATAGTCCTGATCAGGGGGCTTTTGATGTCGCTTCCACCCAGACAAATTTTAAATTTCCTGACTTTTCATTTTCATACGCTGGTGCCGGTTTTAAATATTCAGGGCTGGTAAATTCTTCCTATACAGAGATTGTCGGCGTCTTGTCACAGAATGGCCAAAAACTGGATATTGTCTTTGGCAGGAATCCCATCCCTGCTGCTTCTAACAGTCCCGAAGCCTTAAAACAAAAATATGATAAGCAGGAAGTATATATAACAATGAGGGATGGGGTAAGACTGTTTACATCAATATACACACCTAAGGATAGTTCCATAAAACATCCCATTCTTATTGACCGGACACCTTATGACATTGAGCCTGGTGGACCACATAATTTTAATTTCTTCATGCAGGTTTACAGCAGGTATACAGAGGATGGCTATATTATGGTCTTTCAGGATGTCAGGGGGAAATATATGAGCGAAGGGGAATTTGAAGATATACGTCCGATAATTCCTGAAAAAAAGAGCTCAAAGGATATTGATGAATCAACCGATACCTGGGATACTGTAGACTGGCTGATTAAAAACATAAAGAATAATAATGGCAACGTGGGAATTGCTGGGATCTCATATCCTGGCTTTTATTCAACTATGGGAATTATTAACGCTCATCCTGCTGTAAAAGCAGTATCTCCCCAGGCTCCGGTTACTGCCTGGTTTATGGGTGACGATTTTCATCATAATGGTGCTTTTTTCGTTCTTGATTGTTTCAGTTTTTATTACAGCAACGGACAAAAACACAAAGCCCCATCAAGAAACGGTTTCCCTTCATTCAAATGGCCTGTTCCTGATAGCTATGAGTTTTTTCTTTCGTTGGGTGCTGACAGAAATATTTCACCCAAATACCTGGGAGACAGCATAAAATTCTGGAATGATGCTTTTGCACATCCTGATTATGATGAGTTCTGGAAAGCAAGGGATCCACGACAATTCCTAAAACAAGTTACTCCTGCTGTGATGACAGTAGGTGGATGGTTCGATGCAGAAGATCTCTATGGCGCACTTCATGTTTATGAAGCAATTGAAAAACAAAACCCATCATCGGTAAAAAACTTCCTTGTGATGGGCCCCTGGTCGCATGGACAGTGGGCCGCTGGCAAGGGAACCAATCTTGGAAATATCTATTGGGGTCTGGATGCTAACAAGAAATTTATGACCCAGGAAAAAAGCTTTTTTGACTTTTATCTCAAAGGAGGAGCAAATCCAAATATAGCAGAAGCCACAATTTTTGTTACCGGTTCAAATGAATGGAGGACATTTGATACCTGGCCTCCAAAAAATGTGGTTGAGAAATCTCTTTATTTTCAGCCTGACGGGGCTATCTCATTTACATCACCGAAAGTAAAAACCAGTTTTGATGAATATATTTCCGATCCTATGAAACCCGTTCCGTATACAGAAACAATTAGTACTCACAGAACAACAGAGTATATGACAGATGATCAGAGATTTGCATCCCACAGACCTGATGTTATGGTTTATAAGACTAATGTTCTGGAGGAGGATTTAACAATCACCGGACCTCTCACAGCTGATCTTTTCGTTTCCACCACAGGAACGGATGCAGATTATATTGTAAAATTAATAGATGTCCTGCCTCCTGATACAAAAGCGGATCTGTCAACCGACATTAAAGTTCCGCTTGGGGATTACCAGATGCTCGTCAGGGGTGAAGTTTTCCGCGGTAAATACCGTAACAGTTTCGAAAAACCCCAGCCCTTTATCCCCGGAAAAGTTACAGAGGTAAAATATACCATACCCGATGTGGCACACACTTTCAAAAAAGGACATCGTATTATGATTCAGGTACAGAATTCATGGTTTCCACTTGTTGACAGGAATCCCCAGAAATTTGTTGATATTTATACCTGCACTGAAAGCGATTTTCAAAAAGCAACACAGAGAATCTATCATGATGAGGCAAATTCATCATGTGTTAAAGTTAATATATTACAGAAATAATCCGGCATAAGGCCAAGCCTATTAATTAATTGATATTCTGACTATTATTGTCATTATTGTTACTATAACCCATAATGAGATCAGGTTTTATATTTAACATAGTTTCTCCTGAGTTGTTATTTTTTATACTGAAAGCGTATCTTGTTGTTTAATTATTGAATCAACCATGGCAAAAAGAAATCTGACCCGTAGACAGTTCGTGACTACTACCGTTGCAGTTGGAACAGGTTCGATCCTGCTGGGGAAAACTGCTCTGTCTTTTCCCATGAAATCAGGGGGAATGGCTGAAGATCCTTTCCGCATTATAACCCTGGGTAAAACCGGAATAAAATCGACCCTTCTGGGTATGGGCACCGGATTTAGCGGATATAACCGGTCATCAAATATTACCAGGGCAGGTGTTGCTGAAACACTTATACGCCAGGCTTACGAAAAAGGTATTCGCTTTTTTGATTGTGCTGACAGTTATGGCACACATCCATTTACTGCAGCAGCACTTAAAGGAATTCCCAGGGATTCTTATACTCTGGGCTCTAAGATGTGGGTCGGTCCGGGAGGTATTCCCGAATCTGAACGCCCTGATGCTGATGTGGTCATAGACCGGTTTCGAAAAGAATTGAAGACAGACTATCTTGATCTCATACAGATTCATTGTATGACAGATTCAAAATGGACTGACAAGCAGAAGAAACAGATGGATATTCTTGAAAACCTGAAGGTTAAACAAATTATAAGAGGCCATGGCGTATCGGTACATTCACTGGAAGCAATGGAAGCGTGTGTTGATAACCCCTGGGTGGATGTTGTCCATGTCAGGGTTAACCCATACGGAGATGCAATGGATAAAAGTGATCCGGCTAAGGTGATACCTGTTATTGAGAAGCTTCACAAAGCAGGTAAAGGTGTCATAGGCATGAAACTCATTGGAAACGGAAATTTCAAAAATGATTCGGAAAAAATAGACGCATCCCTTAAATATGTTTTAGGCCTGGGTACCATCAATATGATTATAATAGGTTTTGAATTACCGGAACAGATTGACAATTATATAGGAAGAATCAGGAAAGTGCAGTTATAGTGTATTCATCCTTATATTATACCTTATACAAAATGAAACTCAATAAATTCCTGATTATTTTACCATTAGCATGTATTGCAATGGGGTTTATCCAGAATAAAAGCTTCGATGTAATTATTACCCCAGGGACAAAAGTTGAAAAACTGGCTGACGGATTTCTTTTCACAGAAGGACCTGTCGCTGATGCTAAAGGAAATGTATACTTTACCGATCAGCCTAATGACAGGATAATGATATGGGAACTTTCCGGGAAGCTTACCACTTTTATGAAGCCAAGTGGCCGTTCAAATGGAATGGCATTCGATAAAGAGGGAAATTTATGGACCTGTGCGGATGAAAAAAACGAGCTGTGGTGCATTGCCCCTGATAAGAAAGTTACAATCATTCCTTCTAAATATCTTGGAAAGAACCTTAATGGCCCAAATGATCTGTGGATTGACCCCGACGGAGGAGTATATTTTACTGACCCTTATTATAAAAGAAGCTGGTGGGATCATAATACCATGCCACAGGACCTTCAGGCCGTTTATTATTTAAAGCCTGACCATAAAACAATTATTCGGGTTATTGATGATCTTATTCAGCCTAATGGCATTGTGGGAACACCTGACGGAAAAACAATTTTTATTGCAGATATAGCCGGTAATAAAACCTGGTCATATACAATCGGCAAAGATGGAACTCTTGCAAATAAAAAACTGTTTTGTGAATTGGGATCTGATGGTATGACTATCGATGTTCAGGGAAACCTCTATCTGACAGGTAAAGGAGTAAGTATCTATGACAAAAATGGTATTTTCATTGGAAATATATCCATTCCTGAAAGCTGGACCGCCAATGTTTGTTTTGGTGGAAATGATATGAAAAATTTATTTATTACCGCCAGCACTGGCCTTTACAAAATTAGAACAAATATAAAAGGAGCCTATTGATCCCCGGATTTAAGACTCTTGTCAAAACATTTATCATTTTAACATTTTCGTGCAATTTATTTTTTTATTATTGCATTCTGATTTAAAATTATCTTAACCTGATTTTTCGAATTTATGTCAAAGAAACTGGATTTTGCGGAAGGAACCCGCAGGGCTGATATTACGCCTGGTATTGAGGTGATGGTTGAATTAACTGAACATAAACGCACTGGCCGTCTTACAGAAGGAAAAGTGAAAGAAGTCCTGACATCATCACCAAATCATCCTCATGGAATTAAAGTCATGCTTGAGAATGGCCTTGTTGGAAGAATAAAGCAGATAATCTGAATCTTCTTACCTGGCA
>Ga0302284_1000356_pt1 | contig 21456 bp, 29 predicted proteins | sample III_Fen_E2_1_FD_198760 | JGI IMG/M metagenome (GOLD analysis project Ga0302284, IMG submission 198760) | Peat permafrost microbial communities from Stordalen Mire near Abisko, Sweden - III_Fen_E2_1 | ecosystem: Environmental > Terrestrial > Soil > Wetlands > Permafrost | place: Sweden: Abisko...
TTGAAGATGGATATAAAAATAAAAATTTTAAAAAGAATATTATTTATCCTATTAAGCAATTTACTAAAAGAGAATATGACACTTTAAAAGATTTTATAAATGCAAATATAGGAATAATATTTACTCCTGGAAGATTAAAAAGTGGTGATGCTATTTTTGTACCTACATATCAATACTTTTATAATTTTAAAGAGCCCGAAGATAAGATAAAATTGTATCCTCATGGAATTTTACGAATAGGCTTATTAACACCGGGAATACTTATTCATGAATTACAGCATGCGTATGATAGCATCAGATCTAACGGAAAATTTGCAAGTAGTAAACATAGTCAAAAGTATCTTAAAAGAGAAAGCGAACGTATTGAAAAGCTTATAGATAAAAGAGATTTAAGCGATAGCGAATATACATGTCTTGCAAAATCATATTTTAGAACTGAACATGAAATGAGCGCTTATTTTGTAAAAGCCTTAGACGAAATGGATTTTTTCTATGATAAGGCAAAATTAAACTTTAAACCATTTTCAGTAGCGTATGATGATTTTAAAGATATTTATACAGGTTATGATCTTCTTGAACCTAAAGATAAAAAAAGAATTCTACGTAAATTTACTCAATATTACAACAGAATGAAAGACCGCCCATATGAAGATGAATAAATATAAAAAACTATAATGAAACACAAAATAGAACCGCTTGCACATTTTCTTGAACGCCCTGTTAATGAAGAGTTTTATAATCCTTATGATGATAAATCTCAAATTGAGGTAAAACCAAGTCATATTGCCGATAAAGGCGGCATGCTTAAACCTCGAAAAGAAGTTTTTAATGTTAATCGTGTAGAATATGCAAAACGCTCGAACGGAGCGTATACAGTAATGACTAAAACACAATTTGCTAAAGGAGAAATTGTAGAAATTGCTCCTATCATATTCGTAGGATTTGAAGCAAAAGCGGTTCCTCGTCTAAAAGATTATATTTTTGAAATAGACAAGGCTAAACAAACATATGGTGTAGTTCTCGGTTATGGGTCATTATACAAACATAGTGAAACTCCTAACATTACTTTTGCATATAATAGTGGCAATAAACAAATGTATTTTATAGCATCTAAATTTATTTTTGCTGGAGAAGAACTTTCAATTGATTATGGAAAAGATTATTGGCAGGAACGCTCTGGGTTTGGCATGATAGCTCCTGATGCGTCTACAGCAACTAGTGGCGAATCCGTATCAAGAGGACAAGAAAATGAAAGCCAAGTTCAACCCAACGCAATGGATTTAACAGACGCTAATAGAACGAGACAATTTAGCCAACCCAATAATGCAGCGAATCCTGCAGTATCAGGTGTGGCAATTAAAACAATAGGCCAACAATAAAAAAGACCCGATGGCTTGCTTAGCTTTTCAAGAACAACTAAATAATATGTTAAGATAAAAAAACATGACGGACGCATTAAATGAAGAAAATTTAGATCTTGAGAATATCAAGAGCATCAAAATGACTCTTTTATCAAAAACATCAGATCTTGATAAAGAGCAAAAGGTAGGATATGAAAAGAAAGCAACAGCTAAATTTATCATACCGGACAATTTTCCAAAAGAGGAAAGATATTTTGAAAAAATATTAAGTGATATGTACAAGGATTTACTCCTGAGTGCTCCAGGTGACTTTGACAGCATTGGATTATGGGTTGAATATGATTCTATTATAGAAAACGCCATGTCTGTGGATACACTCTCAAGCATTAAAGAGCATTCTCCTGTTAAGATCAATCCACTTTGGGAATTTTTCAAGATGACCATTAAAAAAGAAGATATATAAATCAAAATACAGAGTAATTATGCGTGCTAAATTTGTAAATGAAAACATGGAAGAAAATCCTAAGCAAAGAGGAGACGTCGACGTTTTACTTTATCCGGGACAAGATCAAGAAGAAATAATTGATACGCTTACTGAGTATTTTAATAAAGTTGCAGTTCAAAACTTTGATGGTAAATCATTTATAGTCATAAAAGATCCGACTGCATCTGTAGAAGAAGTATCAGATGTATTAGCGGAATTTATTGAGGCTGGTATTATTGAATATATAGATTATAGCGACCAATATTAAAAATAAAAAGAGTAAATGAAAAAACTGTTGTGCGAATCACTACAAGAATATAGGCTTTTAGAACAAACTGATGTATTTAAAGGAGAACGTCAAGTGGGTATTACTGCAAAAGATGTTGATGCTAAAGAATTTTTAGTAGGTCTTGAAGTAGAAAAAGAACACTCAAGTGATTTAGCTGTATGTAAAGTAATAGCTCTTCAACATCTTGCAGATAATCCTAAATATTATAGTGAAGGAATGAAAAAAGGCATATTTGATGAGCCCTCTGCTATAAACGTTTATAAAAAATACTTCATTGATAAAAAAGGAGATAATAATCCAGCTGAACCAGTAACACCTAAACCATTAGCAACTCCAACACCTAGTGCCTAAAATAAAAGTATCGAGCAATCGAGAAAATTTAAAAACATTAAAAATTTCATGACGTTAAAAGTTAAAGAACCTTTATGGAAACAACACTCTGGATTGTTAAAAGATATCGTATTCATAATAGGTATTGCTATAACTGCGGGTGGTTGGTTTACTTCTGAAGCTGTATCTAAAAGCAAAATGGAGACTAAACTTGAAATTATTGCAAAAGTTATTGACAATAATAATACACAACTTGAAAAAATAAATGATATTCTTCGTGATCAGCAACAACTGAATGGAAAGATAATACAATATATGGAAATGGATAATGCAGCCGCAAGGTTCACGCATGAAATGGATAAACGAAAGAAATAATGAAATAAAATAAGATTATGAAATGAAAAAAAAGATTTTTGCTATAATAGTGGCATTATTACTATCATTTATGGTTTCGTGCAATTCTCTTTCCACTGGGTCTGCCGAACCGGTTAGTTACAAACACATCGATAGCATTTTATTATTAACATATGCCGATTCTACTCCAGAGGGTATAAATGATAAATCAGCAACTACACAAAAACAGCGCAACTTACTTTATAAGAAATTAGAAACAACTGAAAGAGCAATTATAAAACAACAAAAAAGAATTGATGAATTAATTGCAAAACGAGAAGCTATTAATTAAAATTTTTTATTCATTACAAATGACGCTAAATTAGCGTCATTTTGCGTTTTATACAGAACTTTATACAAATATTTACATATAAATTCTATAATTAAAATAGAAATGAAAGAAACAAAAATGCGCTACATTGCTCACGTTCCATTGGCAGGAGGCTATGCTATAGGAAATATGAATATCACTGGAGAAGTACCGATAGCTATTACATCTTATTCTGCCTTTTTAGCAAATGACACATTATATACTCGATTTATTGAAAAAAGAGGATTTGATATTCCCTATTACCAATTAGATAAAATGAGTGATGAAGAGATAGCTATAATGATAGAATCTTTTGGGCATATTGATTTTGTAACTGCGATCCCACCTTGTTCTGGACTTTCACAGGCTGCACAACGAAAGGCTGGCTCTAGAGGAACGGCAGCTCCAAATGATTGGATGTATGAATCTGCTAATTTTATTCTTAGTAAAGTAAAACCTACGATTTATTCCTTTGAGAACGCTCCAGGATTGTACACGGGGGCAGGTGATGATGTTCGTGCAAGATTAATTAAGATTGGTGAAGAAAACGGCTATGCAATTACATTTTATAAAACGAATACTTTAAAGCACGGTATTCCGCAATTTAGACCACGTACTTTTGCAATTTTTTATAAAGGAAAAAATGCTCCAATATTACATTCTTATAATAAAACTCCTGTTCATATCATAGATTATCTTAATGATATTCCCGCTACTGCCAAACATCAAGATGAATATATGGTTGCAGAATGGGATATAACAAAATTTGAAATATACAGATATCTTCAAAAACACCTTGGATATAAATGGAGAGAAGAAATGACAAATTTCAGACCGCATTTAACTACATATGATTATCTTATGAGAAAAGGCTTGCTTGATGATTTTCAAGAATGGCAAAAGAAACTTCCAGATGATGAACGTTCCGATATTGTAACCAAAAATATTGAGCATATTAAAAAGAAAAGAGCTATGGGCATGGGTGCTCGTATAAATTATAGAGTCCTTGGCATTGATAGAGATTATGTATATGCAGTTATAGGAGAAATGATGGGAAAAGAAGTGCACCCTACTGAAGATAGGCTAATGAATATAAGAGAATTTATGCATCTTATGGGACTTCCTATGGATTATGAACTTGATGGCCAAAAAGAATATGCAAAAATAAGCCAGAACGTGCCCACATGTACATGTGAAGATATGACGAGAGAAATTGTTGCAATAATTAAAGGTGAAAGATTATTTTCTAATCAATCTGTTTTAATGCAAGATAATTCAAAAGAATTTGAAATAAAACAAACCGTTCAACTTTTTTAAAAATGAAAACTGAATCTGAAATAAGAAAAGAGTCAATTGCCTGTAAGTTTGTGATCGATAGATTAAATACAGAATATGATAATCTTGATCAATATAGTATGCAGGGTCGAGAAGGTGATCAACTTTTAGAAAAAATAAATAAGCTTTCGGGAAAACTTGAAGCATTAAAATGGATATTAGATTAATAACTTCTAAAAAACAAAAAATATGCAAATCTTAACAAATGTTATTATAGTACCTGACCAATTCAGGACTAATGAATTATCTGCTCAACCCGGTTATTTTATAGGTTTTGTTATTTTTCCCGATGGAAAAGTAAAAGTTTATAAAAATATTCATAGTAAAAAATATTTAGAAACAATCACTGAAGCTTCTTTTGCATTTGTACTTAAAAAGGATGATTTGATATGAAATTAATTATTATTGAAGGTGGAGACAATTTAGGAAAAAGCTTATTAATTGAAGGACTTTGCAAGCATTTCAATTATGATAATGTCTGTGTAAGACATTTCGGAAAACCTCCAAAAGGATTAACTCCAGAAGAATATTCTGATTATCAAATTTGTGCCTTTGAAAATGAAGCTGAACTTATAGGCCAAATAAAAACAATGGATATTAGTGGACACAAGTATTATGATAGCGTAGTAATATGGAATCGTTCATATCTTGGAGAATATGTCTACAGTCAAATGTTTAGAGGCGGCAATAAAGAGGAACTTAAAAAAATGATAAATATTTTTGAAAACTTTACACTAGTGGGAGCATTAGGTGTAAACGCTTATAAAGAAATATTTCTAATAACATTAACAGCAGAACCAAGTTTCTTCTTATCAAAAGAGGATGGTCATTCTTTTTCTCAAAATTTAGAAGAAAAGAAAACAGAACTTAAGTTATTTAATGAAGCGCACGAATTTAGTAAAATAAAAGAAAAGCGTATTATTAAAGTTGACCACAATAATAAATTTCGTGATAAAAATGAGATAGGAAATGAAGTGATTAACTTTATAACATTAGATAAATTAAACAGATAAATTATCCAGAAATTAATAAAATTATCCAGAAATGAAGTGATAAGCTTTATAACATTATATTATATTAATTAATAAATTATCCAGAAATGAAAGTATTTAACAAAAAACAATGAATTTAGCAATACAAAACAAAACATATGAAAATTTATAAAGGAGAATTTATCGCTGATGTATATAAAGAGATTCTTAATGACCTCTTGAATGCACCAGAATACATCTCAAAACCTCGGGACATGGAGGTTAGGGAAATTATTAACTGTACAATGGAGATTACTAATCCTAATCGAAATATGTATAAAAATGCTACTCGTTCTTCAGTTGAAAAATATATAGCAGCCGAGTTGTTATGGTATTTCAGTGGTACAAATGGAATTGACTACATTAGCAAATATGCAAGTATGTGGAAACAATTAGCAGATGCGCAAGGCAAAGTTAATTCAGCATACGGAAATCTTATTTTCTATGAAATCAATGAGCATAATATTTCTCAATATACTTGGGTTATAGAATCATTGAAAAGAGATAAAGATACAAGACAGGCTTTTATGCATTTCAATAAACCAGAACATCAACATTTTGATAACAAAGATCAAGTTTGTACTTTAACAGCTTTGTTTCATATTAGAGATAACAAGCTTTCAATGACATTGAATATGAGAAGTAATGATGTCATTCTTGGATTTATGACGGATTTTACATTCTTCAATATTCTCCATCAACATGTTTACTTACAAGTAAAAGAATTCTATCCCGAATTGGAAATGGGTTCATATTTCCACACATCACACTCAATGCATTTATATGCAAGACATTATGATATGGTTGAAAAAATGTTACAAACTCCATTCTTTCCTCATCATACACCGGCTCTTAACAAACTTATTGTTGACATAGGTGGCAATTACAAATATGCTGATATTTTTGATGCGGTATGGGATAACAAAGAAATTCCTACAAAACTTACAGATAACGATGTCCTTAACTGGGCAATAGAACTACAACAAATATGAAAAGATTATTAAAAAAACGTACAGTTATTCTTAGCGAAGAAAAATTAAAATTTATAAATGATTGGGCTTTATTAGCAGCCGAACATTTTAAAGACCACAAACACATACGTACGAAGGAGCAGCGAATTGATAATATAATTATAGGGAAGATAGCGGAAGAAGTTGTTTATGAGATATTTTCTCCTATTTACAATGTAACGTCAGTTTCTTATATCATCAATGAAGATGGTAAAGGTGATGGCGGAATAGATCTTTGGATAGCAGGTAAATCCTGGGATATAAAATGCGTTAATCAGGATTTTAAAACTGAACGTCCTGTCGCCCAAAGTGTTTCAGATTATTATGCATTCGTAAGAGTGAACAAAGAATCTACTGGTGGTACATACATTGGAGCACTTAATAAAGAAGGGCTTTTTAAATTTGCGAAGGAGCGTAATAATGAAGGAGTAAATTACAAATATGTGTTAGATTATGTTTTCGAAAAAAATGTAAATTTTGACGATATTGAATTTTAATAAAACTTTTATAACAAAACTACATATAAATTTTATAAACTAACATAAATAAACATATGAAAGCAGATTTAATTGAACTGATAGTAATTGCCGATGAATCAGGCTCGATGTCAAGCCAAAAGAATGATGTCATTGGTGGATTCAACGAATTCCTTGAAACTCATAAAGGAATGCCTGGTGAAGCAAAACTCACTTTTGTAAAATTTAATTCATCGTACACTATTGTTCATAACGGTGTTAATGTGATGGATGTTCCAAAACTTACAGAACGTACTTATTTTCCTGGTGGATCTACTGCTCTTTTAGACGCCGTTGGTCGTACTATTGATGAAGTAGGAAAAAGACTCACCAATACACCGGAATCAGAGAAACCAGAAAAGGTGCTAGTTGTTATTATGACTGATGGAGAAGAAAATGCTTCAAGAGAATATACTTCAGCTCAAATTACTGAAAAAATAAAAGAGCAACAAGACAAATGGAAATGGGAATTCACATTTATAGGTGCTGACCAAAATGCATGGCAAACAGCTCAGGCAATGGGAATTCAGAATTCAGCAACATATGATATTAATAATACATCAAAAATGTATAAAAGCATGTCAAATTATACTGCTTCTTCAAGATCAAAAAGCACAGTTTCCATGTCAATGGCCGATAGCTTAAATTTATCTGATGTTGATTTAGAAGTTGAATTACTAAAATTTAAAAAGGAAAAGAAATAATGACATTATCTAAAAACACAACTATGTCTGAACTTTTTTCTAAATATGATTGGACTGACAAATATGTTAAAATAATAGATATACGCAAATTTTACAAGTTATATGCTATAAAAGTTGAACAATATCCTACTTTATTTGTAAAAGATAGTATTTTGATTGATAGATTAAGAGCTTATTTTTTTAAGGATATTATTTTAAGAGAAGAAATTCTAAGTGTAAAATGGAATTTATATGTTACACAAGGATTTTACGTTAAATTTAGTCCAGATGGCGATCTTGTAAAATACGGTCAGACTCCAGAAAACAAAGACAAATGGTTTATAAGCTATCTAGATATAGCTGGTGATTTAGGAACATTTAATACTATACACAAAGAAAATCAATTATTTTAATATGAAAATACCAGAAATAGGCAAAAAGATGGGTGGACCCCAAACCGGCGGCCCTCAGATCACTATAACACCAGAAATGATGAAAAATTTTAAATCACTTGAATGTGATTGTGGATCTAAATTATTTCACCCAGGAATAGTTTTCAAAAAAATATCAGCAATAGTATCAGAATCGGGAGAAGAAGAACTCTATCCTCTACAAGTATTAATTTGTGAAGAATGTCATAAAGTTCCTCGTTCATTACCTGGCGTTGAAATATTACCCGATGAAGTATTGGCAATAAAAAAACAAACAATTAATTTATAAAAAATCATGGAACAATATTACAAGACAACAGTTAAAATCGCTTTCGAAGATAAGAAAGGGAACCAGAAGTATAAATCAGAAAGCTACATCGTGTACGCGATTTCTCCAACAGATGTTGAAGCACAGTTGGCAAAAGAGCTTTCTGGGGAAGATTATGAAGTAAAAAATATATCCGTAACAAACATAGCCGGAATTTTAGGAGCTAAATAAATCTACTACTCAAAATGCATCCTGCTCATATTGATATATATTATAATATCAGTATGGGCAGCAGTGCTATTGCTGATTAACAAAAATAAATAATCAGTATGGCTTTTGATAAAAATAAGTTCACATGGAAAGAACTTACAATGAATCAGGACGGGAAACAATCTGCATCTGGCTTTATTGGTGTATATTTGGGAATAATTGCTGGCGCGTCATTCATAGGAACTATGTTTGGATATTTTTTAAAAATTCCTGGCACTGTAGAGGTAATGAATAATATCATCCAATTAGTATTTGCAACATCATTATTGTTGGGTGTAAGAAAAGCAGGGGATTTTATGCGTAGAAGAGGAAGAAATTCAGAATCATCTTCAGAAACAACTACAACATCATCTGCGTTTTCATCAGCTCCACAAGACCAAAGTTCAGAAGAAGATGAACAACAACCTGAAGTAACAACAGAAATGACAGAAGGGTCATCAAGCAAATCACATGACGACCCCGATAATCCAGCTTAAATATGCCACATAATTTTGATTTTTCTTTACTATCAAATATAAAAACTATGGAAGTCTTTCCTGAAGGATGGATTTCTCCATTAGAAATTGAATATGCTGTAGGTGTTAATGAAAATGTTTTTAATGGCATTCCATCATATTTATGGCGAGTTAAAGGAACTTCTCATACTTTCACTATTCCTGTTTCACGAATCGATTTTGTGAGCCAGGGTGATTATCAAAAACATTTTTCGAATGCGCTGGAAATTTTTAGAGAAAATTATATCACATGGAAAGAAGGAGGATTCTCTACCCCCTGGGCCAGAGATTATAGAGAACAATATTATAAGTTCATCATCACTTGATATTAAAGTAAAAAAGATTAAATTAATAAGTATTAAACAACATTGAATATGAATGATAACGAGAAGCGCTACTTTCAATGGATTTCGGGTTCAAAACGCGGTCAAGTATTGATTTTTGATAAAGTAGAATCTGACGGTGAAGATAATTACGTAGTATTTAAAGGCGGAGATAGATGTAACGATGGATTAATTGCTGCACTTAATGCAAATGACCTTACTGGAAAATACATGGCTGAAGTAAGTGGCCCTGATAATATATGGCAATTTAAAGATAGGTGGGTAGGAAGAGAAGAAGAAGCATGGGAACAAAATGGCGATGGAGATAAAGTATGCGTTCAGCCATTTATTGAAGGTAGAAAAGTAGTCGATATAATTAAACCTAGACAAGTAGCTCCAAGAGTTTCTAATTTTGGTGAAATAAAAAATCAATTGCCGGAATTTCAATATACTCCGCCACCACCATCTCAACCAGAAATTATAAGTGGAATTGATAAATCAGATCCAGTCTACATTCTTATGTCAAAATCGAAAAAAGTAGATACTGAAATAGATATGTGTTTAACAATCGCGTTACCTCCAAAGAACTTATTTAATCTTGCAAAAGAATCATTTGATGAAGGCTCTGATAAATTTATTTCATATATCGTTAGTGAAATAACAGTTGATGAAATAAAAGAAGCAATAAAGGAAGGAATTCGTCAAATGTATGAAGAAAATGATAGTAAAACTAGAGATACATTTATAACAGCTTAAACTATGATAGGATCACCAGAAATTAAAGTGATTGGAACAATTCAGTTCCATGATGTTTCAGTAACTTATATAATGACCCTTACACTGAAAAGGGAAAATACATTTCGGCCTGGCAAATGCGAAATCCTTCAACATGTTACGTAGGTTATATGTATATGGACACGTCTACGGCAATGGTTTCATATCCTGAAGGAGCTATAATTCCTGAACAGACAGATTGGGATAGAGAGATGCTTCCGAAATTTATTGTGACAGGCGATACTGAATATAAAGATAACATTAATCATCTGATAGTTAGATTAGAATCAGAATATGTTTATAGGAACGCTAAGAAAGCTTAAATATATACTAAAATAATACATTATGATGGATGCAAATATTGAAAAGAAAACTGTGCTTGAGGGAGAATATGAAGATGTAGTTGAAGTTCAAGACCACTATTATCTCATATCTAAAAAACATCGTATAGCAGTTATTCCATATACCATCGACTCAAAAGGACTTTTAGACAAAATCGGAGTTGTTAAAGATTATAATTATTTAACAGAAGAATATAATTTTACAATTCTTAATGGATATGTTACTACAGATGATGGAACAAATCTTGTTGCAGGAAATCGTATCTTACATATAATAACAAAGTTAGATATGCCCAATGCAGATAAATGGATGTATCTTGGTGAATTATTTAATACTTTAACATCAGATTCTGCATTGGAAATTTATTGCGTAGACTTAACAGATAAAAATTTAAAAGAATATGAGAAAACCGAATCCGGAAATTTTGAATTTTTAGATTCATTCACAGTTATTACATCGGATGACAGCCTTTTACTCTCGGGTTATCTTCGATTGTTCAACTTTTTTTATACGAATTCACTTATTGATAAAGAATAATTTTTAAAACTAAACACACACATGAATCACAGACAACGTAGGGAAATGTCAAAAAATCTTGGCATAATGCAATATCAATCAAAGTTATCTTTACCTAAACGTATGGAACTTATGAGAGAAAATATTACAAATGGTAAAAAACTGCAAGAAGAAGTTGCTGAAGAAACTCGTAGATCTGTTGAAGAACAATTAGAAGAAAAACATTCTGCAGCAATTTATAGTCTTTCTGAATTCATTGCAAAAACAAAAGGCATTCCCATAATTGATGCTATGAAAGAAGCTCAAAAACAAATGAGGAATTCATAAACTAAATTTTACGAACTTGAAATTTTACGTAACAATCGAAAGTGTACCTCGACTTAAAAAGTCTTTTCTTAATCTTAAGTTATTTTCGATCATTCATATCCCGGAAATTCTAGAGCAATATGGTTATACATACTCTACTATCGATGATTATGGGTCATTTATTATAAGCACGCAGATTATAGATTTAATTAAAACATATGCTAAATCTAAAAGAATACGTGGTATAATTTATTCTAATCCAAATATTAGTGAGCTAGTTTTGCCCAATATTTTTGATGCAATAACTGACATAGAACAAATTAATGAAGTAGTATTACTGGATGATTATAATGTTCCTAAATTGGAGCACTTGTATAAAAATTTCGATGAAATAATTTTCTTTCCGAGCATCAAAAAAATTCGACTTGTTGAGTGTAGACCTCTTGGTATTTTTCCTAAAAATTAAAAAGTGTTTGCCTAAATGCCTAAGCCTGTTCATCAAAATGGACAGGTTTTCGTGTTGAATATATACAATAAAATCAATTAAAAATGCCTGAAGAAATTAAACCCATATCTATAAAGGGAATTACTAGAGGAATATCTAATTTAGGAGATAAAGCTACAAATTTAGCTGTTAAAGGAATTTCCAAAACTAATAACTGGGTCACTATGCAAGAACAGATAGTGTCAAACAAGTGTATGCGTCAAAAGGCTATTAGTATTTGGCAAAAAGAATCTCTTAATAAAGACGTATTTCAATCTCAACAATCAAGTACAGCAATTGGAAGAACACAAGATAATATTTCTAAAGCATGGAATTCATCAAGTGTAGCAAAAAGAAAAGATTATGTTATACAATTTGACCCTAATGATGATGCTGCTGTAAGAGTTGCTGTATCAAATTTGGCAGGCGCACATTCTCTTGATTGGATTCAAAGTACAATTATAGATACTTGCATTGCAAAAAAAGCAGCAGGTGTTAAAAGAATTACACCCCCACCAATGAAAATATCTGATGCTGGTGCATCTTACCCATTTGACAGAAGATTAGATAGATTAAGAATAGATGTTTTAAGCACTGTCAGTGCTACAAATAAATCTGATGGCATTGTGCCAATGGCATCTTCATATGCTCAATTATCAACAGCAGGATATTTATTAACTCCAAAGTCACTTAAAAATGCTGGAGGAACACCACTTCAAACAAAGAAACAAGCAGAGGAATGGAATAAAATGAAAAATAACGAGTTTTACAAAGGTGTTCCTGCCTTACAAAACTATTATGCTCTTGTTAGACTTTATGGTTCAAGCGGCGGCAAATTTCTTACAAATCAAAAAGGACAAAGGAGATGGTATGAAGTTGATTCTACTCCAGACACACCTTATAATTTTGCAAGTACACCAACTACATCAGCTTTGATAAGTTGGGGAAAAGGAGACCCTTATGGTAGAACTCCTTATCAATTTTCAGATTTTGTATTCGCAAAATATTGGAAGAAAATAGAGAATAATAGACTTATAACTTTAAGAAGATACGCTGCTCCAATATTAGATAATATGAAGTTTCCGGGTATGATATCGGAAGTTCCTTTAACTGGTGATGTTGCAGCAGTTGATCCAGATTCAGTTAGTAAATTAGATGCAGGAACGACTAAGCCAACTTCTATTGTATTTCCACCAATGGCTACTGCCATTACATATTTTGGAGGAGAAACTGGCAACTCTTTATCTTCTATACTTAAATTTACGACAGGAGTTCCTTGGGAAGATATAAAGGCTGAAGTGTGGACGCCAACAACCGATAGTGTCCCAGATAATAAAAGTGGAGCAGGATCTCTTTATGGAGGTATTGCTAAATTCAGCGAAATGCTTAACGTTGCTGGTGGTAATTTTAATCTCGATTCAGTTCAAAATAATGGAGCTTTACCTCCTGACCCTTATAATGACGGACCTTATGAAAATAGAATTTTAGGACCTATCAATAGAATAGATTCAATCAAAAAACGTAAACCGGGTATAAATTTTGAATGGGGAGGATTGGAATTAGTATTTGAATATGTTGCTCGACCAGTAGGTGGTATAAATCCGAAGGCGGTATTACTTGATATTCTTGGAAACTTCTTAGTAATGGGTTCTGCAAGTGCAGTATTTTTTGGAGGTGCTCATAGATTTATGGCTGCTCCAGCAAAATATCCTTTCTTAGGAGGTGGACAAGGTATTGAACAAATGTATCGTGGTGACCCTATGGGTTGGGCTGCTACTTCAATAAAACAATTTACTCAAGGAGGAGCAGATAAACATACTCCAAAAGGAACAGGCGAAACGGCCACAACAAATGGAGTAATTCCTGCAGCTACTGGATTCATGGCAAGTATTAAAGCAATGTTTGATCAACTTTTAAGTGGAGGAACTGGCGGAATACTTGGCAGTTTAGGAACTTTATTTTCTGGAAGCATTGGAAATATTATGAAAAATGAAATTGCAAAGAAAACTGCTGGCCAAGTTCCATTTTTACACTCTATGAAAGCTATTTTAACAGGAGAACCAATTGGTGAATGGCATGTGGCAGTAGGCAATCCATTAAATCCTATTGCAATGATAGGAAATTTAATTTGTGAATCGCTTACAGTTGAATTTAACGATGAATTAGGACCCGATGATTTTCCTACAGAAGTAAAAATTACAGTTAAATTAGCTCACGCAATGGCTAGAGATAGAGATGCTTTAGAATCAGCATTTAATAGAGGTATGGGAAGAATTTATCAATTACCTGATACTATGACAGGTTCTGCAGATTATCAAACCGTAGTTGACCCAAATACAAAAAGAGAAAAAGTTGGTTTGGGCAAAGGTGGAAAGGACTTTCTTCTTTATCACCCAGGCATGGATAGTAGATATATTTCTCCAAAAGAACTAAAAGGCACAAAAAATAAAATGGATGGCGAGTTAAGTGTATGGAACAGAGCTTCTTTCAGTTCTGCTATTTCAGAAAACTCTTCTTTCGATAATACGGTGAATTCTAATAATAGTTTATTTATAAGCGCATTTAGAAGTGCAGATTGGATTGCTCAAAAAGGATTATTATAAAATTAATTTTAAAATATGTTTGCTAATAGTATAGATAAAAAACCCATGTTTTCAAGGCCAGATGGAATAAATGTAAGAGACCTTACTGCCAGTATGTTTGAGATGGGAGCTAATAATTACATTTCATATCAGGCTTATAAAGTTCCAAAGGAATTTGAAATGAGGCCAGATTTAATTGCAGGAGCAGTTTATAACAATACATTGTATGCTGAATTCATTCTTAAATATAATGGGATTTCAAATCCATTTACTATACAAGAGGGTGATTTAATACTTATTCCCTCGTTAGAAACTATGAAAGCTATTACTGCAAACCCAGGAGCAAGTACTCCAGCAGGTGGAAATGCAATAAGAGATAGTTATAAATACATCGACCCTATTAAATTTCCAAAAATCACTAATAAATTTCAAAATAGACAAATTGCTGGTGTTGAAAATGGCGCACTTCCACCAAATATTGCAAAAGAAGGAGAAACACAAATCGCTTATAGAAACGGTCGTGTTTATTTTGGAGAAAGCACATCAACTTGTTTGACCAGTGGAATGTCACAATCAGAATATTTAACTACAGTAATTCGTTCAAAAAAATAATACATAATGGGATTAACTTTTACACCACCTACCAATTTATCAATGCCTATTACTACTCCAAGTAGCAATCAAGCTAAATTCAGAATTTTTTCTGGATTTGATGCTACTATTGAGTTAGATGAACTGTCAATTCCTGGGCAAGAAACTGATAAAAATCAAAAACCTGAAAATGTTGTAAGTGTAGAATACCCATTGGTAAAAGTAAATAATTACATTTTTAGTAGAGATGAAATTCTAAACTTTGAAATAACATGTGAAGAATTTCTGCCTACAATATCACTTGAATTAGGATTTATCGATAATTTATTTTTATCAAAAGAAATGCCAAAAGATGGTGACTTAGTATCAATTGCTATTCGTAACAGAAGTGATACTTTAAAAATAATAAGAAATGACTATGTAATTACTAGTGTGCATGTTATGCCAAGTCAAACACAAACAAAGGCTCCCATCATTATGACTCTTTATGGAGAATTATTTGTGCCAGGATTGAAAAGTCAAAAAGGAGATTATGCTTTCGATGGAACAGTTTTTGAAGCCATGCAAGATGTTGCCAGACGTCATAAACTTGGATTTGCTACTAATGAAGATAATACTGATGATAAGCAAGTTTGGTTAAAAGCTAATATTGCAGGGGACCTTTACATAAATCACTTAGTTGAACGAGCATGGAAAGATCAGCAGTCATTTTATGCTTGCTGGATAGATGTCTATTATAAATTGAATTTTATTAATCTAAATAAGCAATTACTATCTGCGGAAAGCGAAATCGACGTAGCTGCATTAATTTCAAATATGGATGTAAATACTAACTATAAAGTAGATATGTCTGATAAAGCTACTGAAATTACACCCAAATTATTTTCAAATATAACTCAATTTAGAGGTACTCCATTCTTTATAAATACTTGGCGACCAAAAAATAGATCAACGAATATAACTTTTTTACTTGGTACGAGAATGGATTGTGAAATGTTTGAGCATAATCAATTTTTATATCAAACTGAGGGGTCTCAAAACTATTGGGCTATTCCAGTAGAACCTATGTATGATAAAGATAAGCTCAAAAATATGATTATTTTTAGAGGTCGTACAAGCTATGTCGATTCTTCTACAAATACAGACCTTAAACTTGCTAATCATCCATATGTAGGTGTATATGAAAAATATCCTTGGTTAGGTGTACAATATACAGCCAGCGATACTACGATACCACATATACAAAGAGATGGGAATCATCATAGAAATTATCAACTATCAAAAGTTAATAATTTAATGAATAATAGCGAACTTGATAAAATGAATGTCGAAATTAATGTCAATGGCAATAACTTCAATATTCTTAGAGGTGATAAGGTACCAGTGCTTATTATCAGAACTGATGCAGTTGACAATTTAAGAGTAAATCCCAAAAATAATTTTACAGATCAAGCAGATTTGTTTTTTAGTGGTTGGTATATCATAAAAGGTTTTTCATTATCGTGGTCATCTGATGGAAATGATGAAGTGATAAGCAATTTTGTGCACAGTTTAACATTAACTAGAAGAGAATGGCCAGCACCTATTCCAATTGAAGCTATCACTGATCCTGTAACAAATAGCTCTCAAACAACATCTGAAGATTCTAATACAGATGTCTTAATGATTAATCCAAATGATGTCGGCTTACTTAATCCCGTCGGTCATAAAGTAAAATTGGCAAGTAGATTCGGACTTCGTAAAGCACCTACTGCTGGAGCATCATCCGAACATAAAGGTGTAGACTTAGCAGTTCCATCTGGAACTCCAGTTTATTCACCAGGAGATGGAATTGTACAATTTGCAGGAGATACAACTCCTAATAGTTGTGGTGGACACGTAAGAATAAAAACTGGTGAATATGTAATTAAATTCTGCCACTTAAGACAATGGGTTGTATCTACGGGGCAACATGTAAAAGCTGGGCAATTAGTTGCTTATTCAGGTGGTAATAAAACAGATCCTTATCATGGAGCATCAACAGGAGCACACTTACATTATGGAGTATTTAACGCAAATGGAACTGTTGCGTATAATCCTGAATTAGTTCAACATAATTTAGCATAAAATAAAAAATAGAATGGGAAAAAATATATTCAATGCATTTAGAAGAGTACTTGATCCAGGTGAAGGTTATGAGGGTTTTTCAAAAAGATATGATGAACCTTCGTATCTTACGTTTAGATTGAAATTCGGTGATGGTGATAATTATTTCAATAAGGCATCACAATCTAATTTATCTGATTTGATGCCTCACCCTCTTTTTAATAATGAATATAAAACTTCATTCCCTCCAGATGATGATGCACAAGTAGCTGACCCTATTAATATTGCTCCTATAAATGATATGGAACTTCCTCGTCCAGATATGAATGTAATGTCTTCAAGAGGATTAAATCTTAAAGGTGGTTCAGCAATACAAAAACGTGTATCACCCACCACAACATCAACTGCTCAATTTTCTCTAATAAATGATTTGCCTACTGATTACTCAGCAGTAAGATATTTATTAGAAGCAAATGAACCAACACGTGCATATATGCTAATGGAATTCATTGATAAATTCAATAGTTTACAAGAAGATTTTTCATATTATTTTCAAGAAATAGAAGGAATAACAGACCTTTTAAAAATTGATACTACTAAAGGGCAAAGAGTATTAAGTGATCAAAAAATAACTATCACATGTTTAGAAGGGCTTGATTTACGATTAAGTTATTTAATGTCATTGTATCGTAAAATAGTATGGGATGATATTTATCAACGTTGGGTATTGCCAGACATGATGAGATATTTTACTCTAAAAATTTATCTTGCCGAATTTAGAACATTTCATACTCCTTTTCTTTCAAATCCCGGGCCTACACCAAATAATGAACAAAAGCCTTTGTTTTTAAGTATATTAGATGGAGTTCTTCCTACATGGGAAATAACTTGTGAAATGTGTGAATTTGATATTGCAGAAACTACATTTGACCATTTGGCAGGCCTTAAAGTTAATTCAGACCCCCAAATGGCAGGTGTTAAGTTAGTTATAAAAGTTGGTAATATAAGAGAACTTCAAATATATCCTGAATTTGCTCATATGTTTTTAAGTGATAAAGCATTAAATTCATCAAAACGAGCAGGTGATACTGTAACAACATTAGGAGATGTAAATAGCCAATACATGTATCCTACTTTACTACAAGTTGCGCAAAATAGAGAAGCCGGGTCACCAGAAAATGATCACGTATCAGGTCTTCCTTATAATGAAAATGCAAATTCAGACAGTATGTTCGGTGTTTATAATCCAGGGCCTACTCCTAATCAAGTTCCAGAATCATGGGTAGGAAATGCAATTAATTTTGGAAAAGCTTTTGCTAGTGGATTTGTGAATAAATATATTGATAAAGCAAAAATGACTGATGTGCCGGGTTTGGGTGTTTCGTTTACAGAAACTATGACAGCTCTCGAATCTAAAAATGTCATATCTGTGCTTGGATTAATTCGTAAAGGAATAAGTGATACAGTCAATTCATATAGTAACGGCCCATCATCAAGACTTGAATCTTCTATTGAAACTGATAAATTGATGAAAGACTTTTTATCAAATGTAGCAAGTTATTCAGAAGCAACAGACCCTGATACAAAAATATTACAAACTATGGCAAATATAGCATTAAACGATCAAGGAATTTGGCAAAGCATAACAGATTATTCTATGGCAACAGATTTAATCGGGTTTAATAATAGTGAAATAAATGATAAAAATAAAATTGAAAAAGCAGAAATTATTCAAACTCCTGCTAAACCTCCAACAATTTTATCTCCAGTTTCGCCAATTGTACTTCCAAATGCTGCTTCAAAGTCAGGATTGTCTTCCACTCCAGTTATAGATGAAGGTGTTGCATCATCTCATTTAAATGCTACAGAGGTTCCGGCTCAGATAAATATTAATGCTATAAAAACTACAAAAATTGAGATTGGACAAGTAATTGAATTTCCTCCAACTTCATCATTTGCTCCAATACAGGGTGCCACGTCAATGACGCAACCAGCCCCAAGTTCTACTTTAAGTGAAAAAATAGAAAAATAAAAAGATATGAGTTATCAAAGCGACGTAGATTTTGTTCAACATGATTATCATGACAATGATTGGATTGGAATAGTAATGAATATTACTGATCCAACATTTTCTGGACGATGTCAAGTCAGAGTGTTTGGATTATTTGATGGAATCGAGAATCAATATTTGCCTTGGGCTGTTCCAATAAATTCTACTATTTTTGGCGGAAATGGAGCCGGAAGCATTTCTATTCCAAAGATTGGGCAATTCGTAAGAATACAATTCAATAATGGTGATCAATATGCTCCGGAATATCATACAATACAAAATATTGATACTAAATTAATTGAAAAAATTAAAACAGATTATGAGGGTACTCATGTATTGTTGTATGATCCTGATGAAAATTTAACAATTATTTATCAAGTAGGAAGTGGTTTGCAGATTTTTCTAAAAGAATCATTTATACAGATTACTCCTGATGCAATGATAACTTTGCAAACTCCAAATGGAGATTCAATTGTTCAAATGGATGGCGATACTACAAATATTTCTACAAAAAACGAAGTTAACATATCAGCAGCAGCAAAAGTAGAAGTTACCGCAGATGAAGTAAAAGTAAATGGGTCGCAAACTACGAAGATCGGGCCCGGTCCGTACAATCATGCTATATTAGGGGAGCCAATGTGGGCTATACTTAAAACTATAGCGACAGCTTTAGATGCTAAGCTTCCTGCGACTCCAGGAGTGAATGTAGGGCTTGTAGAAGGAGCTAAGCATGCCGCTACATCAAAAAACGTTTTAATAAGCGTATAAAATAAATACCACATATGCAGTTTACAAATTTTTCGCGTACTGAAGATGGATTAACAATTACATTGTATACGCAATATCCCATTGCGAATGTAGGAGAGATAAAATTCTTCAAAGATAACGCGATTGGAACATTTACTAAAAAGGAATATCGTTGGTCATTCACCAATGAGTATTGGTCAGGTTGGGAAAAACTTACTCAAAATGGCATAACAGCTATAAATACATATAGTAATTATTATCTTTTTCTACAAATAAGATATACTTTATCTGCACTTAATTCTGGTACAGTAACAGCATTTACATTAAATTATTTAGAGGGTACAGCTACTCTCGGTTCGGGTATCTTAACAGAAGATATTCAACACCGTGATGCGTCAACTATTCTTATTCATGATATTCTTCAAACTCATAGAATTATTCCTATCACAGATGCTAGTCTATTGAATGGACATCCCGGTTCATTTTATTTAGATAGAAGAAATCAATTTGGAATTCAACCAATTTCATCTATTACAAATTTACAAGCAATTTTAGATACAAAGGCCACATATGCGTATATAAATGAAAATTTTGTACTAAAATCAGGATTATCCTTTGATGGAATAAGTGGTGGAGCTAATTGGTCAGCACAATCAGATATAATAAATGGAGGAGAAAATTGGACAAATGACCCTTCTGTTCAACCAATAGATGGGGGCATTTGGTAAGCATTAATATATATAAAATAAAATAAATATCGATAATGTCATTAATTTTAAATGCGAAGATACAACTAAAAACCGGACACGGCGACCCTTCTACTCATTTAGATTTAGCTGAACCTGGGTTTGATTTAGATAATAAAAAATTTTATATAGGGACGGGTATCGGGCTTAATCCTGTAAGAGTTTTGATGGATACTGATGTAAGTACTCTCAATGTAAAATATATTGATTTTGTTGCAACCAGTTCAGAACCCCCAGTACAAAAAGAGGGTAGAATGCATTATAATGAAGATGCTGAAGCATTAGAATTTAATCTTGATAATTCTGTATCGATATTTTTAGGAAAACAAATATATCTAAGAGTATTTAATGATTCGGGCGTTGATATTCCTTTTGGGAAAGCAGTAACTATATCGGGGCAGCATGAAGCATTTCCTACAATTGAAATGACAATTGGATCAGAAGACTTCAATTTAAATTCAACTATATTATTTACATACCAACTTATACATGATGGTGAATTTGGTTTTGCTCTTTCAGCAGGCGAAATGTATGGAGTAGATACTTCATCTTTTACACCCGGCACTCCTATATATTTAAGTGATACTGTTCTTGGAGGAATTGTTGACACTCCTGCGACATATAGAACAATAAAACTTGGTAGAACTATTGCATCTGATATAAGCAACGGAAAAATATTAATTAACACAATACTAAAACCAAATAG
>Ga0302284_1000358_pt1 | contig 21421 bp, 13 predicted proteins | sample III_Fen_E2_1_FD_198760 | JGI IMG/M metagenome (GOLD analysis project Ga0302284, IMG submission 198760) | Peat permafrost microbial communities from Stordalen Mire near Abisko, Sweden - III_Fen_E2_1 | ecosystem: Environmental > Terrestrial > Soil > Wetlands > Permafrost | place: Sweden: Abisko...
AGTCAACCAGATACATAGATATTTATTTGTGTTATATTAATGTCTTTCCTAACTTTATCACAATGAATGTACTATCATGGCTAGTCTCATTCCAGGTTACGAATATGACATTTTCATAAGCTACCGCCAGAAAGACAATAAATACGACGGCTGGGTAACTGAATTTGTTGACAACCTTAGGCGGGAGCTCGAAGCAACTTTCAAGGAAGAGATAAGTGTATATTTTGATAACAACCCGCATGACGGTCTTTTAGAGACACACGATGTAGATGCCTCTCTTAAAGAGAAGCTTAAATGTCTTATTTTTATTCCGGTTATTTCACGAACCTATTGCGATCCCAAATCTTTTGCCTGGGAACATGAGTTCAAAGCATTTATTGAACAGTCCTCCAATGATCAGTTTGGATTGAGGATATCATTGCCAAACGGGAATGTGGCCAGCCGTGTGCTTCCTGTCCGAATCCACGAACCGGATATTTCTGATATTAAATTGTGTGAATCGGTTCTGGGAGGAGCACTTCGCGGAGTCGATTTTATTTATAAATCTGCGGGGGTCAACAGACCTTTGAGAGCCAGCGAGGACCGTCCTCTCGATAATTTGAATAAAGTTTATTATCGTGACCAGATAAACAAAGTTGCAAATGCTGTTGATGATCTTATAGGAAGTTTAAAAAGAATCCGGAAAACCTCTCATGTTGGAAACTGGTCATTAATTGAATCAATGGACCAAAAAAACAGAGCCATTATTCTTGGGGATGAAAATCATAAACCATCGGGTCTCAAACCACAACCTAATGGAGAACTTCAGAAAAAAGATTCCGGCTGGCTATATAAACGGAGCGGCCACTGGATTAAAAACAATTATAAGTACATCTTTTCAATTTTGTTCATCGCTTTTATGATTGTATTAGCATTTGCCAGGAAGTTGCCTTTAAGCTTTTTAGGTGCTGGTACCTCTAAAAGAGAAGTTGCAAGATCACATGTTAAAAAAGCAGTATTATATCTTAACAATAATGAGTTTGAGGCTGCAAAAACAGAACTCGACCTTTCACTTTTAAACGATCCCAGGTACTCGTATGCATGGAGTTCATTGGCGGCATTAAGTTACAAACAGGGCGATTTAAACAGGGCAGTGATGCAAACCATAAAGGCAATAGAATACGATCCTAAAAATAGTAAGGCAGCATATAATATGGCTTATGCCCTTGACGATAAGAAAGACTATAAACAGGCAATTCACTGGTATAATGAATCAATTAAAATAGATTCCATTTTTCATAGAGACACTGTTTACGTTCCTGCATGCAGTGCTTTGGGCAGATTATATAATTCGATAAATCAACCAATTGATGCAATAATAATCCTGAATAAAGCCAGAGAACAATATCCGCGATCAAAAAATATTTACCTTGTCTACAAAAACCTGGGCAATGCATATTTAATGCAGGAACAACTTGATTCAGCCCTGAAATATCTTGAACTTTCAAAAGTAATCAAACCGATGGAACCTGAGACAAACCTGTATCTGGCTAAAGCCTATGAAGCTTCAGGGAAAATAACCAGAAGCATTGAAACCTGGGAGAATTACATTGCTCTTGAGACCGATACAATAAAGGTTAATGAAGCAAAAAAGCATTTGAAGGAAGTTACGATCAGACATCTTCAGGATATAATCAAATAGTTTCGTTGAATTTGAAAAAAAGCGGAAGTAAATTCCTCCGCTTTTTAATTAGTCTTCCACTTTTCTATCGTGGTTTGATTAGCATAACTTTGTTTACCTCTGCTACATCACCTGCCCTGAAAAGTACAAAATAGGTGCCGTACGGGGCGTGGGTTCCATCATCATAAGTTCCCCTCCATGAATCAGTATAACTGCCTTGTTGCATCATTTTATCAACCAGACTGCATACTAACCGGCCATTGATGTCATAGACCATAATTTGTACTTTAGTTGAGGCCTCATTTTTTTCAGCTATTTCGTAATTAATTGTAATTGTCCGGCTAGAGGGGTTTGGATAGATCAGATCGAGTTTGGATTTCGATATCAAATCCTTGTCTGATTGTTCATTATCAGTAACATAAGGCTCTGCCAGGGCTGATTTGGTTCCTTTTAGTTGAGTAATCAATGCATTGGCTGATTTAACCAATGCATTGCCTTGTGCACTGGTAATTTGTTTATTCTTAATATATGTATTGACTAAAGCGGTAAATGCAGTTAAGTCAGCTATTGCAAGTTTTGATTTGTTTGAGTAAAGGTCCCTTAATGCACTATTAAGCGAAATAATAAGTGCATATCCTCGCAATTTAGTTATATTACCATTATTAATCATATTCTGAACGGAAATAATTAAATCGCCAATTGCTTTGGCCGGAGTAATAGGACCACAACAGATTGCTACTGTAGTGACTTCCCTATTCCCGCTCACACCTGTGTCAATTACATAAAGTCTGTCGGAGTTTGCATTTATAACCAAACCTTCAGGAGCCTTTCCAACAGCAATTTTATTGTGCAGAATCAGGGTGAGACCTGAAACAGCAGAACCATTTGTTGTCCCGGATCCCCCTATGCCAATCTGATACACTAAAAGCTGATCATGATCAGTATCAGTCACGTAAACGAATAAACCATCGCCGCTGCCTTTCACATTTGAACCCTTGGTGCCGGTACTTACGTTGGCAATAATAGCTTCGGAATAATCTCCGTTTTCAGGATACAAATTGACTACCAATAGGTTGCCTTCCTCGGTTAAAACAATAGCGAGTCCGGCATCAGGAGTAACAGTCACATCTTTTGTTTTTGTCCCTGTACTGACATTAGCTATTACACTGTTGTAATCCTTATCCTTTGGATTAGAATCAATAATTTTAAGACCAAAATCGCCTGTGACCAGAACCATTGCTCCATCAGGAGTTACAGCTACATTACCCGTCTTGGTTCCGGTGCTGACATTTGCAACCACATGATCGAATCCCCCACTACTGGGATCTTCATCAATCATAGACAAATTACCAGAATAATAGTTGGCAACATATACCCTTTTCCCGCTAGGAGTGACCACTATGCCATATGGCTCAACCCCGACAGGAATTGTTTTAATGACGGTATTATAAGTCGAACTGGTTTGTACAAGATCTATTACTGAAACAGTGTGGGAATTGAAATTTGTAATGTAGGCCCTTGTTCCTAGGGGATTAATAACAATGTTCATAGGTGTATTCCCGACATTGATGGAAGTTGTTTTTAGAGTATTCAAATTGACAGCAGTGACTTTGCCCAGGTCGGGGTTGGTTACATAAGCATAAGTACCATCGGGCGTCACGTCGGTACCATGTGTCGATTTGGTGCCGGTGGAAGTATTGGCGATAATAGAACTGCAGGGATCCAATGACTGTGGAATTAAATAGAAATACATTGTATTATCCGAGGCTGTTCCGTTAACTGACACCTGGACCGGCCCTGACATTGCTCCAAGAGGCACCTCTGTAGTCAGAGTACTAAGTGTAGCGGTTTTAACCGGTGCCACGATGCCATTGAATGTTATAATATTCTTAACAGGATTCGGATCAAATCCACTCCCTGCAATTGTAACCGCTGCACCAACAACTCCACTCGGAGGATCCAGAAAGAGGATATCCGGTACTGTAGCTTTGGCAGCAGTTGAAAATGAATTCGTTACCTGAGAGAGCTTCATACTCGGTTGTGAAACATCCATAATCCCTGCAGTTAAGATAACTGTATAGGTCTGGCTGAAGCCTAAATCTGCTGCCGGTCTGAATATCACCCGCGAATTTTCATTTAAGAACTCGAAAGTGCCCTGAACCGGAGTGCTGCCCAAAAGTAATTTAAATGTGCTTGAATTCACAGTAAAGGTGTTTATGGGTTCTGAAAAATCAACTACAACCGGCGAATTTACTGGTACTACAGAACCGCTAGGGCCATAATATACAATTATCGGAGCTGCCTGAGCTACCGTATTAAAGGAGTATAGACCGCTTGCCAGAGGATTTCCGGAGAGATCAGTAATGCTGGCTGGTAATGTCAAAGTATATTTAGTTCCCTCCTTTAGAGTTCCCGAAGGAGTAAAGATGACTGACTTATTATCTTTATCCCAACTAAACGATCCCGCGATCGGCAATCCCCCTGAAGTAAGAGCAAATCCTTTCTCTACTGAAGTCGTATTCATCGGTTCTGAAAAGAAGACCGTGATATTATCTGTAACAAATAGATTTGTAGCTCCATTGGCAGGTATCACTTCATTTACCTTGGGTGGAATATTGTCTGCAGATATTGTTGTGAAGCTCTTAGTGAATTCTGGTTGTAAAGAATTGGTTTTCAGGTCTTTTACTCCTCCTGTAACATGAAGTGTATACCCTGTACTATATTTCAAAACTGAATCCGGATCAAACATTATAACATTTACACTATCCCCCAGAATTGTGTAACTTCCTCCATAGGTTTTGGTTCCGGCAGTTAAATAACACGATCCAATAGAAAGTGTAGTTTCATCAATTGGTTCCGAGAACCTGATACTGAAGTTTGATAATATATTAATCAAACTACCTGAAACATCAGTTGACCTGGCTTTTACGACAAATGGGGGTGTATGGTCCTGATTGGTAATAAGGTTTATACTTTTAGTCGTTGTACCTACTGAAACACTTACTTGTGTTTGAATATCATTAGCCTCGTTATTTGACTCGCTGCTTCCGCTATAGAATTCTCCAGGATAATCAGTGTAGACAGTATTAGCGTATATGTATGAACTTATGTTGCCGGGTCTGAGGTTGTAGCCGTTTACATTCCCATCAAGTGGTTCAATATAAATATAATATGATCCTGGAATCAAGCCCGGGACAAGATAATTACCTGAGGCATCGCTGTAAGTATGTACTGAGTCCTTCTTAGATGCATTAATAGCATATACAAGGGCACCGGCTACCGGTTGCCCGCCATATCCATAGGTTATGTTGCCGGATATAGAACCGTAGGTACTGTTATATGCTGCACTTGGATAACAATAGCTTACCCACGATTTATCATCCTGTTCAAGTGTTCTTACTTTAGTCCCTTGACCTAGTGTAAAAAACATTGTAGAACTGACCACTCCGCTATGCAATAATCCAAGAACATGGCCGATCTCGTGCGTTATTACGCTTTGAATATCAAAATATCCTGCATTTTTATTATTGTATCCCACTCCAAGGTTATACTTAATATCATTAACAAACTCAGGATTAACAACAATATCAGCATCTATGATCTGGGCTGCCTGCGTTGTCGGATCTATCTTTAAGGTTTTGGCCGCAACGGCAAGGACACCATAACTAAACGGGAACTGGTCATCCTCGAACGAAACCAGATTTACTCCGTCATTAGCATTGGCGTATTTTGATTTAGTTGTACCGGCATCGGTAAAACTGATAGTAGCTGTGGTAATCGCAACCCAGGTCTGGAATGAAGCACGAACGGCATTAAGGTCGCTGCCATCTGTAATATTGGGCACTCCATCTGCATTGAGTGTATAACGAAGTGGCCATTGGCTGACTGTCTGGTTCTGCAATCCTCCTAATGCTTTTGAAAATTCGGAAGTGTTCCCAAGTGGATCTGTTGCGGTAGCACTTATAACAGTGCCTGATGAACTTTTTATTGAAAAGGACTGAGTGAATGAAACATTGCCATTTGTGGCGGTTGTTACAGTAGTAGAACCCAACAAAGTCTGTCCTTCTCCATAACCGCTGTTATTTGCCAGCTTATTGGCAAAAAATTGAATGTTGTAGTTCCTGGATGCTGTACTGTTCAAAGATCCGGTTATTGTAACACTTCCGGTACTCAGGTTGATTGATCCCAAAACAGGATAATTCTGAAAATTATTGGGACCGGTATCACCATCTCCATTATCATTGAGTGTTACTCCATCACCGCCCAGATCAATGCCAAGCTTGCCATTTGAGTAAATTGAGTTGGAGGTTAACTGATTGCCGGAACCACTTATTATTTGAATTCCGTTTCCGGAAAATTGATCAATTACAATTCCTTTAATAGTGCAATTGCCTGCATTTAAAATCAAACCGTTTGACCCTGTTCCTGCTTTTGTTCCATTAAGTTCGATCAGCAATATTGAATTAGCTTCAGAAGCACCTGGTTGAGTAAAGCCATTAATAACAACCGGATCGGTTATTTGAGGCAAAGGCGATAAAGGTTGTATAGTAAATGACCCACCATCAGGGATGTTAAACGTAATAGTATCCTTTACACCACTATTTGAATTAGCATAATTTATTGCATATCTTAAACTTCCGGTACCATTGTCGGCTAAGTTTGTCACCATTGTTGGTTTAGATACATCCATAAGACAACGGACAGATAATCCATCCTTCTTAATGTCAGCGTTGGTCTCTGCAAAGTTGTTAAAAAAGGACAAACTCAACGTTTTGGCATATGCTGATAAGGAATCTGTAAGAGACCACCAGAAACCATTGCGCCCAAAATCGGAGAATTCTCCAGTGGAGAAACGGGGGCCTCCTGGAAGGGCAGTAAAGCCAGTTTCGTTGGTCGCCCCTGTGTTAGGACTATACCAATGGGTAAAGCCGGTTTCTTTTAGTTTGCCGCCAGCAACATTGTAACCGCCCAAATAATTAGTCAGTGTCGTCCATTCTTCATATGTCGGAACATGCCAACCTGAAGGACATACCTTACGACTACCATCTGCAACCACAAACCATGTATAAAGGAGACCAGAGATTTGTGGTATGGTTGCTGAAATTCCTTTACATTCATCATTTATAGTTTGAATTGATTTGTTATTAGCATTAGTAATCGCAAGGCTTGTTGCCCAATTTTCAAGGACTGTCGCTTGATTTGTAGTAATATAGCCACCAGCTACTAACTGTGTAAATGTCAATCCACCCACTCCTGCCGTAATCAAAGGCTGTATCTGAACAGGCAGTTCCAATAATGCATCTTTATAGGACCATTGATATTCCGGGGAGGCCTCAGCACTAATATCTGTAACAGCAGGATAAGTAGTTAAGATATTATCGCCATTATTATAATGCCTGACTCTTAGATTTTCAGCCATCCAATTCTGAGAGCCAATTTTCACTATGTTGTAGTAATTACCTTCATTGTCAGTAATTGCATCGGATTTGTAGGTGGTAAAACTAAGTTCATTACCATAGGCTGTCCCAACAATATTAGTAGCATAGGCTCTCACATAATAAGTTGTATTAGGTGAAAGCCCAGTTAACGAACTCCAAAAATTTCCTGCTCCAATACTATTCTCAGTTGTATGATTATCCAAAACTGTCGGATTGGATGAAGTACTCCAGCATACGCCGCAAGCTGTTACTAGAGACCCTCCATTGTTTGAAACATTGCCTCCACTTTTTGCAGTAATTTGAGTTATTGTATCTATCGATTGGGTAGTTAAAGTCGGTTGAATTATCTGAATACAACGGACAGAAAATCCATTTTTTTTATCGAGGTTATTTACACCAACGGAGGTAACATCATAATTCAAGAACCGCATTGGGGCATTTGTTGTATAGCCTCCGGAAGTCCACCAACCACCATATGATCCCAGTCCATTAAAATTTCCAAGATTGTCAAAAACACCACCTGGTCGACCTGTAAAACCGGATTCGTTAGTCGCTCCAGTATTTGGGCTGTTCCAATTTAAAGTGCCAGCTTCTTTTAGTTTTCCACCGGCTACACTGGTTCCCCCAAGATAATCTGTTAAAATTGTCCATTCTTCATCATCAGGCACTTTCCATCCTATTGGGCAAAGATTAACTGTATTGACTGTGTACCAATTGTATAAAGCACCATAAGTATTTTTATAGGTGGCAAAATCGTTATTATACCAACAATAAGCATTGGTTGTCAGATTACTCCAGGCAGTATTATCCGTAACATTTGGAATATTTGTTCCGTCACGGAAATGAGTTACTGTCAAATTCTCTGCCATCCATGTTTGGGTACCAATTACCACAGTTTGATAATAATTTCCATCAAAGTCAGAAGGCAAAGCTGGTGGATCAAACCAGAAATTCATCCAGTTATTTCCGGGAGCAAAAGTTATGGTTTTAGATATAGTATTCCCGTTGTAAGTTGCAGCTAAGGTATTTGTACCAGATGCAATCCCAAAAGAATAATTACCTGTGGCGTCAGTAAGACCCACTAAATCACCTCCAATAGTTATGGCTGCACCTTCTATTGGAGTACCTCCTGGTCCGGATTTAACGATTCCTTTTATGGTACTTTGTGAGAACAATGGTCCTGCATTGCAAAATAACAATGCTGCTGCTGCGATTATATATAGAATATATTTTTTCATGACTTCTTTTATTAAAAGTTTTTGCAGATTAAATTCTATTCTGTTTAGTTTTTCATATAACCTTTGACCTTGGCAACAAAATCATCAAGCTTTACCTTTTCAGGCTTCCTGGTTTTAGCTGTTCCCTGTTTTGTAACATCAGTCTCTATCCCGAGTCCGGTTCCATAAACCATCTTCCTGCCTGTTTTCTTGTCGGTATCAATTTTCAACTTTCCCTGGTAACCTCCTGTTACAAGGTTCTTACCGGCAGGATTAGTCCGGACAAACGCCATAATCTCCTCGCCTTCTGTAAAAACCGGCATATCTGAAACTTCATAGACTATGTCTCCAACTTGTCCCCCCGGAATGGCAATTACCGCTGAAGAGCCCAGGTTGCCTTTTAAATATTCCTCAGGGACAACAGTAACATAGGTGTATATTATCCTGTGGGTTTCATCCCATTCGCAGCTCTTTTTTGAGCATTTACCATAAAATACTGCCGTGGATGCCGTTGTCAGATCCTGGGCTGACATATCTTTTACCTGGGCATTGATATCTGTAATCAAAAAACAGAAAAAGCAAAAAACCACGTAATACGTGAGTCTGAATGTTTTTTTAAGGTCCTTCATTTTTCTTTGTTATTATGTTTTAGTATAATTTAGTCAGTTTATGATAGTTTCCGTATTAACTGATTTCCAGTCTTGTTTGTCATTTTATCCTATAAAGTCAGACAGCTATCAAATCAAAGTCTGATATTGTTGATCCTAAAAATGAAAATGATTTTAGTTAAAAATGTGAGTCGGGTTCTTACCTCCAGTCTCCAACAAGTACAAACGGAGCCCAATAAAAAGGATGGGCAAATTTTTCATTTCCCAGCATCGAGAGCTGAGCATTTCGCAAGGCATCTGTTTTACTGAGTTTCTCTTTTACAAGATTCCTGTAAAACTCTCGCATAAGAGTGGACGTCGAAACATCAGAGACACTCCATAAACTTACCATAACAGTAGGTGTGCCGGCATACATAAAAGCACGTGTGAGACCAACCATTCCCTCTCCTCGTACTAATTTCCCCAAACCGGTCTGACAGGCTGATAAGACAACCAGGTCAGCTTTAAGGTCAAGGTTAAATATTTCAGTTGCCTGGAGAAATCCATCCTCTATAGAGTTATTATTCTTCGTTAGGACAAGACTGCTGAAATCGGGTTTTGATTCATCAATAAATCCGTGGGTGGCAAAATGTATGTAATTGAATTTTTTCAATTCGCCCTCCTTTTTCACATTTTCTTCTGTTGCATCATTCCTTAAATACACTTCAGCGTTCCCTTTCTTAAATAATGATGCTATATTTTCGATCTCTTTACCACTATATTCCAGCCTTTTATAGCTTTTCACTGATAAACCGGATGTGTCATTTGCATTCTCGTAAACAGGATCACCAAACGCAACAAACTTTTTATTATCAGAATCGGTATCCTTAATACTCTTTTGTTCAGAAAGAAGGCTCTTTAAGACGCTTGCCGACTGTCCGTAACTTATAGGATATTTTTTCACAAGAAATGGGAGACTGGAAAATAAAGTCTCTTCACCTGCTACTTTATCATTAGTTAATAATACCTCAAAAGGCAAATAATTTAAAATTCCATCTGGAATGATCACAAGTTTGCTTTTTTTTGTAAGATAAGGTTCGGCAGGTTGCAGCAATTGCCTGTACAAAGAATATCCACCATTAATAAAAAAATCATTATTATTCTGTTCAGGATTCAGCAATGCAAATCTGAAAGGCTCGATCTGTTCCTGAAGTGCCTTCCTGGCAGGGAGCCTGAAAAGCTGATGAGATGACCTGGTTATGACCCATAAACTTGAGCTGCTGTCTCCGACTGAATATTCCAGTATTACTGTATTTTTGTCAGGACATAATGCCTGAGCCTGTTTAAGCGTAACCGGCTCAGGATAATGAAGGTCTGCATACCTTGGATTTGTCTTTCTGATCTCCTGATTTATTTTACTCAGATCTTCCTCTGAAACTTTAATTTTCCCCTTTAATTCATTTATCTTTTGCTGATCAGCCTGCTCAGTTTTCAATTCCTGTTCCAGCGATTGTTTTGCCTGTGTTAAACTGACCAGTACTTCATCCTGTTTCTTCAACAGGTCCCCGTTTACGCCTTCTTTTATATTTGCTAACGATTCTGTAAGGAGGTCTAAAAAAGCACGTGATTTACTTCGTTCTGCATATTGGAAAGCCAGAATGTCATATCCTTTTGTCTTATCTTTTTCATGAAAACCACAGAGCATATTTATAACATACTCAAAAGCAAACCTTTCCCTGGCCATGAAACTCGCTTTTTGTTCTTCTGTCTGTAATGTGCTGCGAATGCCTTCGAGTATTTTCAAGGCAGAATCGTTTAATTCAATAGCCTTATCATTTTCTCCCCTCCTTTCGTAATTATCAGCCATACCAGCAATCAACTTCCAGATCAGGTCAGAACTGTTCAACGACCTTGCAATTTCAAGTCCTGATTCATATGCAGACCTTGCTTCAACCAGTTTTCCAAGAAGACTCTGATCGTTTGCCAGGTTTAAAAGACAATTGACTTCCAGATCTTTATCCTTTATCTCACGACTGATGTGCAAAGCTTTGAGATGATATTCTTCGGCTTTGATATAATCTTTAGTATCAAAAAAAAGGGTCCCTAAATTGCTTAGAAGGGAAATTTCGTTTGCCTGATCCTTATTCTCTTCATAGATTTTAAGTGAATTATTGAAATACTCTGAAGCCTTTTCGACCCTTCCAGACATTTGCAGCACAATCCCCAACTGGTTGTATACTCCTGCAAGTCCTGTTATGTTATTTTCTTCTTTCATTATGGCTGCCGCCTCATTTATTTTATCTACAGCCATGTTGTATTCGCCCAGATTTGAATAGACAAATCCCATTTGGTTTAAGGCATATGCAAGATCTGTTCTTTCATTTAATCTCCGGCTTATTTCAAGGGCTTTCTCAAGGTACTCCAGAGCTTCTGCGTACTTCCCGGTATTGTTTAGCTTTTCTCCTGCTGCCATGTAGGCATTAGCTTTTAAAGATTGGGTTGTGTGCAAAGCATTTATATCACCGAGTCCTGTTCGAATTGCTTCGGCTTTGTTAAACCATAAAATTGCCATGGGGAAGTCTTCAAAGTATTTCAGGTAAACTGAACCAAGACTATTGAGTGTGTTTCCTATTAATTGTCTGTCATCGACTTTTTCCCTTTTTTTCAATGCCTCCTGATAATATGAAAAGGATTTTTGATAATCCTGATCAAAGTACATTGCTCCAAAACCACCTAAAACCTCTGCTTCTCCCCTTTCATCCTGAATATTATAGTATATATCCAGTGCTTTTTGCAGATTTTCGATAGCCATTTGGGGCTCTTTGCCCAGTCGAAGCTTAGTCCCGAGAGCATATAAACTATCTGCTACCAGTTTATTTCTTTTCTGCTCCTTCGACCATATTGTTAAATAATTTACACCTATTATAAGGCTTTTTTCTCCAAAGATCTTTTCAAAACTTGCTGCACCCTTTTCTGCTATTCCCATTGCATGCTTTGATTCCACAGTGTTTCCTTTCAACTCCTTACTGATGCATTCCTTAACAAGGTCATTAACGAAAGGCTTAACAAACAGCCTGTGATCCTTAATCAGAGAATCAGCCAGCTGATTATCGTTTTGAATATATGCATTTCTGAGTTCTTTGGAAAAATCGGATTGGGTGATTTGCTGAGATTGCGGTGATGATAACCCGGGAATTGTAGAAAGAAATAATAAAAATACCCACACAATGTACGATATTCCATTGTTTCCATCCTCCGTAATTCTTTGTGCCATGACTGCAATGTTAAATATCTGACAGTCTGACTAACAATTGTGAATTGATATATTCAGAAAATCATTTTTCTTTATCTTTTGCCAGCATCAATGCCTTTTGAAGTTCCTCAATAGCTTTATCTTTATCTCCTGTTTCCGAATAGAGTGAACCTAAGAGTTCATGAGGCAAAGCGGCATCCTTATTCAATTTGGCGATTGTCTGGAATTCAATGATAGCGTCCTGAAGTAATCCCTTATTTTTATAATATGCTCCCAGGACAGAATGCAAACTACTGCTTTCCGGATCATTTTTGAAAGTATTCCTGATTGTATTTTCATTCTCTTCCACCTCTTTAGATTTTTCGAGTGAAAGAACAGAAAATTTATGATCGGATGATTTATCAGTATCAATAAGATATTCTCCTGCCACATTCCAGAAATAAGATTCTCCAAATTTCAATCCCATTTCATTTTCAGGATATTTTAAAATATTTTCTGATACTTTCTTACTCCATACCAGGCCCTTGCTATTGTATAGATTTACAATATAGTTGTCAAATGATTTCTTTACGATCCATGAAAATGAGGGACGATCTGTTTTGATCAAAGTATTGTTTGGAGATGTAAGCTCGATTGACTGGTCCTTACTCACTGAACGCAGACCAGCCAGTGCACCTGCATCATTCTTGTCCTCTCTCTTTGGGATCAGATCGGATAAACTGACCATCGTCGCTGACGAGATATTCCTTACATTGCCTGTTGATTCAGTCGCAGTTGATTCTTTCCCTGAAATTATGATCACACTATTTGGCCCCAGGCTGATCAAATTGCTGTTTGAAAAGAGTAATTTAACTTCAGATTTTCCCGAAGTTTTAATCTCATCGCCCTTGAATAACTGGGTCCCCCAGGAGGTTTTTGAAAATTCACCTTTGTTAACCTTTTTTAAAAACGCTTCGCCGTTTATTTCAGTGATTACAGCAAGACATTTTTCAGATTGCTGGGCCTGGGTTAATCTCAATCCAGACCATGAAAAAACAAATATTAAAAGGATTAAACCTGTTTTAGATTTCATAACATTCCCCATTATTTAGATTCATTTAGGCATGTATGTTCAATAAGAACAGAACGAAATCAGGTTAATTAAACCAAATCAGAGAAATCTTAAACAAATATATGCCAGCTATTATTAATAGTCAAGTTTTTTTTACAAATCAATAAATTTCTGCGATGAATCCACCTCTTTTTTTGATGAATTCTTCATTTTTATTTCTTCTGCATACTTTCTGCAATAGCTGTAAACAGGATTAATTATACTTTTAAAATCCAAATAACTGAAAACAAAAAATGCCCCTTTCATTATTTCAGTAATTAAACTGAAGACATAGTTATATTTGGTTCATGTTGCAGTCTTTCATAACTTTATCACAAAGAATATCTAAAATGGCAAGCCTTGTACCGGTTAAGAATACGACATCTTCATCATCTACTTCCAGAAATACCCTGATTACAACGGCTTGTTTTCAGAGTTTTTTGAACAATTAATACAGGGACTGGTTAATTAGGAATAGAAACTGGATTTAAAATATATTTTTCTTTTAAATTGGTTAATTTAATGTTATTCTCTCTTCGACTTATCCTCTAAAATAAATGGTAAAACAAACTAAATATATTCAAGTACTCAAAACCATATTGGACAAGAGGCCAACTATAAAAACAAAAAACAGTGTTTTCCTGATCTTCCTTATCTTAGTTCATGCCATGATAAGTCTTTCATTTTTAGATAAGGATGATTTCTTTTCGTTAATAATTCTCCCCGATACTCAGCATTACTCATCCAGTTACCCTGAAATTTTTTACAGACAAATGAACTGGATTAAGGAAAATAAAAAACTCCTTAATGTTCAATATGTAGTTCATCTGGGCGATATTACAAACAATAACAAGGAAGATGCATGGGAAGTTGCCGACAGATCATTTAAAATCCTGGAAGATGCCGGAATTCCATATTCAATAGTATACGGAGACAACGATATGAAAAACTCTTCAAAGAATTACTATGATGGGATACGGCATACCAAACTATTAAACAGGTATTTCCCTGTGTCACGGTTTAATAAACCCGGTTCATGGTGGAGAGGAGGATTCTTTGATCCTGAAAAAATTGATAACTATTATTGCCTCTTCGATTATAAAAATTTCAGCTGTTTGATTATGAACCTTGAGATAGCTCCCCGAAGTGCAGTTCTTAACTGGGCAGACAATATAATTGCCCAAAATCCTTCAAGGAAGGTTATCATTGTTACTCACGACTATCTTGACCGCAAAGGCAACCGTCTCAATGATCTTAAAACCTTTGGTTTGGATGGAAAGGATGATAACGGTAAACTCAAGGGCAACAATGCAGAGGCTGTTTTTAAAAAGCTCGTCAAAAAGAATCCGAATATAATATTGGTATTGTGTGGCCACAAAGAGGGTACTTTCGAGAAAGAAGTTAAAATAAAATTGTCTAAAGACTCCGGTGAAACGAGAAAGGTATTTGAAATTCTGAGTGATTTTCAGGATGAAAGATTAAAAGGAACCGATGAAAAATCAGGCAAAGGATTGCTCAGGGTCTTAAAGATTTATCCTGAAAAGAATGAAATTGCAATATCGACTGTAAGCGCTTTAACAGGGAAAAGCAAAGAAGATGAAGTGCATTTATTCTTAGGTGAATAACCGAAGATAAATATTACTCTTAAAAAATTATCTGAACACCAGAAATGGAAATGGCCGGATCAGAGAAGATACCAATTACGGTAGGTGTTGTTGGTCATATTGATGCAATAACAACCAGCGAACATAAACTGCAAATCGGAATGTTATTTAAAGATCTGGCTGCAAAATATCCCAATTCCCCTCTTTACCTCTTTTCATCCATTGCGGAAGGAGCTGACAGATTTGTAGCGAACATTTTCCTTGATCTGAAAAGAAACCATGAAGAATATAAAGAAAGATTCGAACTGATAATCCCTCTGCCTTTTGAGGTTGAAGAATATAAAAATGACTTTGACAGTGATTCTGATAAAGAATTTGATGATTTTCTTAAACAGGCAAAAAGAAAGTTTTGCATAGGCTGTGATTGCAATAAAAATGAGAGAGCCGATCATTATCTTGAAACCGGGAAATTTGTTGCAGACAGTTCTTTGATATTAATAGCCCTTTGGGATGGGAAGGAAGGCAAAAAGGGAGGGACATCGGATATTGTAAGATATAAAAGAACCGGTGATGACAGCGATGTGGCAAAAAGTACATTTGAATACGACGGAAGTGTTTTTGTATTACCATGCATAAGAAAGGAAGATGCCGGTCATGTTACATCTATTCAAAAACCAGATACTGATTTATCCCTTGAAACAGTTCTAAAAGATTCCACAATCAGGGAGGCTCTTGGGAAAATCGAAGAAATCAATAAAGATTCATTGAATATTAGTCAGAAGGACCTGGAAAGATCACAAAGCTATCTTATCAGCAATCCGGAGCAACTTGACACCCCTCAGAAATCGATTCTGAACACCTATTCAATCTTAGATTTATTATCAATCCGGTTTCATAAAAGATATATGAAAACCGTCATCAGTCTGTTTATGACCGGATTATTTATAGTAATGTCATTGGCGATCTACACCAACCTATGGCTGAATAAGGTAGTTCTGTCTATTTCAATCCTCCTTATTGTTTTTGCGGGAATTATTTATTTCTTTTCGAGGATAACAAAGGATCACTCAAAATATCTTTATAACCGAACTCTGGCAGAAGCGTTGAGAATTCAGTTTTACTGGAACATCGCGGGAATAAGTCAAAATGTTTCTGAATATATATTAAGAATACACAGGAAAGAGTTTACATGGATTGAGTATATACTTTCTTCAATATATGGTATTAATTATAACAGTAAGCCAATTACCTCATATGCAATTAACGATCTGAAAACAAACTGGGTGAAAAATCAGGCAGATTTCTTTGAAACATCTATAAAGAAAATGACTCAAAAACTGGGTATGTATCATCTGATTTCAAACATATCTTTTATACTTGCTTTTGCACTTCTTCTGTCCATTTTCTTTTTGGAAAAATTCTACACAATAAACAATTACATGAATTTTCTACAGGTAGTAATTGGAACATTGCTAAGCATATTTGCCCTTATCAGGGCTTTTATTCAGATCAAAGGTTATGACCAGTTACTGAATCAATATGATCTGATGAATATACTCTATCAGAAAGCCGAAGCAAAAATTAACCAGGTATGTTTAACCCGACAGAACACAGATGAACAGCATTCTTACCTTAAGGAATTGTTTTTTATTATCGGGAAGGAAGCCCTGATCGAGAATGGAAACTGGTATCTGATCCTGAAGGAAAAGGAACCCGGGATAGAGGGTATCTGATTCCAGCTTTGCTGTAATATCTGCTTCAGATGGTCTAATCCTTAAAGAAAATATCCAATAATGCCCTTTTCCTTTTAAAATTGATCCTGTTTATTTTGACCTTCAGTATTTCTTTACCTGTCCGTTCAGAAATATCTTTAAGAAGCTTTTCCTTTTTATCGGGCTTGAGTAAATCCAGCTTATCATAAATAATTTGTTGACATTCAGACTTGTATTTAGCTAAAAACTCTTCAAGCAGATATGCTGTAACAATTATTATTGCATTAATGATTAAAATACCCAAGATAGGGAATCTAAGCACCCTTAAAGAATTGATCACTGAGATCCCGAAAGTTGCAAAGGTATATGCCATATCTTTGGTACTTATATTCCTTGTCCTTAGCCTGAGGATTGCCAGTACAGCAAATAAACCAAAAGCAAAAGTCATATCCAGAACAACTGTTCCAAGCATAGAACAAATAAAAAAGGCCACTATGCCCATCAGGAAATAGGTAAATAAAAAATTCGGTTTCTTAGAATATCTGAAATAAACAACCCTGACAAGAATGAAAAGGAAAAACAGGTCGATTGCAAATCGCCATATGATACCTACAAAAGTCGGGTTAGTCAGACTAAAAAAACCATCAGGTACATTATCATGCATGATATAACTTAATTTAGGATTAAAAATTCTTACAGCTGTTCATTAAATAATAAAGCATACGATCTCTCTTTCCGCCTAACTGATCAAAGAATCCATCAAGATAACCGGTTATATCCTTCTTTACATTCTGCTTTATAAATGGAAATTCATTGATAACCTTATAAAACTCTTCCTTCTTACTTACAAATAAATCAAGATCTTTCTGATATGTTTCTTTATCACGGCAAACTCCCAGAAAAAGCCGTTCCCTGACATTTTCAGTGCCAACTATTTCAGCCGGGATTGCATATTCCGCGTTAACAAGACCAGTCCAGTCAAAATCATGAGGAATAGCTATTAATCTGGCATCAGGGTCAAATACCAGTGGTTTTATTACCAAAATATTATGCAGTTTGGGTACTGCCCAATCATAATTTCCTATCATAAAATTAAATATAGCCAGCCGGTCCATAATCTTTGGAATTATACTTTTCTGATTCAGAGCAGTTGATTTAATCTGAATACAATTTGTCCTGTTAATCAACATTTCAACCGGTTCAATAAAGAATCCGTACTGTCTTACCGGCTTTCTGTTCTTTTTTGTGTCGATATAGTTAACAATGAGTAATCTCACCCTGAAACTAGTATCAGTGAGTACATTAAACATTTTATATGTCAGGTATTCTCTGAGAACATAATCTGCATTATCCTTGCTTGAAGAGCATTGTGGCACTAGCTTTAATTTTGATATTCTGTTCAGATCAGAATAGCCAAAATCTGCTTTTTTGAAATTAAGTTCAATGGGGGGAAATAAACAATACTGATTACGGAACATACCACGTGTCCTTAGTCTGATATCTTTATTTATTGAATCTGTGTTACCTATGTGAAAGGTTATATTGGCTTTAAGATATTCATCCCGAGGCTTTGTTCTGAAGTATGTTGAAAGATCAAAACGAAGGGAAATTTCAATAATATTATTCTCCTCAAAAAGCCCGAAGCTTTTTTTTGATGAATCAGGAACTGAAATCTGAGCCTGCAAGCAATCATTCCTGCCCGGGAAGATTGAAATAAGGAGAGCAACAATACCTATTTGAAGGAAAATCTTTTTTTTCATACTAACTGAAAACATCCGGAAAGAGATCCGATATTTATAAACCTTTAAAATATTTAACATAAACAGCTAATAATAAACCTGGTAATCTATTTTTGTAATTACCCTTCCATCCGATAACCATTATACCTAAAACCTGAACCCCTAAACATCTTGTCAATAGTAAATTTATTAAAAAAAACGAACTTGAGTATTCAGAACAAAGATATTTATTTGAGTTTACTTGAAATAAAATCATCAGAATCGGGGCATTTTTAACTTATCTTTGAATAGTTACCAAGAAATAATGATGTCATGACGCTTAATCTGCTTAAACACCCGCTTTTAACTCACAAACTTACCCTCCTTCGGCGTAAGGAGACGGATACCAAAGATTTTCGCGAAACACTCAAAGAGATAGCCGGACTGATGGCGTATGAAATAACAAGAGATCTTCCGGTGAGAAATATTACAATTGATACTCCTCTGGGAAAATGCAATACGCAGGAACTGGCAATGGATGTAGTGCTGGTCCCGATTTTAAGAGCCGGATTAGGAATGGTAGATGGTATCTCTAACCTGATACCGGCAGCAAGAATCGGTCATATCGGCATGTACCGCGATCATGATACGCTGAAACCGATGACCTATTATTCCAAATTCCCCGACAATCTTCCAAATGCTGTTGTAATGGTCCTCGATCCTATGCTGGCCACAGGAGGCAGTTCAACTGATGCTATCCAGGTATTGAAAGACTATGGGGCAAAAACCATAAAACTGGTTTGTATAGTAGGAGCTCCCCAGGGAGTTGAACGAATAATGAAAGATCATCCTGATGTACAGATTTACCTTGCCGGTCTTGATGAGAGACTCAATGAACATGGATACATTGTACCTGGTCTTGGAGATGCCGGCGACAGACTATTCGGAACAAAGTAGCCCTATTTTAGTCTATCAAGGGTATTCTTTATATAAACATCATTTAATTCACAGAATCCTGAATGTCCAACTGCTGACTGTCCGGTTGTTAATGCATAATTAAGAAATTCCAGTATAGCAGCATCGGTAGGTTTTCCCATTGAACCAAAAATAAGTTCCCGGGTAAGATTTTTAGGATAATAGCCAAGCCATAAACCCCGGTGAGCTTTTTTAATATTGCTGAAAGGCACTTCTTTCTTATCGATAATTTTATCGAAATCAAGATCAATAGGGATTACCTGAATATCTTTAATACGGTCGCCATTGACCGTATCAAAAGCATAGGAAAAATTACAAAAACCTATAGCCAGCGGATTTCCCTGGATACTTTTTATCATTCCTTCATCACCTGCAACCTTTATCCCTTTCAGATCAGCTCTTTCCTTCCAAAGGAAACTTGCCCATATATCTGCAGCACCCGATTCATCCGCCCTGGTATAAACAACCACCTTTTCTTTGGCTGAAGTATCAAGAAGATCGCCCCATGTTAATGATTTCTCACCAGTAAATAACCTGATCAGTTTTTCGGGAGTGATACCATGTTCCAGTATCATTTTAATAAATGGATTTTTTTGATTGACAATTGGTGCCACCCCTTCTTTTGCTACAGGTACTACCCAAATACCCTCTTTTAGTTCTTCATCTTTAAGCGGTCTTGAAATCATCGCAAGTTCATTCCTTTTAGCAAGCAGATCCGCAATTCCCTGCCCTGTGCCACCGGCTGTCAAGGCAATTTTTACATGTGGATGAATTTTCATAAAATCACCAGCCCATATGCGAACTAATGGATATAATGCATCACCTCCGCTGATCGAAAAAGTTCCTGAAATATCGTTTTTTGATTCTGTAGCTGTCTTAATTTGGTTTTGTTCTGATTTGCGGGGTTTGCACCCCAATAATATTACCAGACAGAAAATAAAGATTATGGTTTTGCCGGAGATCATTTTTTTTTAAAGTTACAAAAAATCCGAACATTGGGCAACACCAAATTGTTAGGAATTATGTGTTCTTAATCGAATCCTATCCAAAAATATTTTAAATTTCGCCAGATATTTTTAAATGAGCACAGATATTGTTATAGAAGTAAAAAATGTCTGGAAATCCTTCAAAACCGTCCAGGCTGTAAAAGGTATTGATCTTTGTATACCTGAAGGACAGTTTGTTGCACTTCTGGGCCCGAATGGAGCCGGAAAAACAACTCTTGTCGAGATGATTGAAGGAATTCAAAAACCCGATAAAGGTGAAATTACCATAATGGGTAAAAAGTGGAAGGGAAATGAAGATGAACTTCATACCATAATCGGGCTCTCTCTCCAGGAAACCAGGTTTATCGATAAACTAAGGGTTTCGGAAACATTGCTGCTTTTTGCAGGGTTTTTTAACCTTGGAAAAGACCGTGTTAATGAGATTATTGATATTGTCGGCCTCGAAGAGAAGAGAAAATCCTATGTAGTGAATCTTTCGGGGGGACAGAGACAGAGACTGGCAATTGGAATTTCGCTTATTAACAATCCTGCAATCCTCCTTCTTGATGAACCAACGACCGGCCTCGATCCAAATGCAAGACGGGAGATCTGGGAGATTCTAAAGACACTTAAGTCGGGTGCTAAAACTTCCATGATCCTTACAACCCACTATATGGAGGAGGCAGAAAACCTTTGTGATTATATAGTAATAATGGATAACGGGGTTATCCTGAAAGAAGGCACTTTACAGCAACTTCTTGAAGATGATACAGATGAAAAAGTTGTTGAATTTACTGCCGAGAGAGCCATGGTACCTGAGGAAATGATCTCATCCGGGTTACCATTTATAATTCACCCCGGGGAAACCCTTGAAAAGGGATTTGTTACTCTCACCAATTTTGAAAACGAACTTCCGGCTTTTATGACTTTCATGAAATCGAAAAATATAACACTCAAACACATGGAGTGCCGGCGTAAAACGCTTGATGATCTGTTTGTTTCACTAACAGGAAGAAAAATTAATGAATAGATTTGTCAGGTTCAAACAGTTATGGCAGCTGATATCTGCTCTCTTCCGTGAAATAATCCGCGAACCCGGAGTCCTTTTCTGGGGAATACTTTTCCCGATACTGATGTCACTTGGACTTGGTCTTGCATTTACCAGGAAGACCGATGTTATC
>Ga0302284_1000359_pt1 | contig 21397 bp, 6 predicted proteins | sample III_Fen_E2_1_FD_198760 | JGI IMG/M metagenome (GOLD analysis project Ga0302284, IMG submission 198760) | Peat permafrost microbial communities from Stordalen Mire near Abisko, Sweden - III_Fen_E2_1 | ecosystem: Environmental > Terrestrial > Soil > Wetlands > Permafrost | place: Sweden: Abisko...
GTTACAACTTAATTTGCATCCCACATTTCAATAATCTCATGTAAATTTAAAATAATCAATGGATAAAAATTACTTAATTTATTTTGAAGAGCCTTCATGAAAAAAATCAAAGGAACATTCGTCTTCCCTGACTTGAAATACTTGCTCATTATTGCAGATTGACTATTACTTAGACAATTACCCACTCGTTTCAGAATTTAATCCTTAGACATTTTCAGAGCAATTTAAAGAAGCGTTTCTTTTGAGTTTTAATGGAATTTCAAATCCAATGTGATTTGGCTATTCTCTGAAGAGGGGGTGAGTAAAAAGTTGATTCCAATCTATTCTTGTTTCTGGATTCCTGGGATCAAAAGTTATTGTGTTAAATAAGGAAATAAAACAATTATAAAAGAAATATCCAAAAAATAAAGAAAATTAATTATTCATCCAAATAAAAGGAATTCTTCTTCTTTTGCTTGGTTGATTGTTTGTTTTTGTGTTTACTCTTGTTTTGTAACTTAATAATTTGAAATCAATAAAGAGATAATTTACAGTTGAAGCATTGCATTGAGAAGCGATTGAGTAGTTGAGCTGATACTGATCTTTTGAATATTAAAGCTGATTTGTCCTTATTTTATTTTATTCTGTAATTCTTTCTCATCTTTTGCTGGGAAAGGGTAGTTGAGATCAAAGAGCATTTGATAGAAGATGATCCCAAGAGACCAGATATCAGCTTTATCTGAATATTTACTCACACCTTCATAAACCTCAGGGGCTTTTGTATAAGGTGTGCCAACTTAGCTTGTCGCGTAGTTTTTTTGCACAGCGAGACCAAAGTCTGCTATTTTGAGGACATTGTTTTTGACAAGGATATTTTTGAGTTTGATGTCTCGATGAATGATGCCCTGCTTCCTCAGAGACTTAAACCCATTTAAAATCTGCTTCATATATCCTGAATTTATAACAATTCATCAATAACAATTATTGGATGTAAGCCAACGATACTTCTATTAGTAACTGACTGATATTTTGAAGAGGTAGATCATAATTTCTAAACAAAAAATACTTTTTTTCAATTTGTACTTACCTATTGCTTCATTTTCTGTGAGGGCAACTTGAGTCCCCTTCTTTTTACGGATATTGGATATTTTTTAGTGAAGATTTTGCTGGCAGAGTTCCATGACGATGAAGAGAGAATCTTCTTGTCTAACCTCATCAATGAATCTGATAACGTTTTCATTCTTTTCGAGTTGTTTCATGATATCAAGTTCACGTCTGATTAACTATAAATTATATTGATTTCTCTTCTTTAAGCTCATTTGCTTTATTGCAACAAGCTCGTTGTTTTTAATATCTCTACCGACCCATATTTACCCGAACTCTCCTTTATCCAGAGGACGGACAAACACATACTTTTGCCCTACAAACTATAGTCCAAGAATAGCTTCACAAAAACTATTTTAATCTGCCATCTTCACTTCTACCTAGAATGCTGCTAATTTGTTTCAATGAGTCCCAGTGAAACTCGTTTATTTCTTCAAGTACGCTTTCTTCAATCGATCTTAAAGAAGCGACTCTTGTTGTTTGTTAGATATCTTCTTTCTATTATCTCTATGTTAAGGTTTAGTCTTATGACTTATTGATTCCAATCTCTTTTTTCTTATTTCCTTAATCTTCTAAATTATTATAATCTCTCAGTATCCTCTTCTTTCGTATAATTTACCTCATAATAAGTCGCTGTATTAGCCATGAGTGCCCTCTCCCACTCCTAAAAAGTTCAAAAAATAATTCCAGATATCTTCAGTGCTCTGATCCTACTGGATTTCATGATTTAATTTGTTGATCTAACATTTCTTTACTCTCAATTTTTTGAGATACACTTAATTTATTGTAAAGAATAATCTCGTTTTTGACATTAAAATAACCGTTGCAAAAAGGAAATGCTTACAACATTATCAAAGCTCATGAGATAAACAGATTGAAGGCCTTTTATCTGACGGATAAATTCAAATAAAAAGTTAAGTTTGGCTATTAAGGTGGATAGCATTTAATAATTGGCCTATTTTCTATGAAATAATTTATAAAATTCCAGAGTACTTAGATATAAGCAGTTTTATTAAGCGATAGGAGTGAAATAATTATGACTTAATTTTAAATTTCTGAGACAATTTCCTTCCTTGTTGATTTTCTTTTCTCTTGAATTATTTGGTATTTTATTCAAGAATCCAATTCTGGACATTTGATTTCTACTCACAAATAATTATGAACAAATATCAAATTGGGTATTAAGTTATTTCAAAGAGAATGTAACGTATTGAAAATATATCCATCAAGTTGGTGCATTAGAATGGTTATTTTGTTTTATCTTACTTAATTTATGATTTATGTAAAATATATCCATCAAGTTGGTGCATTAGAATGGTTATTTTGTTTTATGTTAATTTATGATTTATGTTATGTGCATCTTTTTTGTTTGGTTTGATCAGCGTTAAAAAGAGATTATGTTTCAAATTTCTGTGTTTTAAGATAAAGCTGTGATATTTTCTTGTTATTAAAGATTGGTGATATCTAAACGCAAAGAGGAAAAAGGAATTACTTTTAGAAGAAAAAAACGAATGGACTATCCTCTCTTGGAGTGCTTCGAGGAGGCAGTAACTTTTCTACAATTTCTGAAATTCTGAAAATGAATTGTTCTTAAATATTAGATTCTTTAGGAAGACGAAAACAAGAGAATGGCTCTGGTGTCAAAAGGTTTAAAGAAGATCACTGACATATTGCCTTTCTCGAAGTAGAACCATCTTCTGCTACTCTAGAAGGACATTCTTAAATACTTGTTTCTAAATTTGCCTCTGTTTTAACCCGTATAATATTACCTTCATTCTTTCAGCTGTGTTAAGAACCTATTTGATTTATCAGATCACTCTCATCCTTGATATTTTTATTGAAAAATTCGGATCTCAACAAAAATTCTTAGATCAATTCTTCTCTGCTACTCAATACATCGCAGAGATTAGAGAGGGCTCTGCTTCTCAATAAGATCATCAGATAAACCCTACTCGTTTCTCTTAAAATATGCAAGAGTAAGATAGCAGCAGTAGTAATTACGTAATGAATAACTAACATGTGTTTTCAGTTCATAACATAACATGGATAGCGGACTGATTGGAGAAGATGGTTAAGAAGAAAACGGAAAAAAAAGGTAGAGACTTAATAACTTTTCGAAGAATAATCTGCCAATATACTTGTAAAATCATTCTACTCGTATCAAGCTATTCGTGCTGGAATATGTCAAACGTATTGTGAAAGTCATTATGGTAAAGGCTAAATAATTGAATGTATATTTTGCTCATATTATCCTGCAATTAAACTTTTTTTTTCGATGAATTCACCTATTTACTGTTTTCTCAACTCTTTTAGCAAAAACCATAAGGAGACTAAGAAAAATATGCAGACAAAATTGGTGATTTCTTTAAACTCTTTTTGGACCGTACAGATTCAGATGAGCTTCTATCTTAAGCTTGCAAGGACCTTTGTATCTTAAAGGAACAATGGACTTGCTTAAATTCTAATCACTTCATTATGCAAGAAGTAGAAGACAGTAAATGTTAGTTTCTCACATATTAAAACGGATTTTTTAATGTCTTCGATTTATCTTAAAAGTCTTGATGCTAAAGAGCAAAAAACTTAAGAACACGAATAATGAAGATTATTATTAAGAAGACATTGACAACCAAGTATGCAATCATTTTCTTAAGAAAAAAATTAAATCTTAATCATTTTTTACAGGAAGATGCCACTGAAAGGGAAGAAAAAACTGAAGAACTAAGTGAAGATTCAAAAAATGAAGAACAAAACAAAAAAGAAAAGGATGCAGTAGATTTGCTTGAAGACTGGCTGTCAAGTGAAGAAGTTGCTTAAATTTCTAAATTAAAGAGAGATACTGACGGAAGACTCAGTGTGGATTTCTTTAAGATCGATTCAAACTTGGAAATAATCCTCTCTTTCGTCATGAACCCCACCATGTATTCTTGTTCGATGGCCGTAGGTAGCTCTCTTCTTGCAACAATATCCCCCTTTGCTAATAATATATCTCTCTCTCTTTCACAGTGGAGTTAAAGACTCACCCAGGTTATTGCCAAAAAACACTTCCATCCACACATAACCACTTTCAGATCTGATTAATTCAAAAGAAACTCCTAAGAAGAAATGGATTAGCTTCAAGAGAATACCTAAAGCTAGAAGGTATTCATTGAATATTTAAATGAGTAAGCTGTGTCACATAGATTATTGTAATTGAAAGAATTATGAAGATGACAGTGAGGAAGACGATATTCCAATTGAGACGCGCTTTTTGTTGAATATCGATAACTTGGAGCAATTAAAGGGAACTCGCAAAGAAGAAAACAAAAAGAATAAGCTTGCTGTATTTTTTATGCGCTCTTTTAAGACAATCACGATGCTTATAGACCCCAAGAATTTTAGACCAATAATGCGCATCAACAATTCTTTTGTCGACATCTTTTGTAAGGAGTTATGATAAACAAACAGATAATATCAAAAGTTTGTGACATTGGATGCTAATTGTTTTATTTGTCTTGGGGATAGTCAGCAATTTATATTACAGTTTCACGAAAGAGACACCAGGGATGAACATTAATCATGTTCTTATGGGCATTGAATACTTAATTGGGAAAGAGCCTGATTTAGTATTTTACTACTTGATTGAGTACAATATGCTATTTAAGTTAGCTCAGATGATGGAGCAGTCATAAGTACCCAATTTTTTGCTTAACCTCTTCTTACTTTAAGGACAATATACCCTCATCTCACATGATATGAATGAAAAAGTAATTCAGTTTCGTCTGCAAACATTAATAAGATTTTTAATTTGATTTCCATTAGCTTTGGTTCTACTTGAGTGAAACACAATTTTTCTTGGAGTTAGCCTAAATCACTCTGTATAATAGAATGGAAGAGTACTTTTAATCTAAAGTAAGATGATCAGTTCTTTTTATTTCTTTTATATAAATATTATTTAAAAATTATATTATTTTACATTGCTTTTATAAAGGCTTCCTAACAATACAAGTTACCTGGTACACGAAAAATAGCACCAAGAAATGCACCGAAAAAAGAGTTTTAGAATGATTCCTTATCAAGAGACTACATGTTCACGAACATCACGAACCTTCCTGAAAATTCTTTTCATCTTGAGGTTTAAAAAACATGATACTAAACTACTTTTCGTTTTACACTTAATATTTAAATGTTGTAAGATTATTTTTTCATTTTTTATATTTCGAATCAAGTGCGATATTGACATATTGTATGAATGGATCACAAGGAGGAAATCTATGGTAAACATCAAGCCTTCAGCGACATAGGGATTCATGAACAAATTCAAAATGTTGAAGAGCTTAGGAATGATAAATAATCTAACTTCAGATCTTCCTAAAAACGAAATGAAAGAAAAAGAAGAACCCTACAATCTCAAAAGTACTTCCTTGATTGGCAGTACAAAGACAATTATAGAGTATGAAAAAGAAGATTAACTCAAGACAGACGAAAGCCTCACAAAGGAAGAAACTAGAGCTCTTAAGTCTTCTTCTTAACTGATTCCCATTAATAGCCCTGTTGCTTCTTAAGTAAAATTCAAGAATTGTAGTAATTTTTATTTAAGAATGAGATTTTTTACTAAAATATTTAGGATAATAATAAAGTCTAGAGAACGAGTTCTTTATTGGGTTTAAAAAGGAAATTTTCATCATCGATAATTATCTAGGAGTAGACTAAACTTCTCAATAGCAAGCAGCCAGGCTCCAACACAAATAAATCGATTACATAAATTGATAAAAATGCTGGACTTTCTTTCAAAACTGAGATGACTCCAATGCAAACCAAAAACAATTCAATTATTGGAGAATTCGGGGCAAGTACTAATCCAAATCATGTTCTTCTCCCTTAAGTTGATAAAAAGAATAGCATTTAATAAATACCAGCTCTCAAGCTGCCAAGCTTTGTGGTGTATTCACCTCATTCTTCATTTATGAGCCATTCTCCTTCTCTCCAGAATATTTCTCCATTCGTAGATTATTTATCTTGTGTTACAATGAACTAACTTGCCAAATAAGTAAACAGGATAGAAAAAGAATGATGTTTCGAATAGAACGACTGCAAAACTCTTTAAGATCACTGATCTATGTATGTATTCTTATTTCTCCATTATTTAAGACTGATTAATCTTGTTTAAAAGCGACCAACAATGATGTGCACAGATAAGAAGATAAAGTCAATTTCCTTTACCCTTAAAACATCCAAAATGTATGGTTACTCAGCTCTGTATCACATTATTCATATATCTTTAAAATTATTTAGGTGAAGCAGAGTGACATGGACAGAATGGCTACAAGCAAATCCTTTGGTTTAAAAAGATTACAGCAAAATGAGGATTTCGCTTACAATTGCATAACTTGCTTTTCGAACATACTTGAAGAATTGTTAATGCAACTCAGTCACAGTGTCTTTTATACAGCCCTCAAACTCAATCTCCTAAACTCTCCCGCTCACAAAATAGGTGCTGTCTTAGGCGATAAGCTATCGAATTTCGATATGCTTTACAAACATTTTTTGCTAAAACTCAAGCTCAGCTCAGTGCTAGATGCGAATAGTGCAGTGCTGGCAGGATGCCTAGTGGATAAAGTGCTCAAATCCATTTCGTAATTACTCACTTAATCCAAACAATTATTGCCATTATTTAAATATTTTTTATTGCTTAGATCATAAAGAGAGCTTTGTGAATTACAATCATGGGCGAGTGAAGTTGTTGAGAACAATTGGGATATGCTTATGAAAGCAATAATCAATAACTTTACGCTCATTAAAGAGTCATGTTTATAAGAAGTACCTCTTCTCCGAATTCAATCAATTGAAGTAATTCTCAGCAAAAAACCGTGGGTCGTTATCTTAAATGCAATGGTTTGAATTATATTTTGGTTTAAAAACAGATTTCAAAGAAAATGTCTAGTGGAACTTTGAAACTCATATCAGTAATGCACATGAGCTTGAAAATCTAGAAAAGTGAAGAAAATAAGAAGAAACTAATCAAGCAAATTACTGTCCCATGCTTTCATGCTATCATTCTGATGTTCTTTGAGTATTCTACGAGCAACGTCTACTAGAACATATTCATCGATCTGATGGGAGAAATCTTCCGTTTTGGAGATTCTTAAGCATACAATGTGATTATATTTTAGCTGAATATTCTCAATTACATCAACATTGCTCTGGAAAATATATGCTGCAATGGAGTATTCAATAGAAGGCTTCAAATGGATTGCCTATTTGTAGCTTTAAAACGATTTGCATAACTCATTGAAGATACTCTGTTGGTAAGTGAAAAATACTACTTTTCTTACATTTATTTTGATATTCCATTTAAAAAGGAAAGACACACTGAACTGAAAGCAGTTCGATAGCAGATTTTGAGTCTGGATCTATGGGCGTCAATAAAAAAATAACTTTCAGTAGTTGAAGCGTAAGCAAAAATGATATTGTTTATTTAAAGAAGAAAGTAATGTTTTTATTTGAAAAGTCCAAAAAGACCAGAAACCCCTCAAAGTAGTACAAATTTGAGGTCGCATAAACCTTCCCTCAAGACTAATCAGTCTATTTTTCAAAACAGTCAGCATAACCTTAATTTGAGTCGTGCCAATCTTAAATCGCAGCTAAGTCTCTCCAAAATTCAAGTAGCTCTTTCTAATCGATCCCAAGATAAATCTCTACCCTTAAAAAGCCCAGTTCAAAAGAATACTTCTCCGATTTTGTCGTCGATTGGAACAATCAGATCGATTTCTGTCTAAAACATTATAAATAAACCTTTTCTATCTGTTTAAAATAATGTCTTGAAAAATGAAGGAATACATGCAATTCCATTAGGATCTAGTAAGATCTCTGCTCCAAGTGCTTAGAATCAAAGAGGATAGACAGCTGAAGGAGATAAGAACAGGCACTTAAAATCAAAGAGCCTTCACCCTGAGCAGGTTAATAAATCAATTTCAACATTAAAAACAAGCCTGTCTTTTGTTAATAAAAATGAAACTCTGCCGTCTAAAACCTACAACAAACATAAGTGAGAATTAATTTTCTAACAAAATATCTTTGTTATATTCATAATTTTATATCAATAAATAGTTAAGTCTAATCACAACTTTTTATGTAATTTTAATAAAGTTATCTGATTATTTTTGGAGATCATCTCTCAATTAAAAACTAAATACTTTAGCTTCTTTAATGATTGAAGAATAACAAATAGTATGCTAGTTTCAAGTAATCAATCTAGCTAAAAGAAGATATTAATTAATTTTGATAAAGAAAGCAAAACCCATAAATTAATTTGGAGGAGATTCCAAGGGAATAAATTAATCGTTGTGCTTAGCTATTTAGGATAACAGCCTATTTAAGTAATTTACGCAAGTAAATGAAGAATAGTGCAAGCATCAAAATTCACACAAAGCGCTCTTTGATAGCGAAAAGTTTGTTATGGTGCGATCCCAAAGTAAAGGACTTAGGCTGAGGTCGAGCTTGCTCCCTTGCCCAAGAGAAAGCCAATCTATATTCCTGCGCCCTGGGCATAACGGACCTCATGGACCTGTTGATCGTGGGCTAAACCATAGGAAGGACATTCTTTTTTTAGAAAAAAAGTAACTTTAGAAGGATTTGAAATTACATGTCTTTTTGGTTTCTTATTAAAATATGAAATTGTTTAAAGGAAAAATAGATTTTAAATAAATTCAAGAGTTTGACTAAATGCATTAATTAAAAATATTTTCAAAGAAATTACTGAGATCAACATTCATTCATTTCTAAAGCAGCTTAAAATAGTAATAAAAAAATAATACAGGATAGTTGTTTTTTTTGTTGAACATATTTATAAATTATGAGCGAAAAGCTTCATGCAAAATCACACTGGTTTATGCAAAAACGATTCTTTTCTAATTTAGGCGCAACATCATGAGTTTTAGGTTCAAAATTAGTCATTTATGAAGATTAATTTGCAGAATTCTATTGAACTGATTTCTCCTTTTCAGATAGAAAAACATCAGAAACTAATCCAAAATTGTCTGCAGTTTATGATCTTTGAGTCTAATTAAAGTGAGTAGATTGTATTACAGAATCAGTGCTCATAACAGAAGAACTTCGTGATTCAAACCCTTATCTTTATTCATCAACTTAAGATAACTAAACTAACTTATCCTGCAGAGATTATTTCTTTTTTGTTTTTTATTCGAGAGTTAACGTTTTCATAAGGTTATCTCCCTTTTGTCTCATGAGTTTTTACTGAATTTCATAGAGGATTTTCTTTTTCTCTTCCAAGTGGTTTGCTTTAGATTCATTAACTCCCTTCAGATATTAGATATTTTACTTTTAATGCTAATTATCATACTATTAATCAACCAATGTCTTCCTCTTCTTACTCAATAGTTCTTCACACTACTAGGCCTTTTCCTTAATCTTTTAAAGCAACATCATAATCATCTCTTTAGATTAAAATATAAAATGCTTACTTCTAACGATAGTTTCCAAGATTATGTTGTCAATTTCTATCCTTGTTCATCTAGAATATCCCTTTCATTTATTAAGGTTTTGTTTTGCTTGTCAACAAGTTCTTCGAATTATCTTTGGAATTCAAAGATAGATGAAAAAGAAGATATGTGGGCATCATCAAGGCATGAATTCGTCAGAAGAGCTAGCCGAACAAAACACGTATCGCAAGATCTTAATTTATTGATCCGTTTAGTCGAGCAAAATTAGCAGCAAGAAAGTGAGCAAAATCTGCAGTGGTGCTATCTTAGAGTGAACCAGCCAAAGCGTGCTTTGCATACGGAACATTCAGGTCCTTTTTGAAAAACTTTTTCCTCGTAAATTTTGATCTTAAAACGTTCAAGATCTGTGCTGAAGCAGTCTTTCTGAGCAACAGATCCTGTCGAGGAACTAGATAGGTTAATAAGACTAGAGCCGAAAGCTGATCTTGACATAATTTCGCTGGAATTTCTAGGATCACTATCATCAATTTCGCTTTTATTCAAAGTACTTTAAGCCATCATTTAGCGTCTAAGTCTCTTAGCATCATTATCATTAAGGATTTCAGAGAATCCGTCATCATTATCATCGAAACTTGTTGTCTATCTTACTGAGTTACTTCTTTAAAGAGGGTCTGAAATTCTTAAGATACTATTTTTCTTTGAAGAACTTCCTCCTTCAGCTTTGATGAAGTGGTCTTTAATAACAATCCCTGATCCAAAATCAGTTGAATTGGCTTATTCAGAATGCTGATCATCAAAGAACATCTTAACTTCGCATTCAGGTTCATTATCTTGATGGCTATCCACTGGGTTCATTTTACCTTCAAAAGTGATTAGATTTTAGTATTTTTTCCGCAGAAAATAAACACAAAATTATTGGAAATATCCAATCAAATTATTATTTTTATTACTTCAAACAATAAGACTAAAATTCTTTTATGATTTTACAAGTTATTTCTATTCAACTTCACTAATCTTAAAATAATTCTAAGCTTATCGTTTGACTTAATAATTAATTTATCATGATTATTTATAATATCAAAAATGTTGAATGAGAATGAGATTATTGGATTTGATTATGGTTTAGGAATCACATTTAGATTCAATCTATCTATTTAATTAAACCTCCTATTTTTTTGAATGGATTCTTCAGAAACACAAACAAATTAGATCACAAACTCAAATCGCTCTCAATGTTAGGTGTATTAAATTAATTGTAACTTCATTCAAGTTGTGAGCATTGGTTGGTAATAAAGCATATCGTTTCAACCGAAATGACTGATATTAAAGCTAGAAGAGACACTTAACAATGAAGAAATATACTCGAAATATTAAACCCACAATTTCAGTAAAACAACTAAAGGGAGAATTACTACTAATATGAGTGATTAAATCACAACCATCAGGCAATATCTCTCTTCACTTTAATAAAATCACTTATTGTTGTACAGTCATTCTCTACAAAAACAAAAACAAAAACAAAAGATTATTATTAAAATAAATCTCCCAAAAACAATTCCAATATCTTGTCAAACTCAAAAAAGACTTTCAAAAAGTCTATTATTTTGTATTTTTCTGCTGATTGTGTATTTTATTCTATTCTCTGAAGCTTCAATTTTTAATAATTGAATGAGGATTTGTTTTCATTTTGTGGAAGGTATTCAATAGAAGAAAATGAAGGAATTGATTTTGAATAACTAAATATGAACAGTTTGAAAAATGCAACGCGTCTAAGGGAGACTTTAATTCAATAAAATCAAATATCACCAACAATCTAATCTACATTGTCGAAATAAATTAATTGAGGACTCAAAACTCAGCTGTGAAGATGGAAACATAAATTATGTAAAGTATCAATTTTTCCTTATTGCTCAAAGAAAAGCTTAGGTTTTTGAATTTTGTATCTTGCTTGTTTTGGTATCAGACAAAGAGGACAGTGTAATGGAACAAAAATAATTGTTTTCTCCTAAGTATTGTACAATAAGTTATTATATTTATTATGCTATTTCTTAATTTTTTAAGAAATAAAAACAAATTCTATTTCTCGAGAATCGAATACTTCATCTTTTCGGCCAATGTAATAAAAACCCAAACAAACTGATATTTCTTTCTCTCAACCTCACCGATCTTTTCAGAAGTCCTCTCAATAAAATTAGTTCTAGCTGTATTAATCCATAGATTTCGGGAATAATTCTAACTTTTATTTTTTATTAGGCAGATTTGGTTTTGAGTTAGAATAGAAAAGAGGGGGCATCACAGATATTTTAAATACACTGGAAGAATAAAGCAGTTTAAGAGGGACGAGAAGAATGCCTAATGAAATAGACAATTCTTTTTAAAGTTATACCTTACAAAGAGGTAATCAAAACATAATTAGACAATTTTAGACAACTTCTAGAAGGAAATGCTTAGAAACATTGTAGCAAATATGAGTTTTGATTGAAAGATTTGCTTAAAATATTTGTTGTGGGATCAGATAATTGAAGAAAAGAATCTCTGATGCAAATTGAAAAGATTTACTAGTCTGTGTATTGTACTAACACTATTATTATCTCTCCGCTGCTGTGGAGACAGATAAAATAAAAGGATCATTGCAAAGCGCGGGCGGAGAATAGAAACTTCAAATACATAAAATACAAATAAATAATTTGCAGTAACTATAGATTTTTAAAGGAGAGCTACTCTTAAGGTATCCGAAAGAGCTCTTTTGAAGCTAAAGAGAAAAGTGCTAGGATTTATTGAATCAACAGCGAGGTAAGCATGCAAGGAAACTAAATCATCATCAAGATTGTGATCGGTGGAGATTGCTTTCGCATTGGAAGATTTCCTGCGAGTTTTGCTGATTTAGAAGATATTGTACATTAGAAATATGAGAGTAGATTGCCAGAGAATTTCTGCTTTAAATATGAAGACTGTGATAATGACTCTATCAATATTGAAAGTTAAAGTGATTATGAGGCCTGCTATGAGTACTGTCTTCAGGAATAGCTGAAATCCATCAAGTTTCGTGTTGATTCCAAATCATATAAATAGTATTACCATTACAATCATTAATAACCGAATTCTCTTACAGCAACAATAGGATCCTAGCAGTTTGCCCCGTAGCAAACGCAGTCTGCTTAGATTAATGGAGCTCTTGGAGTTCTTGTAAATCCTTATGTAACGTCTTACTAGAACATTACAGCTCAGCCTAAAATTGCTAATAAAATGAGTCCTCGTTCCTCTAGTAATAACAATAATATGTTTACCTCCAGTAATAATGTTTTCGCTTCCTGCATTGGGTAGCAATAGTTTCAACCAGGAACCATAGAATCCAGCTAGAATTAGTTCCTTTAAATGATGATGCTTCTTTAATCCCAAGGTGCTTTTAGCAATTAGTTTGGTAATAGCTTGCGAATGAATTCGGGAATCATTGGAGGAGGAGGTATTTCAGGTGGAGCAGGGAATATAATAACAACTAATACAAGTAACAATAACAATGCTGGAAATAACAGTGGCACTAACACCAACGCTGTTAATCAGTCGCACTCTTCTTAAGCTCCTATATAACTTTCGAAACACACTTCGGAAGCGCACACTTCAAACGACAATCCGAATTCTACTTTCAACAATGCCAAAATTCAAAATTCTGCAAACTAAAGCCAGGTAGAATAACTTCCTTTGTTAGGTTTTACTTCCTAGACTTCCTAGTAATAGACATTACAAGGAAATATAAGTTTCACAAACGGGAAAGCGAATTTGAATGCAGGTTCTGAGAATTCAGGGTAGAATAATATTAACTTCACATTCAAAGCTAGCAACAAGAATGCAGCTTGGGTTCCATAAGATCTAAATTCTACTTCGAAGTTTTTCAATTAGGAATCTTAAATAAGTAAATAAGACAACTAGTTTATGAATAATCAGGGTGCAGAGATGATAAATATTATTAATCCTATGGAGAGTGATGAGGTATTATCACCATTGATAGGGAAGAGGGCAGTTACTTCAATCAAAAGAACAAACTCAATCAACCCAGATCAGGAATAGGAATAGAATAATACATCTGGAAGCTAAATTCCTTTTTTTCTTAAAGCAATCAAAACAGGAGCTGGAAATAACTCAGGAAGTTCTATTGTTTCATAGACTGTGGATATTAGATAAGTCTCTACTGCTTAGCAATCAAACTATTCTTAAAATACTTTAGGAATTAGTGGAAATGTTGGAAATTTTGGGACAGCTTAAACAAGTTAATATTCGAATTAAGTAACGTAGTCCAGAGATCTTTCAAATGTAGTTATACCTTAGCCAGCAAAAGGAGCACAAGGAAGCTCTAATCATGTTTGCAGTGAAGATGTTGAGGATAATAAAAAGAGAGAGTACTCTACATCACCTCCTCTCTTCAAATTAGATTCTTCAAATACTTTGACCTAGAATAAAGTAGAATATAATCGGCCCTTTTCCCTCAGCACCACCGCTCAGCGTTCAGGATCCAATGTCTAAATTCCTTGTGAGAAATGTATCATCCGATCAGAGGAACTAAAGTTAAAAGAACCTCTTTAAAATGAATTGAAAACTCCAACAAACAATGCTCTTAATAAAGAAGTTCCCCCTTTCATTCCACAAAGTGACTGTAAAGCTTGTTAAGGCACTGGATTTTTAACTATTGAAGATAATAGAGTATTGAATATTATTCAAAGTGTCACAAGATAAAAACTAAAAGAGTCTGAAATCTTGTTGAAAAGTGTTTCGGTCAGGCAGTAAAAAATAGGGAAAATTATTCCAAAAGAAATTATGAGCTGTCTCTAACGTATGCTTAATCTGGAAGAAGTTAACTCAACTGCAAATGTGGGAAATACACTTTCGGAGCCAACAGAACAAAAAGCCATCATCAGCTTCATTTGTTCTCAGAAATGCTGGGAATGCAAGAAAAAATTTGAAAATGAAAATTATGTTTATCTGTGCATAGATTGTAAGAGCTAAGCAGCAGGGTCTGATACTGCAAATTTACACAGTGAAAATACTCAAAAACAAGAAAATAATGACAATGAATATCTTCTTTGTGAAACATGTGAAGAATGTCATGATTCATCTCATCGAGTTGTTTAAATTTAAAAAGATGACAAAATGGTAATGAACCAATAGTAGACTCAGTAGGCAGTTCCAAGAATGAGTTAATTAGAAAAAAGCATTAAGATAATTCCTTAGACAAATTTTTAAACTTCTTAGATTTTGAGTTAACCATAAACCAATTCTAATGGAGCTTTCAAAACTGGCTTAAATAATCATGTAGCAGCATAAGAGCGAATTTCAAACTGCAAAGATAACCTTCCTCTCAATTCTTCTTCAGATTATCATCTTTAGCACTCTATCCCCAATCAAAGACATGACTATAAATCATCCACAGTATTTCTGAACCCTCCCGTAGAAATAATAACATCTTAATTCGATTTAATGGAGGGAACATCTGCAAAAGAGCCCAAATTCGAAACGGTATCTGATAATTTCGAAGATAATTCCCAATTTAAACCAAGTGGACGTATTTCTTCTAATCATAATTTCAAATCTCAAAACTAACTGCACCAAATATATCCAGGATTGAATTCCAATGATACAATTCCAAATGAAAATCTCAATTAAGAAAATAAAATAATTCAAAGCAGTGAAATAGCCATACCGCCCTCATAAGAACCCAAAAATCAACTGACAATAACTCCTTAAGATGTGTCTCCTCTTTAAAATTTAAAAGTAGGAAGTCTTGCAGAGAGTTAAAAAATAGAGTAAATTTAATGTGATACTTAAGTCTTAGAAGTCATAAACAATTAGAATCATTCTAAAATGTAAGTGACTTCGTAGAATATTGTAGAAAGTAGCTAAGAAGTTTAAAAGGGAGCTGCTTCTAATACCACTTTGATCTGTTTAAAATCCACATTTTACTCCGCTGCTTCATCCAAGCTGACATCATCTTATGTGTTTGCTTCAAACAGAAATAGTCTCACATCATCAATTGTAAATGTAACTCAATCCTCTCAATATAGAGCAAAGCTTCTTCTGAGTTTTTCAAGCGACATTTTGTCTGATGGGAGTATTGTAGTCTTTCAAGAAATATCTAATAATGGTTCAGAGAATTGGCCTAACGATGTTTTCCTCTAATGCATTTCTGGCATAACAGAAACTAGCTATTACCCTGCTATCAAGGTGAACAAGGGGGAGATTATGCATATTGCATTCTCTTTGGATATTTAGAACTATTTGAAGATCCAGAAATCTTAGTTGACAGAGGGAGAATAAGTTAAAACTTCATGGAGATTGTATTACTAATAATTAAATTTCGAAAAGTAATTTTTCGGTCCAAAGATAACAATATAATTCACATATAAAAAGCCTCAGAAATCAGAAACGGAAGGTACATTATTTAACTTTGATACATTACATACAAAAACAATTACTTTTTGGTTTAATGATTCATTTTTCTTATTCAAATCTCTTTTTTATTGTTGTTATTAGATACTTTAGAATCAATTTCAAAGACAATTCATGATACGATGAAAAAAATATTCACTGAAGACGATTAAATTGTCTTTTAAGAATTCCTTCAAATCAATAAAGAGAAGATTTCAGTTTATTTCAAAGAAAAGAAAGAAGATTTTACTATTTCCAAGTTAATAGTACAGTGTATTGAACAATATGTACTCTATCGCATTGCAAAATCTAAAGCTGCCTCCGTCGAAGAAAAAATAGACTGAAGAGATAGCCTAGATTGTATTGTAATTTTTGTTGAAAAGTAAAATATATTATTATTCTTTTTGATTTATCGATTCTTGGTCTTTATTTGTCGATTCAACTCTTGTTCGAATTCGATAGTGGTTACGATTTTGATGGAGATGCCATATTTGCCATATTTACTACTGGAGGACTAACGAAAGTTTGTTTTTTATGAAGGAGCTTATCCCGAATTGAGGATATTTCTTTATCTGCTTTTGACATTGGAATTTTGATTGAATCTCTGTAAAAATACAACAATAATTAGCTAAGAAATTATTCAATTAATTACCTGTTTGGAAACGTCATTTTCTTTATTTTTTAACTTATGATTTCCTGAATCAAGGATGTCACCTGGAGATAACAAAATTATAAATAAGAATCCAGTAAATTTTGAATTTTCTTACTCTTGGTATGCGTGATACTTAGTATTTCTTGGAGATAATTGGATCAATATCAAGGGAGATTGCAGGTTCACCAATAAAAGAGAACCTAAGTTAATTTAAAAATATTACACCTATTTTAATATTAAAATGAAAGATTACCAGCTTTTTCCGTAGACTCGAGGGACATAGCAGACCCTTAGAATAGAGTAAAACTCATTGAGCTTAATTTTCACTGTCAAGGGAATCTTGTAGGAGTCAGGCTGAAGAAAAGATTAATCAATTACAAGATATAATCAAAAATTATTACTTTAGGCCAGTCTATATGATATGCTGTTTCGACTTCAAAGTATATTGTTCCTTTATAAGAAAGCTCAAGGTCCATCAGGAACTCATGGGCTTCACTTGGTTAAGGCACAATGGATTTGACATCTGGGCCTTCTCCTTTAATCTTTTGAATTTCAATATCATTCCAGAAAGTCAATTAATAATTAATAGTTTGAATGCTAAAAGAATCAAAAACAAAATACAATCAATTTGGTGACTATCATTTCTTCAAGAGAGTCTTCCAGCTTCTTGTTGAGAGAGATGTACAGCTCTTTTTTAATTTTCTCTTTGAAATAGCTGGCATCTTTCCATTAATAGTAGAACACTTTCAGAAGCTAAGTGATGATTTTAGCTGCATTGCGATTGGATGGATCATTTATCATTGAAGGTGCGAATGGCAGACCATTTTCATTTACTTCGTCTTCTTAATGGTAGTTGTGCATGAACTCATTCCCTGTGAAGAATGTACTTGACCTAGTTGCAACAAAAATGAGAATTATTTTACAGAAAGAATTCAACTTATTAATATGGATCTACCTTTTCATTAAGGCTTTCCTTCCGTGAGAGGATTAAGATGAAGCGTTTGAAGCATTGGAATGGACAGAAACCGAGTCTGGTCCGTGAACAGCATCTTGGTTTTCATTGTCTTAAGTCAAGAGCTAATCTGAATTGTTTTCGATTATTTCTAGTTTTTCTGAGGATTAGTTTGCAAATGAAACAAGAGCATTTACAATTAGTTTCTTATAGTACTCTACTCCTTTCTCATGAATGCCAATAGCTTACTCTACTTTCTCCCTGCTTTTATAGACTCTTTCGTAGCTTTCATCAAACTATTTTTTCAAAAAATCATATTTCTAGAAGAAACTAGCAGGTGATCCTCCTCGCTGCTACCAATCTTAAACAGTGCGGTTAAGCGTGTTTTACAGCTGCTCGACAGCAGCGACTAATCTTCTGAATGTTTTTCTCTCCTCCACTAAGCCTTAAATAGCCTTTTGAGTTGTATTGTGAAAAGGCTTAAGATTTTACTAAATTTATAGAACCATAGTTCTTAAAAACCGCTTTGAGTTATCCGTGAGATCGATTTAAATAAAACTTCCTAGTTACTCATAAATAATGTCGTCTCCCATTTTGCCTAACTGATCACACTTACTAATCTTCCCTTCAAACTCATTCATATAACTAGTCAAAGATGCACAAATATCTTCCACTAAGATAGTAACTTCTGTTTCATATTTATCTATTTCCCCTTCTTCTCTTTCAAACCTCAATAAATTGGTTTAGAATTCTACTAACTGCTTTTAATGGTCAGCGCATATTAAAGTTGGGTTTGAGAACTACCCACCCTGTGAGACAAAATTAACTTTTTTCGAATTTGAGATTTCCTGTTTCACAATATTGTCAGGTAATCTCCTTCGACTTGCTGTTGAACCATGCTAGGAAAGAGAAGCACGAGATTCGTCCTCCTTGAAGCTCTGCTTATCAATATCGTCAGTTCGAGTATTCCTGGATTATTTGATATTGCTTAATAATGCGCTTTTCATATTTTTTTAAATATCTTTTGTCATCTCATAAAACCCACTGATTATGCTTTTCATGCTAGTTTTGAACATTGTCTAGAATCGCCTTGAAACAATAAAAATAATTTAGAATTCATTTTACACCAAGTTTTGTTTCTTACTTTTCCCACTCCTTGCGAAACACAGCTATTTTTCCATTAACTTTGTTTGCATCCTATCTTGCTTTGTGGAGAGCTTCATAGCCAGCATACACTTTGATTTTTCCATTGTTTTTATCGTAAAGTAAAAGCTCAATTTCTCCTTTCAATTCAACTCTCTTTCGTGCTAGTTCCTTGTTCTGTGTCTATTATCCTTTCTTCAAAATCCAAAATACATTATTAAAATTTGGAAATTATTTAAAGAACTGTGTCATTATCACCTCATAAACCTAAGCCATGGTTTTAATTTTCTTGGAGATTTCGTTGTAAGCTAGTTCTTGTGCCTTGGCTTCTTCCATCTTTTTTGCTATTTGAGCTTGAGCTTCTTCCTTAAGTTATTTGAGTTTTTTGTATTTTTCTTCATACTCTTCAATTAGCACCTTCGATAGATCGAACACTCCGAATTGAATGTACTACACAAGTTACTCATGAATTCTGCTCATTTCTAGGAAAATATTCTTGAGATAAAGCCAATTTGGAAGAACAATAATCTTGGAAGCGTAAGAATGCTAGCTAGATTCAGTCAGCTGGATGATTTGGTTAAAATCATCTCTGAAATGAGGTTCTACTTCATTAATTCGAAAAGAATGCTAGCAGCGTTCGTCTCTGCGGATAACCAAATCGAACATAGGCGTCTTAAGAAAGCGAGGCTTTCCGATAGATTTTAAATCTTTTGCAAAATTTTTCTCGATATTAATGAAAATTTCTAAGAATTTTCTAAATTAATTGATTTTATTCAAGTAAAGCTTTTTGCCGACTTTCTCGAACGTAAGAGTGGCTATTTCTTCGAGAATATGTTTTTTCTTTTCTTGGATAGTTTCCTTAGATTAAACCGGCTTTTCGCCATTTCCTTAAGACTTTTGTTCTCCCTTTCTTGATCCAGATGCGCTTTGATTGTCTAAATGCTGCTCATTTCTCCCTAAATTTCCAGGCATAATAATATCTCCTGTTTAATCAGTTTTGATTCCTTTTTTATGCAGTTAAAATGTTGTGTAGGTTTCATCTTTCGTATAAACTCTTGACATCAGTTTCTTCTCATGAGAATACTAAGGATAAAGCATTAAGTTAGCAGAAACCCCTAAATAAAGTTCATCTAACCTAGTTGATGAAGAAGTTTCGTTTTTTGAATCTATCTTCGATTTCTTCATCCGTTTCGGCTGCGAACATCTTCTCAACCTCCAAACTCACTTCCAAAACACAAACATTTTATAATAATTATTTGTTTATATTTATGTTACGCATTCTCAAAGTGATGCGAGATTCTTTTTAGTTTTTGAGTATGCGCCACCTTAAGTAAGCAACTACTCCGGATATTTCAGCAACCAAACACAGAACAAAACCAAATGCAATCCCTTTTAGGAACTCTATGTCGATGGTAAGGACATAATAGTATCCCGCTAAAAGTGCTAGACCTCCAACTGCAATGCCTGTAGCTTCTAACAACATAATGATTGATTGTTCTAAAGTACTCTTTGCTTCTTTGTGAGCTAGTTAAGCTTCTTTTGCCTTTAGAGATTTAAGATTGCACTGATTGCTTTTTTAACTATTATAATAAACTCAATTCGGATAAAAAGATTTATTATTTAATCAAGATTCTATGCAATTTTTCGACAAACTTCCTTCCTTTCACCTTCAAATATTTTTCCTTCAATAAAATTGAAAACCAAAAAGGTTATTTGTTTGAAACATTCACAGAGCTATTGATTGCTTGGTAACTCTTGTATTTATCATTTGACTTTCATCAGCATTTTTTAGGTTGAAAAATATCAACTTCGTCTGCAAATATTTTGAAAAATTATCTTTTACAGAGTCTTTTGGCTATCAATTGTCTCTCATCATTTATTCTAGACTTTCAAATAAGAAGGCATTTTTAAGTAACAGTATCTCATCAAGCATTGTTTAAACTCATCCATAGTCGAATAAATAGGTAACTTTTGTTAACACTTATCCCCAATCAGAAGATATACAAGAGTATCTCTTAGGATAATCAAAGGGTAGATTTATTTTTTAATTAATAAATTAAGTACATTTGAATGTTTGGATTCATTGCACAAGTGTTTATAAAGTAATACATTAATCAGATAAAACATTAAAGAAATACGATGTAACTAAATTATGTTTCCTAAATTTGTTTGATTCTTCTCCTTTTTCTTGACTAAGTTTGATTGCCTTCAGCAAACTACATATCGTTTGATGAATTTGATATTTTTAAGAGATATCTTATCTTTCCAACTTGACTTTGAATTTATGCTGGAATTAATTTCATTTTTAAATAAATCTGCACATAAACAATAATTGCTGACAAAAAGATTCACACAAACGAAGCTATGGAAGAAGTCATTTTTAACAATTTGAAGCCACAAATCAACGATAAAGTACTTGCAATCATCAAAGAAAGACTCGATAAGAAGCTCTACAATTCAAATGACGCTTAGACTTGGAGTAATTTACTATGTGAGTAGGTGTTGAAGTTCTTGACCGATTTGAATAAGAACTTTAAATTTATTGTAAATTGTATGATTATGCAAAAGAGTGATGCTGGATTAAGCATATCTGGATCTTGTTATTGGGACAACGAAGTAGATGGTAATTTAGTTATTAAATTAGAAACTACTAATCTTATTTGCGTTATGAACATCTTTGGCTGTGCACTTTGAAATAGCGGATCCTTTTTA
>Ga0302284_1000360_pt1 | contig 21334 bp, 27 predicted proteins | sample III_Fen_E2_1_FD_198760 | JGI IMG/M metagenome (GOLD analysis project Ga0302284, IMG submission 198760) | Peat permafrost microbial communities from Stordalen Mire near Abisko, Sweden - III_Fen_E2_1 | ecosystem: Environmental > Terrestrial > Soil > Wetlands > Permafrost | place: Sweden: Abisko...
CGTATGAGTTCAAGGACACAAATTTCAAAGTAAATAGTATTAATCCGGGTTATACAGAAACCGACTTTAATCAGCATAGAGGAACAAAGTCGGTTGCACAAAGCGCAAGCTTGATTGTAAAATATGCAACCTTAGAAAATAACGGGCCGACCGGAAAGTTTTATAGCGAAGAAGGAGAAACAGCATGGTGAAAATATGCAAAAGAATTTGCAGAAGTTTATAACCCTTAATAAATAGTCAAAACCATTAATTAAAAGAAATATTTGGGGAAACGCTTGTTTATTGTTGTCGTATATACTATATTTGCAGCAACAATTATAAAACAATTCAAAAAGACAATAAATTATGAGACGATTAGAATTTGCTTCTCTACAAGTGAGAGATTTAGAAATATCCAAAGAGTTTTACACTCAAAAGCTGGGGTTTGAATTATCGGAAATGAGAAATCCCGATGCTGTTATTTTCAAGTTTAATAAAGGTGATGCAAGTTTTGCCATTCGTACACCTCTCGAAAATCTGGACAATAAAGAGTTAGGAAACGGTGTATCGGTTTGGTTTGCCATAGACGAAAAAATAGAAGATTTGCAAGCACGCTTTGCAGAAAATGGAGTTGCCATCTTAGGAACAGTAATGAACACTCCGTTTGGGAAAGCACTTCATGTAAAAGACCCTGACGGTTATAAATTGACCTTTTTGGAGCCAAGGTAAATATTCATCTTGATGGACAACGGTATACAAAGATATTGGATAGTAGTGGCTTCGAAGGATCATGTGAGAAGTGGCATTGCAGAAGGAATAGCACAGGCTTGTCATGGCAAAGCTTTGCCCTTGCAACGAATGAACAAAGGGGATTTCGTTATTTATTATTCAGGCAAGCAAACGCTTGGAAAACCTGAAATATGTCAGGAGTTTACGGCGCTAGGAAAAGTAAAAGATGACAGTATATATCAGGTTCAACTGTCGGATAACTTTTGTCCATCAAGACGAAACATTGAGTTTTATCAAAGCAAGGATGTTTCCATTCTTCCGCTGATAAACGATTTAAATTTCATTCAAAACAAGAAAAGTTGGGGATATCCGTTTAGGTTTGGTTTCTTAGAAATCAACCAATACGATTTTGATCTCATCTCAACTCAAATGCTTCAATAAAACTATGACAGAAGAAGTAGAATTTAGTTATAAAAGCCCGAATGACAGTCCGGGTTATCTGTTGGCACATCTGACCATGTTGTGGCAACGGAAACAAAAAAAAGCCTTAGATCCCCTGGATTTGACACACACTCAATTTGTACTGTTGGCGTCTTTAAGTTGGCTGTCGAGAGAGAGCAATGCAGTGACTCAAGTGGACATTGCCAACCAAAGTAATGCCGACAGAATGATGGTTTCAAAGGTGTTGCGAACGTTGGAAGAAAAAAAATTCATTACGCGACAAGAACATGAAACGGACACCAGAGCAAAAACCATTCAACTGACAGATGCAGGTAGAGAAACATTGCAAAAAGCGATTATTCAGGTAGAAAATACAGATAAAGATTTTTTTGCAACAATCGAAGCTCGCCTGTCAGCATTCAATGCAGATATGCTAAAACTAATTGATGAGAATAAAGGAGAGTAAAAGCACTATCGCTACGCAAAGGTTCTTGTTATTATTTAAAGAAAGCATTTACTCCATTAACATCGGATACATAGGTTTCAATTTTAGAGATTTTTCCATCGCGAATTGTGCAAACTGTGGCCAGATGTTCATCCAGTACAAGCTTACCTCTTACAGCTTGATTATGAACAGATAATGCAACATTGTATTGTCCACACAAAATATGTTTCAATTCTAAGCTAGCGCCATAACTAACAATTTGTTGAGCTCTAGTTATTATTGCATTTGGACCATTCACTTCGCCTGAAATTAGACTTGTACCGGGTAAAGTCCAAGAAATGTCTTCTGTAATAATAGAATGGAGCAAATCCCAATTTTGATTTCCAACTGCATTAAGGAAAGTCTCTGCTAATTTTTTCTTTTCCAAATCTGTCAATAACTGATTTGTGGATGCAGGTTGAGTTGGTTGTTTTGTATTCATAAGACTGATTTGAATAATGATATTTGAACTGCAAAGCTATAACTTTGAATTAAGGGGTACAATATGGGTGAAAATTATCCTATAGTGATAATTTCACCCTATGGATTAGTATTAAACGCCTAAGAGAATATTTATGTATGAAAAGAAAATTCCAAAAGATTTGAATTGTGGTATTGTTGTTACCATGGAAGTCATTGGTGGAAAATGGAAAACATGTTTAATTAACGACATTAATAAAGGTCTCAAAAGACCTAGTGAATTACATCGGGCACATCCCGAAGCTTCGTTAAGAGTCATTAATCAGCAACTTGCTGAATTAGAGAAACACAATATAATCGTAAAGCAAATTTTCGCTGTGTTACCACCGAAAGTTGAATATTCATTAACCGAAACAGGAAAAACCCTTTTACCCTTAATAGATCTCATGTTAAGTTGGGGAAATGAATATAGAAGTATAATAAACATTTCGGATTAAAACAAATACAAACTGAGACCAACAAGCACAAAAAACATGTTAAAAAATAAGAATGTAACATTGGGCTGGCAGACATGAAATTAGCAGGTGTTACTCTCGCATTCACCTTGTCGCTGAGCGATAGTGAATGCTCCCGCAAACCACCAAATTCTTATGGCTTATGCAATATAATTTATTCGTTGAAATAACTAAAATCGAAAGTCTTATTGAAAATGTCCAAAATTTTGATCAGCATCAAGTATAACAACCAATTTTCGAATAGTGCTTATTTGAATCTCAGAGTTCTTAGAACCTCTCACTTGTTGTTCAACTACCACTTTTATCCCTTATAATATACATCATGTATGTGTCTTTAAAATAAGCCTACGGATATGACTAATAAAACGTATTTGCAATTTTATTTCAAAAATCTTTCAGTTTTATTCTAGAATCAAAAAGTTATTGGTATGAATTAGTAAAATGATAAAATAAGTTCCAATATATCACTAAAGATAGTTAGTGTATTGCATAGCTAATATCTTTTTCTACCTTTGTCAAAGAGTTATTTGACCGACTGCAAATCAATGCAAACCAACGTGTTTAGCTCGTTACTTATCCATTACCTATTGAGATTTTTCCAATTGCAAGTCGCTTAAAATGAGCTTGATAATTAAAAGGCTCACAATTGTGGCAAAAGTATGTCTGGCTAAGTGAGTAATATAGGCAAAAGCAAGCTAAAACAAAACGGTGCGAGTTGAACTTAATTGGTTTATAAATAAGTGATTTGCTCTTTTTACCAAAGCAAGGGAATGTGAAACATTGCAGTATTTCAGTTACCAAACCGTTAGCCGGACTGTTACCGAAAGCCCGATAGGTAACAAGGTGCGGGAAGAAGCAATCAGAACCGTTTCTTATGTAGTGATTAACACTATTTTGCATAACAAAGGACGCTTATACAACAGGTAACTTTGCCGTCAGAAAATTGACGGCAAAGCCCATAAAATATAAGTGTTATGAAAGTAGAAAAATTCAAGGTGTTACTCTACCTTAAAAAGAGTGGTCTGGACAAGTCAGGTAAAGCCCCAATCATGGGACGCATTACAGTAAACCATTCAATGGCACAGTTCAGCAGTAAACTATCCTGTACTACAGAACTGTGGAATCCACGAGAAAGCCGACTGGATGGTAAAAGTCGCGAAGCGGTTGAGATCAATCAGAAAATCGAAGCATTGTTATTAGGAGTTCATTCAGCATTCGATAACCTTGAGGAACGCAAAAAGCCTTTTGATGCAGAATCTGTAAAAAACACGTATCAGGGAAGCATAAACACGCAAATCACCCTGCTCACTCTTCTCAATCGACATATGGAAGGAATGAGAGCCTGTGTAGGAATAGATGTTGCTCCAACCACGTTAAACACTTACGTGTACACCCACCGTTCGCTCTGTAAATTCATCAAAAAGAAATTCAGAACAAAAGACATCGCTTTCGGACAGCTGAACGAACAGTTCATTCGGGAGTACCAGGATTTTGCTTTGACAGAACAGGGATATGCGTTGGATACCGTGCGTCATTATCTTGCCATCCTAAAGAAAATTTGTAAGATTGCATTCAAAGAGGGGATTTCCGAGCAGTTTCATTTTGCCCATTACAAGCTGCCCAAACAGCAAGCAACCACCCCCAAAGCATTAAGCCGGGAGAATTTCGAGAAAATACGTGATTTGGAAATTCCCGGGAATCGCCTCTCACACCTTTTTACCAGAGATTTATTCCTCTTTGCCTGCTATACCGGTACAGCTTACGCAGATGTAGTCCGCATTACGGGTGAGAACCTGTTCAGGGATGAACAGGGCAGTCTGTGGCTCAAATACCGGAGAAAGAAAACGGACTATCAAGCCCGTGTCAAGTTATTGCCCGAAGCCATTCCCCTGATCGAAAAATACAAAGACGAAAACAGGGATACTATCTTCCCTATGCAATCACAAGGTATGGTAAAAGCCAACATGAAAGGCTTACGAATTATGGCGGATATTAAAGAGCCAATGACCTATCATTCAGGACGCCACAGCTTCGCAAGCCTTATTACCCTCGAAGAGGGTGTCCCTATAGAAACGATCAGCCGGATGCTCGGACATGGCAACATCAAAACTACCCAAATCTATGCACGGGTTACTCCGAAAAAACTTTTCGAGGACATGGACAAGTTCATCGAAGCCACCAGCGACTTTAAATTAGTTCTTTAATCATTATTGCAAACTATTGTAAACAGAAAATCGCCATGCGCAGTACATTCAAACTATTATTCTATATCAATCGGGCAAAAGTAAAGTCCGATGGCACAACAGCCATTATGTGCCGTATAAGTATTGACGGTAAAAGTTCCACACTCACAACGTGGATCTATTGCCGGCTCGAAGACTGGAACGCCCAAAAAGGCGTAATCAAGATGGAAAGAGACAATAACCGCTTGAGAGAGTTCCGCAATCGTGTCGAACATACCTACGAGCATATTCTTAAATGTCAGGGAGTAGTCAGCAGTGAACTTCTGAAAAATACGATTATTGGGGTAAACTCCATTACGACTAATCTGCTCGAAGCCGGTGAAGTGGAAATCGAACGCTTACGGGTTCGTTCAATAGAGATCAACTCGACCAGTGCCTATCGCCAATCCAAACTCTCACAGCTGAATTTACAAGAATTTCTTCGCTCCCGGGGAATGGAGAATATAGCTTTTTCGGATATTACCGAAGAGTTCGGAGAATCGTTCAAAACCTCTATGAAAACAAACCATGAGCGGAAATCGGCATATATAAACAAATGCCTTACGTGGCTCAACCGCCTTATCTACATTGCCATTGACCAGCAGGTGTTGAGAAGCAACCCGCTTGAAGATGTAAGATACGAAAAGAAAGAACCGGTAAAGCACCGGTACATAAGTAAAAACGATTTGAAGCGGATTATGGAAGCCCCGATAAACGAACCACGGTTGGAGCTGGTTCGCAGGGCTTTCATTTTTTCTTCGCTGACGGGACTTGCCTATGTGGATATGCACCGCCTTTATCCGTCCCATATAGGGAAAACAGCTGAGGGCAGGCTCTATATCCGAAAACAACGGACAAAAACAAATGTGGAAGCATTCATACCCCTGCACCCGATAGCAGAGCAGATACTTTCGCTCTACAATACCACTGACGGCAGCCAACCGGTGTTTCCTCTACCTGTTCGCGATATGATTTGGTACGATATAAATCAAATAGGTGTTTCTATGGAGCTGAAAGACAATCTTTCCTACCACCAAAGTCGCCACAGCTTCGCAACGTTGGCACTTTCGGCAGGACTTTCCATTGAGAGCATTGCCAAAATGATGGGGCATGCAAATATTTCCACCACACAGGGTTATGCCCAAATCACTGAACAGAAAATATCGGAAGATATGGATAAATTAATGACGCGAAGAAATATAAAAAGTGCAGAAACTAAACAAAGAATAAACCCATGAAAAGAGAATTGAAAATCGGCGACAGCCAACTAATTACGATAGAAAATGGTATTGTGCATATTCCCCTGTTTGGAGATAGTTGGATGACACAGCATGAGGTTGCCGACTTGTTCGAATGCTTTGTTTCCAAAGTGAATAGCAATATCCGTTCGATACTCAAAAGTGGTGTGCTGTGTGAATCGGACGTTTGTCGAATCTATCATTATCAAAACGGCAATTCAGTTGAGCAATATAGTTTGGAAATGATAATCGCCCTTTCATTTCGGATTGAATCGAAGAATGCGCAAGTATTTCGGAAGTGGTTGCTTAGAAAACTATCTAAAGCAAAAATCCCTGAAATACTGATAAGGTCTATTCAAAATCAGCTATTGAATTGACCAATCTTTTCCACAGAACAACGGCAGGCTATCCAACTTCGGTAGCCTGCCGTTTCATAACGGCGTAAAAGTTATTTCCCGTCCAACTTCGGTTATTTCCCGCTCATGGCTTCCCAGCCGTTTGGAGGGGCGGAAGCCCACGGGAATAACCGGTTGTCCGAGAATAACTTTTGCGGTAAATGGCTTGTCAGACCACGCCATTACTTAAACTTATCCCGATAGCCTTCTTCCAGCAGTTTCTCAATATCGGAAGACCGGTACAGGATTTTACCGCCCAGTTTGACATAGGGAATACGCCCTTCGTTGCGATAATCCTGCAAACTCCTGCGACTGATTTTTAGTTTCTTCGACAACGCCTCGTCCGTATAAAAGCTCTCTCCGTTAAGCGTTGGCTTTCGGGAGGAAAACAAACGCTCTAAAGAAGATGAGAGCCTATCCAATGAAAGAAAAAAGGATTTGACCCTTTCGCTGTTTTCCTGTGTGATTAATTCGTTGGCCATAAATGGTTCGTTTTTTTGATGATTAATTTTACTTATCTATTTTTTTTACTCAATTCTTCATATAGCTGCCCCAGCCTGTGATATGTAACCCATGCCACCATGTAGGGATATTCAGGTATAACTATAATCTTCTTCCATATTTATATTCATATCCGTTTACCTTTATAAACAGCCTCTTTGCGTTTATCTTCCACCAAAGGAACAATCTTTTCCACATCTTCCGCTTTGTAGTAGATCTTGTGGTTGATCCGGGTATAACCCAATGTTCCGTTATCCCTGAGAGTCTGTAAAGTCCTTAATGAGATGTTCAACAGCAGGCACACATCCTGATTGTCCAGCCATTCCTTCATATCCTTATCTCCGTGTAACCGGCAGAGAGTTTCCATGCGGGTTGCAAAACGTTCAAATTTCGAGAGCATTTTTTCAAACGTCTGTGCATCGATATTTACTATTTCCATAACATTTATCTTTTAAAAATTTATTTCCTGTTTCAAAAATACGGTGGACATTGTCTACATAAAAAAGGATTGAATTCTTTTGCAGTTACCCGCATTATCTTTCATACGTCCGGACTCCCTTTCCGGTATAAACTTCCCCTTCCTGCTACAAAATAAAACAAAACAATTCGCACTACAATGGATTGATAACCAAGTGGAAGCATGTGGCGTTGAATTGGTTGCATGTGGCATCAAAGTCTGATTTACACCTTTGTTTCGGATAGGGATCTTAGACTGCAAGTAATTTACCAATTCCACCAGGCAGATTATCTAATTCAAAGAAAAAAAGCTGGTAAAACTGATACGATTAGCATAGTATAGATTGTCAACACATTATTCTTCGATGTGCAAATCAGTGCAGTCTGAACCATTTGTCAAGATGTTAGAGTAGAAAGATAGAGCAGACTCATCCATATAAACCCAATCTATATACTATACTGATTAATCGTTGTTTATTTGCAAACGACAATCGGTTCACTGTGCAAACAGGAACCACACTATTCATTTTTTTAATCCAGTATGTAATATGAAAAACAAAGAGACAAGCAAAGAGACAAACAACACTGAAGACAATAAACCTTCCTTGGAAGATTGGATACCGAAGGTAACGATTTCAGAAAGGACAAGCCCCTTTAACCCCGTAAGTGAAGAAGTGCAAAGGCAATTCAACGAGATGAATTTGGGTGTGCAATCAAAAGAAGAGAAGGTGCAGCATACAGTTGCAAACATTACTGACGACACTGTACAGACTGTACCAGAAGAACAGATTGTGTATACGGAATCCAAACGTACCAGTAGCAAACAACGAAAAGAATCTCTGGAAGAATACCGGCAAACTTTCCTGCAGGTTCCGAAACTGGAGAACCGCAAACCGGTATTTGTCAGTTGTGAGATGCGGGACAGATTAGACGAAATTGCCCGCAAATTGGGAGGGCGGAAGATGAGTGTATCGGGATTTATCGAAAACCTTGTCCGGCATCATTTGGAGATGTATCAGGAAGATATTGAGATCTGGAAAAAGTTATAGTACGATACTAACTGCAAATGATGGGACAAATCAGCGTACTATTCAAATTTATCCGATCAATGCAACGGGTCTGTCTGATTAAGTGGAGCAAGTTTGTGTTTCGGTCAGACCGAAACCTTGCTCTGCGAGGCAATATATCCCGCCGGTCTCATTAATTACTATGAATACATTTATATGAAAACTATAAGAAACAGAAATACAAACGGCAGACCGGCCAAAGAACCTGCCGAAAAGAAAGGTTACAAGGTAACTCTGAAAATGGCAACCGAGGAATACTTTTCGCTCAAAGCCAAAGCAAGGGAGGCAGGAATATCCCGGAGTGAATACATCCGCCGTTGCATCCAATCCAGTGTGGTTAAACAATGTCTGACACCGGAGCTGATGGGTTACATCCGGCAACTTTGCGGGATGGCTAACAACGTAAATCAGATTGCTCATAAAGCTAATGCCGCAGGATATGAAGCAGCATATTCTCAAAATATTGCAATGAATCAACGGTTGGATAAGCTGATAAAAATGATAGAAGATGATTGCTAAGATTGTTCAGGGAAGAGGTTTCCGAGGTGTTGTAAACTATGTACTTGACAAGAAGAATTCCCAGTTACTGTGTGGTGAAGGTGTACGGTTCAAAGACAAAGAATCCATTATTCAAAGTTTTATCACCCAAAGCAAGCTGAATCCTAAAATTACCAAACCGGTTGCCCATATCTCACTGGATTTCTCTTTGCAGGATAAACAAAAACTGACTGATGAATTGATGGTGACTATAGCTCAAGAATACCTTAAAAGGATGGATTATGAAAATACCCAATACATCATTGTCCGACATCATGACACCGACCACCCGCACATCCATCTGGTGGTAAACCGTATCGACAATGAAGGAAAACGTATTTCCGACCAAAATGAAAGATTGCGAAGCACAAAAATATGTATGGAATTGACAAAGAAACATAGCCTCTATATTGCTTCCGGCAAGGAAAATGTAAAGGAATATCGCCTGAAAGAACCTGACAAAACCAAATATGAAATATATCATGCCTTACAATCAGGCATTATAAAATCTAAAAACTGGCAGGAGTTGGAAGTGACACTGCTGAAGGCAGGCATTACCACCGAATTCAGATACAATGGGAGTACGGACAAGATACAAGGCGTAAGGTTTACAAAGAACGGTTATTCCTTTAATGGTTCCAAAATTGACCGTACTTGCAGTTATTCCAACATCAATTATCAGTTGCATCAAAACGACAGAATACAGCAAAACCCCATCCTTCAAACCGCAAAGCACAACCTACAGGACAATACTATGGGATTGTCTTCGGTGGCGGAAACCGCAGCTTCTGCGCTGGGAGGATTATTTGACCTGATTCAACCAATACAGACGTCATCCGGTTATGACGAAGAACAAGCCGAAGCCTTGATACAGGAGGCCAAAAGGCGAAAAAAGAAAAAAGGACGCAGATTATAAGCGAACTATTGTTATCAATCACGTATAAAAATAAAAACTATGGCTACAGATAAAATGAATTCTTCAGCAGTATATGAACTTTTCGAGGAATTGAAACAAAAGATTATGGAATTGGAGAGGAAAACACCCCTGGAAGTTCAGGCAGATACAGCTTCACATGCTGAGAGAATAGAAACGCTGGTGGAAGAATTGCGCACTTTTGCCGCTCAAAGGCAATTCGCGCCGGAACAGATCAATGAATTACAACGAAACATGACGCAGGTTGCAGCTTATTCGTTAGGCAAAGCCAACAATAAACTGGATCAACTATTTGCCGGACTGTCCGCTCTTATTGATCCGATCAATAAAAAAATGGATTTGGTAAACCTGCCTGAACATTTCGTTAACCGTAAAGAGCATGTATATAGCTTTAAACTGGATTTCAAAAACAGTCGGACAGCTATTACAATTATCGCTATGGGGTTAGCCATTTTCTTTTCATTAGCAGGGAATATCCGGCAATTTAGCCTCAATAGCCAATTGAAGAACAGTGACTTGAAATATCGCTATATTCAAATGAAAGGGGAAATAAATCATAAATCCCTGCTCAAGTTGGATACAATGTTCACTTATGAACCAAACAAGGATAGTATTGCCGTTATCCAAAAGCAAGTGGAAGCTTACGAAAGGTTGCAGTCCTATAAAAAATAGTGGCTCAGCGTTGTGAAGCTGAGCAAACCCGGTTGTAGACAGGTAATATCAAATCAGAGAAAAGGTCGCAGCACTGGAGTCGTTCTTCCACTCTTTATTAGATTCTCATATTTACATGAAGAACAAAAATGGCTAACGCCAAATCTGGAACACAAAGGCTCATTTTCATTCATATTGCATCTGTTTTATTCGTTTTAAATCCATAAAAATAGAATAGGAGATGGTGAGCATACACCCACCATCTCCCTTTCTGTTCTTGAAAATCTCTATTGATTTGCAAGGCTTTATTCTGCCAACGCCAAATCTGATACATTACCTCATATTTTTGCAACTCTCTTTACCATACTAGAGATACCTTCTTGAAGTCTCCCGCTTTTCAATAAACCAAACCAATCATCCATAGGGCATAATCTCATTTTATTTTTATCTAATTCTAAAATTATAGGTAAGTGGTATGCAGGGTCTTTTTTTAATTTTCCAATTGACCATTCTCCTTTAATATATTTTAATATTACTTCTCCAATATAAATATGATATATTTTGCAGAACTCGTCATTGTCAAGTAATTCAAAAAAATTATCTTCTATTGATATTAACTCTTCTATTGTGTAATTTAGTTCTTTAATTTTAGCAAGTTCAGAGAATTTGTTTAATAAATATTCCTTATCATTTAAAAAAGTCAATAGCATTTTTTCTTCTAATTTCCCCATATCTAATATTTTATGATTACGAAATTAGAACTATCTACATTTGCATTTCTCAATTCATCCTTTAAATTTTTAATAAAGGATTCGTCAACTTCTTCAAAGCAATGCCACTCAATTTTAGTTATTTTACCTCGTTGATTTTTAATTATGTCAATATCCTTTAATACTTGGTCTTTATAAATACACCAAGAAATTTTGCCAGACTTCATTTCTTTACATTTAATTGCTCATTATAATTTCTAATTAATTTCTGAATTAATTCACTTATTTTTATATTCATCTTACCTAATTTTATTAACTCACACCAAACAAATGGACTAATACTAATATTTTTTGGATTATTAGCCCAATTAACAATAATTGGGGTTTCAAAAGCATCATCTTTTTTTGCAGAACATAGAACCCAATTTCCACTAACATAAGAAATTATTGCTTCTCCTATATAAGCATAAATAATTAATTCAAATTTCTCAAAAGATATTTTTAATTTACTCTTATCCTTGATTACTTCTCTATATAAATTTTCTACTTTATCTATCGTAGAAAATTCAAAATCTATTTTTTCTAAATTTAAAATTTCAGATAAAAAAGATAATTTTTCATCAATAGTGTCTAAAAAATATTTAAAATCATTCTTTTTCATAATCAGGAAGTTATAATTTTAAATAATTCAGGACTTAAAGAACGCTTTTTTAATTCATCAGCTACAAATTTTACTGTAGCATTATCTACTCCTTCAAAACAGTGCCATTCTATTTTTATCATATTTTAGCAACTCTTTTTATCATACCAGAAATACCTTCTTGAAGTCTTCCTTTTCTCAACAAGCCAAACCAATCAGCCATAGGACATAATCTCATTTTATTCTTATCTTTTTCTAAAATTATTGGCAAATGGTAAGCAGGGTCTTTTTTTAATTTTCCAATAGACCAATTTCCTTTAATATATTTTAATATTACTTCTCCAATATAAATATGATACACTTTGTAAAACTCTTCATTATCAAGTAATTCAATAGATTTTTTTTCTATTGATATTAACTCTTCTATGGTATAATTTAGTTCTTTAATTTAAATAAATTCAGAAAATTTATTTAAAAAAATCCTTTTCATTTAAAAAAGTTAATAACATTTTTTCTTCTAATTTCCCCATATCTAATATTTTATGATTATGAAATTAGAACTATCTACATTTGCTTTTTTTAACTCATCCTTTAAATTTTTGATAAAGCTTTCATCAATTTCATCAAAACAATGCCATTCAATTTTCATTTAAATTGTAATATCATTTTAGAAAAAACCTCCAACCTTAATGAATTTTCAAGAAATAATTCAATCCATTCAATTGGGCATAATCTGATATGGTCTTTTCCATCATTTCCCCAATTTAATATTATAGGTAAGTTGTATGCAGAATCTTTTTTAACTGTACCTATTGTCCAATTCCCTCCTAATTCCTTAATAATTACCTCACCTATAACAAAACATAAAGGATTTAGCATATCATTATTAATAGTCTGTCTTTTATTCACTAATACTTTTTCTAAATTTTCCAATTGTTTTAAAGAAAAATCTTTTGAAAAATCTATGTGATATTTTTCTTTAATTATTTCAATAAATTCATTCCTATTTTGAATAAATTCAATTAAAAAAAGTTCTTGCTTTTTATTTAATTTTGCCATAATGAGATTAATATTTAATTATAATGAAATCGTTTTCAGATAGATTAGCTTTCTTTAATTCATCTTTCACATTTTTTATAAATGTATCATCTACCTCATCAAAGCAGTGCCACTCTATCTTTTTTATTTTCTTTGCTTGAGTCTGTACAATCTCAATGTCCTTTAAAACTTGGTCTTTATAGGAACTCCAAGAAACCTTTCCAGATTTTATTTCTTTCCCAACACCATCTAAAACATTGTCCACATATCTTTTTCCGCTACCTGTTTGAATTTCTAAATGGGTGGCATCACTACCCAGCAATTCATTAAACTTGCTTTCTGTAATAGCCCCTTTTTCTCGGTTTTTAAATAGAGTTTTATATTTAGCTTCCCAGTCTGTACGGCTTAATTTTCCCTTATATCTTCCGAAAGCATCGTCAAGTTTTTTCAGGAAATCAGGGGTTTTCATAAACTCTTCAATATCATCCAATTTGGTTTGAATGGCTTCTTTTACTTTTTCACCTGTGGTTTTTACGCTGTTTTCCAACGCTTCATCGCCTGCTTTTAAAAAGCCTGCTCCCATCATTGCAGAAACTACCGTAACCCCATCTTTCCCTAATTCGTGGTTACCTAAATAAGGCTTGTCGCTAAAATTATAATTGGCTATCTTCTGTTTAATGGCATCTTTTGCCATTGTTTTGACAGAACTTGGACTTATACTTTTTACCGCATTCCAAATACCTGTTCTTACTTCTTCTTTGGTAGCTACGTCATAACCTAATTTTACCAATTGCGGATAGTCTGAAACTATATTAATAGCCCCATCAGCCACTCCGGTAAACAAAGCCGGCATACGGATAGTGGAGCTCTTGTAGTTGGCTTCGTCTTGGTTCCAGTAGGTTTTAGGTAATGCAGCTTCTTCCCAGATTGTTGTACCTAAATTCCCAATGGTTTCCAGCCATTGCTTTCCATTCATGGAAGCTACATAGAATAGTGGGTTACCATTTGCATCATTCTCGTCAACCGCTGTTGTCGATTTTCCTTCCAAGCCACCCAGTTCAGCCAATTTTTCATTGGCTAATGCTAGCATTTTGGCTTCTATTTGAGCCTTTTGATTCTTCGTTTTGGCATTTCCGGTAGATGAATCTAAAGTAGCACCAACTACCTGTAATTTGCCATTTACGTTTTTAAGTCTAAACGTGCATTTAGCATTACTACCCTTGTAATCAAACTCACTGGAACTGATCGTACTCGAACCACAAACGCTTGCAAATTCTATTTGCTCAGTAGTTTGTACCTCTGTATTGGAGTTATATGAAGGTGGAGAAACCCGCTTCCCTTCAAAAATACCATTTTTTGATTCGATTTGTAAATTATTGACATCGGTTTGTTCTGTGATAATCTTTATCCGCGTCAGTCCATTGTCTAGTTTTGCTTCATGAATGTAACTGATATTTTGCTTGCCTATAGTTAGTGGGTTATTGGTATTGGCATATTTATTCGCCGTATAACTACCAGAAACAACTTCATAATATCCTGTAAAATCACTTGTTGGATATGTTATTTCATCTTTTTTAGCACAGTATTTTTTACCGTTAATCAAAAAGCTAACTAACATTCCTTCTGTTTGACAAGATGTTGGATCAACACAATAGAATTTTATTATAGCATCTTTTGGAAGTTGAATTATTTTACCGGATAGTGCAACAAAACTCATTTCCTTGTCCAGTTTGTACATTACACCATCTTTTTGTTCTAATGGTACATTGCCGAAACTCATCGCTTCCTTATCTCCATCAAATACCCCATTGATAATAGCCGGATCGTATATCTGATCCCATTGCCACTTGGCAAGGTTGGTGCCACCTTTGTAATCCATCAGGTTCTCGGTTTTGCCTTGAGTACCTACGGCAGTGCTGCCATAACCGGAGTTGAAGGTATGATAAAGTTTAAAGGCACCATGTCCAAGTTCGTGAGCTATGACAGCAGCCACATTAGTTGTACTGGTGTTGATATACCCAAATTGCATACCGCGTGGCATAAAGCCTTGTTTGTCGCGGTCGCCACCTGCTGTCTGGTTTACAAGGAAGAGGTAAGCTGTTTTGGTTTCCAACTTATCAGCTTTTGCGGCCATAAAGGCGGCATTGAGGGTACGCATATTGGGCAGGTAGGTGGAGATAATTCCACTTTTGCCTTCGAAAATATTGTCGGTGTTATAGATAAATTGTTCGAAACTCACGTTCCAACTAATCCCTACCGGATTGTAGATACGGTTTAGCTCTGTTTGCACAGTTGCGGCATCGGAGTTGTCATTTGCCGATGTTTTTACGAGTACCATTTTGCGCTCTACCGGTGCGTAGCTCATTATATCTAACTTGCCCAAGTTCCACCAACTGCCTGACTGTGTGTCAGGATGCATAGCGTACAGTTCCTGTCCGTCCTTATCCTCGCCACCCAGTAACGTAATGGTAAAGGTATGTGTAGTGGCATTGTAAGTGCTTTCAAAAACCTTTCCTGCCTTGGTTTTGAAAACTACTTTGGCAGGATCAATCTTGGCTTCTTTTTTTATAAGTAGCTCGGCTGTTACTTTATCGGTTTTGCCCGGTGGGATGTATTTCCATTTCACCCAGTAGTTGGCACCTATTTTTTCGTATTTACAACCGTCAAAATTGCTGTTGGGGTCGCCATTGCCAGCCGAGATGATGCCTACTGTGCTGTAATAATTCTGCCAACTATCCAAAGCATACAGCGAGGAAGCATCGTTGGCAAAAGTAACCGTGGCTTTGGCTTCATCCTGCACATTAAGATCCATACTCCCAAAAGGTATTTCACCCTCTTGTTTGCCTAATTTAACCGCTACATAAGGCTGCGTACTGCTTGTCGATTTTTCGGGATTTTCGTGCACTTCATACACATTACCATTTTTGTCCTCCACCGTGAGGGGTAGGATGGGTTTGCCTGCGGGATTTTTTGGGATATCCACGTTTCCAATGGCGGTGCCGGTTTCGTCCTTAAAGGTAAGCGTAGCCAGTTCCTCGCTGTACTGCACGGTGAATTTTTCGGGGAGCGTAAACTCTACCGTTTTGTTGGCTTTGGTAATGCCCGATTTAATATTGCCATCCGTACCTCCCTGATCCAATGCGTCAAGATTGCCAACACCTTTTTCCGTTTTATCATACACTGTTTCTATCACACCACCGATAAGCCGGTTTTCTTCGCTTACGTTTATATTGTTGAACCGAACCGCAAAATTAGCAAAGAGGTAAGGTATTCTTACCGAGCCTTCGCCGGTGAAAGTACCGTTGCTACCACTCACTCTGGTAAGCGTAACCGGAAAGTCGCCCGCCATGATAATGTCGTTTACATTCAACCGATCCTTTGGTTTTCGGTTGGTAATTTTTATCTGCGGATCTTTACCACAGTTGGCCAAAAACTCCGTATCCTCTGCCGGTACGGATATAGTTCCGGGAGCACTGTACACAGGTGTATTGTCGTCGCAATAAGCACCCACGCGGTAGGTGAAGTTCTGCCCCGGAGCAATGTCGGATAGGTTGATGGATGTACCCGTTGTAGTTTTAGTGTACCAGGTGTTGGCATCAAAGTCGGTGCGGCGGTAGCTCACCACGTACTTGAGGTGGTGGGGCTGTGGCGACCAACGAAGTGTGATAGTTCCCCGCTCGGTAGTGGCTTGCACATCCATGAGCGGACGACAGTCGTAACGCATATCGAATACCGATACAGGGCTGTAGCCATCGTTCTCGAACCGATTTATCGTTTCAATCCCATCGTGCATCACTGCACGCACACACCATGCATAGCGTTTGTTGCCTTCCAGTGTGGGTTCGCCCATGGTATAGTTGATAGCAGAAGCAGTAGTGGTGGTACGATATACCTCGCGAGAATACAAGAAAGCTTCTTGCGGTGAGGCTGTTTTGTCCATCAACTCTTTGATAACAAACTCGTACTCCACATTGCCTGTAGAAAAATACTGCGGCGACCATTGGAATGTGAGCTGTTGGGGTTCGTTGACGGTTACAATATCATTGTTGATGGGTAAATTAAGTTTGGGTGGTTTGGGCGAAATGATATTGCCAAAAGCAATATTTTTCTGAGAAAGTATTTTGCCGGTGTTGTACTCCAACACTTCAAAACCAAATTCAACATTTCCTTCGGACAGTTTACCACCCTGCATATACCCTTGGGTCAATAGTCTAGCGGGTAGAAAGTAAGGTGCCAGTTCCTGCATGGTGAGGCGGGTGGGTACCCCGGCATCGAGTACTATCGGATCAAAGACGGCTTGCGGATGGGTGGTAAGCGTCAGCCCCGAAGCACAGGCAATGGTAAGCCGCAGCTTTACTCTTACCTGTGGCTGTTGTAAATCGCGATTGGTAAGTGTGAGTGATAGTCGCTCGGTGGTACCACTAAAATAGTCGCTCAGATATAGCGAGTAAGGTGGGATAAGCATGGGAGTGACCTGCACCGGATAAGTGCTGCCAGCAGGAGCTGCCGAAAGTCCCGGGGCATTTATCACCAAAGTAAAAAACAGCAATAGGGATAATAGTACCCGAGACAATATGTGTGTAATACGTGTACGCATAAATAGATGCAAAGTTAAGAAAAAAGATTAAATATTAATTATGATTAGTTATTTCAATATGCGCTGGATTTTACTAGAAACTTGAAATTCGCCTGAGCTTTAGTACAGACCAAGTGAATCATATAATTACCAGCCGGCATCGATACATTGAAAGGTGCTTCGTACCAATCGGAATTACTGAGTTCCCTTCTTTCTATTATTTCCCCCGAATCGGAGTCGATAAGTAGAAGCACTGCATCTACCTTTTCCGAAAATTCGACACCTACCTTAAAATCACCTTTAGTTGGATTGGGGCTGACAATAAATTTCTTGATCAATGCTTCTATTCCTTCTTTGTAATCAACCATCTCCGACTGATCTACAATTTTGATATTCTTGTAAAGCACCTTTTCGCAGTTTCCTTCTTTTGTTTTTATTCCGATAGTCTATTCGCCTAGTTCGGAGAATCTCAACATTAATTTTGATTTGAAATTTTCAATAATCGTTTTATAAATTCATTGACTTCAATGAATTGGAATATTAAGTTGTAGAAGAATTGAACGTTGGAATTATCCGACATTCGATGTGTTTTTATCAAAATGAGCGGAAAAACAAAACAAAACAAAACAAAACAAAAGCTCAATTAAATCACGCTGATAATCAGCAAATTAAAACTTTTGACATTAACCATCCAACTCTCAATATATCACAAATGAAAAATGAAATTGTTAGCTCCTTATTTCAATTTTAATCAGTCTATTTACGAAAATACTATTTTATAACAATATAGCCAAACTCATTAAGTGAATTAATGTGTTATTACAAGCCATTTTGTATGATTCATATTTGTCAATCTGTGTTATTTTGGCGATTCTATGAAAATATAAAATAATGCAAATTTAGTTATAAAGAATCTATCAATTCTTTTGTTGACATATATTCGCCTCTGAGACAATAACTTTTTCGAAGTGAGTTAAACCTAGAAGTCAAAAACTCGTATTTCTATATAAAAATCTAGGTGCCTTTTTTGTTTCTTTTTGTAATAGGAAATACTACATTCATTTATGGTCTTTCATCTTTATTAATTTAATTTTAGCCTTCTTTATTTAATACATCTTTGAATTAAAAAATATATGTAAGGTTTAATTCACCTTTTGCAAAGTAAAGTATTTTTTGATTATTACGAAATCATATTGTTGATTTAAAATTGAATCAAATACCCGTTGAAGTTGGGATATAGAGTTAATAATACACTAAAAGTTCTAAATCATAAAAGTCTAGGTTGAAAATATTTCCCGTTGCATATTATATGGATTATATCTGCTCGATAAAGTTACGATTTAGCAGCTTCAAAAAAACACTGCCTATCTAACTTGATAAGCAGTGAATTTTAATAGAACCAGCAGTAGTATGTTGTTTAATTTTAAACCCTCTATTTTCTCCTTGTTTCTGTTTTGGATTGATCCCTAAATCTTTTGAAACTCTTGATACTTCTTTTTGAACCATTCGGTTATCTCCAAGTTATCAATAAACAATCGAAGTCGACTTGACTTGGCTCAGCTAAGGCAAGAATAGAACAAGCATAGCTTGCGTTTAAAGCCGTTCCGGCAATATCGCCAATAAATGATATTGATAACCAAATAGCTTATCAAAATCATTTCTCAAATAGGCAGAGCGGAACACATATCTTATTTTTATTTTCCAAAACCGCAAGCGATGAATAGTTTTAAAAAATAGAAATAAGAAATGTGCCATTTTGACTTTAATGCCCCGCAAAAGCCGTTCGGCAAAAATCTCGTGTTATTAAAGGTAGTTTTTCCCGAACCGCTTTTGACTAATAGGGGACAAAGGAATACAAAAAATGAAAACCCCAGCCCTTTTTTATGAGGGCATTTATCGCTTTTCATTATTTGTAAACGTGTTTGGCACTTTGTGCAATATAATGTGAGTTACCACCGTTCAATCTATTAACTGCTACACCTTCATTCATCGAAAATGACGATTTCCAATGGAATATAGAAACAATTTGTTGGATATTTTTATACCTTACTATCTCTAATTCCTTAAAATATCCTGTATCATCAAATTATCAATTCAATAAAAGAGTAGAGCTAAATTAGAAGCTAAAGGAGTTCGGAGAAGAACTTAATAGTTTATAGAAATAATTTTAGATAGAAAAGTTCAATAATTTTCTTCGATAAAATAATATTTTCTATCTTTGTAGTCGAAAGTCGTTCTTTGTGTTTATGCAAAAAGCTGAATGAGGCAAAGGAAAGAACTTCGCTCGTTTCTAAACTGTTACCTGTCAAGAGGATTGTTCTCGTAATTTGCTTGTTTTCAACACAAAAGAAAATCAACTGTGCCTTGCAAGATGAAACGTAAGTTCTTTGTCTATCTCGCATAAATCACCTATTTCTTTAAGGTAGGCATTCATTTTTTGATTACTCAGAATTGGAAGTAATTTATTATCTGGTGATTTTCCTTTGTACTTCTCTAAAATCATTTTGGAACATCTAATAGGAGGATGTTGGATTGTACATTCGTCTTCTGTCGCTTAGTCATGATCCATAGCATACCATCAAATGAAGTGCGTACACTTTTGTCGGTTAAATTTTTTACATCGATGTATGCCAAACCAGTAAAACATGAAAAAACAAATATATCGCGAACGAGTTCCAAACGTTTTGTACTAAACTGTTTCTTTAATAATTTTTCAATATCTTCTTGTGGCAAATATCCTCTATCGACCTTTGCTAATCTGATTTTATAATTTGCGAAAGGATCAATCGTAATCAAACCATTATTACGTGCAATAAGAATAATACGTTTAAAGAATTGCATAAACTTAGCGGTAGTGTTAGCATTGCAGCCTGCCATAGTCATCAAATAGATTTCAAAATCGCACAAGAACATATGCTTAATTTCTTTAAGTGAAATGTCAGCTAATTTGTATTTAAGAAGTAGGAATTTTTGAAGGTGTTTGCGAGTTACTTCGTATTTTTGATAGGTTGCTGCAGATTTTGAAATTCCAACAAGTTTCAGAGTATCTTCATTATGCTTCTGAAAAATATCCAAAAGTGTTTCAAAATTATCGCTTATTCCAAGAAATTCATTTTTTACTTTTTCAGCAGTTACGTAATTATCACGATGTCGAAGCTCGTGGTAATTTTTGTGTACTGATGCGTTGATTTCATTTAATAACGCATTGAGCTTTTTGCTATCAGATAACTGACCGATAGCCTTGCCCATTTTTACACTCCAGTTGTCAGGTTGAATTTCTAATTTGGTGTTGAATTGAGCAACGTGTCCATCGACAGTGATGCGAGCAACAATTGGCATTTTGCCATCTTTTCTAATGGCATTCCTTTTTACGTAAAAAAGGACTTTAAATGTACTTTTCATACTTTCATTTTTTAATCGTTGTAAAATTAGTTTATCGATTGAAAATGAAATAATTGCCTTGAAGAAAAATGAGGACAAAACAGTACCAAATAGACGTTTTTTGTGACCTATTTTCAAAATTCAAAAAAGGTCACGATTTAGTCCCAAAATGTTGTCTTTTTGTGACCTAATTCGTGACTAATGTTAAGACATTAGGTGGTTTGTAGTAAAATAAAAACCCCACAAAACGTTGATTTTGTGGGGTTTGACTGGTTTCAATCATTGTTAGACTTTACTTTTCAGCGGAGAGGAAGGGATTCGAACCCCCGGTACCCTTTTGGAGTACATACGCTTTCCAAGCGTACCTCTTCAGCCACTCGAGCACCTCTCCGTTTTTATTTGGAATGCAAATGTATAAAA
>Ga0302284_1000364_pt1 | contig 21299 bp, 13 predicted proteins | sample III_Fen_E2_1_FD_198760 | JGI IMG/M metagenome (GOLD analysis project Ga0302284, IMG submission 198760) | Peat permafrost microbial communities from Stordalen Mire near Abisko, Sweden - III_Fen_E2_1 | ecosystem: Environmental > Terrestrial > Soil > Wetlands > Permafrost | place: Sweden: Abisko...
TTGTTTTGCTGCAGTTTTAGTGTCAGGAGTCAGAGTGATTCCAGCTTGTGCAGAAGTTCTCTTATTATTCTCTATCACAGGAGGAGAAACAGCAGATCTGCCTCTTGTCTGTCTAGGAGTAGGAGCTGACTTTATAGAATCCCTTAAATCCTGACGCATTCATAAACTCCCCTCCAAAATTAATAAATTATTTCAAATGGAACGCAGCTGGGAGGCTCACAAAGTTATTCACAGATAAAAAATATAAATGTATGATTATCTTTAAAAAAAGAAATTGCAAATAAGTTCATAAACAATCAAAAAAGCCTCTAATATATCTCTTTTGATTTCGTATTCAATACCTGTTTATTCATTAATAACTGCTACAAATCAATTGAATTGGCTTTTATTTGAATAGTTCATTAGACTTTCATTAAAAAAACAATGTAATAATGTTGCTCGTTCATTTGTTTGGAAAAGAATACAACTAATAAAAATGTATTATCTTGATTTGAATAAAATAAATTCTAATAGATATCCATGCTCAATTTATGTAAATAACAATACACCAAATGCATTCATTAACATGCAATATTCAGTTTGTCTCTCTTTCAATTTTTCTTGAATCTTATCAGATAATCAATCTGAGCTTGAGAAACATCGTAGATGATAAACTCATTGTACTGCATCCAGTGCTTCGATGCTGTCTTGACTGGATTTCCCTAAGGAATTTTGACACCTTTGAAAACCTAGACATTAGGTGGTCCTTGAGTACCCCAACCCCAGCAACTGTGAGTGCCTGAAGGCAATTTGTTGGCATTGTAATCTGTTTTCTCGATACGATTAGGTGTTCCCAAAGCAGATTTAATCAACATAATGTAGTTGACACCTTCACTGTTACCCTAGCAATAATCGCAAGACTTTGAGAACTAATCAGCTAAGTAAATACCTTTACCATAGTTGTAACCTAGATTGAAAAGAAAAAGGTAGAATTAATTAGGGAATTCATTAAATTTTAGCAAAAAATATCTATTTCAATCTTCAAATAGTTTGGTTTATTTACCAGTTGAGGGTGCTTCAGGAGGGGCAATACGCAAACCCTGAGAGAGAATACCCACGAAGTTCGAAATACGAGAACCATGCCATAGTAGAGTATCATTACCGATTTTCTTATTGAAACGATCAGATTCTCCTTTACGCTTAACGGAGAAGATCTCAAGAACCTTTGGGTTGTAGTGGTTTTTGCCTTGCATGACATACTTCTCGATGATAGCATACTCTGCTTTCTAGAACACAAAACCAAATTAAATTATTAATTGAGATTGTTAAAGAACTATAAAAAATATTCAATGATATTCATCTATTTGATTTTTACATCAGTAACAGGTTTGATTTCAGTGTTGAGTTTCTTGTAGTTCTAGTCGATGAGAGAGTCATCTGAATCAGATTACTTGAGTAACTGAGTAGCAATTTTGAGATCAGCTAGATCTCCAAGCATCTGCAGCTTCACTCGCACTTGTTCTTCAGTCTTCAAGATGAAGTTGCTCATTTTCTAGAATCCAAAATCATGAGGAATCAAGGAGTAGAACTTGCTTGACAAAGGACCGAAATTATTCGCTTGTTTTGCTTTGATAGCTGCCATTAACTGTTGTTTTCAAAAAGAAATTATTGTGAATAAATTATTATTCTTGAGGATAATCTCAATCTAATTTTAAAAGTGTTGTTACATCAGTAAGCACAGTGTAGGCTGCTTTGACAGTTCTGTCATCGAGTTTTCCAAGAGGCATCTTTTTCAAGTCGTAACCGATTTCCTTAATAGAATTCTCAATCATTTTCATGTCGAAAATTTCGTTGATTAGAGTCTAAACTGATGGAGGTAAGGTACAGGCTTTCTTCTTAGCAGAAGCAGCAGATGTTGTGGTTTTCTCTATTCAAAACAATTAAAGTTAATATCTCTTTGTTGGTTGATAATTTGCTCTTTTCTTGTTTACTTGCAGGTGCTACATCATCATCTTCTCCATATTTCACGAAGATCTCAGTGTATCCACCAGAGATTTTAGCATTCTTTTTCTTATTGAGTTCTTGAATAGCTAGACCCGATGAAGGAAAGAATTAGAAGGAATTCTATCCTGGAACACCGACTCTACCCCATCTGAAGAATACAGCAAACTAACTTGCTCCTTCTTTCTAAAGGACCTGTCCTACGTAGAATTTGTTGTTATTTGCATCGACGTTTGATTGATTGAGAACGAAATTGTAAATCTAAGAACCAACTTGAAGGACCTGATACTGAGCTGCATTTGGAACGAATGCATCGACTGCGCAGGCTCCTAAGTAAAATAGTAAAAAGTCAGTTCAGTTGTTTTGTAATATCATCATAGACATTTATTTTTAAAAACCTTTAACAATGAGCTTCTAAATTTTGGGAGGTTCAGCTGGCTCGTCTTTGACTTTCTTGACAGGAGCTTGTTTTGTTGCGGCCTTAGTGTCAGGGGTCAAAGAAACTGCTGCTTGTGCAGTAGTTCTCTTGTTATTCTTTTTAGCAGGAGCAACAACAGCTGGTGCAGGTGTAGGTGCTGGAAGAGCAGCTTTACCTCTTGTGGATCTAGGAGCAGGAGCAGGAGCTGCTTTTGCTGCCTTTGCGGGGACTGATTTAGCTGCCTTTGTTGCTTTTGCTGGGACTGATTTAGCTGCTGCTTTAGTTTATTTAGCTGGTTTTGCTGGTGGAGGAGAAGGAGATGCTGCTTTTCTACCTCTTGTAACTTTTTTATCTTCAACCTTAGCTGCTTTCTTTGAGACAGCAGGCTTGACAGGAGCTGCCTTTGAAGAGGTTTTAGAAGCTGATCTTGTTGATCTTTTAGGTGGTGCCATATCCGGTTTTTATTTAGTTTCTTTATTTATTTCTAATTTGCGTCAAGATCCGTAAGTTTATTTCACTTATTTATTACCTTTATAATTCCAAATATCTTATGGTTCTTCAAACTGATGAGAGACTATGATGGATTTGCTTTTCTGATATATTCTCTTAAATCCTGGTGCATGCATTAACGTTTTCCCTCCAAAATAATCAATCCTTGATAGAATTCTCCCTCTGGGAGAGCCACAGAATTATTTACAAAATAAAAGGTAAAACCCAAATAAAACTAATTTGTTTATCTCTAGCATTTGCAATTAATTATCAAAGGCTATTAAATACCAAGCCTATCGAAAGATATTTTGGAGAGCTGGGAGAAACTATTACTAAATTCGAGATTTCATCATTTCTGTACTATTAAATTAATTCCAAAATGTATTTCTAAACACACTAAAATATTCTCACAGTTCAATCACCTTATTTGACTGCCAAGTTAATCTTTAACTTAAAAACACGCACACACACAAATTAATAATACAAAACAGAATCAAAGTTAAAATCTATTTGGTTGCATAAAAAAATACAAATCATTTGTGTGTGTATTCATGTAAGTGATTAACAGATTCTTATAATTCCTCTGGATGCACATTCCAAGATTCTAATAACATTTGCTCCTAATTCATATTATTTCCATCGCTCTCTTTAGATTACAAATATGATTCCGAAGATTAAGGCAATTGAAATGACTATGATTTCTTTCTCGTTTTACTATTACTTTCTCCTTATTTTACTTAACATCTTGTAATACTTCCTTCTAAATCAAATAAATTTCCTTAAAAGAACGATCTACCTTGCAATTCCTTGATGCTCGGACAAAGCCTAGCTTTCAAATGGCCTTGTTGCGCCTTCTAAAGTAACTTAGATTTCTCTTCCCATTCCCATCCATTTTCATACCTGCTAATCTTCATATGCTGCTACTGCTGTTAAAAGCCATTATCTTCTTTGATCCGTTGATATTTCTTATCAGATTACAATTTCTTTTAGTTTGATAACTCCTTTGATGCTCCTGCATTGAATAAAAGCTCTTTTTACTTTAACGCTGTGACTCTCATGCTGCTGTTACTATTATGAATCTTACTCTCAGAACTCAGAATACTTTATTCATGAAACTCAACACTTTCCTTACTAAAACTCTAATCGAATGGATTCTATTAAATCTTCTAGAGAGTCTCTAATTTTATGTTTCTAGTTTGAGCTCTCCTTCCTAGTTCCTTTCTCAGAACTTCTCTCGGTTCAGAGGAAAACACTCTGGGAGAGTTATTTATTGATAAAACCTTAGGTGATGAGAAAATCGAAGGATTATTACTTCTATTATTGTAATAATCATTATGCTAAGTAATCTATTTGCCGCGATGATGATTTCTTGGACTCGAAGAATAAGATTTAGAATAGAATGTGTTCTGCTTTTGATTATTTTAAACTTTCTCATGGCTGTTAAAACCCTAGCAATCGTTAGGTCTAATTGGAGAGGTATTGCTGGAGTCTTAAGACATCTACTCAAATACAAGACCATGTTACAGTAAGTTCTGCCTTTTCTAATAGCTTTCTTCATCTCCTTTTTCTCCATTTCCTTGGAATTCTTGTTTGTGTTGATTTTATTATCTGTGTTGATTCTAAAGCTATGGCAATCTGATCCTGCACTGTTTTTAGCAGAAGTCATTGATTTAATGAGAATATCTGTGTTAATGCTATCTATTGTGTAGCTCATAGCTATCTTTTGCTTGAATTATTGTTTCTGAAAAGTAATTGCCTTTCTGAGAAGGACTAGTCGTTGGAGAAGTTGATTATGCAGTTGGACCTTTGCTTTATGGAGACACTAAATCAACTTTCGTGTCTGCTGGATGAACGATATGAAAAGTGAAATCGTTTTCAGGCGTAAAAGAGTTATTTCTTTTTTGTTAGGCTTAAGAACTTTATGATTATTCACTCATTATTGAGATCTGTTTGAGCTTTAGCATCCTCATTTTTTTGAGTTTCTTCTAAACAAGTTGTTCATCGTGTTATTGGTGCTTTTTGATGCCATTGATGGAATCACAATACTGTTCATTTAACTTAAGAATGCATTAATTTGGTTAACGAAGAAGCTATACACTATTATCATTGTCAAAGATTGGCATGCTGCTTGCAGGGATATTTTGTGTATTTCCTTCTTGGTTTTACTGTTCTTTTAGTCCTTTCTTAGATGATTCTATTAATGACTCCCTAATAACTTGTTCCTTCTACTTCTTTAGCAATTACGACTATTTTTATAATTCTTGTATTTTCAGAGGTAGTTTTCTTTTAGTTGTCTCTAGATTGTAGAAAAACCCAATGGAATCATCTACGAACTAAAACTACTTGTTTCCAAAGCTGGCTTTATGGAATTATGGAATTTCTTCGATAACTGCTGGTTTAGCTTAGTCTTGAGATATTTTTGTCTTAAAACTTCTTTTAACGCTCTTATGATTGAGCCTAGAAGGAGTTAAACCAACAGGCAGATTCAAACAACCAGGAGACTAAGATCTATCAAGAAGAGCTGATGAATCAATTCTAATCTACTAGATATTCTTTTCTTAGGAGTTTTCAGAAAAAACGAGCATATTCCTATCAAACGAACTGCTTTACCTTGAATACTATCCATTTTCTCTCCATCTTTGATACACTTTATCAATGAACTCGCTTGCATGCAATTAGAATCGTTCAGGAAGGAATGTCTCCGTAGCAGTAGTCTCAAAGCAAGGGTTCAGTGATCCCTAAGAAATGCCTTCAGATTATTATGTCTTTTCTCCTTTCGGCTATGAACAAATACCTTGTCTGTCATTCATTTATTATTAGTATTCACAGGAATTAGAAGAATCTGCATCATTCTTCGATATCGTTTGAGATAATTTAGTACAAAAGAGAGAGGGGGAGATAGCTATTCTCTCCCAAAATTCCAAAATTGAAAAGAATCACAGAAATTCTTAATTAATTACTTTTCAAAGAAGAATCAAATCAATTCTTTTTTACACGGAATAACAGATTTTAAAAATATTGCTTTATGTTATCACAAAATATATTAAATAATATTGAAATCAATGCCTTCTCTTCTGCTGATGAGATGGAAACATCGAGAAAAAAAGGTGGTATTTGCCAATCAAGAAGAAGGCAGGAAATTATTTATTAAGTTTAGTATTTAGTTTCTAAGCTATTGCTAAGAAACAGCATAAGTACTCTCTTTTCATTTCAGATTTCGAATCTACACTGCAGCTGCCTGAATGACATCTTCGAGCTCTTTGTCTTAGAACTCCTAAGCTGGTTGTTTTATATTGATAACAGCAAAATTTGAAATGGATTTTAAGAAACTCTTGGTTCCTAAAAATCTATTAACTGAGAATGAGTTGAGATTCACAGTTTCATGCTAGTTGATCAGAGAAATCATTTGATTTATTGCTTTCTGTTTTAGCAGAGACTAACTACAATTCAATGAATCTCCTGTATGATCAATTGCTCGTTCATCGCCATCGTGTTAGACTAATTATCTATGAGATGATATTTTTATTATGTCTGTCATGCTCAAAATCTTAGTGAAAGAAGAACCATAAGCACGTTTTTTCGATTAGATGACTATTTCTTCTTCGATGAATTGTGCAATGCTTTGCTGATCTTCTTCTACTTGATTTTCCTGCTTTAATGATGTTTATTTCTGTTGATTTGAAGGTACCTGTTGTGGTTGATTGAGCACTTCATCGAATATTAGATTATTCAAAGTTGGGTCTTCTTTGAGTTTAGCCCTGAGCAGTTTCATCTCTTCTTTCATTCCAAGTTCTTCCTTTTTGATGGCTTATTGGATGATTTCACTTTTGATGTCCTCATGCTAGTCCATTAGCTCATAGAATTCTTCTTTTTCGATTCTCCAGACCTCGCACTTTGTCTCTGCATAAGCACTTTGCTTTCTATCCCTTTTTAGGATCATATCTACCTCTCCAAAGAAGCTTCCTTCAACGTAAACTAGTGTCTTGAAGTTCTCAAAGACTGATTGAATCTTCGTAACCACTCGACCTAATATTATTAAACACCTAAATTAGAGAAATAGTGAAGGTTAAATGTGTTTTTGTTGTACCTTTCACGAGGAAATACACATATTTTGATACTGCTCCTTTATCATAAAGAATATCTCCAGAGTTCATGTGGAGGGATTTGACTTTTTGAAGTAATTTAGCTATGAAAATAGGTGATTTTGAGGAAAAAAAAGGAATTTTTTTGATCACGGCTCCAAAAATATTCTCACATACCATTCCCAATGTTTCATCAGAGAGTTCTTTGAGAATCTCATTGTGCTGGTAGATATCAAGCAAACGGTTAGATGCTGAATTAAACCCAATTTGAACGGTTTTTAGCAATTTCTCTTGGAGGTTCCTGCTTAGTTAAAAGTTTGAGACAATTTGATTGTAGTAGATAAACCTATCTTTGAGAATGGCACCCTTTTCGTTGATTTTGTAGAAAGAATATGTCAGCACACCGAGAATCCAACTGTAGATTATCACAGCAAAGAACATGAACAGGATTGTAAACGAATACTCGCTCTTATTCTAGGACACAATGTTCCCATAACCAACTAAGTTAAACATCAAAAAACTAAATAAACCATTCTTCAAAGCAACAATAATCCAAAATAACTGAATCTACCTGTGGTTAACACTGAGAGAACGTAATACACTGCTGCTGTGTACTTCTGTGAGTCAGGTCCATCATTAGACTGGTAGAAAGCATCATACCAATTGAGTTCAGGATGCATCGTAGCGATGAAATACCACACTGATCCAGTAATATGAATTAGGAAAATGATGATCACACTAAATCGAAAGATATCATAATAATGATCATTAGTTTTGAAAAACAAAATGCATCGCATGATCCTTCCTGAATCTAGAATCTGAATGAGTCTCGTTTCAGAAAGTTATTTGTAGATCTTCGGGATACGAAACATACGCATAATATTCGAAGTAGTTGTTGAACCGACTACAAACACCATTACGCTTGATATAAAATCAATCGCAAACCAACCTTTTATCAGTAAAACAAAGAATCAAAGAATTTAACTTACAAAACAAACATTCTCAAATAAGCGATTAATTATTAGTGTTGATTATTTGTGATTTTCTAAATTATTTTTGTTAATTTTTAAGTACCTTTGAGATAGTGCAGAATAATAGACGAAAGCTTGTAGATCATTTTGCCTTCTTGATTCTCGTAGGCACTGAAAAATGATTGGAGAAACTCTAGAATGAACAAGGAATCAATTACTAAGTCTACAACATAGAACTCAGATTGATCCTCTCCGTAAAACCCTAACCTTAATGGCACAATCAAAGCGTTGAACAGCATAATGAGCACCAGGAGAATATTCCAAGCTATCCTGAACTTGCTCAGAGGATTCAGAATGTACCAGGGAATGACTTCATCATTTTCAATGTTAGTTTAAGAGAAGGTTGTCGATGAAACGGTGTCTTTGTAGAGAAGATTTTCAAAGTCAAGAGGCTTATCTCTCAGTGTTTTTTTGCTGAGAGCGTACCGTCTCTTTTAGTTATTTTTCTGTTGAGAGTTGTTCCCGTCTTGAGTTATTTACCCGAATTCCCTTTTATAAGTTCGATCATCACCGTCTTTCAATGGTACAATGCGAAATGGGTACCTTCCTGTTATTTTATTAGGTTTCATTTGCTAAAACTTTTCTTTGTCTTGAGCTGCTTGAGGCTTGGTCTAGGAGGTATTTTTCAAAGGATCATTGCTGAGACAAAGTTTATTCTAAGTTTAGCCTCGATGCTGTTCAGAATCGCTAGACAGAGGGACTCCTGTTTGTTGAATGCCATTATGATCTTCTTCACTTTTAGGAGGGGTAAGTTTTTAAAATGGTATGTGCTTCAAAGAGCCATTCCAAAAGCTATCCAACTAGCCTAAGCTTTGCCCTCTCCTTGAATCTTCGAAGAATAGTTTCTTAAGAGCAACTTAATATGATCCAAGTTTGTGTAGCTATTGAAATTCTTTGCTTCCCTCCTGAGGTTACTGTTGAAGCAAGTTCTCCTTAGACATTCTGGTATTGAATTCGTTGAGAAAGAATTCTTTTTCTCTTTCGACAGCATTTTTGTGTAAAATATCATTGCAACTGCCTCCACTGTAACTTCCATTTCTGAGGGCTTCAAGGGTTTGAGGATGCTCTCCAAAATTATAGCCTTTCAATGGCTCATTTGAGTTAGTATTTTGCTAATCTGCTTGTGGAGTGTCCCTAATAAGGTCTTCTAGTTGATTCTAGGGAGAAGTGCAGTCCTCAGGAGAGGAACTTTTCTACTTTAGCTTCTTGAAGAAACTATTTTTTTTCTTTGGATTGCGGTTCCGGTAAATGGATTGATAACCTGTCAGAGTGATGCTGTCAATACTATCTGCCTTATCCTCTAACTTAACTTCCTTCTTCTTCTGCAAGGGAGGTTTAAATTATTTATATTTTTCAATTATTTTATCCATTTTCTGATCGTAAATATTCTCCTTAATTTACAATTTAATCTACTGCTTTTCCTCCTCCTCTTCCTCAAAGATATCCCTGACATTATCCCCTTGCATAGTCTATTTGTTCCCTTCAGGCATCTTAAGCTAACTTCTTTGTCTGCCTGTCTTATCTTTCTAAGGAATCATAAATTTCTACATGGTAATACGAAATTGATCTCCTTCTTCAGATTGCTCGCTCGGCGAATTCATTTCCTTTTCAATCGAAGCTTTTGACATTGCCAAGAATAAAACTAACTCCTTTAATAAAACGATATTATTACAGCAAAATGTTTGCTACTATGAGTCTATCTGTCAGCCAGTCAGTTAATATCTGCAAAGATGTTTCTTAAATATATTCTTAGAAGATAAATGGTTGCTTCTTTACTAACAAGCCGGGCGGCGTTAAAGACCGCCTTTTGCAAATGGTGGTTTTTGAAATAGGTAAAGTAAGCAGGCAGCGCGTTTGAAGCAGCGCAAACTCAGAACTATTTTCCCAAGAGTAAAGTAACCAGGCTCACAAAAAGGAAGAAGCTGAAAAGCTCCTTATTATTCTTAGCAACTTCTTTTGTTTTATGCGTTTTTTTTCTTCCTTTTTTAGGATTTTTACAAACTCAGCAAAAATCAATGTTTTTCTATTAATAAACGCTTTCAAATACTCCTGCTATTTCTTTAGATCTAAGAAATCGATGCTGATTCCTCCTTGTTTCGAATAGTTCTCTTACAGGGAATACTTTTACTGCCTCAAAAATTGATTTATTTCCTTTTCTTAGCTTTGTTTGTCTTCAAAAAAGCCAGTGAGTAATGTATTTTGTATCAATTGCCACAAATGACTTTTGCCACTTTCCAAGCAAAACTAAATTTTCCTACTTTCCTGCGCTAAAGTTTCTTTCTCACTGTTAGATTGATTACAGACTCAAAGTATTTTTTTTCGCCCACAAATTATTTTTAGAAAATAATCACACAGTAAAACTCCTCTTTTTTCTCTATGCTTTTTTGAACTGAGATGGCAATATATTTTCATTTTAAATGTCTTTCTGAAGAGTAATTCTTCTAATGTTAACCTGTTTGATTCGTGTCTGATGGTAGAATTAGTCAACCGCATAAATCACAAAATATTCTCAATATCAATCAACAATAAATTGTTCTATTTTGCTTATTTGTATTATTTTTTCTTTGTAATGGTCTTTCTCAAACTGAAAACGAAAGACTGGGATCATGGGGGAAGATTAATAATCTGTTTACAGACAGTTTTTTTTTTCATTTGAGTGAAAACTAAGAAAAGTAAATAATCAATAAAAAATTTGAACTTCTGAGGCTAACATAGACTGCTTGAGATAAATTTTGTTTAGCAGTATGAAACAGAAAAACAAATATAAACTGCAAAAACCATTAATTATTAATTTTTGTAAACACTCCCAAGACAGCAGGACACATTTAAAAAATATGATAAAAAACATAAATTGTATGCTGAAACGAATAAAAAAACAATAAAGCCTATTCAAATATTGCAATTCACTCAATAGACAGCTAATTGATCTGATCACATTGCTCTTATAGCTCTGCTACAGCTGAAGCATGACTCTACAAAGGCTGGAAGATTTTACATTACCTTGATTTGTATTCAATGAGTTGAATAACTTAGCGGATGCCTCTGATGACATTGCGGGTGAAATCATACTACTTTCTGTTGTTAGGTATGAATTGTGCAAGCTCCTCTTCATTTTCTTTCTTAATTATATCTAGGCTCTCTTGGAGCTCCATCAATTAATTTTCATAATTTGCCATCTAATCATTCCATAACTCTAATTTTGATTCATTTGGTTCTGCTTTTTTCGTCTCTTATTCTATTTTTTCTTGACAACTAGTAATATTGTTTTGAACTCTTGACATCAATGGAATTTTGGCCTACTTTCCTAAATGGAACATATCCATGAAAACCTTGTTCGCATACTCATCAACAGTAAGATTAGCATTCCCTGGCTGCTTTTTTGACCCTTAGAGTTTCAAAAGCTCGCTCAATTCTAATGCAGAGCACAGGTTATCTAAACTATTGTCTAGTTCTGTGCTTTAGATGGCTCTGTCGTATTCCTCTTTTGAAGTAATCATTATCATATTTCTTATCTACTCTTTAGGAGACAACCCATCTGCTTAGTAATTCTTGCCTAGTCGTTGTTGCATGCTTTCTTCGACTAAGAGAGAAAGCTCGAATTAAATATCAGCTTCCTTGGTTTTAAAGCCATCTTTGATCTGCTCAATTCCTTCGCTGACTTGATCTTTTATTTAGTTAAGATGTGAGATGGAATTAGTCATTTCCAATGAAAAATGAATTAAGGATTTTTCTATCTAATCGATATTCATCAACTTTCCCACCAGTTCAACATAATGGCGCTGGCCCTAGAAACCTAATTTAATCAATTCCTTCTCGAGTACTTGGGATTCTTTTTCAATTGCTTATTTTTATACAGACGAGCTTACAGAGCTACAGTAGTTTTTCATTTCTTACTCTAGGTTTGTGAGGATAACTGAAATATCCTCTAGCTACTTTAAAAAAACTAGCTTTTTTTGTTGTTTCTCTTCAATCAGTTATTCTTGAGATGTTATTTTACTATCCAATCTACTTTTTTGCGATTCCAAAAGGTCCATCAATGCATTCGTTCCTTTAGCTTGGAAATCTACTGAATCGCTTGCTAATTAATCCAACTGCTTTAAAAGAGCTCCATGTTGGTCATCATATTATTGTAGCAATATTTTTTTGAGTTTCTATTCTTCCTCTTATTATTGTTCTATTAGTTTTTATCTCTTTTCTTATTTAACATTGAACTCCTCGACTGAAGCAGATTAACACTCAAACATAATTTTGAATGTCTTAACTAGATCCTCGGCAACATTTACTTCAAAGTAGCTTTATATTTTTTTACTATTTGCATTAATGTGCATTGAACTACCATTCACTTCTTGTAGGCAATCTTAAATATTCTTAGAACTTACACTATTTCCGAAAGCAAGTCCAAAGAGCTAGAACTTATTGCTGGAATATTCTGCCTTTAAGTCTTTTAAAACTTTCAAATAAGCTGAGGTATTAGAGTCTCCTCCGTCAGTGACAAACATTATATTGATAACTTTGCACTCAAATAGAGGCACAACTTCCTTTACCATACGGAATGCTTGATAGAAATCAGTGCCACCTCCATTAAAGGTTCTGCCGATGTCAGCTTCCCTCACGAATTAAACCGCACTTTTGTTGACAGATATTCTGGCTTTAGAGTCAAACTGAATCATGCAAAACTCATCTTCAGGATATTTTGATTTTAAATATTTCACTTATTCCTTGATAGCATAGACACAGTTTTAAAATGGCTACCCACTCATACTTCCACTTTCATCCAAGACAACGATGAATCCGCGAGAAGTTTGGGTGATTTAAAGATCATTACATTCTTTAAAGGCGTTATCAAATATTTTTCTAATTTCTTTAGAGCGTTCTAAATGCTCCTTACATATTTATTTAGCCGCTTCTTCTTTATCCTTTTGATTTTACTTAATTTGCTCATTCAACATTTCCACCATTTTTTTTTTATTTTTTCCTAAATTATTCACATCATTTTATTGTTCCTTGTATTGGGCAATCAATTCTTCTTTTTGCTTCTAGGTTGCTAATAAATCTGCCTACAGTCTGTCTTCTTGTTATTTTTAAAGCTTCATTTCAATTTCGACTAATACTTTTTTTGATTTTTCGATATTCAACTCTTTTTCTCTTTTTAGCACTTAATCTTTGTAATCCTCTACTTCTTTAGACTGAGTAAGGATCTAAGTACCGATATTAATGGCTCCTTTGAAGAGACTTGCTTGGCTTGAAAATCCCTTTTTTTTCAATTCATTTTTGAAATTCTCTTATTTCTTTAAAAGAGTTTCAATTTGAGTTTCTATTTTTTCAATTTTTTCTTATTAAGTTTCTAGGAATTTCTCAGAAAGGATTTAATTTGTCCTTATTTTATCATAAATCGATTTGTAGATGGCATTTAATGTGGTTTTAATTTAATTAAAGTATAACTAAAATGTGTAGTATTATTCGGAGATATCTGAATAAGAACCCTCAATACTGATAATAGATGTCTTAAAATCTAAATAGGTTTTCTCCAGTTATGCCTTATCACTGCTGTTTTCATCAGGTTTTTTCGGAATTAAGGAGATAATATTGCTGAGCTATTCTATTTTAGGTCTGAACTAATTAGAAAAATCTTTCATCTTATCTATAGACATGGAAATTGAAGTGAGACTATTATTAAAATTCGTTTCCGCTACTGCTTCGCTTTTTTAGGAACCCTTTTTTTCCACAAATTATCCGTTTGTTTGGGAAATAGCAACTTATTGATTTATTGAGTTGTTTGTTTCTAAATTTGAACTCATAAGTAAGATTCTTTCACAACTTGATTATTAAATCAATTAATATTATATTATCTTCCAAAAGAGTTCACTCACTCGTTGCTTTTCAAATCAAAATAATTTAAGAATGACAAATCTTAGAATATTTTCCACAAATATATGAATTCCTCCTCCTTCTCTTTAATTCTGCATTCCGATTGGTTAACTAATTAAAAATTTCAAACCATTTTTAGAATATGTCAGCCATGCTAGAATATGTCAGCCATGCTAGAATATGTCAGCCATGCTAGAATATTTTCAGATAATTACTAATTAAGTAGTCTTGAAATATTTCAAGCCAATTTCAGAATAGGATACCCTTTAGGAATATTTAAAGTTAATAATAGAATATTTCACGCCAAATTTAGAATATTTTTTTTTAGAATAATTCAAACCAAATTTAGAATAATTCAAACCAAATTTAGAATAATTCAATCCAAATTTAGAATAATTTAACAATTAAGCTCTCCTTCTCTTTTATTTAGCTTTCCCATTGATTAGCCAATTTTAGAATATTTTCAATCAGCTTATCAATTTGATCTGTATTATTGAATTAAATAATAGTTAATCCTACAATTTTACTAATCAAGAGGGGAAAAAACATTTTCAACATCTCAACTTTTTTATTTAAACCTCTAAATGAATCCAAATTAATAGTAGAATCTGCTCTTTTTGAGTAGAAATATTGATTCTGCTTTAGAATAAATACCTACAGATATTAAAGACGAAATAACATGTGCTCTCTAACCTGTAGGTGAATTGATTCGCATTTAACTTGTCAGCTAATAGAGAAATCAAAATGTTAAGTTCAATTTTTTTTAAGTTTCATCCTTAAAACTGCTGTAAAATAAGATTTAGGCCAACCTTTCAGCTATTCAATCTTCCCTTGCATCCTGTAAGCAAAAAGAATATAAGCTCTACCTTATCTAATGTATCAAGTTGATCTACTAGCAGTAAATCATTGTCGAATAAAAGCTGTCCCTAAAAAGTGAATGCAAAAAAAGCTAAGAATCAATAAATCATTTATTTCTTGCTAAAAGATAGCGGATTATTGTAGAAAATCAGAGAGAGATGGATTCCTTAACAATAAAATAAGCACAAGAGGCTATAAATAAAAAAGAATAATTTGTGACATATCAGATTGCCAAGGATAGCGAGAAATAGAAAATCTAACAGTTACAAACGCTTCAAAAGCAATTAGCCACATTCCAGCCATTAAATCTTTAAACATACTCTGATAGCTCTTTCTAAGTAAACAACTTAAAACTTGTCAGTTCAACTCCTCAGAAAAACAATACTTCAACTAAAATTACAGTGAACTTTCCACCTTAGAAAAACCCTATCTAAAAGTACAAAAGTGTTATTTTCGTAGAAAAAAAAGACAAAGAAAACTTGCAGTTCAAAGAAATTATTAGATACTAACTCTGTAATTACTCCTCATTTGGATAATCATCTACGAGTTTGAGTCCCAAGAATTTTCTTTAAGAACTGAACGAAAACATGAAGGGTTATTCTATGAATGAAGTTGATAATCTGATCGTAATCCTACCTAATTACATTAGTAAAAAGCTATATGATGAACATAATATCGAACTCTTAACGTTTCTAAAATAAATCAAACTATTAAAACCACAGATTCTTACAGTAGTAGATTAGTATTAAAACGATGAACTTTGCCAATAAATATAAAGAGGATTAGGAAATTCTTAAAAGATAAAGCTCTTGATCGGATTAACACAAAGAGATATCTCTGAAGTAGGCAAGAAAGAAATCGTCCAAAATTAAATGAAAAAGGATCAAATCAAAGAATAATTGCTAGAATAGAAGCAAATTGTATTATAAAAATAGGCTTAATACTAAGAAAACGAGAGAAAGCAATAGTTGTAGGTTGAAAAGCAAGGATAGGAGTTAAATGAATATCTAAATAAATATCAACAAAATTTGTAGCGAGTTGATGAACTACAACAGCTAATTACTGAAACAAACAATCCAAATTTACCCCATAAGCAAGACATCCAGTTACAATAGAAGAAATTTTAGGCTAATCAAAACTAATACATCATAGAGCTAAAACAGGCTTAGATGAATAAGATAAATAGCTTTCAAAGGGTCTCAGTCAATCTGACAAAATACTTGAATGAAGTCCAAATAGATTCCAATCTGTCTGATCCTTACTTTAGCTAGCTTCAAGATCTCAAAAATGTTTTTGAGAGGAGAGAGTTCCAAATGTAAAAAGTTCTTTTTCTAATAGATCAGGAAGATTGTGAAGGTTTACTTCTGAAACTATCCAAGAATATTGAAATAATAACTTCAGATGAATTCTAGTCAATAATTTCTATTTTTAAAGGGCTAATTGACATATTAATTGGCACTAAACAGCAACAAAACCAAGAAGATCTAGTCGAAAAGTTGAAAACAACTAACTTAAGCGATTTAATTAGTCCAAAAATAGAAGCTAATCCTCCTCAAGATACAGAACTATCCAGCAAGTTAAAATAGTATATTTAAGTTTTTCAGCTGCAAGACTACTTCAATTCTTTGAGCAAGGATTGTAATAACTAGTTTGAGAGAATTGAGAAAGCAAAAGACATTTTGGAATCTCTAATTATGTGAAGGTTAATCAGATGAATGAATGTTTCTCTCTTTTTGTTCATAGTAAACTCAATGAAAATGAATAATTTTTGTTTTGTTAGTTATTTTTAACATAAAGAAAATAATAGAACTTTTTCATTATTTTTGAGTGCACTCTCTGTCAGGAAAACAATAAGATTATTTTAATAAGTAAAAAAATGGCAAATTTAATGTTAAAACTAAAATAAATAAGAATAAAGCACATTCAAATTCTGTGTGCGATTCACTCAATTGCCAGCTAATTGATACGTCTACATTGCTGCTCTAGCATTGATAACGCAAAACCTTGCATATCCAAAGGCTGGAAGATGCTAGTTTGCCTTGATTTATACTCAATTAGCTTAATAGCTAAATGGAGGTTTCTTATGACATTGCGAGTGAAATCATACTACGTTCTATGATCAGCTTCGAATTATTAATATTTCTACTCATTTTCTTCCTTTTTGATTTCTACCTTCTCTTCGAACTCGCTCAACTACTGTTCTAATTTCTCTATCTTTTCCTAAAACTACTCTATCTTGGATTCGTTTGGTGTATCTTTTTTTTTCTCTGCTTCAATTTTTTCATCTAGCTTAGCAATCTCCTCTTGAATTCTAGACATCCCTGGAATTTTGATTGGTTGTTACTTAAAAGAGAATAATTCCTTAAAAACCTTTTCAACAAATTGATCAACAGACATATTTTGGTCATCTTTTTGATCCTTTCCTTTTTTTATTACACCTTTTAGAGTTTAAAAAGAACGCTCAAGTCTAAAGGAGGAGAACAAGCTATCAAAAGGATAGTTAAGCTCTTTGTGTTCTAGGATTCTAGTGTATTCATCCTTCGAAGTGATAATTATTAAAATTTTTATCTTCTCAGCTGGAGACAACCCGTCTATTGTTTAATTCTAGCCTATTTGTTGCATGTATCTGTTAATGAGATTGTCAAGCTAGAATTGAATGTTTTATTCTTTGGTTTCCACATTGTCAACAATTTGGTCAATTCCTTCACTGATAAACTCTCTGATTTAGTTGAGATGAGACATGGAAGCATCCATTTCACTCGAAAAATTAATTAAGGCTATTTCAATTTAATCAGCGTTCTTCAGCAGTCTCTTCAGTTGATCATAATGGTTCTTGCTCGAGAAGCCTAATTTACAGATTTCATCCTCATATTCCTTCACATTTTGTTAAATTGTTTCTTTGTCTGCTAAATAACCTGCAGCTCTACAATAATTATCCCTTTACATCTCTTTTTCTTTGATAGCATTTTTAATCTCGTTGATCTTTTCAAAATATCCATTTTTATCTCGATTTATTTCTTAAATCTCCTTTTCTTGTTCTGCTATTTTACTATTTAATCTGTTCTATTACTAATTCAAGATTTCTTTCAATGCATTCTTTCCTTTAATTAGGGAATTCGTATTATCTTCTGTTATTTTTTCCAACTACATCTCCAATTATCCATAATCCTCATCAAATTAATTGAGGAGAGTATCTCTTATTTTTTGGGCATCCACCTATTTTTAAGCTATCAACTCTTTTCTCTTTTTGTCTTTCGTATTGAACTCTTCTACTGATGCAGATTGGGCCTCAAACATTTTTTTGAAAGTCAATATGAGATCCACTGCCACATTTACTTCAAAATAACTTTAGATTTTCTTCCCATTTGCATTAATGGTCAACTAATTTCCATTCACTTCTTGTAGGCAATCTTTAATATTATCAGGGCTCACAGAACTTCCAAAAGCAAGCCCAAAAAGCTAGAACTTAATGTTGGGGTATTCTTATCTGATTTCTCTCAAAACTTTCAAATATGCAGAGGTATTAGAGTCTCCACCATCAGTGACAAACATTATGTTGATAACTTTACACTCAAACAATGGCAGAACTAACTTTACCTGATTGAATGCTTGGTAGAAATCAGTCCCTCCACTGTTAAAAGTCTTGCCAATGTCAGCTTCGTTCACATATTAAACTTTACTTTTGTTGATAGTAACTCTGGCTTTCGTTCCAAACTGTATCATACAGAACTCATCATCTGGGAACTTGGATTTCAAATATCTGACTTATTCCTTGATAGCATTGACACAGTTTTAAAACGGTGCCCCATTCATACTTCCACTCTCATCTAACACAACGATGAATCCATGAGGAGCTTAGGTAATTTAGAGATCATTAAATTCTTACAAGGTGTTTTCAAACATTTTTTCAATGTTTTGATTGCGATTGAAATGGTCTTGAAAAATTTGTTTGGCCATTTATTCTTTAGCCTATTTATTTTTCTTCATTTGATCAGATATCATTTCCATCATTTTTTTTATCGTTTCCCATACTTTCCAGATCTTTATATTGCTTCTAGTTCTATTCAATCATTTCTTATCTTTGCTTTATGGACGGTTGATAATCCTTCTCGAGCCTCTCTTCCTTTAGTTTTGAAATGTTCATTACAATTTAGATTAATTCTAAATTAGATTTTTCTTTGTTCAACAAATTATCTTTTTTTAGCAACTCAGCGTTGAATTTCTCTGTTTCCTCTTTCTTATGGGTGCATTATTCCACTTTATTAATAGTAGTCCATAAGTTGGATGTATGCTATTCAAAGAGGATTTGTTCCAAATTTGTGTTGAAATTTGTTTACACCTATAATAGATTTTCAATTAGATCCCCAGCTTTCTGCAATTTGTATCTCTAGATATCTATGAATTTCTCAGGAAGGACTTAGTTTGTTTTTATCTTCTCTAAAAACTATTAGTAAATGATAAATAATGAGACTTTAACTTGATTAAAGTCCTTCTTAAAGTAGTTGTATGATTTTTATAGTGCAGAATAAGCACACCCAATTTCGGAAATAGATTTCCTAAAGTCGGAGAATCTTTATTCACTGAGTCCTTATCATTGTTGTTTTCACTAGATTTATTCGGAATTAAGGTAGTGATATCATTGAGTTGCTCTTTTTTAGATCTGAACTAAGTAGAAAAATTTTCCATTTTGCTGACAGAGGTGGCAAGTAAAGAGAGATTTCTAGCCTAATCATTTTGTTGCACTAGTTGTTGATTGAATTAGGAATCCTTGTATTCCATAGCTTATCCGTTGGTATTAATGATAGCAATTTATTTATCTTAAGAGATAGCAATTTATTTTTTTGAAGAGATAGCAATTTATTGCTCTGTAGAGATTGCAATTTATTGCTCAGCAGAAGAGTCAGGAGATGTAGATGCCATGAATGATGTTATTTAAACAACTGATTTTATTGATTTATTAATTTATTGTTTCTTTTAAAAAATATTAGCTCCCAATTCACTCTTCAAATCAATTTTTTGAATTTGGTCAAATTTAGAATATTTTACAAAAGATATCTTATTCTTTCCTTCTCTTTAGTTCTGCTTTCCCAACGAGGTAAACCATTTTTAAATTATTTTACAACATAATTTCTCCAATCATTTCATTTTCATAATGGCGCACCAATTTTAGGTAAAATTACAAAAGATTTCTTCTCTTTGGTTCTGTTTTTCATTTAAGAGCCAATTATAGAATATTTTGATGATTTCTGATTTATTCTATCTTTGGTTCTGCTTTCCTTTGTACTTGATTTGAAAAATATTAAAGAAAAATCTTATTCCCTCCTTCCTTTTCTTTGGTCCTGCTTTCCCATTGGCTAATCAATTATTTTCAGATTATTTCGTAAAAGATTTCTTATCCATTCTCTTTGTTTTTTGCTTCCCATTTATTTTGTAAAAGATTTCATCTCTCCTCTTTTACTCTGGTTTGAGTTTCTCATTGCCAATAGCCAGTTTTAAAGTATTTTATTATTTAAGTCCTTCCCTTTATCTTTAGTTTGACTCTCCCATTGAAAAGCCATTTTTAGAATATTAACTAGTAGTTTATTAATTTCATCTGTGTTATCTTATTTCAATAATAATTAATCATGCAATTTCAAAATTAAGAGAAAGATAACTATTAACCTCTTAACCTGTTTCTTTAGCCTCTAAATGGATCCAAATTCATATTAAAATCTGCTCTTCTTGAATAAAAACATCTAATCTGTTCAAGAACAACTTCACACGGATATTAAAGAAGAAATATCAAAAGCTCTCTTACCTATTGATTCGTTAATGAACATTTAAATTGTAAGTCAATAGAGAAATCAGAATATTAAGTTTGATTTATTTGATAGTTCATCCTTAAAACTATTCAAAAATAAGATTTAGGCCAGTCTTAAAGCTGTTCTGTCCTCTCTTGAAAGCAACAAACAAGAAGAATCTAAAGCCTACCTTAGTTAATGTATCAAGTGGATCTACCAACAGCAAATCCTTGCTGAATAAATGGAATCTCTAAAAAATGAATGCAAAAAAAATTACGAATAAATAAATCATTTATTTACTATTAAAAAATAGAGAACTATTGAAGAAAATCAGAAAGATTTGAGTGCCCTAACATCGAAATAAGCTCAGGAAGCAATACTCTAGAATGAATAATTTGCAAAATATCAAATCGATAAGGATAGCTAGAAAGAGAAAATCGAAGAATTCCAAACTCTTTAAAAGAAACTCACCTCTTTCAAACCGTCTACTCCTCAGACCTGCTCTGATAACTCTTTCTAAGGAAATAACTAAAAACTTGCCAGTTCAGTTCCTCAAAAAAAAGAAACTTAAACCAAGCCAGCAGTGAGTCTTCCACCTTAGAATGACCTTACCTATAAAAATAAAATTGTTATTTTTGTTGAAAAAAAAGACTATTAAAATTATTAAGAGCAGTTCGTAGATGTTAGTAAGTACGAGCTCTGCAGCTTTTCCAAATTTTTGGAATCTTTTACAGGTGTGAGTCCAAAGAGTTTCCTTAAAGAACTGAACTTAAAACTGAAGGTTTATTCCTAG
>Ga0302284_1000365_pt1 | contig 21293 bp, 7 predicted proteins | sample III_Fen_E2_1_FD_198760 | JGI IMG/M metagenome (GOLD analysis project Ga0302284, IMG submission 198760) | Peat permafrost microbial communities from Stordalen Mire near Abisko, Sweden - III_Fen_E2_1 | ecosystem: Environmental > Terrestrial > Soil > Wetlands > Permafrost | place: Sweden: Abisko...
GGTACAAAACTGGACACTACTACATCCTTTACACAAATGACTAGATAAAATTTCTTTCTTGAAGACATGGCTTATTTGATATCGTTACATGTCTAATTGTTTGCGAGTATTTTCCAACACTTTTAGTTTTAATATTATGTGTTTCGGATTTAAATAAAAAACATTACAAGGGCTATTCATAATTTAAACCGAAAAAGAGATGTATTTGTAAAAGATTAATGCATTATAACAAGCAAATTAACTTGATAAATTTATTGATTTTTCCTCTCTTTACTTTTTCTTTCATCTTTTTAATGAAATTCCAGTTTCATTTTTTGTCATTATTTAAAATTATCTTCAATTAAGAAAGTCGCTTTTTGAGATTTTTTTCAAGTCTTGTCCTAGTCTTTTTATAGGATATTAATGTGATTTTCAACATTTGAAATGATCTAACATTAATCGATAAGTATTATTATTTTTGTTAGTGGCTTCTATTTAATAATATTCAGAGTAACTAATAGCATTTACACATAGATGAAAAGAACAATGAGAGAAGAGAGAGAGATTTTTGAGGTCTTGACCAAAATATTGAAAACAACAAAATAAGAGCTCCTATTTTATCTAAAAATGAATGAAATGAGTTGATTGTGGAATTAATAGAAGGAGCAGCTGAATAGGGATACAGTCGTGTAAATTCAATAACTCATGCACAAAATGAAATTCATTAAAAGGTGGGCTTACCATTTTTTATTAATAAATCTTCCACAAAACAAATACCACATCATATTATTTGTTTATGATTTTAGCAATCGAGCTGTTACTAGTGTTGCTATTTTTAAAACAATCTTAGCCTCACAATAAGATATTTCCAAGACAATTAAATATTTTAGAATATTGTTGAACTCTGTGGGGGAAATAAGCAAAAGATTTGATAGATTGTTCACCGCAATTTACAATAAATAAACACTGGCTCGCAAAAAGATAACCCCGCAAGCTAGAAGACTCTATGGACTTTTTTTTTTGTAGTTGTTTTAGAGAACGCAAATCTCCAAAATTAGGCTTTTAGGAGGATAAGAAGTTTCAGAAATCTCTTCTGGATAAGATACAACAAGGTAATAATTCTTCAGGGTAGTAAGAAGATGAATAGCAGATTTTCCATAAAAAATAAGAGAAAGTAGATTAGAGATAGTATTAATAACGCTAAGAGATAGGAGAATAGAAAACAGCTAATGTGGACAAAGAGATACTGAGACAAGGAAGGGGATAGGAATTATACTAATCTAGTTAGAGAGGAGATAATGAGAGTTAGATATCATCTTAAAAGGAAGAATGCGAGAAGAAAATGGAAGAAAACTAGATAAATAATCAGAATAAATAGTTAGATTAAAATCAAATTACTGTATCTATTTCTTCAATAAAGGAAGAAAATAATAAGCAAGTTGAGTATATTTAGCAACCATAAGATTAATAGGAGTCTTGTGAATTCAATGAATCAGAGAAAAGTAGAGGTAGCTCTATTGGACTATTTAATAGTTCTCCTTTGGGAAACGCAATAGAAATAAATTATAATAAAAAAGATGTTTTGTTTTTCCATGATCCTGAGGCTGTAGAAGAAGTAGTGAGTGGAGTTAATGGAGAATTCAGCGCGAATTGGGAAAAAGCTGAGAAATTGTTGAAGATTTTCAGGGAGATTAATGGAGAGTACATCAGCAGAGTGCGTGGTGATGGAAATTGCTTCTTCAGAAGCTTGGCCTCAAATTATTTGCTAACTCGCATAGGATTGGCTTGTTAGGGCGGAATGAATGCTTAGATTATCAATCAGATATTCGATGAAATGAAACAGATTCCCTTGCTCATCCCCACTGACTAAAGCGAGACCTTAGGCAGCACGTTCAGCGGAGAAGAAATCTCTAGTTTAGTTCACTTGAATATGGAGAGAATGAGGAATAGTCTGATAAACTCTGAGAACCCGATACAAAAGATAGTTTTTAGCTTGAATGACCCTTTTGTGGACTTCTCCCTTTAAGTCTGGATAAAATCCTTGTTGGTTCACGGGCTCAAGCAGGCAATCGATAATTAGATATGTCCTCTAGACTCTCTCATTTCTCTCTCAGAATTCAAATAATTAATTGCACCTTTGAACTGTGAGAGCGGAGATGATATTTTGTTTCTGCTGATTTCCTGCATCTTTAACTCCGAGCTGTCAATCATAAGAGTCTAAAGGAACGGAGGCTTTGATTGCTAAAGACTACAACCTCTTGAACCTGGTCTGCCACAATCATACCTGTCTCTCAACATTCCTATTGCTCTTTGGTACAAAACTGGGCATTACTACATCCTTTACACACAAAAATAGATGGGACTTTTTAATTGAAGGATAAATGATTGATTAGACTATTTTTTATCATATTTATATTATTTAGTAACATTTTCTGATCAAAAGCATTATTGTATTGAGAAAGATAAAAAATGATTAAATCTTTCAAGTGAATATTTTCTATTGCGTCACTTTGAGTGGCAGACACTTTTTGCAAGATTAATAAACTCACTGAGAGGGAATATCATCTTTCAGGGCGCTTGCTCAGGTGAGCAAATTGATCTCCAAATTTGACTTTGTTGGTTCGACTCCAACAGCGCCCCCCACTTTTTTTGTTTTTTTTTCTAGCTGAAATAAACCAATTCATCAAACCTTTCTTAAAAATATTAAACTATCTAATAAAAAGATGAATAAAAATATTAGGTTTAATTGATTCTTTATTCCTTATTAAACTCAAAATACTGTAGAATCTACTTACAAGGTAATATTAAGCATGGATATAAATGATTTAAACTCAACTTTTGCCAATAATAATATTTAAAATTAAAAAAAAAGCATTTCCAAAAAAATTGAAAAATAGTAAACATAATTTTTATCAGAAAAGAATTGTTTTTTCTGATTTGATATTAGATATTAATGTATCTTATTGTTGTTTTACGCAATAAGAAAAACTAAAAAGAAATATGATAAATCTCATATGTTGAAGTTCAGATAATAATAAAAAAGAGATATTGTTTTTCTGTTAGGGTGAGAAGAAGACATAAGCGGAGTTAATAGAGAGTTCAGGGTGAATTAGGAATAGGCTGAGGAGTTATTTTGAAGCTTTTCAGGGAGATTGATGGAAGATTTATTAGTAGAATGAATGGCGATGGTTATTGGTTTTCAGAAGCTTGGCTTCAAACTACTTACTTGCATAGGTTTGGCTTTATAAAGTGGCTTGGATGTGAATATTATCAATCAGCTTTTGATGAAGTGTAACAGATTCCGCTGCTTATCCCAACAAACTCAAGTTCTTTTTTGTTCGTTTCATACAATTTTGAGCATCTATCAAAAGAATAATTTTAAGGGAAACTTTGAATGCTTCATATTACATACTGCTAGAACTAAAACTCACCCACCAATCCAATAGTTAGATATTAGAATAGATTTTAGTTCACAAGTAGTTGCATCTACAATATTTAATTACAAAAAGTATTTTTAATAATTTCTTAATCCTAATTTCTAATCCGCGACATTCTGTATTTTTATAAAATCATCTTATTTTTTAACTACAAACACATTTTTCTAATAAATTATTAACAAAAATAATTAATTCATTTCAATAAAATAATAGAAAATAATGACATTTTGGTCTTATTATTATCCATAAACTAAGTTTCAATCTCTTTAATAAAATGAATTGTGTTGTCATTTTCTTATTTCATATGAATATCTTCCTAACTTTATTTTTTCTTTTTTGTCACGTTTAATGATATTTCAATTTATTGTGTCACTTTAAGTGGCAGACACTTTTCGCAAGATTAATAAACTCCCTGAGAGGGAATTTCATCTTTAAGGGCGCTTGCTCAGGTGAGCAAATTGATCTCCAAATTTGATATTGTTGGTTCGACTCCAACAGCGCCCCCCACTTTTTTGTTTAATTAGGTTTGTTTGCACAATCCTGTGCTATTCTTAAGTTTTAAGCCATACGATAGAAAGCAAATAACAATGTTCTATTTTTTGTTTAGTTGAGGATTCAAAAAATTGGTCCAAATACTTAAAGTTAAAGAACATATTTTAGAATATCATAAAGAGATATTTTGTGATTCAAAATAGCAGTGAGAATCAGCTGAAGATCGAGAGGAAAAATCAAAAAGATCAATCAAAGAAAAACAAACAGACGAATAATAGGAAATGTTAATCAGTGTTTTAAAGAAACTAAAAGTCTTGATGACTTAACTCTGCAATCGAAGAAGAAAAGGAGCTTTATTGGATGATGATCACAATGAACCACCTGAATACTCTGATAGCAAATCAAAATTTGAAAAGCAAATTATCAAAGAAAAAAAACGAAAATCAAAGCATAGCGCTAAAAATAAGAAATCCATAACTTCAAAGCGCTAACAGGATCAAGTGAAAAAACTTCATTCCTCTCAGGATTCAGATGATAGCAGCAGCATTTAATAGTAAACTTCCAATGCCAGCAAGAAGGATACAAAATCTCAACCTAACTTAATCATAATAGAAGATGAAAATGAATTTTAAATTGTTTGTGAATAAGAAAACAGTAGATAATAGTAGTCATAATAATAGAACGAATAATAAGAATAATCACTCCCTTAGATTTAAGTAAATAGAAGTGAAATAAGTATTTCACAATAATAAACAAGTAACAAGAACCTCCAAGAGGCCATCATGAAATACTACAACAAACAAGAAATATTATTCTTTAATTAGCCATAACCTGTAGAGACTATCATCAGTGGGGAAAACGGCGAATATAAAGCAAATCCTATTAAGGCTTAAGAGATTATGAGTATCTTTCAGTAAATGAAAGTAAAGTACATAAGCAAGGTGCGTGGAGATGGAAATTGCTTTTTTAGAAGTTTAGTATAAAATTACTTACTAAGTTGTATTGGATAGGCTTGCTAAAATGGCTAAGATAACTAAAAAATCAACTAAATTTTTCAGGAAATGCTCTAAATTCCTTTAATTCTTCCAACAAATTAGAGTGAATCTCTAGGGAGCTCATTTAGCTATGAAGAAATCACAAGTTTAGTCCATGACACTTTGAATACATTGAAATTCAACTTGATTAACACAAATGCAGTGATTTAATCGTTAATGGTGTGCTTAAATGACCCTTGTGTGGATTTTTCCTTGCAAATCTGGATAAAATCGTGGTTAGTTGAGGGAATGAAAGATGTCATGTAGAATGAGATCTCTCCTTTGTGTTTTATCACAAGTTCGGAGGAAATATTACAGTAAATCTAGCCATAGAATATCGAGGGAGGAGACGACATTATCTTTTAGTTAGTTGCATGTATCTTTAACTCTGAATTATCTATCATCAGAGTTTAGAGAAACGGAGGATTTGACAGCATCTAACTTCATCCATTAGAACCAAAACTACCATTCTCAAACTTGCAACTCAACAATTCTCTTGTGCTTTGGTATAAAACAGGTCATTATTATATTGCTTACACTGAGAGATAAGTGCAGCTGTTGGGAAACATGGATTGATAATTGAAATATTTTTTTATTTTTAATAAATAATATACTTTTGATGTTTTTCCATATTGAAACTCATTTAAATCTGCTGTTGATGTATTGGTTAGCTGAGGCTCAATCATTTAAAAGCTTCTGATCAATGAAATCCAATAACTGTTGTTTTCAAAAATACCTCGTTATTTCGAGAGTAACATATTAAATACTTCTTAATAAGGCTTGTCATTTTATTTAAAAACCAAAATTTTTTAAAAAGATATTTTACAAAATTCCTTTTTAATCAAATAATTCTTTGATAATTATGATGGATTACCTGGCATTTGTTTAATCTAGATTATTTTTATTTGTTTTACGAAATTTTAGAAAGTCCTCTGAATATAAAATGAATGAATTGTATCTTATTCCTATTTATTATTAGTTTATAACAATAATTTTTTCAATGTAGATTTAATATTCTCCTTAATTGGTTAAAAGTTCTGAAATACAAAATTCAATCAAATGGCACTCAAATTAAAGGTCTTCCTATTGTGTTATTTTTTCTAATCTGGCAACTAATGAAAGATAACAAAAAAAGAACTATTTATTTTTTAGATTTTTAATCAATGATTGATTCAAGAGGTAGAAAATGACTTATTTTTTTCGTCTATTAGCAATAACCCAGACCTAATGCGTTAGGGCTGTAGATTTCGTATCAAATGTGTTGGGATAAATAATTAACATTTTTTGGCTGGTTAAGTAGTAGTTTACCAGCAATTCATGTGCTTACTTCTCTTTAATAGAACACCTTGAAATATTAAACAAACCCAACATAACGCATTGGCATTTTGATTCACCCACTTCAAAAGCATACCTCGTTACTAACTAATTAATTAATTTATTACTTCTGCTTTTATTACTCATTATCATATAGTAATACAAAAAATTAAATATTCTCACTTGTAATTCTTGCTTTAATATTTTATTAATGATTTATTTTTAAGATTCTTGATTTTTATATTTTAATTGGCAAAATCTTAAATTAATAAGAGCATTGATTTTTGTATTTCTCATTTATTCAATATCAACGATCTGCACTGACTCATAAAACTATTTGTAAAGAAAGCTTTGTAATTAATTGGAAAGTTTTGGAGGGTAAGCAAAGCCTGTCTTTAGAATCTAATAAAACTAATTCAAGTTGTATAAAAAATCCAAAAACACACTTGAAAATCCAACCAGCTCTTTTATCCCTAAAACAGCCTAAAGAAAGCAATGGCATTTAATTTTTAAATAAAATACTGAAGCCTTTAATCTAGTTTGAAATATTCATTGAATGTAGGTATCGTTTCTTTTTTGAGTTCCCTCAAATCTGTGCCATACGGATTTAAAATATCCTTAATAATTCTTTCTGTAAATGATCAATCTTCCATGTGTTTTTGATATTTTTTGTAGTAATTATCTCATAATATCAAATTCAACGATTATTTTGTATTTACTTAATGTAAATTTATTTAGAAGAATCGATTGTGGGGAAAAGACATAATATCAGATTTTAAAATTTTCTCAATCATTTTATGTGAATAATTATAAGAAGAAAAAAAAAGCTTAAAGACCTGTATTTTTTTTACTTTACTTTCGGGCTTATTTTGTTTTTACAAAATCATTGCTGTTTTGTGTTTTGAAAATGACATTATAAAGTAAGAAGAACGAAAAATAAACAAAATTTACTCTTCTTTTATTTTAATTATTTTTCTGAAAAGAGTCATATAAACATGCTGAGATTACATATTTCCCTTTTCCTTAGAAATATTTTGAGATTAATAGTGCTTTTATATTTGCTAATGATGAAAGCTTTGTCAATACGTATTGTCTAAGCTCTGACAGAGCAACTATTAGCATTCAATCCCCAAAAGATAAAAAGGGATAAATCATAAAAATTAAAAAATCAAGAAGAAATTGTGAAGTTCCAGCAATAATTAAAGTAAGTTCTCGCAATAATTAAAGTAAGTTTCTTGAAGAAACCGAAAGACAAAATTATACAATAAGAGTGATGAATAAGATAAACCAGATTACTTTTGCTGAATTTGAAATTGATTTTTTTTTTTATTTTCTCACAAAAAACCATCTATCTTAATACATTTGGACTAATTAATTCGATAACATGCATATTTGTTATTCAGCAAAAGACTTGAATTTATTAGCAGAACAGCATCAAAGTTACTTATTTTCTTAGAAAAATTAAAATAGCATTTACACTGACATGCTAGCTTCATTTGTGTATTTCAAAGATGTTCATTTCTAAGCTAAAGAGAAATACGAATAAATGAATTCAATACAAGTTAAGGAGCGTCAAAAGTATTCGAGTGTATTTCTAATTGTCTTTTTCTAAAAATATTTAACTTTGACATCCTACATTTCTTATAAAAGAACGAGATCTTTCTTAAAAAGGACAATTTTCCTTAAAATATGATCTATTAATGGTTATTTTATTTCTGTTCATCTGACTAATAAAACTGATCAACTTCCCAAGCTATTTTTATTCCAATTTACGATAACTAATACGACGATAGCCTGTATTTAATTATTAACGTCAACTAATTTAACATATTATTGGAAGAGACAAATAAAATCCCTAATTTCTTTTGCTTTTAGTCTCCCCAATATTTCTTGAAAAATAAAGGCACTTCTTCAAACCAGTATGTTTTGCAATTATCTATTGATTTTCTTTTGGAAGGCTATGATTAAAAGGCTAAAATTGTTGGTTTCTCCCATTATTTTAAAGGAATGTGTTATTTAAGTGTTGAAACTAAGTTACTAAAATGGTTTAAAACATGAATGCTTTCTCAAAATTAAATGATTTTGTTTGAGATCAAATTTACATTAATTAGTGCCAGTATTAACTAGGTAATCTAGAGAAGCGAATACAAATGCAATTATTCTGGAATAAATCATTACATTATAATTTTCTGTTGCTTCATCATCTTCTTTAAGGATGTTATTTTTCAACTATCACTATCGACTAAACAAAAATAGCGAATTCAAGACATTCTTCCGAAAAATGGTTACATTTTTAACATTCCTAAGATAATTAATGTGCCTCTTTTGAATAATTTTGATTTGCTGAAATTTTCTAACAAATTTAGCTTACCGTTATTTTGGGAGGAAAGTCAAATAGATTAGAAGGTGAAGAGTTTAATTGATAAAGCTTGAAGGGAATAATTAATCTGTGGAGTGATCCCTTAATAGCTTAAAGTGGGAGGCTAAAATTCACAGGAAAATAAAAATAATAAGGTAAGATTGCAAGGTAATAATCAAAGGACAAAGAATGTTGCCATTCCTCCCCAGCACTTGAATGGCTATTTTTCTACCAGCCAGTTTGAAAGCAGATATAATAAAATAGATCATAAAAATAAATAAAAGCACAAAAGATACTTTACACCCTCCAGAATACTAGAGAGCTTATTTCAATATTAACAGCACCTTAAGTTTATTGATCCTTGAAATCATAATCAATTTTTTCAAAAACTTACAATACTGGAAACAGAAAAGCAAAGAAAAATACACTTTTTTTTGCATAAAATATGCTCTTCAACTCATTCAATCCGTCTCAGACAGCCATTCAACAAATGATTTTTCTTTAGAATTCTCCTTTTCTCCTTTAAAACTGCAATTCCCAGTAAATGTTGATTCCGAATCAGGTTAATGGAAACAACAACTAAAATACATAGATGGCGTCTATTGTTCAAGTTGATTAATCCCTGTTCTGGCCTAATCCAACTCTCTCACTTGAGTATCTACAAAATCATCTCCTTTCATACAATTTGGAGAAGTTCAACAGTTAATAAAGCACTGCATCTGAAGCTAATTTGAGTTCATAAGTCCATAACAGTGCCGTTTTACCATTGCTTAGAAAACCCATTTAAAAATCTAATATCACAAGTTCTTCTTCTGGATCTTCTTTTTCAAGAAGAGCTAAGTTTTCCTCATAGACTTCCTGCAGAGCTTAACCTATCTAACTGATTTAAACCATTGGATAAAACTCTCCCCAAAGTGATACAACTCCAAGACTTCTTGATTCTTTCAATAATCTCCATAAAAATAATATCTAAGCTAGCTCTGATGACACCACGTCATCGTCCCCTCTTTCTTCTTGGTCTTCGAAAAACAAAACTCTGCCAAAAAAGTTCTTATAAAAATAAAGTGCCAGTAAACTCCAAGAACAACCTAGTATCAGTCTACTTCAATTATCTGATAAAACTGGCAACCAACTGTCAACACATGAATGTGCTTCTTCTGAATTAGTAAAGGATGTTTTCTTGAATTTTTCAAAGAATTTCTCGAATTAATCCAATTCAAATAGCAGTGACAAATCCAATATTTCAGTCTCGCACGAAAGCACCTTAAATTTAAATCTTCAAGTAAAATCATAATAATTCCTGCAGTAATTTGATTTTTCCGATGTTAGACAAAACCAATGTAAGAATAAAAAATCTACCAGAGAAAGAAAGCCAAATTCCTCATATGTCAAGAACTCCTAATATCACAACCTGAATAAACTATTCATGTATAATATTCTCAACATGTTCCGAGCAGATGCCTTAGAAAACATCAATATTCCAGCGGATTTAAGCAAGGAGCTTGTGAAAATCATTTACAAACTCAAAATATCTAGCAGAAGGGATTATTAAAATCCTTAACGTGGGTTTTTCGATTATTTTTCCCATGGTCATTACAAAGTGTTGTTCCTCTAAATTAATCCAACAAACATATCCTCGATTAGAGAAAACGAAGTGGAACTTGATTTACATAAGTAATGCTACAATATTGATTTAAGTAAGGAGATATCAGAGACAAATCTTAATTACTTGAACACAATCAAGGAAATCAACTTCAAAATATTCACCGCTAATATCAGAGAAGATTAACTCTTCGATGATGGCACATCTTCAAAGCAGAATATTCGCAGAAAATACACTCTCAAAGTCATCAATGGAATTAAAAAATTAGCCAAAGGTTAGCCTATCAAGAGGTTCTGATATTCCAATGGTTCACTTTCCGAAAGATTACATTTTACTAATCTTTAAAAAAAAATTAACTTTTTCTATCAAAAATTTCCACAAAATAATCAATCCACTCCTTCTTCTCCTTTATCACATAAACAAATATTTACATTGTCTTAAAATATATCAAATATACTCCTTACTATTTTATTCACTGTCATTTTTGATAATAGCTCTGATTTCAATATCTCTCATTAGGTTTCTTTACAACCCAAGATAATTTCACATTACTCCCATTGAAAAATCGTTTCCCTTTAATTTACAGCATTATCAGCAATATTCATTTAGTGATTTACAAATACAGCAGCAGCGGGTATTATTACTGGTTATATTTATTATCCCTGTTATGTTCGAGTTTTACAAATCAATACTTCCTCCTTAGCGAATATTAATAAAAGTAAAATGAAAAAAGAACAGTTATGCTTTTTAATTTATCTCAAACGAAAAGCAGCTGCAAAAACATTAAATTAATGTATTTTTTTTCTATTAAAAAGGAACCTAAGATTACAATGAAGTCGTTAGGGTTACATTTGGTAGCTTCAAAGCGAATTAATAACTGAGCAGATAGCTGAATCGAAAGGAAATTAAAAATAATCAAATAAAAAAAACCTTCTTTGAAACTTAGTTTCAGAAAAGAAAAATAAGCATTTTATTTTTATTATAAATTCAAACTAAAAATCAATGTTTTTAACCTGTAATCCCAGGAGTACGGAGATTTTCTGATTCGTTATTGATTTTTTTCTTTCCTAAAGCAGAAACTCTGAAATGCTAAACTACTTTTCATTTATCTAGACATAATATTCTGTAGATGGTCTCTTTAACTTTCTTTAGATCTTCGGTTTTTTCCTCCCATCCTACAAAAGGTTAATAATACAATTAATTTAATTCATTTTAGTGAAAGTCGAGAATTATGATGGAACTTTTAAGTTATTTGAAATAATTATCTAGTTTCACTGGATGAAAATATAAATTAGTTGAAGAAATTCTACGTCAAATTCAAAAGAAATAATAAAAGGAATATGAGGAAAAAATAATTGCAAATCACAAAAATTATTTCATATCCGTGAATATATTTTCATTAAAAATTCTGTAATTACAAGATAAATAGTTTACTTTCTTTAAATAGAAGATCTATTAATCACATATTTCTCGATTCTAAGTTATTTTTAACATTATAGAGGGGGAGAAGAGAGTATTTTACACATAAATATGAAAAGAAAAAAAAGAGAAGGAGCTAAGATTGAGTCTATCATTGAGTTATTTTCTTTGATTGTTACTTCTTAAATATTCATTTCACTGTTTTAGAAAGATTTGTGTATTCTTACTTTTCCTTAAAATTTTTGTCAAAACTTTGCAGAAAATAATTAAACAAAAGGATCATAAAAAGCGAGTTTTTAATGGGAATCAATCAAACCACTTTGCAGAATTATGCATTATTATTTTTGAAAACGGGTGCTTGCTTTTTGGCTAATAAAACGAACAAAATTTTTCTGTATTTGATCTCAGAAAAGAAGAAACAAGAATATTACTCAAATATGAAGTTGGTTTTGTTTTTAAGTATTAACCTGCTGGTTTGTTCATTAGGTTATCAAAATATCTAGCAATAAAGGCTGATCCAACCTTCATTCTTGCAACTTCGTTAAAATGATACTTAAACTTCCCTTCCACTTCCAGAAGGTAATATTGAAAACAATAAACCACTACCATCAGCAGAAGTTTAAGCTACAAATTTGCCAGCTGAATAATCTCCAAAAACTACTCCTATTGTTGCTCAATAAAGTGAATAAGTAGCAGTTGCTTCTAATCTTCCTGCACCTGCAGTTCCTCCACAAGAAGAGAAAGATCTTTTGTTGGTAGTTCCCTTCACAAAAGAATAATTTGAAGCAGAAATAAAATTGCAATCTTAACTTCTTGCTAGCTAAATAGTAGCTGATCATAAATCAACTATGGAATAATTGAAAGGCATATCTAGCGAAACCAATAGGATAATAGAACAAAAGGGTCGTATGATTGGGATGTATCTGAATCAAACCACAACATATTTAGACAATCTTGGTAAAATCTTGCAGAGAGAGCTAGAATAGAATCATAGCATTCTTGTAAAATTAGCTGAATCTATTGTTCTTTCTTAGAACTCAAACCTTGAAAAAGAGATTCTTAGCATCAAGGAGCAGATGAAGAACATTCTTAATAAAGTACAACCACCTGATTCAACTTGCGAAAAAGAACTTAATTGCGGCAGCTGCATTACCAGACCTGATTGTATCTGGTCAACTGATCGAAGAGCTTGCTTTGTTGGTAAATTTTTTGATTATTTAGGGATTCATTGTATTAAAAATACTTCCAAAATAAAGAAAACACTATTTAGTTTTGATTTTATTTTTATCATTCATCAGGATCAAAGTTTGATGGATGCTTCTTTGATTTCTGCGAGTTTTTCACAAGAGATCATTGTGTGAGTAACTCACAGGCAGATCCTCAAGGAATTTCCATGGAGAGCTATGTTTTCGATGAAGAGCTAGCAAAAACTATGGAAAAAGCATATTTAAGTTAAGATGTTGAATTAGCTATCCAAAGAATACCTTCTCCTTAAAAAAATTTCATGCTCACCTAGCAGAACAAGCTCATAGATCTCAAAGATGAGATTCAGAAGCTAAGAATGTTTTCTAATTATATGAAGCGCATCTACTACAAACTTAGATTTTAGAATGTGATGCTTAAGAGAAAACTTCAACGATAAGCTGAGGAAGATAGAAAATTCTTACAGGAATTGGAGAAATCGAATGATGATTTCTTGAAAAGCATCAAAGAAAGTGAAGAAGAACAAGAAATAAGTGTGGGTGATTTGATAACGAATGAAAAGGCTATCGAATAAGCTAGATTAGAAGCTATGAAAGCACAAGATGGTACAATTGAACCTCCAAAAATGAATAAATAAGGGAAAGTTATCTAGAAAACTAAAGTCAAAGAGGATGGATCAATTCTAGATGAAAATGGCTAAGCAATTAATGGAGTCAGAGTTTTCGAAGGAAAAACAATTGTCAATGAATCAACAAAAGAAGCTAGAACTGACATGAAGTATGAAAACGGGTATATCATAGGCGAGGATGGATAAGTTATGAGTCCTCAATAACTTAAGGAGAAATTGCTTGCAGAAGAGACTTTTGTTGATGGGCTTCTTGATTTTTGGTATGGTCCTGCACCAAAAGAGAAAAAGATGGATGCAGCTGATAAGTTAAGAATATAAAAGTAGCGGAACCCTATTGAGGTAGATGTTGATTCATCTGAGATCTAAGATGAGGAAGTTAATATTATGCAACATATTGCTGATCAATTAGAAGCATAAGAGCTTGAAAGAAAATAATAAAAAGTTTGAAAAATATTTTTTCATAAATACAATTAAAGAGACAAATTGGAGTTAAAATGATAAAAAATGATGATGAAAGTCATGCGAATAGAGATTCTAAAATGATATTTTTTGGATGTAGTGTTAAATAAATGATTTTTTTTTGAGTTTATCTGAGAAAAACAAAATATTTTTTTTTAAATAATTTTCTTGGATTAATTTTTCTAAAAATATTTAACTTATGTAATATTTTCTCATAATTGCTCTCTTTAGGCAAACCAGGAGGAATAATCTTGTTGTCTTTTCTAACTGACAGTTAGGTTTAGTTCAAATTTTTTTTTCAAAAATTGAATAATTAATCTTCCTCTGGATAATAATTTCAAATAAGAAAAAGAAGGACGGGGTATGAGAAAACATTCAAATTTAGATTGAATTATGAAAAAAAAGATTAAATAATTTATTTGTATCAAGCAAACAGGAATATTTTGTTTAAATATTTACAAATATTTTTCTATCTTGGGTCATTTCATTTAATTATGATGGAATATTACAGCAATTTTATTCATTGATTTAATTGTATTTGCTGTCATTTTATCATATTTTGGTTTTCTTTGAATTTGAATTTTTTATGTTTAAAATTATATTCTCGATAGTATTTTATTCTTGCTTTAATTTTAATAATACATATCTTAAAAATCTTTCTTGTTTTCGCATTTTTCTTGTAAATTTAAGTGAGCGATCATGAAAGCAATCAAAAATGATTGTCTTTTTGCTTCAAGGAATAAGGAATCAAATATGCGCGATCTACTTCGAATGTGTTCTCGACAGATAAATGGCAAGATTCATGCCAGAAAAGTCTTTAACTTTTTCAATGGATGAAATCATTGCTGGATTTATCCTTTTTTTCTCCTTCAAGAAAGAGAGTGATGGAGATTGAGAGATCTGAGAGATTATTATTGAGACAAGATGTCAGTCGATAACAATTGTGTAGTGTATCAGTTTGGACATCATAGAATAAGAGTCTCAATAAAAGTTGCGAAGGTGTGGAAAGGGGTCAAAAACTCGTCAGAGCACTCAGATCTCATTTTTTTCTCTTCCTTGAAAAGGGTTTGCTTGCTTGTTTTTTCTGTTGATTAATTTAATTTTTAGATAATCGTTAATGCTCTTAAATTCAAAGGTGGGACAAGGGGGGTATTCAAAATATTTTTGATTTTTAATTTTGAAATTATCCAGAAAATGTTAAATGTCAGTTAGAAAATTGGGGTGGGGAAGGGGATTTTGTAAATAAAATAAAGGAAAAGCTGTGCGATTACCTTTTAGTTAATGGATTAGCTAGTTTCAATACACAAATAATGAATTTGTTGCCATTTTTTGTAAAACTATGATGAGTAAGGAGTTAGTTAAAGAAAAATTCTAGCTTCCTACAGCAGGTAGTTAGTTTAACAGAAGGCTCTAAAGATGTCATAGTATTTTGATCAGATCCCCCCATTGAAAATGCACAATAATCTTGATAATGATTATCTATTAAAAAAATTAAACAAATTTGAATTACTTAATGCGCTTTTGAAATATTTTTTGAAAAATATTGTCTTAATATTTTGATAATTGAATTAAAACAAGACTTTCATTCCCAATGATTTTTAATTCCCCACTGAAACAAAAACAAACAATAAAACCGAAGACATACGACAAGGCACAGAGAGACACAGAGAGACTCACCTACTTCACCTTCATCCACAACCTTCCCATCCAAACCCAACCCAATCAATCCAACTCCATCGGCTTCCCAAAATCAAATCTAACAAGGATGAAGGAGCTATTTTTAACAAACTGGCTTCTTCATCTCTCTCAAAATTAGCTTTAAATTAGAAAACAAATTAATCTGCCAATTAATTCTTCTAATAGCTAAAAATTCTCTCTCCTACTCTTTTAAAAACCTGCATGTTGATTTAGACTAGCATTATCCATGCACGTTTATATGATCTTCTATTAATTTGTCAAAATATCTGCCTGCCTGTCTCTAATATGCCTTATTTATGCCAATAATTACATAAAAAAACTAAAAAAAAAAATAAAAACATCAAAAACATGAAAAAATTAAATTCAAAAATAAATCCAAAAAATAAAAAAATAAATAAACAAATTAATATTTTAAAAATGATGTCAAGAAGGGCTCATTAGCACTTGAAAAACTTGAAAAATAAATCAGCTTTACCATTTGGAAAATACAAATATTCTCTGGGCGAAAGTGGGGATCAAAGAGATAAATATTATGAGAATAGCATTTGTTAAAATAGTTTCTGTATCCCAAAATGCTCTTTATTTTGGTAATAACAAAGAAAAATATCAAGGCTTTTACTTTATGCATTCAATTGATTGATGGTGTTTCATAAAAAATACAACAAAATACGTGTTGAATGTTGAAATAGAAAAATGATAGCTTTCTTGAAGAATTGTACAAAAGAATAAACATACAAAGCAATGCAAATTGCTAAAATATTATCGTTTAAAAAGCAACATCAATGGGACCAACAACAACAGCAAAGATCTCATGTTATTAACCCAAAGTTGAAGCGAACAATAAACAAATATTTAATTGTGGCATTGATCATTCAAATAGCAGAATAAGTTAGTTCAAGAGTTAGTTGGATGCTCTCAAGCGTTGATGAAAAGACGCTCGCACTTGTCTTTGATTGAGTTAATCTTGTCGTTTTGCTTGGAGTTGGCATTCTTAATAACTGCAATAGCAATCACGTTTCTGCTGGTACCGCAAGCTTTTCCGAGTTCTTTCTTGGAGGCCACAAACACATAAGGGACGTTCTTGTCTTCACAAAGGAGAGGTAAATGTAAGACAATCTCAAGTGGGGTTGTGTCAGCAGCGATAACAATGATTTCAGCCAAACCTCTGTTAAGAGCCTTAGTAGCTTCGTTAGCTCCTTTCTTCACCTATTTTAAGAGAAAAAAGGAATAAATAAACATCAGTCATGGAAGGGAGGCAGAAAGAGATAATAGAGCTATTCACAATTTATTTTCATTGCTTTTGACTACGAAGCCTAATGCAGTTATTCAATAAATCTAGTTTAGTTTACTTATTTAAGAGGTGCGCATGCTGAGATGAGACTGGTAAGTTCCTTAGCGAGTGATTCATCAGCAAGGGGGGAGGTTCTGTCTGAGCTTTCCTGTTTGTAAAGACGAATAAAATTACATAAAAATATGCAATTTCATGATAAACTAAGACCCTACCATTTATGTTTTTCTGTAGGGAGTGTGTTTGACTTGAAAGATTGAGATTATTTGTTTGTTTTTGTTAATTATCAAGGAATTGTGAATGATTGAGATTTACTAAGAGGGGATAAACTAAAACCTTACCTGATAACTATTGTTTTTATATCCAGGCTGGATTAGTGTACAGTATTTCGTTCTGCATTAATTTGACCTCTTTCTCAGAAACAAGCAGCAATCACAAACAATAAGGATTCAATTACTTCTACTTGCCAAATAGAAATTCTAGTTTTTGTATTTGAGGGGTCTAAACGCATAAATGAAGCACAAAAGATAACTTTTTTTAATTCATACACCATTGAAATAAATTTCTCATAGATTTTTTTAATTTCTTATCAATAATATCATTTTGTTTATAATTTCCCATCAGGAACACTGTTGCTATTGTTGTCTCTCATAATTTGAATTTCTTCAAGAATATCTTGTATTCCTTCTAATTCATGTACCATGTCATCACTGTAGACTTTATTGACTTTATCGAGCATGGTTGAGAGATACTGATTATCTTTTTCAATTTCAAGTAGTAATTTCATGCTTTTGCTTGTAACCAACGGGTATTTATCTGCCCAAGACTCCATTTAGCTCAAATATTCAATACATTTCTGTAAAAGTTAATTTTGATTATTTTTCTTGGAATTTTACTTCTCCAACAAACTATCCTTCAAAATTGAGATGCTTTCGAAGTTGTATTGCGAGTTTATGTTCTTTAGAATTTCCTTCTTTACGATTTGCATCTCTGAGTTGGAACTTTCACTTAAAAATGATTCTTCCATAGCGTAGAGTAGGTGATCTTTCTCGTTTTACAGTGATCTTTTTTCAGCTTCGTATTAATAAATACCAATACCTCCTGCAAAGTAATAAACATTTTTAAAATTATTAGAAGAATAATGAGACAAACAGATGCGCTTGTTATTTTTGAGTAAAGGGATTTAATAATCTTGCTATTTGTTATTTCAAATCCATGTGTTTTAAGTATATTTTGAGTCATATTTGACTATCTGCTTTCAAAGTTATTTATGTTTACTTTGATCATATTTTACCTTACTAACTGCTAGTTCTATTCTCCTCTTCTTCTTATTCTTTCATTCTAGTTTCTAATTCTGCTTCAGCTTAGTTTATCAATGCCATTCTGCTCTCGATAGATGCTTCAATCCCTTAAATCTACTCTCTGAGTTACTTCTGCTGGTTACTTTTATTTGGTTTTTCTTCTTTCACTTCTGTCTAAAAGAAACTGTAATTTTCTTTGCATTCCTCTTATTCAGCAGGAAGTCTCTCTGATTGCTTTGAAAACTGTTTAGATATATATAAACTGTCTAGCACTGCTTGATATATGTCCTTTGCTTATTCACAAAGACCTTGAGAGTCCATTGTTGTAATCCATTCTTTTACATCACCTTCAGTCCAAGGTCGATTTTCATCTGCAATGTCTTCTAAAATGCAATCAACGACTGATTGCAACACCGACAAGGAAGCTCTGCATGCAGGCAATGAACATGCTCCCTTGTGATCAGTAATTTCTTCTAATTACGTTGAAAGAAACTATTCAACTTGCTATCTCCCTTCCATATGTTTTCTTTTTATTTTTTCTTTTCCAAATTTTGACTTGTGAATTGACTGGTATTCTTCACAATTTTAAATGAAATCACTAATCGATTGCAATGAGATCAGAATTACACTTCTTCCCACAACATAAACAGATTCTAGTTTAGATTTGGAAAACTTTACAAGGGAGGAAACAGAAAAGCTAATTGAAGGAGAAAAGTCACTTGATTTAGAGGGAACACTGAAAACAACAAATGCATTCGAGATTCTCAAGCCAGAGAAAGTAATTGAGAATCCTAAAAGATAAATTATTACATTCCTATCTAATCTTTTTTCTTTTTTCAGTCTTACAAAATTAAGAAATCTTTTGTGTTTATCTACAGATTCTTTTAGACTAATTTTTTAAAAACAATTCGCCATTTGTTTAAGAGATAATAATAATTATTTTTCATTTTCAGGATTAGAACCACTAACAAGCTTGCCTTTAACTCAAAATGTAATCGAAAACAGACTTGATTCTCCCATTATTTCTAGCTATTCTAGGAAAACTAATTCACTGGTTTATGCAAAATGACCAAATGGTAATAGAATTATGTGTAATTAGCTCATTTTAATCAGTTTTAGAACAAATAAATTGCTGTATAAAGTGTATTTATTATAAGATCTGCTGAGACAAATAATTTGATTGTACGCTTAAAATAGACTTGCAAATACACTTATTCTTCAATAGAGACTACCAATAGACAACCAATAAGTGTTTTTGAGAGTCTCTGGCTCTTTTTTTCTTCAGTGAATGGCATTGCTTTAGGTTATTCTTGTAGGTCTAATCTATCTCACTAGAGCTACATGTTTTATGGATTACACTCAAGAGAAAATGGAGTAGTGCCATTTTGACTCTTCTAAATAAGTGATCCCAAACATTGATTTGTTTTTGATCATCTTAATCAGTCCTTTCTCGCTTTGTGCTGCTCTCATTGTCATATGGACATTCTTGAAATTTTCTGAAAGTCGAAAACAGCCTAGTGATATGGTATTCTCCGTGAGTGCCTGCGATGCTGTTTTGAACATTCATTGGCTGATGAGTTCAATATATTAGATCACTTAAGATCCATATTCTGCACCTGATAAGCATAGTTTCTTTTGTGAATTCAACGCGGTCCTTAGTATAACTGCTGGATCACTTGAATATCTCTATAACATACTGTTTTGCGTGTTTCTTATTACTCGAATAAGAAACAGTCTGGAAGGAAGTAGAATTAGAAAATCTGGAGTCCATGGATTCTGCTGGGTTGGAGCTTTGGGGTTCTACGCTTTTTTTAAAATCCAAGGGAAAACAGGTGTGAACTCATATGGCATGTGCTCATATGAAGCCGATAGTGATACATATATTGCAGGGATAGGCTTGTTTGCAATATATTGGCTGCTAAGTGGATTTACATTAGGATTTTTTAAGAAATATGTTCCTGATAGTGAAGCCTTCAAAGAACAAAAACAAGATTTCATTAGGTTTTACTTTGGTTATTCTATCATCACGAACATATCTTGGTTGTTGATTGCTGTGTCTAACACTATTACCTCGCTGAATTGTAAATACTAATGGGGGCCATTTCTTGGGATCTTCATCACAATTGGCAACGCAACGAAAGTAATAACCCCTATTTTTTCAGCGATTGTGAGATTCAAAGACCCAACACTTCAGCAATGCATGCGAAATTACAAGATTATGCAAAAAGAAAAAGAAATCGAGATGAGTTTCTTTTCTTCTTAGAAAGGAAAATCAAGTTTCTTTGAAAGTTTTGTCTTGAGAAATTCATCGATAGTTCATCGAAGTTTCGAAGGATCGAAAGCATAGGATGATATAAGAACTGAGAACCATGTCAGCTGGAGTAATTCCCTTTCTTAGAACTTGAAGCTCCTGCGGATTGTAAGTATTTTTGCGGGGTTGTCTGCTCAAGATGAACTGAGAAAAACACCACCTTAGATTGTCAAAAAACACGCGAATATTCGATTCTATGATAATAGCATGATTAAAGATAATGACTTGGAGTCGTTCCCTGAAGGTGACATACACCACATGAGAATGAAAGCATATTTTGAAGATGAATTTGTGGAACTTCGAGAAAGAGATGACATTCCAATCAACATGAAAACTATATTTTCAATCACATCTAACTTAGAAGCCCTCAAAAAGATAACTTCCCTAATCGGTGATGGAGGCAGGAGTGGATAGATGGTTCTGTCAAACTTTGACGGAAAAATTATTATAAAAACAGTTTCCTCTGCAGATGTTTCCTCTTTTATAAAAATATCTGATAAATACTTCAACTACATGAAAACCAACCATGATAGCACTCTTATTGTGCTCATCTACGGGCTTTACACCTTCAAACGAGTGGATGCTTAAGATTCAAAGACTCATTTACTTATTATGAAGAATATCACCGCTTCGATTCCAAAATCACTTGTGCTGAGAAAATATGATTTAAAAGGATCTCGCTACGATCGAGCAGTTCTCTCAAAGCACAAGCTTAGTGCAGCTGAATTCATAGGGATATCTCAACATTCAAGTAGTCATCCATCTGAG
>Ga0302284_1000366_pt1 | contig 21285 bp, 8 predicted proteins | sample III_Fen_E2_1_FD_198760 | JGI IMG/M metagenome (GOLD analysis project Ga0302284, IMG submission 198760) | Peat permafrost microbial communities from Stordalen Mire near Abisko, Sweden - III_Fen_E2_1 | ecosystem: Environmental > Terrestrial > Soil > Wetlands > Permafrost | place: Sweden: Abisko...
AAATATTCAATTCCTCATCTTGAAGATGGAGTTGTTAGAGATTTAGTATTGAAAAATATTTAAAAGGGATTGGATGATCCTGTTGTGAATATTAAATTAGCTGCTTTGGAAATAGCTAAGTTAGTGTACAGTTCGACAGGAATTAGCTAAATGACAAAGAATCTTTGTGCTGAGTTAGTTAAGAAAATGAAAAATGATAAAGAAGCTGAAGTTAGATAAAATGCTATTTTGATTCTAAATCTATTATGACATTTTGATTTATATTTTTTGTGATTGTTTCAAATTAAGATAAGTGTGTTTAGTTGTCTGTTTAGAAGTTAATAATTGGTTTAGAAAGTACTTTAAGAAAACAGCTGAATTAAAGGTAAAATACTGAGAAAACATCTGTTATTCCAGATTTAGCTGAAACTTCAAAAGAATATGGAGCTAGTTTAAATAGTAGAATTAAAAACAAAAAATGAAATATGCTTTGCAGCTTTCGAGTTTTTCATAGAACATCTACGAAGGCCATGCATTGTTTGTGATTATGCCAATTGATTTTGAAATGAATTCTGTAAAGAAGATTTAATCAGATTCAAATATCCCCCAATCAAAAATAAAGTTTGTTTGCATTGAATTTCAATATTCTCTTGAAGGATAGTTGAAATTTCGATAAATGAAAGGAACGATTAAAGCTAAGGACACTTCGTAAATTTGTATTTTCTTCCCAACTTAAAATATACTAGTATTCCCAATCGTAAGAATGAAATTATTGTGAATAATCATATGAAAAAATAATGCAATAGCACTTATTTTTAACTAATCATAATTAATAACTGCTCAAAATGCTTGAGTTAAATAACTCCTTAGTTGCTATTGAATTAGCAAAGATGGATTAGATTTTTTGGATATCTTCAGTAAAGAAACTATGATGGTAATATTTAACATAAATAAATCCATGAAATTGATGAGAACAAAAAATGAGATCATTGTTAGTTAGAGAAAAACCACTGAAGTTAATAGTTGGATGAATTAGATAACCAAGAATTATCTAATTGTTTTATCCAAAAAGTAATAAACCATAAGTAAGAGGCAGATTTTGTATCATCGTTACAAAAATTCAATTCTAAGATAACTATGGCTGAAGTTATTAAAGTTAAATGTCAGGAATTGTTATTGATTTCTTTTTCCTCTTCTATCAAAGGTGAATTCAAATTAGAGTTTGATCGTGTTAAAGTTCCTATTCGTAGATAGAAAAAGTTGATCAAAATTATTAGAAAAGATAAAAAATAACTGGAAATTCTTAAGAGGTATTCTCGACTGGGAAAGAAAGTAAACTCTCTAATTGTTATTTTCTTTTTGCAAAGACACTCTCTCTCTTCTTACAGGGGATTCAAAAAAACTTCACTATCAGTTTTAGGATTGTCTCCAATCCCCACTTAGTATCTTGAGCAGATTGAACAGTTTCTCTGTAGATGGTAATAAATTAATGTTCTTTTATTTCATTATTCAATCTTTCCCCAATATTATTAATGAGATGCTTATTACATTGAACTCTTTAAGAATGTCAATTTTCTCATAAGGAAAAGGCTAATGTACCCTTTTACTACACTGTGATGATTAATAAAGTGATAAGTTAAGGTTATTTTTTATTTCACATCTGCCAATATACTCTTTGTATATCTAAAGGAGGGGAATATTTTAATTAGAAAAATGTTTCCTAAATGATAATTAACTAAATAAAGAGAAGTGACTATTCAAAACAAAAAGATTGCTTAAGTAAAACATCTTTGGTAGAGAATTTCATCAATATAATGTGAGACAAGACTCATGGGTTTCAAGATAAACCAAGACTATTTTACAGGGAGAAAGATTAAATAAATATTAGAAAATGTGATTAAAAAGAATAACTAAAATGATTTGGGATGTTTTTGATTCAAAAGAGAGAATTAGGATGTCAATTTAATTGATTAAAAACTTCAAAATAAAAGAATTGTAAAAAAAGAAGAAATAACCTACAACCAAGTGAACGTTTTATTAGTATTTCTTGTGAATTTGTGATCAAAAACAAAAGGGATAATTTCAATATCTTATCGAAAATAATAAAATTAATGAACAATCGGGTGAGTAAAGTGCGGAAAAGAAGGATAATTTTAAAAACTCCTGGGTAGTTTTCAAATGTCAATTTCGAAAAACAGCAAAGGAGGAAAAACCACTTAAATTGATTCAACAAGAGAAAAAAGACGTTTTTACTTAACCCTTCACAGCACACATCTCTCAAATGACCAATATAGCAAATGGAAAAGGTTAATCTCATATTTTATGAAATCCTAAGAGTTACACTTTCGAAAATTGTTCTAATATTACAGAAAAAATTAACAATTTTTAAGGATTTTTTGGAAAAGTGTATTGTTGCTTCCCTAATTGCCTTTTCAGCATTACTTTCTTTAAAATAGCTGTTTTATATTCCTTTCTCTAATATTTCCCATATTTTATCATTTTCGAACTATGCCATAATTTTCTGATAATGTAGTTCACATTCTGCTATCTATTTAGGCCCTTGGTGCGTCGAGGAAGACAATCGTTTGCTTGAATGGGTGAAAACACACGGATAATCAAAATGGTCACATTGTTCAGATACTGTCCCGGGAAGAAGCGGGAAGCAGTGCAGAGAACGCTGGATTAACAATCTAAATCCTAATGTGAAAAAGGGTAATTGGACAGCAGAGGAAGATGACATGATTTTTAAAGGTTATCTGAATTCTGGATCAGCATGGAGTGTTATCGCCAAAAATCTTGAAGGTATGTTGATTTTAATCTAAAATAAGTTGGAATTACAACCAGAGATTTGGGAAATTAGGAAGTTCTACCCCCTCACCCTCTCTATTCTTGTTATCTTAGATTAAAAACATAATGATTTTGTTTTCTATTTATTCCCCATGGATTGTTTCTTTATCACACCAAATTTGTTTCTCCTTTTGCTAAGTTATCTTTTTGAAGTGTTGTTATGGAAGAAAATGTTCATTTTACTTAACAATTTTGTAACTGAATTGAAAAAAGGAAGAACAGAAAATTCAGTTAAAAACAGATTCTACAGCACTGTACGCAAACTCCTTAGTGATTCAGAGAAAAACGGTGTGAAAACTAGCGAGCTTGACATACGCAATTTTATTGAAATGAGTATTGGAGAAAATTTTGGTGATATTTCTTCAAAAGATGCTAATGAAGATGGGAATTCACTTGAAAGAGATATTAGTAGCGTTCCTTTATGCAAATATGAAGAAGATTACTAAGAACAGTAGTAGTAAATCACAGAAGATTAGAATTAGGATGATCCAAATAATGTAGTAGAAAATGAAAATCAATCTGAGTTAAATAACATTAAGAGCTTACCTTAGAATATTATTTTCCCAAATGTCAAATAAGAGGAAGATGTCATAAAAATAGAAGCAGTATAAGAGAATAACATCTCTAATAGAATAGAAAAGGAAGCAGGAACATCAAATGAAATTGTCTAGACATAAAATACACCTGAAAAACTGTCAGATGTTCAACTTGGGGATATCCAATAACAGGAACATTGTTTATATCCTCCTCCCCCTTCTGGTTCTGAGCAAGGAGTACCTAAAAGAAAATATACAAGAAAGCGATGCAACTTGGATGAATATTCTGAGTCTAATTTTTTGTATCGATTATTGAAAAGTAATGATGTAGAAATTAAAAGTTCGAAGTGTCTGTAGGATTATTCTGTATTGTATCGTAAGATCAAGCAAAATCAAAAAGATGATAGGATTAAACAAGTGAATAAACAAGATCAAAACAGAAACGAAGAAATTGATGAGGAAGATGAGATTGTTTATGAATATAATAACTCTTCAGAAGTAAATTAATAAGAGTAGCCTCATTGTGAAGCAAACTAAAATGAAAGATATTTAAAAATAAATACTGAAAATAAGAAATTGATTTGTGAAGTAAAAAAGGCAGCTCAAGAATAGTTTATTGTTGGTGACAATTCTAGGAAAAAGATAAAGACTAGTTAGACAAAAGAGAAATAGTAACAGTATGATCAAGCTTCAAACTAAGTGGAGGATTTATTGGATGGTAGGAATTAAACTGAATAATATGAGTTAAAGAAATCTGATTTTGAACCAGATTTTTAGAGAAAAAAGACGACTAGTAGCAAGAAGAAATTGAATGATGAAGATGACGATGATGATGAAGAAGAATAAGAATAAGGAGAGAATTTTGGAGAAATGGAGTAGTAACTGATTAAATATTTTCAAAAAAGTATGGGTAAATTCCTTAAGAAATTTTTAAAATCAGCCAAAACTACTACTTCCTAAGCAAAGGTCAAAGTAAGGAATGATTGCTAACATTACTCAATCAAGAAAAATAAGATTTTATTGATTTTTGTGTGTTTTTTGTTTAGGTAACTGGAAAGACAAGTCTTCAAAAGAAAAAGAAAATAATTTTACCTGCAGAAGGTGTATAAAAGAAGCAATAAAACAAACATTAATCTACTGATGAATTCAAAGAATAGATATCTACGGAAGTTGAAAAAATCCATAAATAAAGTTCGCCTCTGATTTTATCTGAAGACAGCGTTGAAATCATCGAGGAGATAACATCATTCAAGACTAAAGATTAGAATAAACTAAACAAACCTAGAATAATTACTCAAAAATTAACTAGTAATAAGCTGGAATCTTTGCCATTAAACAAAAGTGACTAATAAGGTTAGAAAGAGGATGATTCTAAAAAAAGCATAAATGTAGAAAAATAAAATAAATAATAACATAAAGATGCTGAATAACTGAAATTATCAACTCTTCAAGTTTAATAGAAATAGCAGTAAAAACTGCAATAAAACCTTCCAGAATAAACTGGATACTTAAGTGAAAGTAATGGAATAAGTTATTCAAATAGACATTCAAGCAATCAAACTACACCAAATAATTACGCCAATTTACAATCTTAAAAGCCTTAATTTATTCTAAACTAGCATTCTAATTAGTTCTATGAATCTCTTCCTAAAATCGGTAGTTCCTCCAACCTTCTAAACTAGCTTCTTAATAAAAATCACGATGCTACTTCAATACAAAGCAACCAACAAAGTTTTGAATAAAATATTGACATTTAGAGCTTAAAAAACCTTGCTAGCAATAGCATTACTGCCCCTACTTCTCCAGGTTAATAAACCGTAGTATCAAATGCATTGGTAGATCAGAAGATGAGTTTTCTTTTGAATTAACTTTGCACTCTTGAATCGATGCTCACAAATACCAAACAAGAACTTGGGAAACTTGAATCAACCATTTATCAACGAGCACATGATCCCCTATCAAGCTCTAATGGTGAAGGGATTGCAATTCAAAATTGTATTCCCTTAATGTATAACTTTGGGTCATTTTCTGCAAATGAAATACCTCAGTAGGCATTATCCTTAAACTAAATGGTTGTTTTTAACTCAAGGAACAATGCAGAAAAAAATGAGAATAATAGCAATAATTTATTCTTAGAAAGGTAGAATTCAAAGGACAATGGTGCTCAATACTCTGATTTAGATAATTTCATTCATCATAATAATTGATCTTTTTAGTATTTATTTATTCATTCATGTTATTATTAAATTATTCTTCTTTTCACTCTATTTGTTCATAAAAAAAGGATTAGATTTAGCAAATACAATCAAAAACCTGTATTCTTTCTTACTCTGAATATTTTTGTGAGTATTTCAAAGTGTAAATTTTTTGTAGAAAAAAATTGAATCCCTACATTCTAACACAAATATGCTAAGCTGTCATTTTACACATTATTATGATATTTTAAAAAGTTTTACAGTGAAAATGATTGAAAAGAAGAATGATGATAATAAACAATAAGATGCCAGTTGAAAGTATTATCTTTTCTTAATCAATCAGAAAAAATTGATATTTTTTTGGTACAAGAAAATAGCATAAATTTCATAAAAATCAAGCTTTAGCAAACTGATCTGAAGAAACGCTATTTTAAGTGGTACAGATATTGGATCTCTCCTTAAAATAAACTCTTCATTGTTCCCTCGAATGTCATTATCTCCTATTCTAAGATAGCTTACACATCTAGCTTCTTTGAATTACTTCAGTCATATTTTCATTGCTCTCATCTTCATAGCAAATTAATTCGCTTGTAACAGTTTCAATGATATCATCTCCCTTCCATATTCATTTTATCACTTTACACAAATGACTTGTATAGCTTAACTTTTTTCTCCCTTTCAAACAGACTACTTCTGGGTTATCTAAGATGAACATAAACAGCCTGTGGTAACTTCTTAGCATGTTCTTGGATGGATAGCTTTAGGATTTTTCCTCGCCTCACAACTATTGATCATTTTTTTCATCTCAGCGAACAAATCAAAAATTCAATATAAATCCAAGAAATTACATTCTTTTTCAAAGGATTTCGATGGTTAGCACAATCTTAAGCGACATGAATTTCATAACGAAAAGATATTTCGTTTTGTATTTCTTGGCTTGACTATCGGCTGTAGTATATGCTTTGGATACTCGAATATTTGGGTATCACGCAATCTTTCGCATGATCATCTGCAGCTTTTAATCTTGAGTCTCGTGTAAATAGCGCTCTGGCATGAAATACGTGATATTGTAACTTTCACAGAAATCGCTGTAGGCTCATTAGGCTTCTTGATTTCTGCGCTTATTTCTTCTGAAAATCTTTTAAGCGCAGAGATATTTTTCATCTTTTTAGCGTTCGTTGCTTTGAATTTTGTGCTGTTTCTCACGCACAAGCAGCATTCCCCAAATGAAACTGAAACTTTTAGTGGGAGAGATCTGCTCCCGAGTGAGAGTGAAAATGGACATATTCCTGTAGAAACTAATGTAAATCCTACTGAAAATCCACTCATAACAGAAGAAAGATAAGTGAAGCGAATACCTTTAAATTCTATACCTCACTCCCATTCGATGGGAATTTCTTCTCATTTTAATATTCAATCGGATAATCAAATGTAAAAAGCTGATTAGAGGCACTTTGTAACAACTAGGAGTTCAGGAACTCCTATTTGTAATGGACAAATTGAAGCAACAATGGCAGAAAATAAATTATCCAGAATCCTATTTTCTAACCACCCAAATCAAGCAGCATTAACATCATCAAGTCCTGCTATCCCTCTTGACAATAACGACCTAGGATTCAATGAGAATTTAAACAGCCATTTGGAGTTTTACAAAGGCATGATAGAGAGACTTGATTCTGCTATTTTCGTCATTGGAGGGCCAAATGATGTCTATGAACCTTTGAATAGCAAGGCTTAGACATTCTTTGAGGACTATTTTGAAGATGAGAGTGTTGATCCTGAAAGTTATGATTATCCAACTCTTTTCAATAAGATTCGAGTTAAAGATTATAACAAAAGTTCCTCACATTTTCTGTCATCAATAGGCATTTCTAAAATTGAAAAGTAGCCTACTACGCAAGATTAAATAAGCTCGGGGTTGTAAAAAAGGGGTACTCTTAGATAGTTTTTCAGTTAGAATCATGGAACCAGACAATAATCCTCCCCAAATGTTTTAACAAACATATCTCAACATTCGCAATAATAGAAATAGAACCAAAGCAGTAAGTTACTGTTTGGGTTCAAGACAAGTTATACTATTCATGAAGATCAACCGGTTTTGAATAAAAAATCGACTCTAAAGACAATGGTATTCGATGATAGAGGAGATAAAGAATAACAACCATAATCGAATTCAAAACTCTTTTCGTTTCCTGAAATAACTTTGCTGGATTTGATCTCGAGGATATTAAAGAAAAAAGAACTTAGTAACAGCTAGAGGATAGAGTCAATCGAAGTGATTGAGTTTGAGAGTGATGCGAAATTGCAGGAGATCCTTAAATTCACGTAGATCAAGCTCTACACGTATTTGCTGAATGGAGAGTAGTTTCTGTTTTTGCAGTTTCTAAATAATCAAGAGAGGGAAGAACTGATGCGCTAAAATATCCATAAAGATATTGAATATTAGACTTTTAAGACGATCTCTCATGAACTAGGCACTTATACGAATTTCATTATTCAAATTCTTGAAGGTACTGATTGTTTAGAAGCTAAAATGATTGTGATTTTTGTTTGTCTTTTTTCAACAATATTTCAGGAGCAGCTTCAGATAATTCCATCCCAGATTAGATCAAAACAGACTATTTCGATGTAAATGCTAATTCTTTATTTAGTATTTAGCAATTGAATCATTTTTGTTGTTGTATTTTGTGCGAGATAGAATTTAAAAAATAACGCAAACTTAATGAATTGCATTATTCAAGACATCAGAGATTACAACAATCACTTGAATAATGATTTGCGCATAAAAATCACTTCCACAATGCTTCGACCGCTGATCTATCGTACATGCAAAATGTTCTAGCAAGTTGCAAGCATGAAGTAGATCGAATTTGAAGTTCTTATTAACTCTGATGTACCTGCTAAAATATTCTCTGATAAGATGAAAATACAGTAGATTCTCGTTCATCTTATTTAAAATGCTCTGAAGTTCTCGAAGCGTGGGGGCACACTTTGCTTGTCTCTCTCCTTTAACGCTCAAACGAATTCCATATGCTTTTCGGTTTGTGATAATGGAATCGGTAAATAGCAAACATTCTTCAGTCAAACTTGTTTTTTTGTAGCTAGAGAAACATTTTTGTTATTGGATTTTTCAATGAAAATTAGGAATGGATGAGAATGAGATCTAAAGACTCCATAAACTGCTGGACAATATTTATCTAGCTGAATAAGTGTCGCATCATTCTTCAGGATTTGGATTCGGGTTGACGATCAGCAATATTCTAGCTAAGAAAATTCTTTTCCAAAGAGGCGGAGAGAATAATGAATAGCTTGAAGAAAATTAGCCAGGAATCCATTTTACATCTCAGAAAGGAGTAGGATCTGAATTTAGATTTTACCTTAACACAACAGATGGTGAGAATATAGTAGCACAATCGCAGAGTACCGAAACAGACTTTGTTTCATACAATCTTACGAGCACACAAAAAGGACGTTTCTCCAAAATAAAAGTAATTATTAGTTTATTTAAGATTTTGATTCAAATCAAACAAAAATGAGCAAATATTGCTGAAAAATCGCATACAATTTATAAGAATATGTTTGATTAATCAGATAAACGAATATGAGTACTTTGAAATCGAAGATGAGTTAGAAATATCTGAAAAAAAAGATCTCAATGTGCATCGATATCTGGAATGCAAGAATAAAGAAAATGATTTAGAATAATCGCTGTAATTTAACCCAGGAAACACTATGCGGACTCTCTCTGTAAAACTAACCAAGAATTTTGAAAACATCTCCAAACCTGCAGACAAATCTCGCTTCTTCTCTGAACTACACTCACCTTTGGAAATTAAAACAACTCGTATTATTTTAAGTTTTTTGTTATTTTTTATTGGAAAGTATTTCATATTACAATTTTTTTGGTCAGAATCACTGTTCAAGACGAACGTAGAGAGGATGCAACGATAGACTACTCGTTCATATTTTATAAATTCTCTTGTCACTGAGAAATCTCAGTCTCTCTCTCTTGCTGAATAGGAAACGGATGAAGAAGTCAAGACTGTCTCTATCCCGCATATTACTGTAACGAAATAATAGCGGACTTTCTATAAAATTTTGATTGCCGATGATGAGATGATGAACATCTTCGGACTCAAAATGATTCTTAAAATTCTCGGAATTGACAGTTTTTCTATCCTCACTGCTGTCAACGGACAAGAAGCTTTGGAAATATATTAAGAATACCTTCATAGCAAGAGCTAAGAGTATCAAATAAAGCTGATTCTGATGGACATCAATATGCCCGTTATGGATGGATTAGAAGCGACATAATAAATTTTCTAAGCCCTTGCTGATTACAAAGTTTAAAGTCAAGGTAATGCAGCTTCTATTGAGACAAATATTGTTGCTTGCACTAGCTATGATGATTACGATACGAAATTAAATTGTTTCCAAGCGGGAATGGTTTCGTATCTCTCAAAACCATGTAACAAAGAAGGACTCTCTCATATTCTTAACAAATATTTTTTTAAATGAGTTGAAATTATGAAAATAATGGGAAATCAGCAATACTTTATGAAAATTTTCTTCTACTAACTTGTAATTACTTCACTTTATTTTTGTTGTTTTGATTTTTCCATTCACCATTTTGGCTTTCCTCTATAATTTAATCCTAGATCTTACATTTTAATGCTATGTAGCTATTGAAGGAGAGTTTTTTCATTTAAATCTTTCTTAACAGTATCATAAGCATATTTTAAGAGATAAACAACATCTTTTTCCACAAAAATAACTGATTAATGAAACAAATTTGCATTTCAATAATGCATCTTCTCGAAGAAAAATATATGGATTATTTTATTTCACAATACTTGATAATCATTGTTAGTGCTAGCCTTCTGTCGTTTTGGTATTTAAACAAGAAAAATAGAATGTATTTTGTAAAAACGGCTTGATATTTCATCAAATCAGCATCGTTTCAGAAAAGAAATTAATTTGAAATACATAAAATTCACATATTTTTAAAGTACTTTTGATTTAAATAATTTCTTTTCTACAAGTAATTAGAAGGAAAAATGTAAAATCAATTGAATTACAAACCAGTTATTGAAAGAAACACTTGTTAATGGATATGAAAAAGTACATTTTCTTTTTTATTCTGTATGAAAGAAAAGAAGGAATTGCAATTTGAACAAAGAAGAAAAGTTAAGAAGTTATCCATTCTCTTTCAATGAAAACAATAAATTACAAATGTACTCTAACACATAAAGAGAGAAACAAACAAAACAGATTTGTTTGTTTCTTTATACTCTTTTCATGAAGATTCACTTTCTAATAAAATAAAAAAAGAATAGTCCATTTAACTTGACCCTTCTATCACTTTTAATTTGATTATAATTGTGTCAAACTCTCACATATCTCACAGAATAATCTGTATTAAAAAGAATAAGCTAAGTATTTATGAACGAATAACAAGAATCAAATGATCAGCCCAAACCAGGGAGTTGTAGACTGCGGTCTCTTCTAGCTATGCCATCCACTTCAGATTCCTCCCCAAAACTGGAGGAGTTTACGACCAAAAATCTCATTTCTCTTTCATCTGCTAAAAACAGCTCAGAATTTAATCATCTGCCATCTTAGTAAAATTAAATAAACTAAGTGTCATCTCTTAAACAATCTGAATTATTCCAAGAAGCTCTTTTGTAGCCTCTGAAATACTGCAAGTTGCATTGCCCTCATTCTTCTCCAAATGGTGCTACTAAGCAAGGGAATTAGCGTTAAAATTCTGGTTTTCAATTCAAACAAGATAAATAAGGAAACGGATCAACAACAATTCCAAAAGATCGTATGAAAAGCACTGAATCTGGAAATTCTAGTGTTAGAGAAAGTAGTGATAGTGAAACTAACAGTAGTTCAAGTAGCAATTCTAGTAGTGAGACAAGCGGTGAAGAGGATTCGCCGGATTAACCTGCTAATAGTGATAAACCTTGGTGTAAAAAAAGAAAAGAAGATAATGAAAAGAAATATCCTCTTTAGCTTGTTTGCGTTGAAATCAAATGCAAGGAAGCAAGTAAATTATGCTGCACAAAATGTCTCAGCTCTGGACCTCATGAAGGTCATGAAGCAATATGCGTGAAGACTCTAACCCAACAAATATAAGTTGCTATGAAAACAGGTGGAAAATTAGGTTTAATTACTGCTGAAAAAATAGAGTAAAAATTTCATAACCTCAGCTTAAGGCTTGATTAAACTAAATCAGCTATGCTAGAGTAATTCAATATGGCAAAACAAATACTTAGAGAAGAAGCAGCAGCTGCTGTTTGTGCTGGTACCTCTCTTGAAAACTAAGTCAAAGTCTGGAAGGCTTTTTTCTAACCTGAAAAAGCAGAAATAATGAATCACATTGATTTTATTAGTCAAAAAAGTGATCAATATTACAATCTAATTTGTTCCCGTATCGCGAATATAGTGCCTGAAAAACTGCTTTTCGTAAAAAGTTTATCCTAAGATGATTTGCTGTTTACTAAATAATTAAAATCTGTTGAGGAAGACTTAAAGCGTGCTGAATATGATCTCAGTGTATTAGCTCGATAATCCATCTCTGTGCTACCTGAATTTGAATTTAGGAATCCAGAATTTGAAAATTCTACAGCATTTGCTGTTAAAAAATTTGACTATGGTGAAAGAATTGAATTTTCTTAAGTCAACAAAGCTGGAGAAGCGAACGGAAGAAGTTTGATTTTTTGGAAGGATGGTGCTTATCGAATAGGGTACAATATAGCAGGGAAATCTCATGGTATCTGTCGTATGGTTTGGGAGAACGGAAATGTCTATGAAGGAGACTATGTTATCGATAGAAAACATGGATAAGGATGCTTTATAAAATTTTCTGATAATTCTTCGTATTTTGGTTCTTTCAAGAGAGATCAAAAGTGCGGGTAAGGAGTTGAGTATTATTCCAACAACACGCACTATATTGGATCTTTCAAGCACTGGAAACCCCACGGTGAAGGCAATCTTATAGATAGTCTTTTAAAAACAGTGATAAAATCAGGAAATTGGAAGAATGGTAAATTTTCCAGCGATTCCTCTTCTGTTAATAATCAAAATAACTTTTAAAAAGACTTAATTTCTCCCTTGATTTAAATCTAACTTTAACTATCTTCTGCTCGAAAGAGTGTAACTAATTGAAACGAATTATTCAAAAATAACAACAACAATAAAACTAACAGATTTCTGCATAAATTGGTCTATTTATTAATACAACTCTTCTTCAGTTTCTCGCCAATTCACTGTGACATTTATTGCATATTCCATTCTTTGGTACTTTAAATCTTTTTAAAGTTTTCCTTAACATTTACATTATTTTTTATCTTCAAAAACCAATAATTAATTTAAATCTTCTTTAATTTTCAACATCATAAAAAATAAGTACACACATGTGATTTGAAAGTGAATTTGTAAAATTAACCAAAGAGTTTAATATTTTGCTGTAAAAATGCATTTTGACTTAGAAGTAGCTGATGTCTTTAAGCTGGATGGAGTAAGTTGCTAAACATTTAAATCTAATTATCTCATCAGACATAGAAGTTTATTTGAGACAACCGAATTGTGCTTTGCCTATTGAATCGATAAATTAAGAGCATCGTTTCTTGATCTCTAACATCGAATCCGTTTTTTTTAAAGAATAATCCTAAATCACTGCAAGAAATATAAGATTTATCCCCAGCGATTATTTTAAAAATCTCCTCTTAGCAAAATTTATATTTTTCTCTAAGTTCATTTAAATGAATTTCAGCTCGTTTAGTTTCTCGTAAAATGTTGCGGATAACTTTTTTTGTGTCTGGAGTCAACTCTTCAGATTCGTTTGTAATATTTAGACTTTAAGAACCAAGTAGAACATCTAAGACTACTTCTTTTGAGATAAAACGATCATTTTTGTTGAGTCCAAATATCATTTTAATTTCATCTAAAGACAACCTAATTGCCAAGGTATTTTTAAGTTTCAGCTAAAATATTTACAATTCTTCACCTTAGCTAAGAGGTAGAATCGATAGTAATTAAGACATCAGACGAGTTAAACTAGTTTTTATTTAGAATAAAGAACGCTCAATAGTTAGTTATTGGTACAGAATATTCGCATATTCTTCATCGATTGCTTCATCATTTTCTGTAAAATTATCATTTTTATCATGCATTTTATTATTGTTATTATTACTCAATGATGCTTCTTAGCTTGAATCCTTACAACAACCAGCTTATTTTATAATTTCATATTGTTGGTCGTTAGTACTTTCACTGCCTTACGATTCTGCTTTAAAACTAGATTCTTATTATTTTTCACATTCCCAGCTATTGTGGCTGTGTTCTGATTGAGAAATAAATGAATTAAACGTAAATGCATCAGGCATAGTTAGTTTCCTATTCTCGGATGCTTGATCCTATGAAGATTTGGTACAATCTCCATTTTCCTTTTTTGTACCTGCCTAATCAATCTTTTATTTTGATTCATCTAACATAACTTGACATTCTGAAGGCTCCTCTAATTCCGATAATGATAGCTATAAAAGATCAGAACAATTGAAAGTAGTATCAATTGCCTTAGATATTTTGGTAGCATCTAAAGAGAATGATCTATCTTCTTTTTTATCTTAACTTTCTGGTATTTCTTTGAGTTTTCCTTCTGCTCTTATATTTTTCTCTTCTTTTCTCTATAAAATATTTCTTTGATCATAAATCTGTTCTCTAATATTTTCTTTATCATTTCGAGGTAAGGATACAACAATAGCTTTATGCTTTATGTTTTACTATATCATGCTATAATTCTGATGAGATTGAGCAATATTGTTCTCATCTTTTATATCTTTTATGTAGTTTTAGAAAACTGTTTCCTTGATTTTTTCTTGATTGGTCTGTAAAGGAGGTTTTTATGGATTAGATTGAAGATTTGGTGTATCATTCATTATTAGGTGATTTGCATTGTTCCGAGTTAGAGTATTGATGTCCTTTTTTCGGTAATTGTATTGCTCCATTTTTGTCTCGTGTTGTCCTTTGATTTGGATAAATATTTTTTTGTTATTATCAACAATTTATTGTTAATTTTATTATTTTGGCTGGAGAATCATAGAAGATTATTGAGAAGGCTACAATTAAGTCTGTTAAGGTTAAAGCCATTGATGTTATCTTGCAAGACTTAGATTCTTCTAATTTCTTTCTTAATTGAAATTGTTCTGCTATTTTTCAAAATTAAGAGTTATGCTATCTTATTGCAAGAGTTATTTTTACTACTGAGGTTCTCCATGTTGTGGGAGACATTTATCAGATGATATTATCTGCTATTTGATGGTTTCTTAGTATTATTTGTTAGCTTATGCAGACTTTGATGAGTAAACTTGATGCGATTCAAGATTATTCGAATGTAAAGGAATCTAATTAAAATCCTATTTTTGAGATTAAAAGTTAGATATTTATTATTGCTGTTGTTGGAATTGTTGGGGATTTATTTATTAATTTTAGCAAATTTCCTAGCTTTTAATTGAAGTCTATGAAGGTTATGATTGATACGATTGCTGTTGTTATTAGCCTAAAGAAGTCTATTATTGAATTTACTAATTTACCGTATGATTTGAGCTTCTTGGGAAACTGAAAACAGGTTAAGAATGAAGTACTTGCATTTGCTGATATGTTGGAGATTCATGTAATGACTAAGAGGATGGATATACTCCTTTGTTTTTAATTAACAATTATTCAGTCTGAGGTGCATAAAGACATGGTACGTTGTTTTCTCCTAGAAAACTACGTATTGGCCCAACTGAAGGGGATTAGTTTTCTATTGTTGAATTAAAACTAGTGTTGTTTTATATGGATCCTCTGATCTTAGGAACAGCTCTTTACTTTGATTCATATCCATTGTACGTTTGTTGCTATTACTACCCTAATTCTTAAGCTTACTTTGAACTCTTGTACTCTCCATAAGAGAGTATTTTCTTTGGAATATCTTGGAGTGAAGATCTAATTTATATTTATTTATCTGAATTTGTAAGATATTTATTTTATGTTGTTGGCTCTAGTTACGTGAAGGTAGTGAATTAGTTAGCTTATACTGGAGAATTGTCTTAGAATTGATTAGATAACTGTGTAGTTTGGAGATTTTTCTTGTCATTTGGAGAAGGCAATGCAGAATAACGAATGTGTGCACCAGATTGAAGAAACAGGAGTTAATTACTACTCTTTTATTATGGAGAGTATCCCATCATTGATTGTTAATCTCCTTGAGAATTCATCCAAGATGAACTATCTGAATCAATTGTTCTATGATCTGGAACAGAATAAAGCTAATGAGATGAAGGTTAGTTAAATATTCTTTAACTTTTGTTTTGATCTGACAACGATATCTTAGATCCAATTGAAGGTCCATTCAAAAGATCTACGGAGTATTTACGTCCTGGAATGATTTGACATTAACCTCCATTATTGGTTTTAGAAGACACAGAAGAAGGAAGCAACTCTTGGTGAAATGAACAAGAGTTGAGAGAAGAAGAAATTTCAAGATTCCTTCTCTGTACTACTACTGAAGGAGCTGGTCGTCTAAGCAGCTAGGTGTGAGTAGAATATTATTGCAAATGAAGTAGCTGCTACTGCTGTTAATGGCTCATGACTACAGCAAGAAATAATTGCCTTTTTATTATTATTTTTTAATAATAAACTCGTAGTTAGCGATATGTAATCGCGAGTTGCAAAAGAGCGTAAGGAATTTTCGAAAAACCAAAATTTTTTCTTTGCTGGTTTGGAAGCATATTTAACAGCTAATTATTGTATTGTATGAGATTCCCCAATGATTTGGAAATGATTCCAGATTAATGTAAAAATGTATTGAATTATCTAGTAAGCCATATTTACTTTGTGTGATAAAGGAAAGAGCATGCTTTTGTTTTGAATAAAAACAGTTGAATTAATATTGAAGAAATTCATTTATTTTTAATTTATATTTTTCATATTAATCAGTGAAAATAAAAATCATTTTCCCTTTGCTAATCAAGAGCAGTTGTTTACAAATAATTGTCACTGCTCTATTGAAAGTTAACATAGATTCATTTTTTCCTGATTGGATTATTAAGTCAAATAGAACTAAATCAATCTGAATAAATCATATATTTATTTGTGATTTTTTTGAATTATTCATAAACAAAACTCTCAACATGATAAATCCATTAAAAGCAGGCAGATTAAGGTGATGTTAACTTTAGAAAGCTTGTATGAGATTATTTGTGCTGATAGATTCTAAAAAAAGGAGTTTTTTCTGTTTTCAAGCTTCATTGTTGGATAGCTTATCAATGAGATGTTTCTACTCAGCTTCTACTTTTTAAATCGATTCAAGCTCAGTTGAGCATCGTTCGAGTTCTGCTTTCTTTTCATTCAAGATATTATTTAAATCCATCATCTTTTTTTTTCTATTTTCAGCTTCACTTTCGACTTTGTTGCGCTCACCGATTGCGCGTAGTTTCTATTGTTCTATCTTTTATCCATAATTTTCGAGTGTTTCAGTGATTTAAGAAATGATTTCATCCAGATTGAGCACTTTCTTGATGAATTCCATGGACTCATTCTTCAGCAAATCGGTCTCTTTAAACTTGTCTTACTCAAGCACACGGATCTTGTTTTCCTCATCAAAAGTGATAGAAATCTTATCAGTCATTTTGTATGTTTCGTTTTATGATTGCTAGAAGAGTTATTTTTGTGTTTTTGTGATTTTTTGACAGATTCTTTTTTGCAAAATAATCTTTTTTCTATTACTTTTTGCTTGTTAGATTTTTGAATTTTTTAAAGTACAAACTCAAAAGGAAAAGAGCTACAAAACAAAATGAAAAAATACAAATGAACAACATTTATTTTTAAAACACAGCACAATCAGTAAAAAATAAGCTTTATTCTTTCATTAATTGTTTTTTACAGCAAATGCAAGAACAAATTTGTCTTGTTTTCTAGCTAGTCTTTCATCTAAAAATTATGGTATTTTCGAGATCTTGAAAATTCTAAACAAGAATTCTACTCAATCACTGTTATCTTTCCTAACCAATCCATGTTATGAAACTGGAAATCTAATTGTAAAAATATTAGTCTCTCCTACATCCTGTAATTAGGTCTGTTACAATTCTCATTTAATTATGGTTTTCACTCAATTTAGCATAATTCTTCAAGAAAATAATTCCTTTAAAGTTGTTTATTAAGAAACCCTGAGTTAGAGCTAAACTTGTTATTTTACAGCAATATTTTGTGGTATTTCAAGCTTCCTAATGCTAGGAAGAGCGCAGAAAAAAAAATAGGTATGAATTTCTTTATTTTATTTCAATCAAAATTTCAACTTATCAAATTAATTTAAGAAGAACATGAGCCACAAGTAAAACAGCGGAGATGGAGGATGTTGTGGCGGCTAAAGCGCAAAAACAAAGGATAAAATGATGCTAACTAAAAAAAAAGAGATCAAAGTTGTACTTCTAGGAGATCCAAATGTTGGAAAGAGCTCAATTGCACTTAGATACTGCAAGCACGAATTTAGTTAAAATTATGAATTGACAATTGGAGGTGTATATAATCTCAAGGAAACTTAGTTATCGAATGGCTAAAAAGTCGCTGTGCATCTTTGGGATACGGGTGGTGAAGAACGATATAGGTACAAAATATTTTAACTTTTCAGAATAAGAAAAGTATTTGAATATTTTAAACTTATTTTCTTGCGATTCTTTCTAGGTCAATGACACAACTCTATTACAATGACGCATAAGCTGCAGTTCTTGTTTATGACGTTCAAAAATAAACAAGTTTTCAGAGTCTCGATTATTGGCTTAAGGAACTTGAAAATAAAGTTTAAAACTAAGGGATGATTCTATGTATTGCAGGAAATAAATGCGATGTAGACGATGATCTGCGTCAAGTGACTACGCAATAAGGAGCATAGTTCTGTTAAAATAACAATAATATCATCTTTTAAGAGACTTCAGCGAAAACAAATGAGGGAATAGATGAATTGTTCACTGAGCTTCTTGAAAAAATTCAAAATAAATTATGAAAACGATACTTCAAGATAATATCTATGATTAGTCAGTTCAAATATCCTTTCTTAGCTCTACTATGCAGCCATTTTAATTGTTTTACATTTCCAGATGTTCACTTTGTTTGCTATCTTCCTTTTCGAGTGAATAATTTAACTGGAATCTTCAAAATATCTTTAAGAAAGTATGTGCTATATCCCCTTCAATGTATTGAGAAGATTTTAACAAAAAATGGCTTCAAAATGTGTGTAATACATTTTTCATTGGACTTAGCAATGTTGATTCTTTTCTATAATTCAATAAGAACAGCTAATTTTTGGAAGGGATAAGATTTCTAAATAAAATATGATAATCGTATGCTTGATGTTAGTTATTTGGTTTTGTATTAAAGAAATAAACGAAATAGTAATTGAGATTCTTAATTTAGTAGAAGAGCGAAGAGAAATATTCAATTTTTCAAACTGACTAGCAGATATATCTCATTATTGAAGAATATTATTCTGAAAACAAGACGAAACACAAATGGGACAAACTCTGAAATGCTGTTCTTCAATTCCTAACGATCGCGATGGAAGGGTATGTGTTTTTAAGGGTTTTTCAAGTGCAATATGAGCTAAATTCAAATTATAATTCTAGGAAACGATGCTGAATGTCTATCCGAATGTTGATATTCGGTAGAAAATGAAAAACGAATCCAGTAGATTTGCCTAAATTTACACGACAAAGTTAGACAATGATCAGATTCAATTCATATTATCCATCAAGCCTTACAACAATAATGAGCCTGAGGAAGTGATAAAAGTGGATCTGAAAGTGAAAAGAGATCTCTTCTCAATTTACTTAGATAGATCTTATGATTGGCAACTCGAAGAATATGTTATCAAAGATGTGAACAACGGAGATAGTCTCATTGCAAGGGCTTAAGATAAGAGATCAAATGAGAGATTCACTATCCAGTCAATTCCATTTGATGATTTCGAGGACTATGACTTTAAAGCTGCAATATATTAGATTTTCATTCTTCGAAATATGCAAATAGTTAATAACGGTCTACCTCACCCAAATATCATACAAGTAAACACAAAGAATCTGAAAGTTTGTTCGATAAAATAAAATGAAAACGGTTTCTAATGGCTCTTTTTTCTTTTCCAAAAAAGATCAAAGATGCATATATTCTAGAAAGCTAAGAAAAGAGAACTTTATCAAGATCAGTAGTTATCGTTATGGAGTATTTTGACTCAAATCTTCACGACATTATTTAGTTTAGAAAGAAACATAAATGGGAGTTCAGTACTAAAGAACTTAGTGCATTTTTGAGAGACATGTCCAGCGCCCTTGCAGCATTAGCAAGATAAGGAATCTCCCATAGAGACATAAGGCCTACAAATATCTGGTATGTTACACAAGAGAAACAATACAAAATTGGAGGCTTCTGTGATGCGCGCTTCGATGAAAAAATGAAGTAAAAAGCAAATTTATTTAAATTAGCGCAAAACCTGCGCTGAAGCTCTTCTCTGTTTAAAGATCTGAAACAACTCAAGGTCAGCAGGAATGCGAAATTTACCCGTACGGCATGAAGATGGAGAAGGATACAACACAGTACGAGGAGTACCGTAATTTGCTTCTCCTGAAATCCTGACATTGATGCACATGAACGCGAATTAAAAAGTGCTAAGCTACAATCCGTTTAGTCTGGATATTTACGGACTTGGCTTGACGCTCGTTCTCATGAAGAACCTATTTGATGAAGTTGATTTTCATACGCTCATCAGCAAGGTATTTATTTATTTCTAAAACTATTCATCATTTGCAAAAATTATTATCTTTTCATAGGTTAAACAATCAGGATCTGCCAATATCGACATCAACATTGGTAGTGGAGAGCTCAACTAATATGTAGATATGATGGTAAATAAGTATCCTCAAAAACGATTAAATGCCTTCCTTTTGGAGACGTACTGCTAAAACAGTTTTCCAGAAGAAGATTTCCCAAGAATCAACGAAAATAATCTGATAATCAGTCTCCGCTTCAAGAAGCAGAAAGTTTCTGATGAGGAGTAAGAACTCAGTATTTTTTCCCCCAAATACCTCAATTATTTATTTTTTCAGTCTTAACAAATTAGAACAATAATATCTAAAAATTGTATTCCCAAAGATTGTTGTCTTTTACTATTCATTAAAATAAAACTAACACATATTTATTTTTCTTTTTGTCACTGAATACTGCATTGAAAAAAGTAAAAACTCTTGAGTTTCTTGAATATTTTCGTTTTAGATCAGAGATTCCTGAAATGTCAAAAGGAATTATGTGAAATATTTTCTATTGAAAGGACATTTTATTCTGAAAAACCCTTTGTTTTATTTATCTAAATCTTAATATTGATTTTGTTCAATAATTAATTAGTGGTTTATTGATAAACTGTTCAACATTTTATGTTGATATTCTTAGAAGAAAAAACTAAATTATTTTGTTGTCTATTAAGTATTGTGTTGTTTACGAAACACTTTCTTCAGTGACGTAAATAAATATTTTCAGATGGAACTCTGAATTGTCTGATTTAGCTCTCCCAGAAAAAAACCAAGTTTTCTGGAATTTTTTTTATTTAAGTTAAAAATTCAGATTCACATGATAATAGGGGTACTCAAAAGCTTAGTAAAAGCATATTTCAGGCTACTTAAAGAGTTTTTTGAGGTCAT
>Ga0302284_1000367_pt1 | contig 21219 bp, 13 predicted proteins | sample III_Fen_E2_1_FD_198760 | JGI IMG/M metagenome (GOLD analysis project Ga0302284, IMG submission 198760) | Peat permafrost microbial communities from Stordalen Mire near Abisko, Sweden - III_Fen_E2_1 | ecosystem: Environmental > Terrestrial > Soil > Wetlands > Permafrost | place: Sweden: Abisko...
GACTTTACCTGCATTACTTAAATAATCCGGTCTATCCGACTTCCAGGTTAACAAGGTGCCGTCAGTTCCTTTTACTGGAAGATTTAAATCAGATCTTAACAACATTAAGTTTTGCTGAAATGTAATTGATTTCAACTCATTTTCGATAACAACTTTCTCACTATGAACAGGTAAATCTGACACAGCTAAAGTTTTTGCCATAATTATCTGGAAAAACAACAGACTAAAAATGGATAAAATTTTAAATTTCATGTAGGAATTTTATTTTGTAATTTTCTATCTAACCCAACTTCAATGGGTATATCTTATTTTTTAATTTCTAAAAATTTCTTTATTTACCAGCTGACGGGCAATCCGCAATCATTTACCAACATGGCTTGTGCTAGTTTTGCATTTAGTATTAACCCGTTTTGCTGGGCTGTTGAATTTCCTAAATTGGTAATCTCGGATTTGTAATTGATACCATAAGGCCAGAAATGTTGAGTATCGCCTTTTAGCACTTCTCCGGTTGCGGCCAACAATAGCGCCGAAGCATTGGCACCGGTCCATGTACCGGTCGATGTTTTGCCTTGCCAGACGGAAGTAGTTCCGGAACCAAAATAATGATCAAATTCATGCATGGCAGTACCAACCCACATATACTGGGTATTCGATCCAAATGCCACTTGTCCGTGATAGCTGGCTTCGGCAGTCGGGACTCCCGGGGAATAAGCAATCCAAATGTTATGGGAAAAGGTTGTATACCGGTTAAAGTAATAACAGGCACTGTCACAGGCGATTTTGATCAGTCTGTATGGCTCAGGATACGTAATGGAATCAAATCCCATCGTATACGTCACATTTCCCATTAACGGTTTTACGGTTAACTGATTTCCATACGCTGTACCGGCACAGTTTGTGGCATAAGCACGTACATAATAAGTAGAATTCAAATTTAAGCCGGTTATAATACCATAAAATTGTCCGGCAGATCTTCCGCTTGGATATTTACTGTTTTCAATCGTCGGATTCTTTGTTGTTGCCCAACAAACTCCCCGTTCAATTAAAGTTCCGCAAGTGCCTATATTCGTAACATTTCCGACACAGATTACTTTATTTGTCGAATAATTATAGACCGCCGAAGATGTAGATACAACAGGCAAACTATAAGCCAGGGTTGTAAAACTGACTTGCTCCCCATAGGAAGTTCCTGTGATATTAGTGGCATATGCCCGGGCATACAAGGTTGTCCCTGAAGTTAATCCGGTCAGGTTTAATACCGTTGAGTTTGAACCTGCCGTTGAAATGATCTTTGTATTATCGATGGTTGGACCGGCTGCAGCACTCCAGCAGATTCCTCTTTCGATAATGGTTGTTCCACCTGTTGAACTGATTGTTAAACCACTCAGAGCGGTGGTATACGAAATCATGGTCACCGCCGAAGTTGTTACAACGGGTAAATTCTTAGAGATACTATCGGTGAATGTCAGACTATCTACTCGTGAGACAGGGATACTTGTGACAGTGTTATCAGTATTGTGGATTTCCAGAATTGTATCATTGTTACTGAATTTTAGGCTATCTACTGAGTTTACGATGGCATTAATTACCGATAAATCGGATTTAAATATATTGAGTGTTTTTTGGGCAAACAAAGTGACAATAAAAATTACACTGAGAATAATAAGTCCGTATTTTTTCATAGTTTCACGAATTTTAATGCTTGATTATTAACTTTTATGATATACACTCCGTTGGTTAAATCACTTATATTTATCTGATCTGTATTGGAATAATGCAGTTGATTTATCAGTTGATTTCCACAAAGGTTGTAAATAGTCACCGTCAGATCAACCGTCGGTAAATTTTTCAACGTAATATATTCAATGCCCGGATTAGGATATACAACCATGGATTTTGTATCAACGAGTAAGTCGTTGATTCCGGTAACAGAGGTAAAAACCATTTTCCGAATGGAAGAAGTCAGAACACTCTCAACATCTCCGGTTTGATAGTTCAATATTACATTGCCACCTCCAAAAGTGATTTTTCGTAAGTTATTCACATCAATGCTTTTATCACTGTTGTCCCATTTCATTATTTCTAATGAGACAATCTGCGATTGTACGTTCATAACTCCTATTCCAAACAAGGCAAACAGGAAGAGTGTAAAAAGAAGTTTAAGTTTCATGTATATAGACTTTTAGATTCATTTCTAATTTCGTGTTAATTCATTTCTAAAATTTTAATTCAAAAGGAATAAACAACTACCTTATAATTTGTAATATGTTCGTTTGACAATAAGATTATCATTCTACAAAAATATACGTATTATGTATTATTTTAGTGGACAAAATAATCAAATATGAGGATATTCATTTTTTTATTTGAATTTTAAACTGACTTTAAAAATGGCAGAATAAACACACACAACACATTACAACATTTTTATTAAAACTATATTCAGGAAATCAAAATGGATGAATGAAAAGACAGCTTTAAACGAATCTGGTTGAATGTCTGTCAATCTCTTTAAAAAAGTGAATAACCGGGAATCACACTTTTCTGAATATTCCCGAAACTAAAACATTAAAACCTAAATAGAATTTTCCACAATATGACAAGTCATACTTTCTTGATCCTGAATACGAACGAACTCTAAAACTAAAGTTCAGGAATCAGTAGAATTGGAAATCGATTAAACAATTCCTAACCTGCCGGATTTTTCATTCTTCGCTCCTTCCTAACGAGTGTAATCAGTGATTGTATACAGAGTTTTAGTGGGGTCATAGGTATTCATCCTTATCGATGCCCTATGAACCACAATCCGGTTAAGACTTAGTAAGCTCAGAAATTAGTGAGTAGAATGATTAGGTATCCCTTCGTTTTAAGCAACTCCAACAGAAGTAAGTTTATTCAAGCAAACACCCGTGCTTTTTGAATGATTTGAAATATATTTCGATGGAAATTTACACAAGAATAATATTCAAATACATAATTAAAAATTCTATCATAAAACGAATATCTTTTTTTCTGATATCACTTCTACTTTACCATATTAAATATCGAACTACCAGAGAGATAATAGTTCACAATCAAAATAACAATTCCGGTAATTTAATTCATTTTACCAGCTTAAAATACAGCCAGGTGAGTTTAATATTGTGTCCTTTTTTTATTCTAATTTAGGCCCGGTTTGTTTCAATCGCAGATTCTGACCTGTCGGAGTTGTGGTTTATAACATTTTGTTATGTATTATTTTAGTGACGTAGAATAAAACAAAATATTTAATTGAAATTGATGCAGTTAGTCCTGTTTTTTTATTTTAATCGGATTTTCCGTTTAAACGAGGGCATTAAAAAGGAATTCCAGGTAGTCTTGCAGGCGGTCTGCTCCCCCTTTTGTCCGCCTTTCGTCCGCATCCGGTTTCGATATAATCAATATAAAATCAATATATAAACAAATAATAAGCATTTAATAAGCAAATTTTATTTGGATATTGTTTATTAAATGCTTTGTTATTAATTTATTTTTAATTTGTAATTATTGTATTGTAAACAGGATGTGGACGAAAGGCGGAGTTAGTGATTAGTGATTAACGATCAGTGATTAACGATTAGTGATTAACGATTAGTGATTAACGGTTAGTGATTAACGGTTAGTGATTAGTGATTTACAATGAGGGAAGAGTGAGAGATTATAATACTTTACCAAATATTCCGACAAGTTGAAAACTGCTATAGACACTATAGATCGCTACAGTTCGCTATAGATATAACACTTCTATTAATCTATATTCGTTTAAAATCATGAAATAACATTCCATATTTTCTTTTGTGCCCTTTTTTATGTTGTGCCCTTTTTTATGTTGGTTTTGTATCCAATTGTATCTCTTGATTTCTAATATTTGTTTGTGATTTATTTTAATAAAATTGAATTCCAGTTTTTTTTTAGTAATGGTAGGGGATATTTTAAAAAGACAGATTGCATTCATAGTATGCTTTTTATATTCCTAAAAATAGCGTTCAGTATTATCCTCCAAATTGAACGAATTGTTTTCCGTCCTTAAAATTAAATTTGTAGTTTTACACAATGATAAATATTCATTCATTTGCATCTCCAAATACCAATGAATAAGATCAGGATTAGTCCTGATTCTACAGACAACATATAAAACTATCTGAAAAAAAAAACATGAAAACACGAACCAATTTTCTATTGCTCTCATTTTTGATTTGTATGAATGCATTTGCTCAAACAAAGCCATCCAGATCAGAGATAATCACCTCCATCGAGAAAGCAAATAATTTCTGGCAAACAACCCATCCCAGACAAGCGAACCCTTCGTGGGACAATGCCGCTTACCATACGGGGAATATGGAAGCTTATTTTGTTACTGGCAATGAAGCATACCGCCGTTATTCGGAAGAATGGAGCGAACATAACCAATGGAAAGGTACCCGGTCGGATGATAAGTCAAAATGGAAATCTACGTATGGTGAAACCGACAATTACGTGTTGTTCGGCGATTGGCAAATATGTTTTCAGACCTATATAGACTTATATACTCTAAAACCCGACAGCATTAAAATAGCACGGGCCCGTGAAGTAATGGAGTACCAAATGGGGACACCACAGAATGATTACTGGTGGTGGGCAGATGGATTGTACATGGTTATGCCGGTCATGACTAAATTGTATAAAGTAACAGGAAACCAGCTATATCTGGATAAGTTGTACGAGTACTTTAATTATGCCAGTAGCATCATGTATGATCAGAAAGCGAATCTTTTCTTCCGGGATGCCAGGTATGTTTATCCGGCTCATAAAACGCAGAATGCCAAAAAAGATTTTTGGGCACGAGGGGATGGTTGGGTTTTTGCAGGCCTTGCCAAAGTATTAAAAGACCTTCCTAAGAATTACAAACATCATGGTTTTTTTGTAAAACGGTATCAGCAAATGGCAAAATCGATTATGCTTTCGCAGCAATCCGGCGGATACTGGACGCGTTCCATGCTGGATCCCTTACAGGCTCCGGGGGAAGAAACCAGTGGCACAGCATTCTTTACATACGGACTTATCTGGGGAATCAACAACGGGTATCTCAATGAAAAGAAATATCTTCCTGCAGCCCTGAAAGGTTGGGAATATCTGTCGACAGTCGCCTTGCAACCCAATGGTAAAATAGGATATGTACAACCTATCGGAGATAAGGCAATACCCGGTCAAATAGTGGATGCTAACTCAACTGCTAATTTCGGGGTGGGGGCATTTTTATTGGCAGCCAGCGAAATGTCCAGGTTTGCAGAGAAAAAACAGTATAAGTAATTGCAGGTAATACTGTTGCTTTAACTGAAGAAACAGAACACTGAAATACATTCCTGGTTGAAATGTATTTCAGTGTTCTGTTTTTTTAAATTTCTGTGTACAATGCGGCATTATTTGTTCCGGAATTTCAAATAGTATCTATCTGTTTTAAAACCCAACTCTAATATATTATTATTCGATTCAGCCTGTATAACCGGCAGAATCAATTATTCTCTTCCTTATTGAATGGATTCTATACCTGAGTTCTTTTAAGAATCTTTATTTTTGCAGTATAAATTAGAGATATTCTCATCAAATTTGATTCGTCAGCATTCTACAGTCAGAACAGGTTTCACAAGGAATAAATAATAACACTCAAAAAGAAATTCTATTAATGAAAAAGGAACAAATGCACAGATCTTTCCTGTATTTCATTGCAATTATTGCATTTGGAGTTCTATCAACCGGAGCTAAAATTCAGGCACAGGTTCCAGCATTAAAAACGGCTATAATTAATGGTGTTGCCGAAACAGATATGAAAGGGAATCCAATTAATGCACATGGTGGAGGTTTTCTTAAAATTGGAAAATATTATTACCTGATTGGCGAAAACAGGCAAAAAGACGTATTGGTATCGTGTTACCGTTCGACGGATCTGATTAACTGGGAATTCAGGAGTGATTTATTAACCCGAAACTCGGATCCCGAACTGAATAATGCGAATATAGAACGTCCGAAAGTGATCTACAATGAAACAACAAAGAAATTTGTTATGTGGATGCACTATGAATTACGCTCCGATTATAGTTATGCACGCGCTGCTGTAGCCACTTCAGATGATATTGAAAAACCTTTTACCTATCTGAACAGTTTTCAACCACTGGACAATATGTCACGCGATTGCAATCTGTACAAAGATACTGATGGCAAAGCTTATTTCATTTCCTCTACCCGCGAAAACAGGGATATGAATCTCTACGAATTAACGAAAGATTATCTGAGTATAAAATTAAAAGTCGGCACTTTATGGGTTGATGCACAACGGGAAGCTCCGGCAATCATGAAAAGGGGAAATTATTATTTTATCATGACTTCTTATTGTACAGGCTGGGAACCGAATCAGGCAAAATATGCCTGGTCAGGATCGCTGGCTGGTCCATGGTCGGAATTGAAGGACATAGGTTCACCTACTTCTTACAATACTCAACCAACATTTATTTTACCCATCGTGGGCAAAGAAACGACAAGCTATATGTACGTCGGCGATCGCTGGGATCCTACTTTATACTCTAATTCCAGAACTATTTACTTACCTTTGGTTTTTGAAAACGACACAACGATGAAGATGGACTGGGTAAAAAAAGTCATCCCAAATCTGGTAACAGGCGAACTATTGACTCAGAAAGAACCTGATTATCAAATTCGTATCAAAAGCAAATGGTCGGGAGAATATCTTTCACTCCAAAACAATCAGGGAAATACCACCAACGTGACAGCTTATAAACTGGGTTACTTACAACCCAACTTACGATGGGAGATTTACCCTTCGGACAACGAACTTGTCAGGATAAAACATGTTCAAACCGGTAAATTCTTAGAAGCTGAAGAAAACAATCAGACAAAACTGAGTGAAGAAAAGAAATCGGACTTACAACTGTGGAAAGAAATCCGGCAAAAAGACGGTTGGAGCAAGCTTATAAACAAGGCTACCGGCAAAGCACTTACCATTGAACGTTCTGACAACACGAAAGTTGAATTGCTCTACACGTCGGAATACAGCAAAGTGCATGATGCAAATTACGATAAGCAAGGTTTCCTGCTGGCCCCGGTTTATGAATAATTAAAAAGCAGCTATTCTGTTTTTTTAACAGTAGGCAAATACCTGTAAATCGATTTCCTCCACGATGAAGGTAAGAAGTATGATTTTTTCCTTCGTTCTTCTCTAAGTATCTTTGTGATTTAAATGGATGGAATTAATAATTATAATAACTCTATTAAAACGACAGTCATAAGGATTATTGAAATGAATCAATATAGAATTATATTTCTTCTAAATAGTATAAATTAATTTAATACTTTTAATAGTATTTCTGTTTATTTCGGGGAATATGTAATTATAACATTTAATGATCTATTTATCAATCTATTATAGCCGACAGTTCTGAGACATGGCAATTATTAATTACTTAGGAATCCCGCTCATACGAACAGGTCACTCAGGGAGTCGTCAGGTTGACAACTCAGGGTATAGATCTGAAAATAAGGTTATGAATAAAAACAGAGCTAACAATCTTAAAATAATCATCAATAAACTATTTACTCAATTAATCATGAAAAAAAATTGGATCTTAACCGGCATTCTTGCAGCAATAATATCTACTGCTTTTGGACAGGAAAACCCGGTTGTAAATGATTGGGAAAACCCTGCTGTTTTTCAGATCAACAGAGAACCTGCACGAGCAGCTTTTCTTCCATATGCTGATGTTTCTTCAGCTATTGCCGATGACTACTCGCGTTCACCCTGGTATATGACTTTAGATGGTGATTGGAAATTTCAATGGTCACCGACCCCCGATCAACGTCCAAAAGATTTCTATAAAACAGACTTCAATGTGACCAACTGGAAAGAGATATCGGTTCCTTCTAACTGGGAACTGAAAGGATATGGCATTCCCATTTATACAAACAGTACCTATCCGTTTCCAAAAAACCCACCTTTTATCGATCATTCGGATAATCCGGTGGGATCCTACCGACGTGATTTCATATTACCGGCTAACTGGGATCAACGTCGCGTTTATCTTCATTTCGAAGGAGGTACATCAGCGATGTATATTTGGGTAAACGGTCAAAAAGTCGGTTATTCCGAAAACACCAAGAGTCCGGCTGAATTCGATATTACCCCATATGTGAAAGCCGGTAAAAATCTGGTAGCTGTTGAAGCTTACCGCTGGAGTGATGGTTCGTACCTCGAAGACCAGGACTTCTGGCGTATTTCGGGCATAGATAGGGATGTATATCTTTACAGTACCGAAAATGTACGTATCAATGATTTCTTTGTTCGTCCGGATCTGGATAGCAGGTATAAAAACGGAAGCCTGGCTGTTGACATCAAACTGAAGAACATGAATACTGTGGTAAAAAACAATCAAACCGTTGAAGTGCGCCTGGTGGATGCTGCAGGGGAAGAAGTTTTCAGTAAAAAAATAAAAATGAGTGTGGCTGCATCAACAAGTCAAACAACCACCCTGAATCAAAATGTTACCGCCCCAAAATTATGGAGCAACGAATCACCCAACCTGTATACGCTTTTACTGACTTTAAAAGACGAAAACGGCAGGTTTGTTGAAACGGTTGCCTCTCAGGTGGGTTTCCGTAAAGTAGAATTAAAAAACGGACAATTGTTGGTAAATGGTGTCCGTATCATGGTTCATGGAGTAAACATCCACGAGCACAATCCGATAACCGGACATTATCAGGATAAAGAAACCATGATGAAGGATATCCGGATGATGAAACAATTAAACATCAATGCAGTGCGTTGCAGTCATTATCCAAACAACCTGAAGTGGGTAAAACTTTGCGATCAGTATGGTCTCTTTCTGGTGGACGAAGCAAATATCGAAAGCCATGGAATGGGATATGGTCATGAAAACATGGCGTTCCATAAAGAATGGGATGAAGCTCATTTAGACAGGACGTACAGTTTAGTGGAACGCGACAAGAACTTCCCGTCAGTGATCCTTTGGTCATTAGGAAACGAAGCCAGTAATGGCGATGTCTTTAAGAAGACTTACAAATGGATAAAAGAACGCGACAATACCCGGTTGGTTCAATTCGAGCAGGCTGGCGAAAAAGAGAATACCGACATTGTTTGTCCTATGTATCCGGGCATTCGTTATATGAAAGAGTATGCTAAACGTGAAAATGTAAAACGTCCGTTTATTATGTGTGAGTATGCTCATGCCATGGGGAACAGCAGCGGCAACTTTCAGGAATACTGGGATATTATTCACAGCAGTAAAAACATGCAGGGTGGATTTATCTGGGACTGGGTCGACCAGGGCTTTCAAATGACAGACGTTGCAGGTCGGAAATACTGGGCTTATGGTGGTGATATGGGTAGCCAGAATTACACCAACGACGAAAACTTCAACCACAACGGATTGGTTTGGCCGGACCGCACACCGCATCCCGGTGCCTTTGAAGTAAAAAAAGTATATCAGGACATTCTTTTCAAAGCAGTGGATGCTACCAAAGGCATTATTACTGTAGAAAACGGATTTGCGTATACCAACCTCAGCAATTACAACTTCAGTTATGAAGTCCTTGAAAACGGAAAAGTTGTAAGACATGGTAACTTTGATGTTAATCTGGCTCCACAGTCCAATAAACAAGTAAAAATAGACCTTCCTGCATTATCATCAAAAGACGGGGTTGAATATTTATTGAATGTGTTTGCCACCACCCGTACAGGAACTGATGTATTACCACAGAACTTTGAAATAGCACGCGAACAATTTAAACTTGGTGAAGGAAAATACTTTAATAAACCAGCTTCAACAAGCAATGATACAAAAGTAAAAGAAGAAAATGACCGCTTCACATTAACCGCCGGTAGTGCAACTGTCATTATCAATAAAAGATCTGGATTAATGGAAGGGTATCAATATGAAAATGAATGGTATTTCAATCAAAAACCCACACCTAATTTCTGGCGTGCACCAACGGATAATGATTTTGGGAATGACATGCAAAAAAAATCGAATGTATGGCGTACAGCGGGTGAAAACATTTCCGTAAAAAGTATTTCAGGAACAGAAGCTGATGGCAAAGCATTAGTTACAGCTGATCTTTACCTGAACGATGTGGCATCCGATTATCAGATTGTATATGCATTAAGCAGTGATGGTTCATTGACAGTACAGGTGAAGTATAAAGCCGGTGCAAATACCTTACCCGAGATGCCTCGTTTTGGAATGATTATGAGCTTGAATAAGGAATTTGAGAACTTCAATTACTACGGACGTGGACCGTGGGAGAATTACTCCGACCGGAACACATCTTCACTGTTGGGTATTTACAACAGCAAAGTAGCCGATCAATATGTCCCATATACCCGTCCCCAAGAGAACGGATATAAAACAGATCTACGCTGGCTGACACTGACGAATAATACAGGTCAGGGAATTCGCATAGAAGGCCTGCAACCCATTTGTGCCAGTGCACTTAATAACTGGCCTGAGGATTTTGATCCGGGGTTATCCAAGAAGTATCGTCATACAAATGATATTACTCCTCGAAACGAAGTCATTCTTTGTGTTGACTTTGCACAACGCGGTGCCGGTGGTGATACCAGTTGGGGTGCTTTACCTCACGAACAATACCGGTTGAAAGGCAAAGAATACAGCTATGGGTTTGTTATCAGACCCGTAAAATAAAACATTACTGTTCTATTTAAATAAAACCCCTCATAAGTCTATTCTTATGAGGGGTTTTTTATTCAGGGGTGGATTCTAAAAATAAATAATAACACGAAAATTCATGCCGTTCTTTTTATAAAAATGTCAGATCGCAATTTGATTCTACACTGTCAATTTTAGCACCCAACCTTTTATAGAAATCAATGGCAAGTTGATTCCATTCAGAAACCTGCCAGCGGAGTTTCCTGCAATTCTCAGTTTTAGCGAATGCGATCACATGGTTGATTAATTGAGTACCAATATTCTTTGCCCTGAATTCCGGTCGTACATACAAATCATCCATATACATTGATTTTCCGGTCCAGGTATAATAGGCAAAGAAATAAGTCACATAGCCCGTGATTTCATTTTGTGTATTCACAGCGACAAATCCAGTAAGATGATCTTTCTCTTCAAACATTTGTTCCAAGGAGTTGGTAATTTTATCGGGTAATTTTTCAAACAAAGCAAATTCCCTGAACAATAAAATTAATGCTGCATAATCTGTTTCTTCTATTTTCCGTATACGTATTTCCATTTTAATGATTCGGTTTTCGTTTGGATTCCATAATGCCAAAGTATTTAGCAGAATGCTTATTGTTGAAATCTTTTTGCAAATTAAACAACTTATTAATCGACTGCAAATATAGAAACAATTTTAGTTCAATAATTTACGTGTATAAAAAACGTCCCAAATTTCATTTTAAATACAACTCGTTGCATCAATTAATAAATCGGGAAAAATCATGTGTGATTGTAACCATGTAATTGCAAATATTTAATAATCATTTGACTGTTTTCTAACTGTCGATATTCATATTTCCTGAAATAATTCATTATTAATTGCTCATTATTAATTACTTATATCTAGTGAAACATCCATACACCAGGAAATCTATACCTATCATTTTACCAACAATTTGCAGGCATACAGGTTGTTTGATCCTGAGAATAAACGGATCAGATAAATACCTGTTTTAGTCAAACCATTTATTTCAACCGGTGAACCTGTTGATTCAACAACTTTTACTTTTTGACCAATTGAATTTACGATTTCAACTTTTAAACTCTTCGCGTCACTTTTTGTATCGTCATAGTTGATTTCAAAGTCAGCATTTTTTAAAACAGGGTTTGGAGAGCAAAAAAAAGTTGACTTTTCCAACTCGTTAACATAAGTAATGCTCGACTGCAGCTGATTAATTTCAGGCGAAGAAAGAGCAATATCAAAAAGATAAAAGTCATCAATCGTACCGTTAAAATCAAGATTCCCTGAAGCAGAAGAGGTATCCCACCATTGTGTCCTGCCAATATAATTTCGCTTATTTGCCCCATTAGCAGCTAACTGATATGGTTCATAAATGATAGTTGATGCACTTGCAGTTTCTATTCCGTTGATGAATATTTTTGTTGTTTTGGTTTTTGCATCATAGGTCATAGCAACTTTATCTTCGTGACCTGCAGTAAGTGCAGTTGATGAATTAATTAAGGTAGTAGTACCTCCATTGTATTTATACCCTGCAGTAAAAGCACTTGCTCGCAAGAAAATACTGTTCGTGCTGGCCGAACCAAAATCAAATATTCTGGGTGATCCGGTTAGATTAGCCGGTTTTATTTTTGCTAAAATGCTGAAACTCCTAAGTGTATTAATTATACCAACAGGAGCCATCGCATAACCGTTGGTACTAAATCCTGAGGCGGTATTTGCCGACAAATCGAGAGTCCCATCTACAAGGGCATTCCCGTAAACAATTGCATCATTCCCGTTTCCTGTAATATCTTTTATATACTTTATATTATTAACATTATAAAGATCTATTGCATTAAATGTATATCCAAGAACTTTATTTTGTTCTATGCTCCTTGGCATTACGGTGACATTAAAAGTTTTTGACAAACCATTTACTGTTGCAGTCAGCAGGATTGGAGTTGCTGACTGTGGAAGATTTACCAGACCGGTAGCAGTAATAATACTTGTATTTTCTGAAGTCCACTTGATTGCGTTACCCGATGCTGTTGCAGCAGGCAAAACAATATCGGTATAAATATTCAACGGGATATTAAGTGCTTCAAGTTCAACTTCATTAGTCAGGTTACTTTTAAATATGTAAGCTAAACTTATTTCTGTAAGCTTCTTTACTTCACCCTGCCTCAATGCACGGTTGTAAATCCGGCAATCTTCAACCCACCCTGTAAAACCACCAATGCGAACATCTCCCAAGCTCAGATTTGGTGCTTCAATCACCTGATCAACAAGTCCGTTTCTAAATATTTTTAACAACCCATTTTCGTAAGTAAGAGTCAGGTTAAAATATTTAAGTTTGGTAGGGTCATACCAGATACCACCGGTTCCTCTTGCTGTTGTTTGCCAAACATCGGACGTACCCAATAGATTTGTGCTGTTATAAGTTGTATTACCAATTGTGATGAATGGTTTTAATGTACTGCCGTTAAGACCGTATGTCAGAGTTCCTGTTTTTAAAATTGTTCCATTATATGCTCCTTCGTAAATATAAGGAGTCAGTGATACTGAAAAAGCCGGTGCACTTTGAACAGTCAGGGTAGCATAGGTATCTTTGGTTATAACCAACACTCCAGCGGTAGTGTGCGCAGTTCCTTTAATTTCACTGTTAAAATCTTCATTTACCAAAAGACCTGCATTCAAATTAATGCTATCTGCCGGTAAAGCAAAATCACAATTAATCCCAGTCGGATATCCCTTCGGATTTGTAGAACTCACAATCCAGTCATAGTAATTACCGTGCATCCATGTAAGTCTCAGTGGAGAATTCGCTGAATTATTCACAATAAATGGTCTGACATTATTACTTGTTGAATTAGTTGTAACAGGTACGGTTGAAGAAATCACACCATCTGTTCCAATAGTATATTTAACAATTTCATACACAGTCCCAGAAGTCCCTACTACAGGAATCGAACAATACACAATATCAGGATGACTATCATCAATAGCAATACCTGCACTATAACACAATTCAAGTCCCGCAGTCTGGTGAAAATGCCCTCCCCCATTGGCTAAAAAGGTTTTTCTCCAGGTTGTGCCGGTCCATTTTGCATAATAATAATTGTGAGTGTTTTTATCATTACTGATTTGAACCATGGCAATCACCGGCATTCCATCTTTATCCATTGACGTTTGCCAAACCCAATCACGTTGAGCCGTCGGAGCATCCACTACCGCATTTGGATAGGTTGAAGGGTAGGTAGTTTTATTGACATTGTGCACTCCATCTGCTATCGTAGAGAGTAAAGTTCCAGTAATATCCTTGAGTTGAAGGGTATTAATGTCCACATAATTAAAATACACATAATTCGGATATTCATTATCAGGATGACCTGTTGTATAGGTCATATAGATTTTGTCTTTTCCGTTTGAGTAATATTTTGCATACGGACGGGCCCCTGTGGATTGAACCATCTGATATGGACCCCATTCAACCGTGACATGATCCTGTACATCAGGAATTGAAAGTTTTGCAATCGTGGGGTGCCAGTTAATACCTCGCCAACATAGATAAATATGGGTCGGATCGTCAGACATGATAAAAGGCGAAGGATATGTGGTATTATCTACAGTTGATATTTTTAGTTCATCTCCCAGGCTTGTGATATCCCCTGCTTTTTTTGAAATCCTGTAATAGAAACAAGCTTCATCAGTATGCCGTGAGTAAAATATCATGATTCTTTCGTCAGGTAATACCAGAAAAGAAGGGGCATCATGGTCGTCCGGTTGAAAATAAGAACGAATCAGAACCTCATTATTTTCACCAGTCAGGAAATTGTGTTGAGTTGCTTTAATACTCCCGTGGACATCTATGTATCCGATAAAAGAGCTGTTAATTGTCCCCAAAGCATTTTCATAATGGATTGCCCTTGGATCGGCAAACCAACACCAGGCACCTTCTTTTGATATTACATGACCTTCATATACCTCTGAAGCTGCTTTTGATTTTGATGCCACCGGAACAAAATTCTGAGGACCTGGAATATTTGTTTTACTTATTATTGCCAACCCTGTTGTGGATGCGGATGAAACACCTGCAAACAACAGGATAAGGGATGTTAGAAAAATGTTTTTTTTTGAAATTGGTATTGTTTTTTTCATTATTCTGTATAAAAAAAAAGGGTTCATAGATTTAAACTTTAAAGTCGTTAAATATAGCACCTAATTTCGCAAAAGAAGAGGAGAATAAAGTCAAAGAAATGGATAAATCTTTCAATGCAAATAAATAGGATCTGCTGAAACTCCAAGGGATTATTATTAACAAAGCTATTTAAATGCTTATGTCTATATTAATAACAAAAATATCCATGCACTAAACAATAAAAAATACTTTGTAATTGTATATTAAACACAAATATATATTTTTTCAGCAACCCTTAAATAGTAACGTTTAATAAATGGAACTAAGAATTCATTCAGTTTTAAAAAAAATAATCACGAAATTCATTTTCAGAATCCCGTGACTATTAAATAGTAAATGGTAAATGATTAAATTGTAAATGAAATTTATTTTCTCCACAGTTTAGTCATATCTTCCAGTGTTTTTCCTTTCGTTTCAGGAACCATTTTCCAGACAAAGATAGCCGACAGGACACTCATCACGCCATACAGGCAATAGGTAAATGTCATGCTGATCGATTGCAATGCAGGGAAACTTGAAGAAACAATAAAGTTGGAAATCCATTGTGCAGCCACTGCAATGGCAATAGCCTTTCCGCGAATGGTATTTGGGAAAATCTCTGAAATAAGAACCCAACAGATCGGACCCCAGGACATCATAAACGAAGCGGAATAGATAACAATAAAAATCAGGGTGCTGACACCAATAATCTGAAGATAAGCTAACAGACCAATGGCAAACATTCCAATGGCCATACCCACCGATCCAATGATCAGCAATGGCTTGCGGCCGAATTTATCCACTGTAAAGATGGCAACCAACGTAAACACAATGTTGATAAATCCCATGATCACCGTTTGGTACATGGCAGCATCGTTTCCAAATCCAAGACCTTTGAAAATGGTTGGAGCATAATACAAAACCACGTTAATACCTACTGCCTGTTGGAAAACAGAGAGGAGAATACCAATAACCAATACTTTCCAGCCATAAGCCAATACTTTCTCAATTTTTTCGTGAGCTGAGTCTTTAATGTCCTTTAGAATTTCTTTAGCTTTATTAGAGCCGTTGATTTTTCCAAGAATCAGCAATGCTTTTTCTTCCTGACCAATCAAAGCCAGGTGACGAGGTGTTTCGGGCACAAAAAACAATAAAATGCCAAACACAGCTGCAGGTACTGCATTGGATGCAAACATATAACGCCAACCGGTAGCATCAATCCATTCTTGTGTTTTTCCTTTTGTAATAAAGAAGTTCACAAAATAGACAATCAACATCCCGAAAATGATAGCAAATTGATTCCAGGAAACCAGTTTACCACGAATATCAGCCGGTGCAATTTCGGCAATATACATAGGGCAAATAGCCGATGCCAATCCGACACCGATTCCACCTATTACCCTGTATACATTAAATGCTAACAGCACCGATACAGAGCTATCTCCTTTAGCAAAGAAAAAGAATTCAGGATAAGCTGCGCCACAGGCTGATAAAAAGAACATAATTGCAGCAAAAAGAAGCGAGTTTTTACGTCCTAACTTTTCGGCAAAGATACCGGATACAGAACTTCCGATAATGCAACCAATCAGTGCACTTGAAACAGTTGCTCCATGGTAGAATGTAGCCATGCTACCAAATGTAGCTTCGTTCAAATGGAAAACTGTTTTCAATGAATCGACGGCACCCGAGATAACGGCTGTGTCATATCCGAATAGCAATCCACCCAGGGTGGCTACTAATGTTATACCGAAAATATAAAGTTTACTACCGCTTTGAGCGTTCATATTTATTAGAATTAAGAGGTAAGGAGTAAGAGGTAAGGAGTAAGGAGTAAGTGCCATTTTACTTGCCTCTTACCTCTTGCTTCTTACCTCTTATTCGGTTTAGATATACATATTTACAATTGCTTCATACAATTCCTGTTTGCCACTGATCTGTTTAGGTTCTCCCTTGGTTTTGGCATAAGCAACGACTTCTTCGAAAGATAATTTTCCTTCTTCAAATTCTTTTCCTTTTCCGGCATCATAAGATGCATAACGATCGGCAACCATTTTTTTGTATGGTGAATCTTCCAAAATAGCTGCAGCAGCTTCCAACGCACGTGCCATAACATCCATACCCGAGATATGAGCGATAAAGATATCATCCAGGTCAGTAGAATTACGACGAAGCTTAGCATCAAAATTAGTACCACCACCTTGCATGCCACCACCCTGAAGGATAACCAACATAGCCTGAGTCAATTCGTAAATATCAACAGGGAACTGATCGGTATCCCAACCATTTTGAACATCACCACGGTTAGCATCGATTGCACCCAACATACCTGCATCAACAGCACATTGCAATTCGTGTTCGAAAGTATGACCGGCCAAAGTAGCATGGTTTACTTCAATATTAATTTTGAAATCTTTTTCCAGACCATATTCTTTCAGGAAGCCGATAACGGTTTCAGTATCCACATCGTATTGATGTTTCATTGGTTCCATTGGTTTTGGTTCAATCAGGAATACCCCTTTGAATCCCTTGCCACGGGCATAGTCGCGTGCTTTAGTCAACATCATACCCATGTGTTGTTTTTCACGTTTCATATTCGTGTTAAGCAGGCTCATGTATCCTTCACGTCCTCCCCAGAATACATATGCTTTACCACCCAAATCGATAGTCGCATCCAGCGCATTTTTGATTTGTACCATGGCACGGGCTGCCGAGTCAAAATCAGGATTGGTACTTGCACCATTCATATAGCGGGCAGGAGAGAAAACATTAGCAGTTCCCCACATTAGTTTAATGCCTGTTTCTGATTGTTTTTGTTTTGCATAAGCAACTATGGATTTCATGTTTGCTTCGTATTCCTCGATGCTGCTGCCTTCGCTGATTAAATCGATATCATGAAAACAATAATATTCAATGCCCACTTTTTTCATAAATTCAAAGCCTGCATCCATTTTATCTTTTGCAGCCTGCAACGCATCAGCAGCTCCCACCCATGGATGAATTTGTGTACCGCCACCAAATTGATCACCACCTTCAGCACACAAAGTATGCCACCATGCCATACAGAATTTAAACCATTCTTTCATTGGTTTACCATAAACCACTTTCTCGGCATCATAATAACGGAATGCCATTGGGTTTTTACTTTCTTTACCTTCAAACTTGATTTTTTCCACTGATGGGAAATAGACATTTGTGCTCATAATAATTTAATTTTTAATTATTTTCTTTAATATTTATATACCAATTGTAAATCTTTAAATTGTAATTAAATGAATTTCGCCCATTTATCATACGCCTCAAGGCTTGCAGCAACATTTTCGGGCTCGGGTACGACAACTATGATTTTTTTCAGAGTAGCAAAAGCTTCTTCTGCATTTTTATAGATCCCTGCTCCTATTCCTGCTCCACGCGCTGCCCCTACTGAACCGTCGGTATTATACAGTTCAATGGTGGCACCGGTAATATTGGACAATGTCTGTCTGAAAATGGGACTTAGGAAAAGGTTGGCATGTCCTGCCCGGATAGTCTTTGTTTCAATACCCATTTGATTCATAATGTCCATGCCGTATTTAAATGAGAAAGCAATTCCTTCGTGGGCGGCACGTGCCAAATGCGCTTTGGTATGACGGTTGAAGTTGATTCCGTGAATCGAGCAATTGGGTTCCTGATTACACAGTACCCGTTCGGCTCCATTCCCAAAAGGAATAATACTTATACCTTCGCTACCCACAGGGATCTGTGCTGCCAGTTCATTCATTTCGTCGTAACTGATTCCCTCGGGTGCCACGTTATTTTTAATCCATGTATTCAGGATGGCGGTTCCGTTAATACAAAGCAACACCCCTACACGGGTTGCTTCGTGACTATGGTTTACGTGTGCAAATGAGTTGACACGCGACTGCGGATCATATTTCGCGTCTTCGTTGACTCCGTATACGACACCTGATGTGCCACCGGTGGCAGCAATTTCACCGGGGTTCAATACGTTTAATGATAAGGCATTGTTTGGCTGGTCACCTGCACGGTATGTAACCGGAGTCCCTTCAGCCAGTCCAAGTTCGGCAGCAATGTCTGCTTTCAGGTTACCCTGTTGACCGAAAGTAGGAACAATATCCGGAATCAGGTTCATATCAAAACCAAAGTAATCGAACAGGAACTCTGCAGGAGCATCCTTTTTAAAATCCCACGCTATTCCTTCCGACAGCCCGGAAGCGGTCGTAGCAGGCTTGCCTGTCATCCGCATGGCCAGGTAATCACCGGGCAGCATATAGTATTTTGCTTTTGCAAAATTTTCAGGTTCATGTTCTTTCACCCATGCCATCTTCGACAAGGTAAAGTTACCGGGAGTATTCAATAAATGGGATAAACATTTCTCCCCCCCTATTTCTTCAAAAGCCTTTTGTCCGTATGGTACGGCACGGCTGTCGCACCAGATAATCGAGTCGCGGATAGCTTGCTGGTTTTTATCCACTAACACCAACCCGTGCATTTGATATGAAATGCCAATCGCTTTGATAGATGAAGGATCTTTTCCAAATTCAGCCAACACAGCTTCCGTTGCCAGCTTCAGGTTGGTCCACCAGGTTTCGGTATCCTGTTCAGCCCAACCGGCTTTTACCGATTTAATCTCCATTTCCTTTTTTGGAAAAAATGCACTGGATACACATTCCCCTGTAACAGAATTCACAAGACTCGCCTTTACCGACGAACTGCCTAAGTCATAACCAAGTAAGTACATATATTTTTTATTTACTATTTTATTATTTACAATTTACTATTTGCCATTTCGCTTATATAAATCAGAACGAGAATCCCGAAACGCAAAACACGGAACTCTTCAAACTCTCAAACTCTTCAAACCTTTCAAACTCTTCAACCTCTCACGTCTTTTTCTTATCAAACTTATAAAGCCTTGCCGCGCGGTGAGGTACACCTTCTTCAAATTCATCCAGCATGACCAGGAATGGCATTTTTGCAGTTTTCTTTTGGAAATTACGGACATCAGAGCGTTTTTGATGAACCACATCGTATAAATTGCGCAGTTGCGAAATGGTAAATTTACGTGGCAACAATTCAAAAAGCAAGTGCGGTTCCAGGTCCAGCCTATGCCGTATGTGTTGCAACCCGGTCTCGATAATCTGATTGTGGTCAAAGGCAAGTTGCATCGAGGCGATATCTTTCACATCATACCAACTGGCCGAAGTATCTCCGGCATTAAACACGATCTTCCGATCGATTTTGATGAGTGCCACATAAGCCACAGTGACAATACGTCCTATTTTTAATTGCGTTGTCCGTTCAAGCCATAATATATCCCGTGGATTCGATGTACGGGTCGGACTACCAAAACTTTTAAACTGACTTAGATAGATGTTTTTAAGCCCGGTCAACTCAGTCAACAAACGTGATGCAGCATCATCTATATCTTCATCATACAGAATAATGCTTCCCGGAAGTTTCTTGTCGTTGTATAACTCGTTTTGTTCGTCTATGTTTCGTTCAATGAGCAATACTTTCAGATTTTCACCATCAAAACCAAAAACAACACAGTCGACAGAGATATGCGGATTATACAAATTTTCGGATGTCATAACACATTAAAGTTGATTCTGCTGACAAAAATAGTTTATTTAGTTGAAATATATTTATGCATTTAACATGTTATAAAACACTTATTCAGCCATTTATATCATGTATAGAATACAATAACTAAATTATTATTACTGTTGTCTATACAATAAGCCTTTCAGCCTCTGGTTTTCTAAACCGTGCAATATGAAACAATTGATACTTTCATTTGAATTGGGGAGACTCTACTGTGAAATACAATATGTAGTGCGGAAAAAAGGTGAAATATCTGATGATAATTCTGATAAATAAATTGTGGAAAGTACAGGGGGAAGTAATCAAATCATATTTTTATCAGGGATGTAAATGGAATTAATTACATTCAATCAGTGGATAGTGCATAATATGCGTTGTATCGTCATCCATGCCGGTATAAACTTCCGGTTATTATTGATTTGTTCCGCAGAATAATCACAACAATCAGAAACAGAGACAGTAAATGTTTGACAGCACTCTTTGATGAGTAAATGGGATCGCCTGTAGAGTTTGTTAAATCCAAAAGAGTTGTAACCTTAAAATATACCCTTTGCTTCTTTGGCGTGAAAATTTGGTGTACATGTATGATTTTTGCCCAAAAAAAGGGAATTTAAAATTAAAACTAAAGTACAATTAATTGAGCATCAACTATTTTTATTAATAGATCCAACTGGGCTTAAACCAATAGCTCCCTGATTACGAATCAGGGGGTCACTTTACTATAA
>Ga0302284_1000375_pt1 | contig 21028 bp, 11 predicted proteins | sample III_Fen_E2_1_FD_198760 | JGI IMG/M metagenome (GOLD analysis project Ga0302284, IMG submission 198760) | Peat permafrost microbial communities from Stordalen Mire near Abisko, Sweden - III_Fen_E2_1 | ecosystem: Environmental > Terrestrial > Soil > Wetlands > Permafrost | place: Sweden: Abisko...
GGTCTATTTGGAGAATACAATTTCGATAACACTCTGTTCAATCCTAATATTGCTATTTCCTCTGAACACTCTTCTTCTAGCGTCAGTCGCTCAACGAATACTTCCATTAGTTCAAAAAAGGCTCCAAACTCTATTCCGTCCAGCAACACCAACCAATGTTTTGCATCAATGTAATAGGAAATCATTCAAAACTAAATCCTAATCAATTAAGTGGCTGAAAACACAATATCTATGGCATAGAAGAACATCTACAACTGAGATCTATTCAACTAGTCCTGAAAAGAATAACAACAAATTGATAACTATGCATGATAACTATTTTATGTTTGCATATTCGTATATTTTTTCATTTATCTTGCATTCAGTTATTTTTTGTTTATTAACAACAGTTTAACAGTTGAACTATATTAAAGATTCTTGATTCATTTCTTGACAACTCGAAACGATTTCCAATACTAATTTGGTTTGTTTTATGAATTTTTGAGGTTTGAATTTGAAAGCATTCAATTTGACATTTGGATAAATTTTATTTTGTATTTTGAATTTGTTGGGAAAATAAAATTTATTTAAATTTAGCTCATTTTTATATTTCTTATATTTTATCTCATTTTATTTCATAATATTCATCTTAAAAAGAAAAGAAATTTAGTTACTTATAATAATAATTCAAAATTCATCGTTGAACAAAGATAATCGCATCGAAAAGCTCTCATATCATGTTATTGGACTTAAGGTTCACATTACGTTCATTGCCGATGGCAATACATTTATCTGCGCAAAGGCAAAATAAAATCTCTTGAGATAGAAAGGAATATTGTTATAAGAATGCTTTGGGTGGGTGATTTTGCTATTAGTAGGGGCTAATTTGCTTGAGAAGGGAGGGCTTAAAATATTTTCATCAAAGCATACTTCAGATAGCAATGAAAAACTGTTCTTAAACGTTTATTTCTTCCCTTTGTTTTTTTATTTATTAACTTTAAATGTTATATGAGAAAAGTCATTTCCCCTGTTCTTGTATTTCTCCTTCAGTTTCTTAATAAACTCTTGTTAGTTCCTTTACTTTAGTCCTAATTATGTGGGGATTTAAATTTCTCAATACCCCCGGGAAACGGTTGGTTGACACTGCATAAATTGGGGGAAGTAATATTAATAACCTAAATAAGAGGAAATCAAGAAGAGAATCAAAGGAGATAGTCAATACAAACTAAACACAGAGAAATTTTTCAAGACAAAAATAATGGGAAGAGTTGATATCTTGAGCAGTAAAAATATCTAAGAGATAGCTTAATTGACTGGAACTCTAATCTATCACATTTCTGACATTGATTAAAAAAACAGATCGAAGAGTAGAGACCATTTCACCAATTGATAAACGGATCATCAGCGGCTTTGATAGGCTTTGGTAATTCAGTAGAGTCTGGGTAAGAACTAAAGTTCGAAGAATCACCCTTGCCCCTTTACAACAACAACAACAAAATGTCAAATTAATAATAACAGATAGTTACTTACTTGACTATTGGCTTATAAGTTGGAGGGAGCTTTTTATGGAATAATGCTTCCCAGTCAATCTCACCAAACCACCTGTGAGTCTTTATATCATTAACACCTTTTTTATTGTTTTAAAAGTTATTAAGAATGCTAGTAAAAATACTCTTTCTATTTAATTTATCAAATTACCTCCTTTAAGATTGCCATATCTCTTTGTTAGATCTGCTACAAGCAAATGCTTCACTAAACTCTTCGCATTTCTAAAAATATACAAAATATTTAAATTATGTTCCAATAATTAGTTATTGTTTTGTTCTTACTTATCGAAATTTCTTGGAAACTTGACTTTTCCTTTCAAGATCTTTTGATAAATCGCCATTGGATCCTCATCGTTGAATGGATCAATACCTATTAAAATTGTTAGATTAAAGCGCTAGTAAATTTTGTTCCAAATAATTACCAGCAAGCATCTCATAAATAAGGATTCCTAAGCACCACCAATCAACTGGTTTGCCATGTCCTTTGTTGAGGAGAATCTCAGGAGCAAGATATTCAGGAGTACCGCAAAGTGTATATGTCCTTGAGTCACAGTATTTAGCAAATCCAAAATCCGTTAGTCTCAAGTATCCGTCTTAACCAATCAAAATATTTTCTGGTTTGAGATCTCTGTAGACAATGTTTTTCCCGTGAAGATATTCAAACATACTTACGCTGTTTTGATTTTCAAAGTAATTTTGAGTTAGTAAAATTCAGCTTGAAACTGCATTCAATTAAATAATTATTATCATACACTTGTGCACCATAGAAGAGTGCTTCTGGATTATCTAGTTTTCCCTTATTTCTTAAATAGGTGAAGAGTTCTCCTCCTTGGACGTACTCTAGCACAAAGTATAAAAATCTATCGTCTTGAGTGAATCCGAGCATTTTAATCTTCAAAATTCAAGTTTATTCAAAGGAGAAAAGGATAAGCTGATTATTACCAAAAATGGGTGGTTAATATTTGATAAAATCGTGTTTTCAGAGATAATGTGATCCACCTATTTGAGTCTCAAAATTTCAGCTTTCTTAAGCATTTTTAGTGCAACATATTCTCCTGTTGTCTTTTGTTTTGCTAGCCGAACACGTCCAAAGGATCCTTTTGAGATTTTAAAAATGTTAGAGTAAAGTTAGTGCTTTTTCAGCGCCAAACTGACATTTTGTTAAAGTTTCTCTTATTCAAAAACAGCACAGATTTAAAATTTTTGCCCTTTCTTCAGCATTTCCAATTTTTTGAGAAAAATCAAGAGCAGATTTCAGAATCCTTGATGGATTTCTGCATTCCCAGTTGTTTTCCTTGATTCCAGGAATAGAATCATAAAAATGTACTTGATTGATTGAACTTGAGAGAGTCAATCAATAAGACATGAATTGCAAAAATGATCCAAGTGATAAGGTTAAGGCAAAGCGTAATGTTAAATATTATTGTTTGCATACCTGTTCCCAAGGTATTCATGACCTCGAACTCGCTGAGCTTAACCTATTTGGCTTTAAAGCCTTCCATTTTTGCTACTGATTTATTCCTTTAAGCCTTCTTTGTTGCTGCTACAATTGAAGTTTTATTTCTTTATTTTATTTCAATTACGTTTGTTTTATTTCTTGTTCTCCTCTCTCCACTACGGGCTGCTTATTTTTATTACCTACTTTTTCGCAACTTCGTTTGATCTCTTTAGATAATCTAAATCATTAATGACTGTTTCTCTACTATGATTCCTGTCTGACCTTTCCTGTCATTTGAATTTTGTTTCATACTTGATTCATTAAACGTTATTTTTTAAGAATTTAACCTATTCTTTTGTTTCATTCAATCCACCAAAACGTTTTACTTGTCATTGTATTATAGAGTTTTTTGGGAATTAATTTCAAGCTGAGTAAAAAAGAATATTCTTTGTTTTTTACTATTTTAATATTCGTTGCTTGCATATGATTCATTTTGGCTGGCTTAAAGATGACTAAAATTTTTGGGATTCACGCATTACAACTTAAGCGTATTGCATAATGAATTAATTCTTTTTGTGACTTATTTTTATTCGATACAGTTATTGTTTGTAAATCTATGCAAATATGAAGGGAATAACAATTATTTCTACTTCGTTTACAAGTATAATAAGCATCTCTTCAGTTTCAATTTGAATGTTAGTTTTCTTAATTTTAACTGTGATTCTCACATTCTAAAGTCTAAAAAATAAATAAATCTTAAAAATTACCCAATAAATAATTATTCTTACTATTGTTTTAAGCGACATATTAGCCAGGATAAGGTTAACCATATCCTTGTTAAACATAGCCTCCTTGAACTGGATATCCTTGTTATCCTGGTACTCCCATGCCATTCTAGTATCCTGGCATTACATATTATGGTTATCCCCAGTTTAAGTTATTGAGAGCAGAGTAGTTAGACTATGGAGGAGAAGTAAAGTTATTTGGGGCACTGAAATTAGAATTGGAAGGATTAATGGAAAATTGATCTAGTTGAGTAGTAAGTGTTGAGAAACCGAATTCGTTGGCATTTTGAGTTTTTGCTTCTTTATCTTTCTGTTTCTTATCTGCTTCTTTCTTAAGATCGCCAAGATTGATTAGATCAAACTCATCTTTCGAATAGTTCTTCAATGAAAAGAAAAAAGAGTTAAATAATAATCTTTTTACTGCTTTCTTACTTCTTTTTTCTGATTCTGGCTTGAGGATTAGAAGTCACTGAACAAGTCAACATCTTATTAAGTTGTATTTTTTGAAGTAGCTTGTTAGGCTGGTAACGTATTTTAGAAAAGATCAACTTGATTTGTCTAAACTGGTTTAATCGCTTGCTATTGTTATTGCACGGTTGGTTGATAATATTGAGGTTATTGCTAGAGCTAATACTGTGCAGCTTAAGTTGGTTATTAATACGCTTAAGGAGCTTGTTGAAAAGTTTATGGTGGTTGCTTATAAGTTTAAGGTGCTTGTTGATAAGCCTAAGGTGCTTGCTAGAACTATTAAAAGGAAGGTTGTGTCTGCTATTTTTAGGCTTAAGCTGTGGGAATCTATTGAGTTTACTATGGTGCAGGACTCCAATTCCACTCCCCTTCCTAAGCTGCTTTATTTAATAAAAATGTATTTCAATTAACAGCAAATAAAAATTACATTAAGGCTATTGTTTTGCTGGTTCATCATCAAAAAGATCAACAGTTTATGCAGCAGGTTTAGCAGCAACAGCGACTGGCTAAGAAACTTCTGGTTTCCCTGAAGGAGGCTAAATCTTAATTTATCCAATGGAAATTTTCTGTGCCTCGACTGGTTTTGGAAGAGCAGCTGGCTATGTTTTCTCATTCTTTTTTGGATGTGCTTCCTCCTTTTCTTCCTTCTTTCTGTATTTATCAAGCCCTTTAAATTCGGTTGAATCATATGAATCACCTGATTTGTAGTTAAATGAAGGGGCATCTTTTGAACTTTTCCCAACGTATTTTTAATCTTTTTTCAATCATGAACAACTTAAAATGATAATTATTAGAAAGAAAACAAGTACCTTTATATGAGTCTGAAGAGAAACCAGCATACTTGGAAGAAGATACTTAAGACGAAGAAGAAGATGACCCATAATTTCCACCATTCGAATTTGACCCCATACCTCCATATGGGTTATTATTGCTAACAGAGCTCATTTTGTCTCTAAGCTCCTTTGCTGTTTAGCGTTCATGATCAAGTTTATCTTCGTCAGTTAGTAAGTCAACTATATTTTTAGAACGCTAACGTACACTGGCACCTTTATCTTCTCCATCTTCTACATACTAAAAATCTTGAAGTTTCCTGATTTTATAAATCTCATCTTTAAATTCCATTATGCATCTAGGAGAGCCGTTCTTCAACAGATATTCAATCAATACCAATGTCTAATGTAAATAAAAAACAACGATTACCAATAGGTTTAAATTATTTAGCTAATTTACTTTAAAAGTGACAATCCAGCTTTTGTCAGACTTATAGAGTTTTTCCCACAAATACTTAGAGATAATCTGCCATTCTTCACTATTCAACAAAGCATATTTGTTTTAGAAATAGTGATTATTTTTTAAACCTGCTGTTGGTATAATCTGCTATTGTGTTCAGTGTTTTAGGATGAGCTTGCCAGTTATCTTTACTTGTTGATTCCTGCAAGAGTTTTTCAATTTGACTGGTCTTGTTCACACGATCTTTTCTATTAAAAAAATATGGTAATTCATTATTAGGTAAATAACTAAATGTTTACAGTTCTTGAGCAGCTCTCTTTATGATATCCATTTGTGCAATAACGTTTTCTCTTTTTCAAATTGATTTCACTCTATTACTTTAATTTTTTATTTTTATTTTCTTTTAAAAGGAATGTTGGCTGCTATTCGATGCTACACTTGGCTAATATTCCAAAAGAGTTTTTCAATTATCTGAAATTGTTTTGAATTCATAAAATAGTAAAAACATTCAAATTAAGTTTTCCCATTAGGCTATTTCCTATACTATTAAATAATATTTTTAAATTTTTCTTTCTCAGAATAATGAAGGAGACTAAAAGAATTGGATAATTACAAAACATAAGATAGAAGTCAATAGTATAACAATATTAATAAACAAATTCAACTAAACAAAAAGGATTTGAAGAAAAGAGTATTTAAATTAATTACTTCAACAAAGGAAAACTTAACAAAAATTAATATCTTTCAATATGTTGTATTGACAGTTTTATTCAAAAGAAATTAGATTTATCAACCAAAAAAAAAGTTTCAGAACTAATACTCCTCAGAATTTAGAAAACTATATCAAGGAAAACGAAAATTGTGATGTTGCCACAACAATAAATAATAAATAGTGATAATTGTTGTAGAAGTTATCATTAAGAACCTTACAGCTTTTGAAAAATATGTCTGATTTTGTATTATTAAATTTATTTAAAGACATAAATTCCTTTTCTAGTTCAAAATCCTTTATCGATGCAACATATGCCTAGCTTATTGATATTAGGATCTCTTAGTTCGTCTAAAAGAGATATTTTGTTTGAGTCTACTTTGTTCCAGAAATACATATTCTCTCTAAGAAAACACAAAATAAAAAATATGAATTAGAAATGTAGTTTTACCTAAACCAGCCTTAAATGCGAGCGACTTAATAGGCACCGGCATAAATCTCACTGAATTCACATAAGTGATAATTGTTCTTGCACGAATTAATTGCCTGATTCATGAATAAGTTAAGAAATAGATAAAGATTGAAATAAATACATCTTGATAAGTGCAAGAGAGGCAACCAAGTTTTGCATAAGAATCTCCTCCAAGAAACGAGAAAGATTGATAAGTCAAAGCATCTATTTCTGATTCTAGTTTTAAGAATTGAATAAGATTCAATAGTTAATTCTAAAAAACTTACTTTTGAGTAATGTTTTATAGAATTTGAGGTCATCAAGGTAAAATATTGGACCTGAATGCCATTCATCTTTTCCAATATGGAAATCACCATCGTTATGCTAGCATTTAAACATATTGAAAAACATTTTCATTTTAGATAAAAAGCAAATTGCTTACCATCAATTATCCATTGAGGATGAGTTGATTATCTAGAATCCCATTGATATAGAATTAAACAAGTTAAGTTGACATAGAAAGAGTAATTTATGTCCAGCGACGAAGAGGAAGGAGACCATTTGAATCAAAATCTTCGTTCCAATGAGAATCAGAGCTGACACGAATATGAAACCTGCGAGATTCAGGCCATACCATAATTGAAGGTGTTAGCTCCTGAGAGGAAGAACCCTTTTGAAGTATTGTCTTCCATCCTCCAGAAACATTGTCTTGAATAAGAAATATCCAGAAACTGAGACTAAAGTCTTCTGAATTGTATTACTAATTGTGTTTTATTGTTGTAATAGGTCCTTCACTTTGATCAAAGAAACCTGAATATCCTTTTCCACCTTATTGAGGTCCAACTTTAGGAGGATTTTGCATATCATTTTAAAGAAAAGAACTGTCCATTCCATAGGCATCATCAAATTGAAATTCTCCAACCAGTCCAGATTCAGTACTCTCCAGCCCTATCTCACTCTTCAATTCTCCAACGCAAACAGATTTTTCAATCCTAAAACACTTCTCCCTATGTTAAAAAATGAAATAATTCAGCAAATGTAAAATTGTGTATCTTACCTAAGCTCTTAGATACTAGGTTAAGCTATTTAAGCAAGAGTTAGAGCAAAGAAACATAGATAAACTCCATATATCTTTGCAGCATTATTATTATTGATTAGTCTCATTTGATCAAACAAAAACTTTTGTGCTTTAAGAAGCAATTACCTTTTCAAAACGGATTAATACTTATTAAGGATCATCTCAAAAGATAAAACGCTGGAAAAGATTAATTAATATAATGGGAAATTATAAATGGGCTCTAATTGATTAGTTCATATGTATCAATCACCCTTATCCTGCAAGATACTATTTAGTAGAATAGTGTTTCTTAACATTTTAAGTAGCTGCTCATTTGGAGAAATACATAATAAATTTGAAGAGATTAATCTTCTTTAAAAGTATTCAATTTAACTATTAATTATTTAAGAGAGACTATCTCTTTTTTTGAGATTTCTCCTTAATTCCCTTGTAGAACTTAAATTATTAAGCAATTTTTTATTTTTAATTCAAAAAAATACATTAATTTTGTTTAGCGATATTGAAATTCACCATCTATTAAAAGTTTGGCTCTGGGATTTTATGTTTAAATTCAAGTGAATTGCCTGCAGAACGAATAAAGAAAAATTATAGACTGTTTACATGCGTCATTCTTAAATTTCAAGAACTAATAGATGATTATTAATTAATTCTTTAGAAGAAATCTCACTGAATTAAACAAGATCAATCATTTGGATTACCTAAATAATGAAATTTAAATCCAATTACTCTTTTCTTTGCAATGGTCAATCTAACATTAGCTGACATAATACTAAGTTCCTTGGGAGGTGTCCTCATTAGCATAAGCACTTCCTTCCACCTTTATATGAAAGGAAGGATTACAGGGTTCTCAGGTATTTTCTACTCTCTAATCACATTCGACAAAGGGTCGTTCTATTGGAAAGCAGCACTAGTCTGTGGGCTCATTTCAACATCAGCTGTATTCTATGACATCTTTGGTTTTGGAAAAGTTTGGGATAACACTTAAATATTCGATGCACCTAAAGTGATGGTTGGAAATCTAGACATCGTTGGTTTCGGAATAGCAGGCTATCTTACAGGAGCAGGCACCAAATTGAGTAATGGATGTACAAGTGGCCATGGAGTATGTGGTCTTCCTAGATTCGCTATTAGAAGTTGGGTTTCAGTTGGAACATTTTTATTAGTTGCAATAGGATTAGCGACTCTGAAGTATCATGAGCCGTTTTTAGATGCAACTTAAGGTGGCGATATAATTGACTCATTTAACTACGATGTTTGTGCAAATATATTCCTTGCAGCATCTCTCTTAATTCTACTATTGATTATATTTCTTGAAAAAAAAGACAAACTTGACATTGTTATTGGGTTTGTCACCGGAGTTATTTTCGCGATAGGGCTCGGATTTGGAGGAATGTTTAGAAGATCTAAAATTATAGGATTCCTGGCTTTAGGAAATGATTGGGATCCTTCCCTTATGTTCTTGCTGGGATTTGCTGTAGGTCTTAACATGCTGACCTTTTATATAATCCAAAACAAAATAAAGAAACCTCTTCTTGCTGCAAAACTACAAATACCAGCAAATAAAACAGTAGATTTCAGGTTAATTTTTGGTTCAGCTCTCTTTGGACTTGGTTGGGGTCTTGGTGGACTTTGTCCTGGACCAGGAATGAGTCTTCTTCCAATATTTAGCATTGAAGTTAGCATTGTTTGGCTTGGCTGTCTTGCTATTGGGTAACTATCAGTAGCTTTATTTGATAAATATAAAGAATAATAAGATAAAAAAAATAAAATCTAAGAACAAACAAAGATTGAAACACCATAAGTTAGTACATTTTTAGATAAAAACTCTTGAATCATTTGCTTTTCTTGCTATTTTTGTTTTGTATTAATTATTATGTTTTTAAGCATGTGTGTTGAAACTGATTAGTACAAAATATTTAAAAAATAAAATATAAACAAAAAGTAAGACAGTTCATTTTAAATTCTCTGAATTTCTTAATAATTTCAATTATTATTATCTTTGAGATTATGTTGTGCTTTCTTCACCTTTCAAAACTCAGTGATAGCTATTTTGCTTGCACTGCTAATAAACTACTCTAGAGTTGGAAAGAATATCGTTTCAACGACAGAATTGTTCTAACTAAGCTTTCTGTCTCTCTCATAATAAAGAATACTTAAGCCAATAAAAGACTATAAGTTTAAGGAGAATTAAAGCTAAGAACTCTAATTTTTTTCAACAATCATGACATTCATTGAAGATAAAGCTTATTTCTTCAATTTAAACTAGTTTAATAGATCATAGTTTTTGAGATTTCTTCCAACAGCTTTTTATAAATTTGAAGACTATTTCATGTAATCAGGATCCAATGCAACACTTCCTTTCAAATGATCTCCCATTAAATCAAGGTATCTAAGAGAAGTAAACCCCCCTAACTCAAAGATTCCACAAGTGTACCAAGAAGTAATGTTAGAATTTTAGGATATTAATAAAAGCATCAAATTCTTGAGATTAGTTTCATTATCTATAAACAGCTAATCACTTCCTGGAAGGGTGACTATCATTCCATCTACATTTTCTAGAAGTCTATTTAAAGAAGTTGACCCAAACGCAGAGTTTAGAAAGTTAAACCCTTCATTGTTTTCTTTATTAAAAAAGAAGAACCCATTTCTCCCTTCTTTATTTTATGCATAACTTCTACTTGACAGTATTTCATAAAATCCTCTTTCAGGGCTTTTATCATTGGATCCCTCCATCTTAAACAACTTCACTTATCCTGAAGATAGTATATTTGGTTTACAAAGACGATCTATCTCATCTCTAAAATACCCTTATGGACAAATACTAGAGCAATTTTCTTTTGAAAAAAACTAACCTTCATTACAAATCAATTCGGTTTTCTCTTTTTCTTGCTCATTTTATTCTGTTTTTCCATCTTCTTTTTATTCTCTAATAGTAGTATCTTATTCTTATTTTTAAGAACTATCTTTTTCTTCAATAGTTTTTTTTGTATCATCATTATTTCTATTAAGATCGTTCTCTTGGAATATTTATTAACCATTTGATTCTTTTTGAGTTGTATTTTTCTTATTTGAAATGCCTTTGTTACTGTTACGCTGGTTATTTTATTAATGAAAGTTGCTTTTTGCTTCAAGAGAATCATTTTAGTTTTGATTGATCATATTCAAGAAGATCATAATAAAGGAGATGGCAATGAAAATAATAATTATTTAAACTATTCTAAGGTTAGAGCGACTAGCTGAAGATTGCTTTTAACTCTCTTAAATCGAAGATGCTTTAAAGTTAGGGGCTTTTTCATATTGATTTCTACTGAAGTTGTTCATGGTTTTATTCGCGTGTTAGCTAATTTTTAAAATAAAACAAAGTTAATATTTTCTCAAAATTTTTAATGCCTAATTGATTCTATTGTATCTCCACATGTTTGCATTAAATCAATGATTTGATAAACAGTATTGACAGATATCCTTAACTTATTATTTTAATTCCTAACAAAATGATCATTTAAATTGTTTTTGACTATTTAACAGTGTTTGAAATTCAAAAGTTGATACTTTTCTTAAAATAACCATTCATTACAAAAATTATTTGTTTCTATTCGGTTGAAATTAAAATTAGATTTTAGCAGGATTCTATTTTTTATGAATAAATTTTTTATATAAAAATGCTGTCCTTGGCAAACATACATGTATTTGAGAACCAGTCAATAATGGTTTGATTTCACCACCAAACTGAAGTGTTGAAGTATCCAGTATGAGGGTTGATAACAGTGGAACAGATGGTAGCCAGATTCAATGTTGGGTATTTCATCATGATATCTTCCATTAATGTCTCTTCGTTGATGTTGCCATTCAACGCAGCAAGTCTATTCTCTGCAGGGATTCTGCGTCTGTCATTAGAGGGATCAGGGATATCTCTATCATAATTTGTCTAAACAAGGAAAGATGTTGTCTCATTGAGTTAGTAGAATCCATGAATACTGTCGGTATTTCTCTCAATCACAACTCCATCGTTCACACCAGGTCCACTGATTATGTAGTAGATAGGGCAAGCAATCTTTGTTTCGCTAACTGCCTTAACAGCAGCTATAAAAGAAAAAAATAGTTTTTGAGTAACCTAAAAAAAGTGAAAATTGCCTAATATTATCCCACCCTGTATTTTTTTTCTTTTATTAAAATTACCTGTGAAGTTTTCTTGTTTTTACAATACTTCCGCGATAAGCCACACTGATGGAATGTTTCCAGCCACAATAGCTCTAAGGTTATCCCAAAGGGAGCTGGCCTTTCTAGTTGTTTGAGTTAATCCAAACTTGCCTGGTTTAACACCAGAGTGATAGAAAATAGCTCCAGCTAATCCATCAACACTGAAGAGAGTAATTCCCTTGCGTTGATAGTCAATAGTCATGGTCAGATTAGCAAAATATCTAAGAAATCAGAATAACAACTAAGAATAATACATGGCAGTAAAATATTTGTACCTAAAGAATTCAAAATCAAGATTGCGGCCATGGAAAACAGTTCCATTAGTGTTTCTAGCAACAACAGCACTGCATGACTTCCAAGAAGCCAACTCGTACATAAAGTTAAGGGTGAAAAGTGTGTTGAAATCAAGATCTGTAAGTTTGCTGATGGCTTCAATCTCACGAACTTATTTTTGGTACTTAAACAGAGTGTGACCATATGAGCTGAAGGCATTGAAGATGGCCTTTGGAATGGGAATCAATTTATGGAAGACATTGATAAATGTAGTAAGAGGTTCTTTGAAATCTTTCATAATGGGAGTCCATCTCTCAATAGGGGTAGCATCTAAGTCAATTTGATATCTTGGAGGATTAACAAAGGGAAGTTTTCCAAGATGAGGGATCATAAAGGCACTGGATAAGGCCAAGAAAGCAGCTACCAAGATAACACTCTTCATTTTTCTTTTTTTTCTCTTTGATTATTCTTTTTTTGGTTAAATTAATAATGAGAATGTGAAATATCCGCTTTCATCTTAAGCCACTTTGTCTATCTGGATAAATTCACTTCTTTACTACCACTCCTTCCAAAAAAGTTGGTGACGTACCACTCAAAGTTTGTTGTATAAAATGTAACTAAGTAAGAAATGACGACATCATTGCCCTCTTTGATTAAGATTTTCTATTGAAAATAACTTTTAAGTAAGTTCTTATAAAAGATTTAAAAATTAAATGCAAATTCTTAAAAATAAATGTATCTTTTTGCTTGTTGATTGTAAATAATTCCATAAATTAAAACATAATTAATAAGTTTGTCTTATTTACAGCTTCCTTCGGAGACAGCTCTTATCTAGAAATATCTTCAATAATCCCTTTGATCTATTGGCTATGAAACACTTGAATTTATTTTATCAGAATTAATTTAGTCTCCTGTTGTTTCGCTTTGATTAATAGACATAGATACCTCAATGTTATTTATTTATTCGCTTCCTTGGCTGCAAGAAGTTTGTAAGAATGGAGTGTGAGGGATTGGAATATCTTAGCCATCTTTAAAAGAGCCTGATTATTCTTCTTCTGAAGCAGAGCACTCTTTTTAAACTGAGAATGACATCTATCTTTATTGCAGACTTCCATTTTTTCCAGCAGAAAAATAAGTTTCTTTTTCTTAATGATTGTTTTGTTCTAGTCTACTATTTTATTCTGAATTTTCATAAGACTATTGATAGTTTGGAGTAAATGATCCTCTGAACATAACATTTGTATCATCCTAGTTATGATAATTTAGATGATCTTTTTCTCCGCTGCTAGTAGCGAAGGCATCTTTCTACATTGAAGAAGACAACTCTTTATTTTGGTGGCTTTCCATTTGATCAGTGAGATACTACACTTATTAACTCAGCCTTTGGATTTCTTAATCCTTTTGTTTATTTTAATTGCTAAGTTCTTCAACTTCTCTTTTAGAATCAGTATCTTATTATTTGCTCTCATTTCCAAGATGTTTGCTTCCTCGTCTTCCTTTAATCAGAATTATTTTACTTTTTTCGCTTTGCTTCTTTTATTCAATGTTTTAGTATTAAGGCTTTTCTACGTGTGCTTGAAAGCCTTCAGGAATACTCTCTGGCTGTTTATTTCCTTTTAATAAAAACATTGGATTCATGTGATGATTTGAAGGGGTATCATTATCTGCTTTGGGCAATGTCTCCGAATTGTAAGCAGATACTTTTCTTCGCTCAGAGAGCAATGATTCTTATTTAATAACTTTTTTTGAAATCTTTCCTAGAGAATGCTCACTTCTTCTTGCTGGAGAAGTAATCATATTTCTCATATTTTATTGTGCAACTCGTTGGCTCTCTTGAAGCTTTTAGTAAAGCTAATTCGATCCTTAAAATGTTTCATTCGACTTCCTTCTAATCTTAGATAGCGATGTCTATTACTAACTTATTTCTTTTTTCTTGTATTTTCCCACAAAGGAAAATCCAGAAGAAGTTGAAATGTTGCTTTTTTATGTTGACTTGGCTTGTTATTATTTTTCCACATTATTTCCATTCTGGTGAAGTGAGTCCATATCTTTGGCTGCTATTACATCACTCAAGCTATTTTTGTCATTCTGAGCATGAGCAATAGTAACAGTCTCGATTGTGTCTTTATTTGAATCTGGAGATGGAAATGGAATGATACTGAATTCCTCTCTTTTCAAAAAATAAATCAGAATTTATAAGATTAATCATCGTTTTACTCTAGATTATCTCTCTTTGGCGTATTGAGTTTTATTTTTTATGTCCTTTCCTTCTTGTTATCTTCTATTTCCTCATCATTGACTTCTTAAAGAGGAGAAGCTTGTTGCGGAACATCATTTTTCAGTGAAAAATCAAGTTATCTTTCTTCATTGCTGTCCTTTTAGGGTGTTGATACTTTTTGTTAAGAATGCGGTTTCTCGTAAGAGTTACTGACATTATTCTGCACTTATTAATGCACTTTCTAATAAACTTTTTCAACTCGCTTGCTATTTTTCTCTAGCTTTTCTAAAAGAGATTTGCTCATGGGCATAGGCGAGACTGAAGATGCTTTCCTCTAACTTTCAAGGTATCTCTTATTTTTTTCAATTTCTTTGTAAAATGACTCTAAATTCTCATCCTATGTGATAGAGCTAGTCTCCAAATCACCTCTATGCGAAATACTACTTTCTTCTAATGCGAAGTTTTTATTTCTTCTTCCAAACACTGTCTGCAGCGTTGCTTTAAAGTTCGACTCTGGATGAAATTCTCCTGAACAAGCTAGTTTATTAATCGATTGCTGCAATTAAATACTGCTCAAATGGGTCTTTCGGATAGTGGCTTCTTTTTTGAAAGGAGATTTAGATAAATCATTATTTCTAACAACTGCTGAAGCAATTTGCCATCTTGGTCTATACTGTTGCTCTACTTACTTATCTCTCTTGACTTTATTTTCATTATGAGAGTCTAATAATTTCTCATTATTTTATTATGGTTGTGCTGTTTATAAAGATGCTTTGTCTTGACCTGACTATTCTTTACCATTACTGCAGTTTGGAGAAACACTTCTGCTTTAACCTCCTCTTGCTGATGATGGAAGATATCCTTTGATCTATTTTTGGACTAAGGGATTCATTATTCCTTGCAAGTTGCGCAAGGGCTAAATTCTTATTTAAATTATTAATTCAATAGTAATAGCCAGTTCTGATGTTTTATCAAGTGGTAAATATCTCTAAATAAATTAATATCATTCTTTTTATTTCAAGGGTAAAGAATTGTATCTGACTGAATAAGTTAATAAGTAAAAAAAGGATTCTCACAAGACAAAAATAAATCAAGAAACAATGATTGGGTTGGCTATTACTTTGCTCAAAATCAACTCGCAACTTCTTCCAAAGAAAGACTTCTACTCAGTTTCTGCTCGATAGCCATTGTTTCCAATCTTTTAACAAAAAACAAAAATAAATATGGGGAATAAACTTATTTAATTTACCACTACGAATTGAATATCCAGTTCCTCATTGAAATTCACAAACTTAACGATCTCTTCTGCTGAATCATAGTTTGGCTTTAAAGTGACATGCTTCCAATTTTTCTAGTCAAATCATTTTTTTAATGAAAATTTAGAGGAAAAAGTCAATTTTTACATAACCTAAAGATTGGACAGTTTCTTAAGCAAGATTATTTATTTTATCTGTAAGAGTTTCATCAGGAGAAGGAGCATAGCAAGTGATTATTTGATCTCCTGGATATGATGCAAGCTTTACAGCCTTACGAAGACACTAAATTGACTTTTTACTTCCATCAATGCAAACTAGATATGTATAGCCACCTTCTTTAGAAGATTTTCTTAGATACAGTTACTTTATCTACCAAATGTATTTAAAACTTTACATTTGAAAGTGTAATTAAATTAAGAATTATTTACCACAACCAAAGGCAGAAGCTATGAGAATGCTGCACTTCTAACAGTCTGTGACATAATTGTTGGATCGCTTTTGAAAAATACTTAAGTTCAAAAACAAAACTCAAATAATAGCTTACTTTTTAGCTCCTTTTCTTCCTGTATATCCTACAAAGAGAAAGTCTCCTTTATATGCAGAGCAAAGATCGAGGATTTGTTCGCGACAGTCATTAAACTAATGGTCCTTCTCCTTGATGAATAAATTGTACCTACTCATAGGAAGCTAGAGAAAAAAGAATCATTAATTGGTAGTTAACTTTAAGTTAATACTCTTGACAGAAGTTCTGTTTTATATTCTTGTTCGATGTGGTCTTTCGAAAAGACTTGAGGCAAATATGATTTACTCTTATCAGATATGTGAATAATATTTATCTTCTTAAATAAAGGGCCATTTCCAAGCAGTTCGATTGCTTACTAGTAAAAGCAAATAAAGAATTATTAGACCATCAACAAACATATCATCTACAAGAAAGGAGTCTTTGGATTGTTCAGAACCATCCACAGCTATCATGGCATTTTCAAAGGTGTAGTCTTATTAATTCATTCTAGTGCTACAAATTATTTGATTTTTTTAATTTTTTGAGTATTTTATGAATTATTCCAGTTTTTTCCCCAACCTTTTCTGCTTAAAAGTTGGTCAACAGATCTCAATTTAGTCATTTTTTAACTCTTCACAAAAATAATCAATTCACTTTTCTGTTACTACGCAATTGCTTAAAACGAGTTAATCTCAGCATTTTTATGAGATCTCATAATTTATTTGCGTCATAGTAATTATTCCAAATTGAAATTACATATTAATTATTGTAAACCATCTTCTGAAATATAACAGACACATAAAACATAATTTTGGTTATTTAAATAGGCTGCTTCACTGAATGAAGGGTCTAAGTCTCTCAACATCCGTAATTCCTCTACTATCCTTTACGTTGTTGTCAATCTTGAAGTATTTTGTCACCCTGAAAATCATGAATAATGAGAAATTGAAAATGACAAATTAATCAAATTACTATTTCTTGAATTAGGCCTCAAGCATTTTTTCAAACTCCATAACTTTCTCTCTCTATCCTTCAGAGCTAGCAGCAGAACCTACTTCATAGTTGAAGCTAAATTCTACTGAATATGCAATTTTTCCTGATTCGATATCCATTGCTTCCTTATTTATTGGCTTAAAAATAAGCACTGTGAGACCTAAATGAGGTAAATCTGCTCTTTAACCGTTCTGAATTTCTACTTTTGCCATTGACCTTAAAAATGTTATTATTTTCATTTAATTATTATTCATGAAGAAAATACTCGAAATCTAGTCCAAGAAGAAGCTTATTAGGATCATCTAGTGATTTAACCAGTGAATAGGAGTATTCGTGAAAGTTATCGTATTCCTTCTGCATGATGTACTCTATTTCACTAAAAATATGAAAGCTATAAATTGAAGGAGAGAAAGTATTACTATGGCTCATTCTGTCCTGGATAGCTAAGTACTCGAATCCCATTATTGTAAATGCTGAGGTTATTGAGTTTCTTTTTGAATATTTCATCAGTCATATTCACAGTCTTGAATGAACAATCGAACTATCTTTCAAATTGCTCTACAAAACTTTTGTAGTTATCCTCATCTTCTATTGCTCCAAATCTCATCCTTCTCACTCGTTTTTCTCCCTGCCCTTTTTGCTAAGCTAAGCTCATATTCTTATCTTTGTAGCGACAAATCTTCTATGCAAATCAATTTAATTTTGTTTATTTTAATTAATCAAAATCAAAGGTTTAAAAGCAGTCTAAAATGATTAGGTTTCCTAATAATTTGAAGATGATTAAACACATTTCAATAACACACAATTATCAAACAACTAATCCATTTCGAAAGCTATTATAGCATACTAAATCTGAATCGAATTTATCATGCAAGAACAATAAATCAACTTTATGAATGTTTTCAATTATCTATTAATACTCATTTGGGAGTTGAATCACCACTTGATGTATTTTACTTAGATTTATAATCATCAACAGCCTTTTTAATTGCATCTTCAGCTAACATTGAGCAGTGTAGCTTCACTGGAGGGAGCTTCAAGTAGGAAGCAATGTCTATTAAATAAAAATCAGTAAGGAATCATATGGAAAACAAAAATTAAACCTGAATTTTTAATCTAAGCTGCGTCATCAATAGACATTCCATGTAATATCTCAGTTGCATAAGAACTGCTTGCAATAGCGGATCCACATCCAAAAGTCTTTGAAAAAGAGAAAATGATTATTTTATTGTACATGAAATAAGATTTGTTACTCTGAAAACGGCTTTCTAAATAGTTTTCCCATCTTCATCGACTTAGATTTGAAGTTTCATAACATCGCCGCATGCAGGAGCTCCAACAAGACCAGTCCCTACGTTTTTATCTTTCTTATCTAGCGATCCTACATTTCTGGGTTTTTCGAAGTGATCTATCACTTTCTCATGATAAGAGTTTCGAAGAGAATTAGCTAAGCCGTTGTTTTTATATAACTTGCACAATGTTCTTTGAAGAGATTAGAACATTGATAATATTTAAGTTTGAACTGTAGGGTTTTCAAAGAGGGTTGAATATAGTTAATACTGTTTTTCTGAGTATTTTTATGATAGCACTTGTATTGCCTACTATTGTGGTCTTCTATAAATTAAAAAAATATCCTTGAAGCAATTGAGATATTATTTCTTATTTTTGCTATGTGTTTACACTAAAAATCAAAGTAAAATCTTCTTTTCTAACATCTATTTTATTAGATTTTTATTTTTTGAATTAGTATTTGAGAACGACATCTTGAATTAATGTATGATTATTTAATAAAACAAATTTTTGGTGAAATATTTTTTATTATCTATTACTTAATTTAATTAATAGAAATAAGAAAAAATAAAAAAAAACATAAAGGAAAAGAGATGTCTTTGATCTTCCATTTTTTATCAAGAAAATACTAGCTAATACATTCTAAGCTAAGAATTTCTATGCTAAATAGAGAGAAAGATATCGTAAAAAAAAAAAATAGGTGATTTTTATTATTAATTATGTACATGAAAAAAATATTTTTTCAACTTTTGAGGATAACTTTATTTTTAAGATAGGCTATTCCTTGCCTGATTTTAATTCAATTTTTTTCAAAATGTATTTCACATACCTTCGGCCTCTTCTGGAAATACATCTACCTCAAAAATTGTATTAATATCTAGATTTTCAGTAATTGTGAATACTATTTCTGAATTTTCACATCTAGCATCTAAAAATATCCAAGCCATTTAGATTTCTAAGGTAATAATTTTGTAGGATGCTATTGTCTATCTGGGTTGATGTCTGTTGTTTTTTTTAATTCTTCTGTAGGCTTTTAAGGAACGAAGTATCTTGATTTTTCTTCCCTAAGCACTTAGAGACCTCATCAAAAGTTTCTCAATATCATAGCTCTTTTTTTTTGAAATCAAACTGAATTGTAGCTCTTGAACCATTTGAGTTATTTCTTCTTTATTCTCATTTTGAACAAAACTATTAAGAAGAAGCTAGACATCTAGATGAAAGCATAAGAACTGTTCATGTAGTTGCCATTTTACAATATATTTAGTCTCCTTCTAATATTCAAGAGTATTTCGCTCTTTATATTTGCTCACTGAAATATTATTTTATTTCTTTTGACTAAAGATAAAACTTTTTATTATTTCAATTAGAAATAACAATCCCATTTATTTAAAGGAAAAATAATCTCATAAAATTCATTTATCAAAAGCTATGCTATTTTATGAGCTTTGGCAACGCATAACTTTTTTTTAATATCTTTAACTAATAGCATTATTGCAGCATTTGTGATTGAAAGCAAAGAAATCACAAAATTATTAATTAAAAGAAATCGAAGTAAATACGCAAATTAAAATCAATGGCCACTTAAAACCTTGATTAAAATGAAGGTAGTGACAGGGCCATTGATGAATACTAAATTGCTCCTTTTCGGAATACAATTGATAATGAAGATAGTAGAAATGATTGTTACAATTAAAATAATGTAGATTATCCTCATGAACTTACAATCAAAAACAGTTTGACTTATCGCTCTTTAGAATTCAACTAGCAGATGGTGCAAGGCAATTTCGTCTTCAACTCCTAACCTAGTTTAGGAAACAACTCATTATCTAGATAAAGTATTGATATTAATAAAGAGCATGCATTATCATTATCACCTGCTCCATCAAAGAAAAATTGTAACTCTCTAGCATTTTCTCCAAAAGATACTAAGTCCAAACTTGAAACTGAAACCCAAAAAAACAATCTTTAAAATAGGGTTGAGGAAGAAAGTACAAATGAAAAAATATAAGAACATCGAAGTAGTGGAGAAAGTAACTCTCATGTAGAATATCCAATTATGGAATTAATATTTAGAAATACAACAGGATAAAAATATGAAGAAGAAGATGATGATTTCGGGATAATACCTATGGCCCAAGAAGATTTTTTCAATAAAGAAACAAATGAAGTATTATTTTAAGTAGATACTAACTTGTTTGAGCCAAGCAATGATCAAAACAAGTCAAGTGAAAATGATTTAGGTTAAGTTATTTCCTACAAAAAAAGTCAATTTTCTAGAAAGGATTTATCAATAAAACCAAATAAACTTGGTAAATATGATGAAAATAAGTCCTACTCAAGTGGATCAGTAGAGGATAAATCATCTTAGAAAGATGAATCAGAAGAAGAGATACAGAATATTATTTAAGATTCTCTACCTAATCCTGTTCAAGTTAGAATTAAAAACTAATAAAAAAAAGTAAGTACTATTGTCTCTGAAGAAGAAGAATCCAATGCATCTCCTAAAAAATCCTTTGAAAATATAGGTGCTGAGATCACTCCTAGTAAGAGCAGAAAATCCTAGCTAAGTCTAATAGATGCCTAGCGTTTCAAGGAAGTATTGGAAAAAAGCAAG
>Ga0302284_1000381_pt1 | contig 20897 bp, 20 predicted proteins | sample III_Fen_E2_1_FD_198760 | JGI IMG/M metagenome (GOLD analysis project Ga0302284, IMG submission 198760) | Peat permafrost microbial communities from Stordalen Mire near Abisko, Sweden - III_Fen_E2_1 | ecosystem: Environmental > Terrestrial > Soil > Wetlands > Permafrost | place: Sweden: Abisko...
CCCTGCCAATCAGGCAGTTTTGGGAATTTTGCATGTGGTTCAGCCTGGTACCAGTAGCAGACCGAAGATATATCGGATTTTTGAGCTAAATATCTGCCTCCCTTATGCCAGCCCAGGTCTTGTATAGTTATTTTCAGATCTTTATCGAAACGGATCGGATCCATAATATGCCATCTGTAAAGGCCAAAACGTTGCATTACATTGTAGTGCCCGTCACCACGGATAACCTGATGTAATCCTGAATATGGAGTACAGAATTCCGTATAGGCTGATTCGTCAATCCCCTGAGAATTCTTTTTATTTGTATCAAAATCATAGGAACCGCAGAAATAGTCTTCAGTACCGGTTCCACATATAGTCGGAAACTTGCTGTCACCGTCAATATAGAATTTAATCTCGCCTTCTCCCCACCAACCGTTATTATTAACTCCCACAGCAAGGTAAACGCCTACATACTGACCTTTCCCCTTTACTCCATCATTAATTGTATAAACGGATGTCTCATCAGGATTAGATCTTCTGAACTGCGCGTGAAAATAACCTGCATCTGAAGGCACTTCGGTCAATGTATAATCTACCTGGTAATACAGTGACATTGATTCAGAATTGTCAATGTTTTCCATTGTTATCCGGCACTTTTTCCGAAAAGGCATAACCCAATAGGAATTAAAAGCACTCCCGGGGTTAACACATATAGCCGTAGAGACCAGTGGAGAATATTTATTCCATCCCATCCCGAAAAAATCACCAACCGGACATTCAACTGAAGGTTCCGTTTCATCATCCCAATAAATACGAAGTATTGAGTATCTCCAGTTTCCTGTTGGAGTCATCCAGATGTGCTGAATCGCACCAGGGCCTTCAATTTCTGCCATCTTAAAAGTCTCGCCCGGCTTTATTATAATAAATGGATTGATTTTCCATCCCTGACCGAGATCGCGTGCGGCATTGGATGCATTCGAGATGTTGCGTTTGTCTTTGTCAACAGGATCTGCCATTCCAGCCTTCCCTTTTTCACCGGACAGGTTTTCGGGACTAATTGAACGGGTTTTTGCATCGGATAACCTGTACAGATTTCCCATATTCAGATCGAGTCCGTTGAATTTATTCTGGGAAAATGCCACCACTGGCAACAGGATGATCATAATAAGTACTTTAGTACGCTTTTTCATAGTATATATGTTTGATTTAAGGTTTCAATTCATATTAAAAATATGAAATCTTTTGAATTATTTAAAACTGATGGAATTTATGATCTGATACTTAAATGAATCCTTTTGTAAGGATTTTCCCAAAGGTTGTGAATCTAAAATTCTGATAAGTAATGAACTGGTTTCAACATTAAATTTATTTATCCCTTCCTTATTCTTCTCATCAGCGAGTAATTTTGCTCTGTGCATTCCACCCTGATATGTTTTATTGAATATTCCCAAACCTACAAAATACCCTGTAAAGTAGTACTTTGAATAAAACTCGAAAAATGAATAGCCTAATAATGAAGCATTCATGATTAAATTAAAAGCACCTTCGAAAACAGCTCCGCAATACATCTGCCCGGCACCGGGAATAAATCTCGAGAGATTCTCAGCCTTTTTATCAGAATAAAGAATTGGCATTTTTCTTTTATTATAAAGATTATTGATTTTTGCTTTAAAGTAATTCTTTTCCGAATCCTCTAATCCTGTATGATTAAGTAAATAATTCCAGGCATTAACCGCTTCATCCCAGTTCCTTGCGGAATTTAAACATAGGATATTTAACGGTAATATATTTACAGTTTTTACAGAATCTGAGAATCTGTATTTGATTTCTTCGAGATTCCAGAGTGCCTGAGTTGGATCATCATTTAAAAAATTACAAACAGCCTGTTCGTATCGAATAATAAAAAAGAGAGAGTCAGGCAAATTGAATATATTTATTTCACTTAATTCTTCCAGTGCCCTGTGTTTGTCTCCAAGTTCCTTGTAACATAATGATTTATAATATTTACACTTCGCAATTTTATTATTATCAATCTCATGAAAAATAGCCCTTTCGAATTCAATTGAAGCTACAAAGAAATTGCCTTCAGAAAAAATTCTGAGTGCATTTGAATAATAATCTGATCCAAATATTCTATTTGTCGAAAGAATTACGCAAAGGAATATGCAGATTAAAAAGAATCGAATTTTTAACATTATTTCTAAATTCTGTTTCGAGCACTTTAATTGATATAACCGATCCATAAATATTTGCTGCATAAGAAAATGCAAATGCAGTCCCAAAAGCGACAGTCTTAAAACTTTTTAAACCACTTTTTCTGTAATTTTCCCAGGTTACAAGTCCAAGTCCGGCGGTAGCGATGAAAGCTGAAATTGCTTCGCCCTTTTTCCCTGAATAAAACTTACCTGATCCCGGAAAAATTCCAGAGAACAAACCGGCAACCAACGGGGATTTTCTCTTATGTTTTGTAAATTCTTCTGAGATTTTCTGAAGATTCTCTGATGACTCGGAAAGCTCATAAAAATTCCTGTTTGTTTTACTAAAAAAATCTTCGAACATAGTTTCATTTCCCTGTAGCAGATATACACCCGCAATTTCATAATTTCTTAGAGAGATCTCTTCTTCTGAAATTACTTTCATATTTGAAAGAGTCACTAATGCATTCGAATACGCGCCCAAATGCATGCAGTCATAAGCAGAAAAAAAATGAGATTTCAAATAGAACCCAGAACTGGAGGTAACTTTTATAAGGCTTTCTGATGAAGATAAAAGCCTTTTTAAGGAATAGAGACTCCATCCTTTCAGATAGTTTATACTGTCATTCAAAGGAACGCATGAACAACCTGAGGAGTCTAATAAAAACAACGCTTCTTCATAATCACCTTTGTTTACCAGGTGATCAATAAATTTTAAGTCACACTTATTTGACTCCTGAGAAAAAGACAGAGATGTAAAGCATAATAAAATTACAGCCTGGCCTATTTTAACAATAATAAAGATCCTACTCTTCATTATGCTGAGATTCTTTACCGTACCTGGACACAGGATCGGGGTACCTGTTTGTTTTCTTATCAACACTTTTATGTTTCAGATCTTGTGCAGCAATTCTATTGCATCGGTTTAACCGGTCGATGCTTAGTAAGATTCCTTTAAATAGTCCATCCTCTTTTATCGCTTGTTTGCTGAACTCGGAACAACTGGGTGTGAAAAGGCAATCAGCTGAAATGTGCTTTGACAACACATTCTGGTAAACATATAGTGATCCTCCAATTAATAAATTCACTGGATTTATCTTTTTAATCAGTGACGGTTCGTCCTTATAAATATATTGACGCTTAAATGGGTCCGGCGGTATTTGAGATAATAAATTATTTATATTTTTAATATCTGATCTAAAGTAATCTATCTGTCCGGAGCTGGATATGCTAATTAAAAGAAACAGAAAGAAAAGGAAACTACTGTTTACTGATTTTCGCATCATCAGGGATCTTAAAATCAAAATAACTGTTATCCGGAAAATCAATTGTGCGGACATTTGAAAAAGTTGATAACCTTATTGTTGAGTCCGTTTTGCTTTCAAAACTAACTTCGGTTATCCGGAGTGGCATACTGAATGTATTGAAATCAGAGTATTTACCATAGTAAATTTTTTTCTTAATAAACCCGTCTATTCCAAGATATTCAGCATAGATAGGAAGCATATCTTTAAATACTATCTTAACCTCATTTATAGCCTTCAAAGAGGTTGGACCCTGCCATTTAGTTATCATCATATCTTCTTCCCTCGATGTTGAAATAAGCTTAAAACCTTCCCTGGACAGACCAAGATCTGTCACCTTATTATTTACAAAATAGTATAGAAACTCATTTGTAGTAGAGAGTAACTGATCTTGATGAATAGAAACAGTATTTGATTTTGGAAAATAAATTTTTATCTCTCCAAAACGATTTGAAATCTTTACAAATTCAGCAGGATAATAGTGATGTGTAACTATAGCGTCTTTCTCCTTGTTATAATAAATATCGCATTTAAAAATACTCTTGGACCCATGGCTTAATACCTGGGTCTCCTGGCTGACACTCACGCGATCACTTACCTGTGACAGCAACCTGACATTAGAAAAAAGAAAAAACAGAAAAACAGCAATTGCCCTTATTTTATTCATTTAAACCAATAAGTTTAATATAGAATAAGAATTGTGCATCAGAAGATCTATCTAATGCACAATTCTTCAAATATCAACATGGACAATCCTAATCCGTTCAGTTCCACATAAAGAACTTCGGATTGTTTACATATTTAGAAATGTTATCTATATTGATTATTAAAACAATAAAATCTACAAGTGGAACTATTCCAAATATTCCGCCACATGTTAGTATATACCCGATCCCAGTCATTACCTCTGTTCCAAGGTAGAATCGATGAATTCCCAGTCCCCCAAGAAAGAAATCCAGGACCAAAGCCACACCTGCACTTTTGGAACTTCCAGCTGTTTCTTGACCAGTCATGCCAGCAAGTGACAGATCAGCAAAAGTAATATTTACTGTTTCAGGTGCTTTGGTAAACATTTGATCGATCAGTTTATCATTTGCAGCATAACCTGATGAGGTACCACCGTAACTGCATAAAGCAGTTATAGAGAGGATTAACGATAAAATAATAATTTTTTTCATAAATAGAGAATTAATTCGTTAATAGCTGAGTAAAAATCATATTCTTAGGATATTCTTTATGTAATTCGGCCAAAAAATCAAATGCTTTTGATTTATCTTTTTCAACATCTAAGTAATACTTCATTAAAAAATAACGACCTATTGTTTTGTTAACTGATGCCCCATTCAGAATTACTCTCTCAATATTTCCAATAAGCTCCTTGTTTTTATTAGATCCAGGTAAAAATCTGTCAAAGAATAAGTTATTTTGAATGAGAATAAGAAACGACTTATACATGCCGAAAAGCTCAAAAACCTCATTACCTGTGTTTCCAAGTCTGGCAGAATCTATCTTCTCCAGTTGCTTCTTCACATTTATTAATAAAAACGGAATCAGGTAATTTTTATTTACACAAGCATAGTATCTTATCCTATATGTTGTAGATATTATTTTATCCAACCTTTTCTGGTCAGTTTTTTCAAAACTATCCAGTGTACTCAGGAAATTTGAAAACCGGTCTTTATTCTGGCTTCCTATTGCCATCCACCATTGTATTTCAAGATTAAGAGCCTCAGTCATTAAAGTATCTTTACTCTTAAGTTTTGATAACTGATCGGATGCTTTAAGAAAATTAAAATTATATATATTGTCAATAATTGATGTGCTATCGGCAGGCATTGAATAGAGCAAAGGATGACACAATAACGAAGCTATAATAAATATATAAATTTTCTTGTTCTTCATCGATTCTGATCTACGAAAGCAACCTAAATCAAATATATGAAAAAAAATAGTTTCAGAACAAATTCGGATTAAATAAATATATTCAGCAGAGTTTTGTGTTCGATTCTTCTGACGATAAATTACAAACTGGTTCTGAAGAACATTGTTCCCGGAATACCTATAACACAAGTGTTTGTATTGAATGAGGAAGTATTTTCACTTCAGCTGCTTCGAAACCAATACAAAGATTATATGCAATCTTCATATTGCTCTGATTCATTATAATAACTGCCACTTTACCGTCTTCATTAATAAATGCTGTTGTAAGCAACTGACTGCGGCTTGCAGAGCTTATGATCCTTTTAGCACCAGGACGAACAAATTTTGAGAAATGACCTATATAATAAAACGAATTGGTATAAATTAGCTGTCCTGTCTTTGTGTCAGCATGCACCGGGGCAAAACAAAAATTCTGAACATGGTTCGGACCGCCTGTCTCATCAAGCAGGATATTCCAATCTGTCCAGCCTACTGTCCCATTATTAAAATCATTTATCATCGACCGTCCATAAGCTTCTCCTAGGCTCCAGTTATTATACATTGCTGAATTAAAACTCTCTGGGCATCCTTCTGTAAACATCAGGTTTTTATCAGGATAAGCTTCATGAACAATTTTTACATTTTCGAACATTTTATCACCGCCGCTCCAGCTTTCATACCAGTGAAAACCCATACCCCAGGCATATTTTGAAGCTTCTGGATCACCAAAAATCACATTTGCTCTCTGCACCATGAGGTCACGGTTATGATCCCAGACAATTATTTTTTTATCACCCATTCCTGCCTTAGCAATGGTCGGTCCGAGATTGTTTTTAAGGAAATCACGCTCATCAGAGGCGGTATAAATGCAGGATTCCCAAGTCTGAGTTGCCATAGGTTCATTCTGAATTGTCATTCCCCAGACAGGAATGCCTTCTTTTTCATATGCTTTAATAAATTTTACAAAATAGTCTGCCCATGGCTTGTAATACTCAGGTTTAAGTTTACCGCCATGAAGCATATTGTTGTTATCTTTCATATATGCCGGTGGACTCCATGGACTGACGAACAATGTCAGGCGGCCGCCGGCTGCAGCGATGGCTTTCTTAATAAACGGGATACGGAATTTTTGATCATGTTCAATTGTGAAGGATTTCAGTTCATTATCTCCTTCAGTAACATAAGTATAGCTGCCGCTTGAAAAATCGCAACTGTTAATGTTAGTGCGGGCAAGAGTATAACCTATGCCTTTCTGAGTATCATAATACGACTTCAATAACTCCTCCTGGTTGTTCGCCGGCAATTTAGAAAAAGTTTCTGCCGACGCATCTGTCAGAGCACCTCCGATTCCGAGGAAGGTCTGAAACTTTATATCAGGATCAGTAAATACGCAGATCTGTGTCTCAACAGGCTGAATAAGTTCTTTAAACTTCAGAGTATCTGTTACTGACAATCTATAATTCGTACTGTCTGCTGTGGTATAAACAATGACCTGTTTCCCTTTAACACTGAATTTTTCAAATGATGGAAATTGAGGATTTACGTTTTGTTTTTGCTGCTTGCAGCAAAGTAAGAAAATAAGTCCTGCAAAGAATAAAAAATATTTCTTCATTTTATAACAGATTAAAGTACCGATTCAAGTTCATTTACATCTGGAAATATACTAAGAAACCTTTAAAAGAGAGCTAACTTTATCCATCTGATGCAATATTTACCTTGGTAATTTTTTAATTAATATGAAAAGATCTTTTATACCCATTATTTATTTCCTCACCGGAGCTATTTACATTATTATTCAAAATCACACATCTCTCTACACTGGCCTTTTTGTTAAAGCACTTTTATTGCCAATGCTCATGATTCTGCTTTTGCAAAATTTTAATCTGACCGGAAGCAGGTTGACTCAGTTCATGTTTGCCGGACTTATCTTCTCCTGGGCCGGAGATGTGATCCTCGAATTCTCTAAAGTCAATGCGGGCTTGTTTGTGGAGGGACTTTTATGTTTCCTGCTGGCTCATGTAATGTATTTCATCGTTTTCATAACTACTCCCGGGAAAAATTCTATTCTGAGCAATCGCCTCTGGCTACTGTTGCCTGTAATGACATACGGGATAGGATTAGTGTTTTATTTATACGGAGATCTGGCCGAAATGAAGCTTCCGGTAATCATATATGCTATTGTTATCCTCACGATGCTTTCAGGGGCAATTAACAGGAAAGAAAAAGTGAATCAGCGCAGTTACCTGCTGGTACTCGGAGGGGCTATATTATTTGTAATTTCAGATTCTTCAATAGCCATAAATAAGTTCAGCCTTCAATTTGAATCGTCAGAAATAGTAATTATGTCAACTTATATCCTGGCACAATATCTGATAGTTACGGGATATATTGATCAGTTCCGCGGTGGGAAATCCGGTCAGATAAGCTTGTAGTTTTCGTAGTACGTATTGATTCCCAGGTATTTCTTTATGAAGATCTTGCCCCGGTATCTTAATGAGAGTTTGTTAAAAGAAATATCATGTTCAAAACTCCAGTTTTTGCGCCTGATCCGTTCCTCCATCACCTTAGGGTGCGTACCGATAAAACAGCTCAAAGCGTCTATAGAGGAATAATCAAATTCTTTCGTTCCATTAGAGTCTTTTGATTTTATCTGCTTTAAAATATTTTTCTCCTGGTAGAAAGAATTTGCATTAATCGCTTTTTTCATCATTGTTCCGGGTTCCTTTACCCATCCGTAATGATAAACATATGCATCAACGGGTTTAACATTCAGTTTTTCATTATTCCCCTTTCGGAAACCCTGTGCATCCCTGAATGAGTAAATAGCCTTATCATTCCGTATTATTCGAATTTCATGGTTGTACCACTTTGGAGAAATGCCAACATAATCATATGAACCATAAAAGTGAAGGTATTTGAATAACAAACCATCCACAGTTTTATTATCTTCCCATTTTTTCATTGATGAATAAATGGTATCCAGATATTTTTCATGTATTACCTCGTCTCCTTGAATATAAAAAGCCCAGTTGGTGTCCGCTGGGATAGCATTAAATGCTTTGTCAGTTTCAAGAGCAAAGACTTTTCCTCCTTTTTTCATTTCTGCTGAATCGTCCCAGACGGTCTCAAGAATCTTTATTTTTTGTTTATCAATGTTTTGAACAATATCCAGTGTTTTATCATCTGAATTGCCTACAGCTACAAAAAAGTCATCACAAACTGGCAAAATTGATTTGATAGCTTCAACCACCGGATAATCAAATTTTATTGCATTTCGGATAAAAGTAAAACCGGAAACTTTCATGATTTGTAATTAAAGATTTTATAAGATGAAATGCTAAAGCCGGACATATAAAAGTATTAAAAAATCCTAATCAGGGATAAAAATAGAATAAATTCGATAACTTGTGTTCCTTAAACGGATCATTTTTAAAATGAGGGTACGTATTTAAAAAAATACAAAATAATTTCAACAATGAAAGCAGATAATAGACGCGAATTCCTGAAAAAAAGCTTGCTCGGGATATCAGGAGTTGCTCTCGTCCCGGGATCTCTTAAGTTGAATATTGCCAAACCATTACTGGAAACGGCTACGTCTGAATTGCCTGTCAGGTTGTTGGGAAAATCAGGACTTAAAACGCCACTCATCAGTATGGGAACTTCCGATGCTACTTCTTCTGGTTTAATAAGGTCAGCTTATGAATCAGGCATAAAACTGTTTTTTTCTGCCACATATTATGGAGAGGGAAACAATGAAAAACTGGTTGGTGAAGGGTTGAAAGGATTACCAAGAGACTCATTCATAATTGGTACAGCAGTACCTCCTGATGGTATGGATATGAAAACCGGGACTTTCCCAAACGGCTTTGATGCAAATGCTTACATTAAAAAAGCTGAGGGAAGCCTGAAGCGTTTTGGCCTTGATTATGTAGACGTATTTCTTTTCCCTTATGCAGGAAAAAAAGAGACTGTTCTTAATGAAGGTGTTCTAAAGGCATTGGCACAACTTAAAAAGCAGGGCAAAACCCGTTTCCTGGGAATTGCTTCTCACAGCGATACTGAAGAAGCACTGAAAGCTGCTGCAGATTCAGGAGTTTACGACATAGCAATGCCAGCATACAACTTTAAAGCTAAAAACAAGGAATCGATGAATGCTGCAATTGCCTATGCTGTAAAAACCGGAATGGGAATTGTTGCCATGAAGACCACTGCCGGAGGTGCCCGTGATAAATCGGGGACCCCGCTGAATATCAGTGCTGCATTAAAATGGGTCCTTCAGAATGAGAACGTCTCCTCAATAGTATCAGGAATGTCCTCTTTCGAGCAATTGCAGAATAATATTGCTCTCATGAATAATCTGAAAATGACTGAGCAGGAACTTAAGGATCTTAATATTACAGGACAGCTTTCTGAACCCGGACTATACTGTCATCAATGCAAAAAGTGCGTTCCTGATTGTCCTCATAATCTGGATATCCCGACAATGATGCGGAGCTATATGTATGCATACGGTTATAAGAATATTAAGCAGGCCTGGCATACTATGGCGGAAGTCAAATATTCAAACCAGTGTGATAACTGCAAAATTTGTACAGTAAATTGTACTGCATCCTTTGATATAAGGAATAAAATAAAGGACATCACCAGGCTTAAAGATGTGCCCGCTGATTTAATTCAGGCATAGAGATAAATTGCCCAGTTTATATTAATAATCATCTCCACCTCATTCGTGGAAGAGTGGATAAGGTATGGAATTACTTTACCATCTTTGATTCTATATTTTTAAGTTTTAAAATCCGAGAATATCCCGATCCCATTGGCTTTCTTAACTACAATACTGTAAAGGACTGCAGTCCAGAATGAAAACATAGCATATATTAAAGCCGGTTTTTCCATTTCAGGATTATGCAGCAAAGTGCCTGCAACAAGGAAAGCAAGTGTGGTATTATGAACTGATGCCTCAATCCCGATCGTAAACGAATTGCTGATTCCTAGCCTGGTAATAAGTCCTAAAAAAAATCCCCACGACATACATAATACATTCAATAATAAGGCGTATGGAAGGATGTTCAGAACTTCTTTTGACGTAATTCCTGTTCCGCCTTTTACATTTCCGGCAAAAAAAAGGATTATAAAAACTATCGCAAGAGCTATGGTAAGAAGTACTTTAACGGGACGCTGAGCTTTTAAAGCAAATGCAGGTTTATAAGTTCTGATGAGGACTCCGATCAAAGCAGGAATAATGGTAATGGCAAAAATCTGAATTATTGTCTCTAAATATGATAAATGTATCAGAGTTGCTTTGCCGTAATAGAACAATAGGCTCAGATTGACTATAAATGGTATTGTGAACAATGTAAGAATACTGTTTATTGATGTGAAAGTGATTGACAGTGCAACGTTTCCCTTAAAATAATAGGTCAGGAGACCTGATGTAGTACCGCCGGGACAGGAAGCCAGAATGATCAGGCCAACTTTTACTGGAAGAGACAAATCAGAGAAATAAGAAATCAAAAATGCTATTACCGGCAATACAATGAGTTGCGACAACAATCCTACAACTAATGGCCTTGGAAACAGAAACAGAATCCTGAAACTTTCTGTTGTTAATGACAAACCCACTCCCAGCATGATAAAAGCGAGAGTAAGACTCAACAAAACATCAATCAGATTATATGAAGAAAGGACCATTGGCAAAAAATATGATCAATGAGAATCAAAATTATTCTGATTCCTGATGATTAACCAAAAATAGGTAATAATTTTTCAATACTCTTAGAAGAGCTGCTTAAGTAACTATTCTGTTGAATTATTTTCTTCTGTAACTTTTAAGGAGCGGCGGATTCGTTTGACAGGAGTAACAACAATCTCCCTATCACAAGAAGGACAATAATAGATTTCACAACCCGTACAGGCAAAACAATTGGAACAGTGCTTGTTTGTTCCGCCCCTTTCAAATTTGCAGCTGCATGCATCACAAATAATATAGTCTGTTTCAATAGCCATCTTTGAAAATAATTTCATAAAGATGAAAAAGAAATTTAAAATAAAAAATCCCGTAAGATCTCATGCTTGCGGGATTTATTTCTAATGAGCGCATCAACTCATATACAGAAGTTTTCCATCATTGCCATTTTTGAATTCGTGGCCAGACTTCATTTTTCTTGACATAAACAGTTTTTTCAAATCAGCCTTCTGTGCAGGTGTCAGGGTAGCCCTGAATTCTTCCCTCATCTTTTTCATATCAGCCTGCTGAGATTTTATCATTGCCACCTGCGCGTCTGTAAGTGAAGCCCTGAATGATTTCTTTCTGTCTGCCGGCATTACTCTCGGATCCCCCAGAATATCTTTCTGTGTCTGTGAAACAGTGGCTTTGAATTCCTTTCGGAAAGCTTGTTTTTTTGCAGCCCGCTGTTTCAGCATCTCTTTCTGCTGGGCTGAGAAGATGCCATCTGCCCATTTCCCGTTCCCATTGACAGGAGCTGAAGGTTGTTCCTGACCAAATACGCTTCCATAAGAAAGTATTAATGTCAGAATACCAATGGTTGTTAATCTGATAATTGTTTTCATAATTCTATAATTTATTTTTAAATCTATAGCTTAGATATAACCCATCAGATAAAGTTTAGTCAGTGTCATCCGGAATGTTGTTAAAGTTTGGTTAATTGATTATTCTTTCAACTGCCTCAGGTAATAATAAAATAAGTTCAAAAATTTCTATCTTTAATGATCAATAACTAATATATAAACACAATGGAAGTATCCGTGAATCCAAATCCAATTAAAATTGCCGATGATTCAAATTCGAATGAAGTTTTGATCTTCACTTCGTTCAGTAATGTCTATAAGGTTCCGAAAAAGGAAATCTACAATATTCATCAGGCTTTAGGAAAGATTGACCTTGAGGATGGAGAACAGGCTATTTATATCACAGGTGAAAAAAGCTATTCAGGATTTCTGATTGTCGCCTTTGAGAACGGGAAAATCGGGAAAATTACAATGACCAGTTTTAGTACGGAATACCAGAGAAAGAAGCTGAGAAATGCTTTCAATAACGAATCAAAATTGATTTTTATTGAAAGAATCGATGACGATGTTGATTTAGTTTCAATCAGTAACATTAAAAAAGTTGTTTTATTTAACACGGTTCTGATAAATCCGGTAGGAAGCAGAACAACAAAAGGCGTACAGGTGATGAAACAAAAAGACGGTAGTTTCATGATGAAGGTCGAACGGGCAGAACACACAAAACTAAGTGAACCTGAATATTATCGCAAGAGCGAAGGCCTTAATGTTGTAGGGTATTACCTTAAGAAAGGAGATGAAATTTAATATCTTTAAAAATTCATTTTCTGTAAGTCCAAAAACCGACAATGCAGATACTTTTAATAACAAAACCTTAGATTATCATATTTACGGTTTTGTACAAGAGGAAAAAACCAAAGCAGCTCATCACAATTCCTAAAATGTTTATAAATAGATTTAAAATTTGCGGATTGATTCTGTCGCGGCATCTGATGATAAAAACTGCAAGAAGGTAGAACCAGATAATGCTTCCAAGAGAAAGAGAACAAGCAAAACACAGACTGATAAGGAAATGAAAATTTTCGGGTGGTTTCGGGCTGATTTTCTGAACCCTGATACTTTTCTTTAATATCTGCAAAGTATCAAATCTGAGATATCCGGGCAAATTTGGCTTTTCTATCACATCTCCGCTGATATGATTGATTTCATTAATATTCTGATCAATGAAAGAACCCATTCCACCTGTATTGAATCCAAGTGAAGAAACAATAGATATTATTATAAATGAGGTAGTAAGCCAGCCAAAAAACAATGTTGGATTAAGAAAGTTTACAAGAAGACCAGTATAAAATCCGCCATTTGCATTACTGCTGATTTTTCCTGAAATATTAATTTTATCATCAAGATTTTCAAGGTCAATTTTGGTCCTGAAAATCCTGTAACCTATAAAAATGATAAATAAAGATCCGAAACCAGTAATATAAGGGATTACAGGTTTATATACAGAAAAAAATCTGGTGAGTCCATAAACTGCAATAAAAACGTAAAAAAGATCGGCTAATGAAGCGCCAATCGTCAACAGGTTGCAATATTTCAACTTACCCTTTAATGCATTGGATGTTACAAGGATACTTATTGGACCCGCAATAGGCATAGAAAAAATGAATCCGGCAATTAAACCGGCCACAGAAATTGTGATCAGGCTCTCAGACATAATATCTCTTAATCAGGTTCTATCTTTCATTATATAATTCACCGGCGAGTCTCAAATCTTCCGCTGTATCTATTTCCATACTGAAATATTCACTTATATCTACAATATAAATTTCATGGCTGCTAGTGATCAGCTCCTGGAATGCGGCTTCATAGAACTGGTTGACGTTCTTTTCGACGTTTACTTTCCGGTCAATAATATTGAATAGTGCCGGAATTACTTCTCTGCCAAAAAGCTCAATGCCAACAGATTCTCCGGCAGCTTCAGAGATTTTAACTTCTTTGCCTATCTCAAGGACCCTTCCCTTCTTATCAATTTTGACTTTTATTTCCTCGTCAGACAGATCGTGTCGTTTTAATGCAAGACAATTCTTTTTTCCAGAACTGCAAAGCTTTTTAATTATCTGGCTGTTAAAAACTATATCGCTATCCATTAACAGCATATCCTCTCCATTAAGAGCATTCTTTGCCAGCCACAAAGAATAGATATTATTTGTTGAATTGTAAAACTCGTTATAAATTATCGTTATGTTCAATTCCGGAAATCTCAGATCAATAAAATCGCGGATCTTGTTTTCGAGATAGCCGGTGACAATAATAATTTCTGAGATCTTATTATCCAATAAATTCTCAATAGTAAGCTCAAGTAGATTTTTCGAACATACCTTAAGCAGACATTTAGGTGTATGATTTGTTAATGGCCTCAGGCGTGAAGCTACACCGGCTGCAAGAATGACTGCCTTCATTCAGTTTTCTTTTTTAAGAGTTTTGTCAATAATCGCCTGTGAGAGCCACAATGTTGCAGCCAGACAGTTAAACAGAGCAATTATAATCCAGATAAAAATATCCAAACGGTTAAGAAAAGAACAGATAATCAATGTGGTTACCTGGGTTGTGGGACCCAAAATGACCCAGAAGCGCATAATGACCCTGTTCTTTTGATAATATTCCTCTGAGGTTGTAATGAATAGTTTAGTTTTTTTCTTCCTCGAAATAATCAGGCGTTGCAGCTCTGTATACTTGAAATAGATCCGTAAAACCATCCTGTCGAATCCTTTTCCTTTCTTATTCTTTAATGATTCAAACTCCTTCCTGCACTCTTCAAAATCTTTTTCAGAATTGCTTTTACGTCCACTTACATAATTCAGAAACCTGGTTCTGTAATAATCAACAAGCATCCCGTGAATTATTGTACTCACCCCTGCCAACAGAAGCAGTATAAACCAATAATAAGGGTTAACAGAATTTGGTACAAAGCCAAATGCAATTCCAAGGTAAACAGCTAACGTTGCAATATAATCGCCAATTCCGTCAATAAGCCTGCCGATATGGTTGCCGTTTTTTTTCAGACGGGCCAGTTGTCCGTCACTGCAGTCAAGTATATTAAATGCGAGATAGAAAAGAGCACCAATTTTAAAGTATACAGGTTGTCCAAGAGAATAAAAACATCCGGCTGTTATACCCATCAATATCGCGATAAAAGTAATATTGTTTGGAGTAATCTTTGTTTTGTAAACTGCTCTTACGAGAAGGAATGCCAGAGGCCTGTATATAATAAGATCGAAGACCTCTTCAACCTCCCTCATTTTCAGAGATTTTTTATACTCCTCAGCCCAATTCATTACAAATTATTCTTCTTCAGGAAGGTTTTGATTAAATCAATTAGAAGACAATTTTGGTCTCTTGTGCCTATAGTTATTCTTATATGATTATTTAAGCCATCTTCTTCCATGAATTTAATTATCATACCTCTGTTTGTAAGAAAATTCTTCAGGTCAGACTTTATTTCAGAAGGTATCTTAACCAGTATAAAATTAGCATACGATCTATAGGCTTTAAATCCGGGAATATTATTGAACTCATTATAAAACATTTCCATGTCCGTGGCCATTTTTTTGCTGACTTCCCTATAATACTCCTCGGAATTGAGAGCTGCAATAGCGACCCTCTCAGAAATAGAATTGAAACCCAGATAACGGGCACTGAAGAGTGAGAAACGGACATGGTTCTCGCCAATGAGGGCAAAACCTATCCTTAAGCCTGCCAGTGCATGATATTTTGAGAATGTCCGAATGATCAACAGATTTGGAAATTTATTAATCAGATCTTTCAGATGCGTATTATCACCGTTAAAGAAAAGTGAATACGCTTCATCGAGCACAACGACAGTATCCTTCATTATTTCAAGCACTTGTCTTAACTGAGCAATCTCCAGACGATTTCCCGTCGGGTTGTTAGGAGAACTGATAAGCACCAGTTTTGGCTTGCTCGTTTGATAGACTTTACACATTCCATCAATATCATAGTAGAAAGTATCTTTACCCTCTTTTATAGGATATTCCACCTTGATGCCTTCAACTTCATCTGCGATTTTTTTATAATACCACCAGGAATATGACGGGATCATTATTTTATCGCCTTTGTGTATGTAGCAATGAACAGCCTGTTTCAGGAGGTCCTCTCCCCCATACCCAAGAATTACATTCTTTTCACCTACACCGTACTTAGCTGCCAGTTTTTCTGACAGACAACTTTTAATTCCCCTCATGAAATCGCGGGAATAATCGCTAAGTTCAACGGTTTCAAAATTTATTAATTCTTTTAAACAAGCAGGTGAAGGACCGTACTTATTTTCATTTCGGTCGAGATAGATAATATTTTGTTTATCCATTTTATTTACCGAATAATTAGTAACCCATGAAAGATTTCACACCTAAAATAGTAAAATAGTGAATAACTTGTCTAATAATAGGTAATTATTTGATACCACTTTAAAGTCTTCGTGCTAAAAAAATAGTAAAAGCTATTAAAGATTCAGATTACTTAAAGCTATAAACTACTTTCCAGAAGAAATTCTGATACCTATAAAACATAAAAATCTGCATTTTTATGACGCTACACAAATTGGGGTTCAATGAAGTGCTATAGTCAGTATTTTTTGCCGAAGGGATTTATTGACCATTCTATGGAAAGATTAAAGCTTTTGAGCAACCATTTGACTCACACCTGTTTCAAACGCTATCCTTGAAATATTTTTAAATTGTGAGGCAGTCAGCATTTCAATTACTTCCTGCTCTGTAAAACAATCGCCGGCTTCAGTTCCTACCAGCATATTGATTGAAAAAATGGCTCCTGCAGTGGGCTGGGTCCTTTCATTGTTCATAATCCAATCCTGAATAATGATTTTTCCGTTTTTATTTAATGCCCTATAACATTTATCTGTTAAATTTTGATTTACCTCTAGTGAATTGCTATGAATAACTGCTGATAAAAAAACTAAATCGAAGCCTTTTGGCAAATCATCAATTGTATAATCGCCTTCATATGTCATTATCTGATTTAAAAAACCTTCCTTTTCAATGAATTTGTTTGTTATTGGAATAACATTTGGCAAATCAAAAACGGTTGCCTCAATTCCCGGCTTTTTTGAAACAAATTCCATTGAATAGGCACCTGAACCGCCTCCAATATCCAAAATAGAATTTATTCCTGATAAATCAATATTTTCCAGCTGTTTAGGGGCCTGTTTTTTTGCTCTGTCATGCATGGCATTGATAAAGGGGAAAAGCCAATTTTCTCCTCTTTCATTAATTTCATCGGGATGAGCTGATTTTCCTGTTTTTACTACTTGCGTAAGGCTGCTCCAGGTATTCCACAGATGGTTTGAATGCATCAGGCCTCCCAGGTATTCTTCACTCTTTTTTGAAAGAAAAGCAAAACTCTCCGGGGTATTAAAGAATAAATGATTTTGTTTTGTAAGAAAGCCTAAGGAAACAAGGGCGTTCAACAGCCGTTCACAGGCATTTTCATCTAAATGCAATTTGCCTGCAATATGATTGTTTGTTGAACCGGATTCTTCAATACAAGTAAATATATCAAGTTCGAAACCGCTCAACAGTATTCTGCTTTTTTGAAATGAAGAAGCAAATTCTCTTATTGCATTTGGATTCATAATAGTATTTTTTTAGGTGAAAAATCTTTGAAGCAGTGCATCATAAAATATTATTAACAAAGTTAAGGACATTTTCGGGCCATATCAAAAAATGAGTGACTTGATGAATTTTTTGAGAGAATATTGCAAAGCTGATTAAATGGCTCGATCACCGTTGAGCATTTTATTGCTTCACTCATTGAATCAGGATGCACTTTATTAAAAAGTATCGGTCATTTTTGCTGAAAGCACGCAATTTTTCTATCTTTGAGTATATAATACCTCGGACTGATTTTATTTTTCTTTTGAAAAGGGCAATTGACAGGTTAGATTGCCAGGTATCAATCAGTCACGGAGGAGTCTATGCTTTAGAAGATTTTTATGCAAGATTGATTTATTGCTCTGAATAATACAGAAATCATAATTTTATCTTCGGTCCGGTTGGTTCTTCAATATAGATGAAAGATTTAGAGCTTTATAATGACGAGAATCTGATGCAGGAAATAAAAGCAGACAATGTGTATGCTTTCGATATTCTGTATAAGAAGTATAGTAAAAAACTCTATAATTTCTCATATTCTATCCTTAAATCAAAGGAAGAGTCAGAAAACGTTTTACAGGATGTTTTTTTTGTTTTATGGGAGAAAAGGTTAACTATTGAGAAAGGCTCATCAGTCAGATATTTCATATTCACTGCAGCACATAATGCAGCAATTACAGTATTAAGGAAAAGGACCACAGAAATAAAGTTCATTGAGTTTCTGAAATCATTGCAGGGAGTGAACCAGGAAACACTAACCAGTTCTATTGAGTATACTGAACTTTCAGATAAACTCAATGAAATAATAGATCAGTTACCTCAACGTCAAAAAGAAGTCTACCTGCTGCATCATGAACAGGGATTAAAATATAATGAGATAGCGGGGAAGCTTAATATTTCTATAAATACAATTGAGAACCACATGTCAAGGGCACTTAAAACTATCCGCATGAAGCTGGGTGCTTATTCCTGATCAAACATTCTGGTCTTTACTTTTTCCTTAAAAATTCTATTTACAGTATTTATTTTCAAATAAAGATCATATAAAGTAGTGGTAAAGATCAATTACTACGTCTTATGACAATCACAGATGAATAGTTGATTGGTTGGCTAAACGATCTTTGAATAATACAGTCAGTTAATCACCCCCTGCAGATCACGCTTTTCCTGATTATCTTAAATTAAATATTTGAAAATGAATATTGACCTGATTAAAAAGTACTGTAACAATGCCTGCACGGTTGAAGAGTTAAATCTTGTTCTAAAGTGGTTTGAAGAATTCAAGGGCACTCCTGAGGAAAAAGAGCTTTTATTAAGAGTATGGGAAGAAACGCCTGATTATGTTGAAATTGATGAGCCGGATTTTGAATTTATCCTTGATAAGGTACATCATAGACTGAAACCTGGCCAAACAGCAGATTTCAATCGTGAGAATATTAGAAAAAATGAATCTTTCAGACATTACTTTATCAGAGCTGCCGCAATTTTGTTAATACCCGTCCTGACATACAGTTTTTATATGACTTTTAAATATCAGTCAGTTAAAAAAGTCCGGTCTTCAGAATTACAGGCTTACAATGAGGTTTTTTCTTCAGTAGATGCAATTACAAAAGTTACTTTACCTGACGGATCCAATGTGTGGCTGAATCACAGCAGTTCATTAAGATATCCAAGTTTCTTCCAGGCCAATTCACGGATAGTTGAACTGAAAGGAGAAGGATATTTCGAAGTTGCACATAATCCTGATGTTCCCTTCATCGTCAAAGCCGGAGATATTCAAATTACAGCAACCGGCACCGTTTTCAATATACTTGCTTATCCCGAGGAAGATAAAATTGAAACTTCTCTTATAAGCGGTAAGGTTGAATTAAAGATGCCTGAACCCGGCAGCAATGGGATCACTCAGATGAAAATGAAACCTACAGATCTGGCCATTTTTCAGAAGACGAATAATGAACTCATTATCCGTACAGTAAAAGACGACAGGTATTTTTCCTGGAAAGACGGTAAGCTGGTTTTTAATATGGAGCCGATGGGTGAAGTCGTTAAAAAACTAAGAAGATGGTACAATGCTGATATACAAATAAATGATCCAAGTTTATTAGATTTGAATTACACTGCCACCTTTGTTCATGAAACTCTTCCTCAGGTGATGGAATTACTTGCCCTTATTACTCCGATTAGTTATTCTATCTCCGACAGGAAAGAGATGAAAAATGGATCTTTTACCAAGAGGAAGATCATCCTGAGTCACAGAAGATGATTGAATAAAACAAATATTTTTAATGAATAAAATATTCGCCTATGAAATAAAACAGATCTGACCGGAAACAAAAAGGCAGGAGGTGTTACAGCACTTTCCTGCCAGACTAAGTTATGTTTCTTGCAAAACCATGTGTAACTTTAATCCTATCAAATTTATGAAAAAAATTCAAGAATACTGCGAAAGGAGCATGTTGGTGCTTTTTTCGAAAAAAATAATCCGAGTTATGAAACTATCATTCTTCCTGTCTTTTATGGCCATTTCCCAACTTTGGGCTAGTGATTCTTATTCACAGAACACAAAACTTTCCCTGAAGATGGAAAATGTAAAAATTTCGGATGCATTGAAGCAGATCGAAGATCAGAGTGAGTTTTACTTTCTCTATAGTCCAAAAATGATTGATGTTGAAAGGAAAGTGGATATCACGGCTGAAAATGAACCCTTAAAAGATATTCTTACAGATATCTTTGGAAATGAAGTTAAATTCGCTGCCTACGACAGGCAGATAATTCTTACCCCCAGGGATGAATCGGGATTTGTGGAAGCAATGCAGCAACGCACTATAACCGGTACTATAGTTGATGCCGTAACCGGTACGCCAATGCCAGGAGTAACTATTGTGCTTCAGGGGTCTACAGCCGGAACTCAATCAGATGCGTTTGGAAAGTACTCTATTACAGTTCCAAATCAGAATGCGGTGCTGATTTTCTCATTTGTGGGTTATGTTTCTCAGACAGTGACAATTGGTCAGAGATTAGTAATTGATATAAGCATGGCTATCAATACACAAACTCTGGGAGAAATTGTAGTTGTCGGTTATGGATCTCAGGCAAAAAGAGATGTGACAGGTGCCATAACCAGTATTTCAACAAAAGAGCTTGAAAACAGACCCTCTACTCAATTCGGCAATTCCCTTGAGGGTAAGGCTGCGGGTGTTCAGGTAATAAGATCATCAGGGCAGCCACAGGCTGGTTTTTCAATTAAGGTAAGGGGAACTTCTTCAATTACCTCAGGCAGTGATCCA
>Ga0302284_1000390_pt1 | contig 20670 bp, 23 predicted proteins | sample III_Fen_E2_1_FD_198760 | JGI IMG/M metagenome (GOLD analysis project Ga0302284, IMG submission 198760) | Peat permafrost microbial communities from Stordalen Mire near Abisko, Sweden - III_Fen_E2_1 | ecosystem: Environmental > Terrestrial > Soil > Wetlands > Permafrost | place: Sweden: Abisko...
CTAAATCCCCTTCAATTGAAACACTATTATAAATTGTATTAAAATTATTTATTTCTTCATCAGTATTTCCTGTTATTGCTTTAATCCAGTTTTTAACACTAATTTCTAAATCATCAAAACTTTCACCAAATGGATATAAATCTTCCAAATTAACATAACCACTATTGTTTGTCCAAGTTGAATCTAAATTATTCCAAGCATGATAAAAATTCATTAATAAATCAGCAAGTTCTTCAGAAATTAATGTTGTATCAACATAATCTTCATCAAAATCTTTTTTTATCTCATCTGTAGCAGTTGCCCAAAATTCTTCATTTGATTTAACTTCACTTGGATCAAGATCAGCATTCATCATCAATTCTTTTGAATCATTTGAAAATTTATCTTTATGAATAATAAAATCATCTTCTCCAAATAATTCATATCCATTATATTCTGATTTATCTGCCATACATTTCAACATATATTCAATTGAAATAGTATCATCTTCATCAAAACGCGATAATTCATTATCAATATTTTCACCTAAATTTTCATCAAAATCTCGTCTCAATAAAACAACATCATCATTGTCATCTATACAAACAAAAATTCCTGTTGCTGCAAATCCTTCATCAATAACAGACCAAACAGGTATTCCACCCCAATCTGCTGAACCTGAATAAGAATTTTGTTGTCCAAGAAAACCAGCAATCATTTTTTTATTAAATTCCCGATAAGTACCATCATTGTCTTCATCATAAACAAATTTTGGAACAACATTACCTTTTGTATTATAAAGTGGTTTTTCTGTTATTCTTTTTTCAACAATATTATTGATTTCTTTCACAACTAAATCATAAGTAGTATTATTTGTTTCAGTATTCAATAAATCATAAACATTTTCAAACCAGTTAATACAAGAGTTAACTGTTTTTTCTTCTTTTAATTTTTCAATTGGATGTTCATTTTCATCAACATATTCTCCAACAATTTCTTCAGCAATTCTTTTAGCATTTTCAATCAACATATTTTCAGTTGAATTATCTTCAACACTTCCACCTAAACTAATTACCCATGATTTAGCAACTTCTTTTTCATTTCCTTCTGGAAGTTCATTATAACGTTTTAACCAAGCATTAAGTTGATCTGAATCAACAGTACTTTTTACTTCTTCTGTTTCAACATCTCCTCCAATTTCAATTCCTTGAAATTTAAGTTTTGCTTGTTGAATTTCAAATCCAAAATCATAAACTTTATCACCACAAATTTCAAATGAAGCTTCAATTAAAGTTTCAATAAAAGCACAAGCAGTTTCATCAAAATATATTTCATTTCCAGTAGAATCTGTTAAGAAATTTTCATCATTTAAATAATCTGAAAATTTATCATCAGGGTGAAAATTAATATTCAAATCATGTATTAAAAAATTAATTAAACCACGAACACTAAATTCAGAATTTATTGGCAAAAATTGATATAAACTTTCACCCCAAACACATAAAATATCTATTTCTTCATATTCTGTACCTGATACAGCATTATTTTCATGCATATTTCTAAATGATGGTGTAACATCCAACATTTCAAGACCTTTTGGACTTGTACTGAAAAGATTTTCAATAACAGATTCAGGTTTTTGAGTAATTTCATAACCATAAATATACAAAGAATCTTGTTGAAGCAAGATTGCTGTTAAAGGTTTATTACTACTTGCTTTAATTCCAGCAATAACTCCTTGTACATAAGATTCGGAAGATTTATCGTCAGGAATTTTAACTTCTGACTTTGTATAAAACTTACCATCAAATATAAATGATAATTTGTTCATAACTTTTAATTTTATTTTTAAATTTATATATCCTTGTTTATTTAATAATATAGGTAAACATATTAATAATTTATATAGTTATTTAAAATTATTTTTAATAACTTAAAGGTACTGAATTTATAGTTGGTTTATAATCAATTTTTGATTCAGGAGAATAAGTTTCAGTTGTATATAATTCACCATTTGTATTTGCTTGTTGATTGAGATTTTTGTTAGTATTTTTCAAAACAAAATCAATAATAGTATCTTTAATTTCTTTTAATGAAATTATTCTTCCAGTAAATTCAGAATAATTAGTATTTGGATAAATACTTTTAAACCAATAAGAATATGGTTTTTCTGATTCAATATTAGTTAATTTTTTAATATTATCTAAATCCCAAATAGTTTCATTAGCTATTTTTTGAACATCACGAAGTATTGAACCAGGACTACAAAAATATTCATAATATTTTCTGACTTTACAAATAATTATTCCATTAATAATATATGTAATACCATTAACCTTACCATATTCATTATAAGTTTTTTCTGTTTCAACTTTAAATTTATTTACATCAAACATATTTATTTCTTTAAAATCATTAATAATTAGTTTATTTGAAATAATTTTAATATTTTCAATATTAAATATAACATAAGCATCATAAGTTCCATCTGCATAATAATTTGTATCAGCATTATATATAATTATACTATCATAACCAGCAGATAATAATTTTTCACGACAAATATCTACACCACCTATTTTTTCAATAAATTCAAAATATTGTTGATAAGAATCATCAAATTTTTCATTTTCATTTTTAAATTCTAATGATTTATTTAAAGTTAATTCAGCAGTAATTAAATATGCTTGTGTATCAGTATTAATATATCCATCATCATCTGATGAATATTTAATAGCTTGTCCAAACCATTTGGCCATTGTTAAATTATCAGTAAAAAATATACCTAAACCATTATCAATAGTTCCACCATAAGTGTTATTTGATAATTGAGAATTTAATTCAAATTTATTGAATTTATTTTGCGTACCATGAAATGCTGTTATTTTCATCTTTCTAATGGACTAAAATTTTCAGGAACTTTTGGCATTTTCGGCATTTCACTCCAAGCATAAATAAATTCAGTTCCACTAAATGTATTATCATTAACATAACCATCATTCATTTGTTCAGTAACTTTAACACTACCTTTCCATTTACCTTTTGAATAATATCCTTGAATAGGCATATCATCATATTGAACTGCAATTAATACTTCATCAGTATTTTTAGGTAATTCAGGTAAAAAATGCCATTTTATTGTTGAAGTTTCCATAAATTTAAATTTTTTATTGTATCATCATTAAATAAATATCATCATTTTCATGCATATTAACATGTTCTGATGAATTTCTCAATTTAAACCCTTGTTCAGTTGTATATATTGCAGCTAATCTTCTTATTTCTTCTTCTTTTTTTAATCGAACTTCTTCATCTTCATCATTAAGAAATATTCTTAATTCCTCTTTAACTCCGTTTAAAAAAGCATTAGCATAAATATTATTTGATTTTACATAATGTGCTATTGAAACATCCCCCATAACAAGATCGTCATGACCATATTGTGCACAATAATTTCCTGCCTTGTTTTTTCCGAAATTCAAATATTCGTCAATTGATTGATAATGTGATTCAATCATTGTTCCATCTGAAATTAAATTTGAAAAAGATTTAACCCCAAGTTTTTTATTTTGAGCATTCCATCTTATACCATATTCAAAACCATCTTTTGCTTCTCTTCTGAATTTTGCGAATACAATATTATCAAAATAACTATATTCTTTGTTGTTCATTTTTAGTGATTTTACTTGACTGAAAAATTCACCTCCATAAGTATTATTTTCAACAATTGCTCTTAATTTATTATTATCACAATTTTTAGTAAAATCCATTGTCCATTGAGCAAAATCTTCAACCGATATAGTATTGCTTTTAAATATACCAACACTTGTAAATATTAATTTTTTCTTAACAATATCCCAATCAATTTTCTTTAATTTAGCTGTTGTTGAATCTTGTTCAAGACCTTCAGCTAAATCAATACCTAATAAGAAATTATCATTTTTTAAATCATATTGTACAACATCTTGACTAATAAATTCCATATCGAATTTGTTTCCAATAGGATTATTATCTTTTGACCAAAGTTTTTCATTTTGTAATTGATTTAATCTCAATCCTTTTTGTGTCGGAGTATTGAAGATTGATTTTAATTGCGTGTCAAAACTGCACTCAAATCCCATGTCCCATCCTTCTATACCAATATTGGCAATTGTATCACGTTTAAATTGTTCATCACGACCAGGAACTTCATGCCAATAAATTCTATAAGATATGAATTTATTTAATTTAGCTTCAGCATTTGACCAAAGTTCATAGAACATATTACGACCATTAGGTGTTGAAGTAATAATACAACGTGAATTTGGATTATTTAATAAAGCTGGATAAATATTAGTCCAGAAAGTTCTAACCATTGAATTTTTGATATATGCAAATTCATCAATATATAATAAATCTAATGCAAACCCTTGAACTACTGATTCAGCAGCTATTCCGATACTTAATCTACAACCATTATCACAAACAAATCCTTTTTTATTGAAAGAAACAAATCCAGGACTCATAAAGAATGGAAGACCAGCGAAACATTCTTTTATTTTAGCTAAAATTTCATTAACAACACGATCAGACTGAGCAATAACAACAACATCTTTATCAATATTAAAACAACAAAAATGTACTATTTCAATAACTGTTGTTGTTGTTTTTCCTGATTGACGAGGAAACATTATAATATTCCATCTATAATCATCATATCTTTTAAGTAAATTTCTTTGATATGGTCTTAATTCAATATTAGTCCAACCTTTTTCTCCATCTTTTAATTTAGTAAAATTATCACCAAAAAATTCCTTATCTTCTGAACATATTTCCATACATTCAATTTCTTCACGACTATATTTAAATGGTAATTGTGATTTACGTAAAAATGCACCTTTAACTGATTTTAAAAATGGATTTTCTTTCAGTTTATATCCATCTTTTAAACCCTTAACAGCAAACTCAACTGATTCAGTTGTCCACAAAGATTTACCTGATCCTGTATCATCAATGATACGAGGATCAAATACTTCTTTTGCTTTAATAATTTTATTAAGTTTAGATGTTGTTGAATTAATTTCTTGTGCTGTTTGTGATAACATTATGTTCTTCTATTTTCATTACCATTAATCATATGTTTACAACATTCATTAAAAAATTCTTTACCATAAATTTTTAATGCTCTGTCATAAGCACTTTTATCATTACCTATTCTCCAATCATTTTTAGTTTGATATTTTTTAGCTGATTCTAAACATTTTTCTTTAGTCCATTTTAAATTAACACCATTATTTTCACCTAATCCGCCAGTTTTACAACGATTTAATATATTCCAACCTTCAGCAATATATTTATTTAAAATTATTCCTTCCATTTCAGAAGCAATATTTATATCTAAAAAATCTGTCAATATTTTTCTTTTGTCCAATATCCAGGTGATTTTCTCATTTATTTAATAAGTTGATAACTTTCCATCTTATTTATTTTGAAATGAGGATTTTCAGATTTAACCCAAACCTTAATATTTTTTGCTTTTTTCCAAAACCACCATCCTGAGTATTGAACTTCATATGGCATAATTAAATCATCTTTCAAACTTAATTTTAATGAATCAACTTTTATATCAGAACCATTTTTTATTAAAGCTATTTTTTCACTTAAAGTTAACCAAGCATCTGAATATCTACCAATAAATATATTTTGTCCTTTTTTCTCAATAGCAACTGTATCAATATCATAAACATATTGAATATTTGCTTGTGTAATAGCTTGTAAATCCTTAATTTTAATACCCATATCTAAAACTTTTTTAGTTAAATCAGCATTAAAATCAACAAATTCAGTATTTTTTAAAGATAAAGCTTTTACAGAATATTGTAATTCACCATTTTTATTCTTTACAGAATCTAATTTAAATTGAGAATTATTAAAATTTGTTTCAATCCTATCTTTTTCTTTTTTCTGATTTAAATAAAAACTTGTCATAATTATTGTATAACCTACTAAAAATACAAAAATAATTCCTGAAATAATAGTTAAAATTTTCTTAAGTTCTGGTGTCATAATATTTGTTTTTAAATTGTTTTTATTTACACATATTTTATATACTAAACGAATTTTTGGAGAAATAATTATAAAATTATTCCTCCAAAATATTCTATTTTATTTTTTTCTTTCTTTTTTCTGATTTAATTTTTTCTTTTTGAATCCATTCTCCATTTAATTGTTTACCTAAAAATTGAATTTTATCAGTAAATTTCAAATAATCATATGTTTTTGAATCATATAATAATATACTACAAATTTGTTGCTGTATATCAGAATCAAATATTAATCCTTTATTTGTAACTTTTACTTTTGATTTATCTTTTTCAATTTTTTCAGTTTTATAATATATGAATTGTGGTATACGTGAAGTATTAAAATTATTTATAAATCTTCTTTGTAAAGCTTTAATTAATCCTGGACTTGATGCTCCATCCCAATTAAAACCTTTTAAATTAATTATCAAATCAGCAAGATTAGGATATCCCTTTGCTAAATTGTTTATCAAAACATAACCATGTCTTTTAAAATCAAAATTAGAATAATTATCAAATTCAGTTATGTTTGTATAAAACAATGTTTGAAAGTTATTAAATTCCTGATAATTTTCTGCCATTTTTATTCAGATATGAAATTTGTTAAATTCAATATATTTAAAATTGAAATTTTATCAAATGTTGATAAAATAAATTCTTTAAAAAATGAAATTTCATTTGTTTCAGGATTAATTAACATAAAACCAGGAATTAAATTTTCTTTTTCAAATATTAAATCATCTGCTTTAGATACATTTATTTCTTTTTGATATTGTTCTATTCTATTTGTAAACAATTGTGTTCTTATTAAAAAATCATCAACATAAACAAAATCAATTTCTGTTTCTAATTGTCTTCCAATAATTTCATTATTTTTATCTGAAATAATTTCATTAAAAATATCTAATAAGTATGTTTCATTAAAATTAGTATTATCAAAAATAATACATGTTTTTTTATCACAAGTTATTTTTGGTACTTTATCTTCATCTAATATTTCAATATCAAAATATTTTTTTAAATCAATAAAATTTTCTAAATGTTGTGTTTTATAAATATTGAGTAAATCATTAAGTTTTTCAATACTTGTGCGATTATCTACAACAATATTTTCTTTTTCAATATTATTCATATTATATAGTTTTTTAATTAATTATTTTTTATTTTAAAATATCTGTTAAATCTGGAATTGATTGTTGTAAAATATTTGTTGCTGAATCTTTATGATTAACACTCATTCCTTTAAATTGAGATATTTCAAATTTCTTATTAAAAATTTCTTCTTTGAAAGAATCCCACATAATATCAAATTCTTCAACATATTTTACAGGTATATTGTTTCTATTTAAAACATTCATTAATAAATTATGTTTTAAATGAATACCAATTTGTTTTAATGGAACATCAGGTTGTTTACAAATATCTTTTAAAGTAATTATTAAATTTGTTAATAATTCTTTATCAACTAAAATTTGTTGACATACTTGTTCAGTTAATTTATAACGATGACGATCTAATGCTTTAATAATATGTTTTTCAGTAATTTTATATTCAAGATTACCTGTTTGTGATTTCCATCCAAGAATTGAAAATAAATTATCTTTTTTGTCACCACAAATTGATTTTAATAATGCAACTTTAAATGGAGTAGCAATATTAATTCCTTTATGTAATGTTCTTTCAACTTTTGAATTTCCAAATAAAGACATTGAAAATAAACTACGATAAAAAGATGCATCCATTGAAGATAAACCATTACCCAATAGTTGTGATTTTGCATCTTGTTCAAAAATATCACAATATTTTTTATGATTAATTACAAATTCACCAAATGGAGCATCTATTGAACGAATATTTCTCATCAATAATGAATTGTTTTTAACTATCTGCATCAAATCCCCATCTGTACAGAAAGTAATTATTTCAATATCTGTATTATCTGTTAACTTATTTGCAATGAGCATCAGAAGATCATCACCTTCCAAACCTTTAACATCAAATACAATCATTTTTGTTTTGATAGTTGCAATAAATTCACGATATAAATCATAAAAATTATCATAATTAATTGGTGAAGATTCTTTCTTATCTTTACGATTTTCCTTATATTTTATTGGTCTATCATCTGTAACCCAATAAGGTTTGTGTGGTTCAATATCTTTTCTCCAAGAATAATTATCTGTACAAAAAACAATATTGTCAACAAATGGTTCAAAAGCTTGATATAAACTTATCAAAGCTGAATTTAACATAGCATTAAATGATTCTTTTTCCATTTTGGATTCAAGATAATTAGTCTTATCACCAATATTTAAAGTGCCCAATGCCCTCATCGCAAAATAATTACCATCTATTGTTAAAATTCGTTTTTTCATAATAATATATTATTTTATTTTTATTTTAATATTTAAAAGCTTGATTTCTTTCAGTATCATAATATTCTTTAGTATGTGATACTTTATCATTACAATTAACACCACACATTTCAAAATAAATTCTTTCAACAATATTTAATAATTCTTTTTCACTTCCATCAGTAACATAACTATTTTTTGTTTTAATATCATTCAATTTTAATGTTGATTGTGAATCATCATCATTATAAATTAAATACATTTGATCATAATATATTTTTAAAAGTTCATTAATATTACCATTTAAAAACATGTTTTGTTCTGTAAATGATGTTGAATCTTTATATTCTTTTCCAGTACGAAATAGAAATATTCCAATCCAACCAGCATTTAATAATTGTTCAGACCATTCTTTACATCTACAATCACAAATAATTCTTGGTTTATTTATTAATCCATTTTGTTTATTAAAATGTTGATATTCTAATGAAGTACCATCTATTAATTGTTTAATTCGATTATTTGTACCATTATCTTTATCCAATATTTTACCAACAGTATGATGTAATTGTCTTAATTCAGGTTTATTTCTTTTTTGTTCTTCAAGTTCATTAAAAGTTAAATTATTTGTTTCACAAATAATTGATTTTATTGTATTAGCAATACGTAATTTTATAAAATAATATTCATCACGAAAAAAATTTGAAATAGTATCTTTACCACTTCCAGATAAACCATAAATAAAAATATTTTTTTGTTCCATAAGATTAACTTAAATTAATTTGATTTTTTATAATATCTGTGATTGATTCGAAAATATCTTCAACAATAATTTTTTCTTTACAAATATTTGTATTATCAGAATTTATTAATTCAATTAATTTTTCTGATGTCATTAAATACATATCTTCTTGAACAACTAATTTCCATTCATCATTTGTAATGTCTGTAGTACATGGATTAATATAAATAATAAAAAACCCATTATTAATTGCAAGATTTTCATTTATCGGATTGAATTCAGAAATTTTTTGAATATATAATGATGGTTTATCAAGAATTATTATTGAATTTGAAAAACTTTTAACTATTTCTAAATTATCTGAAGCAATATTTGGATGCCATAAAATAATATCATTTATTAAATCAATATGTTTTAAATCAGATTCAATTATATGTTTATTATTTAAAATAATTGAATAAGTAAAATTATTGTTTTTAATAATTTGTTTAACAAATGATATTATATTATTTTGTAATTCAGATTTCTTTTTTGATAACAATACATAAATCATGATTTACTATAATTATTTGTATCTTGTTTTAATTTAATATCAACTTTAGCTAATCTTTCTAATTCAATAATTTCTCTTGAAATTCTATCATCATAAATATTTAAAATATTTTGATTAATATCTGAAGGAACCTTATATGTAAAATCTTTAATAATTACTTCACCTGTTCCATTACATGAAGTACATTTTATCATATCTTTTCCATTAAATTTTTCTTTTGTTCCACAACAATTATCACATGTGATTGATTCCATAATATTGTAATTTATTTGAATAAAGATTTTAATTCAATAACACAAGCCATAAGAGTAACAAATTTATTTATTGAATTAACATAAGCATCAGAATATTTACTTACAATTATTGCAACATTTAATGTTTTATCAAATAAATTTTTTTTATTCAAATATTCAAAAAATGGTTCACCTAAACTCAAAAAACATTCTTTTTCTTTTCCTTTAAATTTAGTTAATTCACCATATAAATCCTTACCATTAATGGCTGGATTTTCAACAATATCATATAATTCAATTATTTGTTTTCCTGACTCTGAAAATTTCTTAACATTTTCAAAAGTAACACTTTCATTAACATCTTGAATTTGTTGTAAATTAATCAATAAATGTCTAAAATCAGGAAAATTTAAATTGAATAATGTTTTTAAACCTTTATTATCATATTTAATATTTTCATCTTTACAGATTTTTATTGCAAAACTAATAAAATTTTGTTTTTGTTCAATTAAATCTTCATTTCCAAAATCATATTCAATATTTGTACAACGAGAACGAATAGCATCATTAATTTTTTCAACTTCATTTGTTATAAAAATGAAATTTACTTTCACACATTTATCAAGTACTATTTTAAATGCATCCTGAATATTATCTCTTATATTTTCAGATTCATCAATAATAATTGTTTTTTGTTTTTGTAATACAGATATTCCACCAGCAAAAGACATTACTTTTGAACGAAAAGTTTCAATATTGAAATCATTTGAACCTGATAAATACATTATTTCATTATCATTTCCTTGACAAATCAATCTTGAAGTTGTTGTTTTCCCTGTTCCAGGACTTGAATGTAATAATAATCTATAACCAATTTTATTACGATTTTCTAAAAGAATTTTTTTAACTCTTGTAGGTAAAATTAAATCATCCCAAGTTTTAGGAAAATATTTTTCAAGTAATGTTATTTGTTTTTGTTCCATAAAGAATCTATTATTTATTTAAAATATATCCTATTATTTGTTAAAATATTGGTTGAAATTTAATTATTTTTAAACTTGAATTATTTTTTCAGGTATTTGTTTAATTTGTTCTTTTGCAAACATTTGACATTTATTTTCGAATTGAGTTAAAAATAATGTTTGATTTTTTTCAAAAATCTTACTCACATCCATATCAAAATTATTTAATATATCTTCTCGTAATTTTTCCGAATATTCTTGCATAGAAGTTTGAAATTTTTCTTCAAAACTTAATCCTTCTTCAATTTGTAATTGACTTTCTTTAAATTCTTCAAACTTTTTATCAATTTGTTCAGATATTATCTTAGTATATTCAATATCGACAATTTGAAATTGTTCAGTTTGTTCATTTTTTTCAACATTATCAATTTGCCATTCATGAGCACGAATATGTGAACCATATAATTTTATTGTTACAGGAATTAATCCAGATATAAGTATTGCAAAAATAAAATCAAATACTTTTATTTCAGGTGAATCAATTATTAAATGTCTTGAATAATAATATAAATTTATGATTATTTCAATTATCATAAATATATTAGTAGCAAGTTTATTTCTTTTATTTTCTTTTGTATCTGAATTATCAACAATAGCAACAAAATATAATAATGAACTACTTATAAATGCTGATAATAAAACTGATTGAAATATTTTAAATCCTCCAGTAAAACTTGAAATTGAATTTGTTAAAAAATATGTATGTGCAATTTGTGCAAATACTCCAAGAACACAATAAATAAATGCAAATTCTCTTGAAGCAAACAATGTAACTATGAACCTTATTACTGTCTTAAATTTATCTATTATTTTTTTCATTTCAAATTTTTATAAAAAAGAAAAGTCCCAATAAATCATCACTCTGTGAACAGCTTAATTTTCCCCATGTATATCCTAGTTTCAATGGTTATCGTTGGCACTACTTTCTAGCGGCTATATTTATCGAGACTTTATAATTAAATTATTTTACTTCAGTTGTTTCTTCAACAATATCTTTTGTTAAAGCTTTGAAAAAATCAGCAAAACCAGCAACAAAACTTAATTTTGATTGTAATGGTTCAATTTTTTCAAACATATCGAAAATTTCAGAAATATTTGTATTTTTTACCAAATAACTATTTAAATCAACATATGATTTTAAACCTAAACCATTAATATCACAAGTTTCAATTAATGTAAGTATTTGTTGTAAATGTTGATATGTTGTTATATTACTTTCAATAATTTGAGAAATAAGATATTGTTTTTGTTCATCTGTTACAAGAATTAAATTATTAATACATTCAGCAACATATTCAACAATTTTTTGTTGAATATCTGCAGGAATATCTTGACAAGATTTTTCCATTAAATCCTTATATTCAATACCTAATGTTTCAACAATTTTTGTTAATTCAATAAGAATTTCATCAATATTTAAATCATATGTTAAAGTTTGATTTGATAATTTTTTCAAATTTGCTTTCAAATAATGATAAACATTTTGATAATAATCTGTCTGTTCAAAAATTTTATCAATACCTTCCAAAATATCTTTAGTTGTTTTTGGAAAATATCCAAGTAAATCACCCATTACATTTAAAATAAATGAAAAAGGTAAATTTTCTTGAAGATTAGAAATAATATCTGTTGGTAAACGAGAATATTTTTCTTCAATTTTTTCTTCTTCTTTAATTACTTCAGAATTAACTTTTGCATTAGTACTATTATAATCTCCTTCAATAACATCCCAAGCATAATCTATTGGACCATTATTAAGTAAAATAGGTAATAAATCATTTCCAAATTTCTTATTTGCTTCATTAACTGATAGTATTCCATCTAAATAAACAACAGCAAATTTTTGATTATCAAAATATTTTGAAGCTTTAGTCAAAAGACTTTGCCAAAGTTGATCAGAATATAATTTAATCATTGATTTTATTGCTTTATTACCATTAAATTTACATTGACGATTAAGCAATGAATTAATTTTAATAACATCTTGATAAGTATATTCTGTTTTAATTAGAATTTCATCAATTCCAACAACCATATTAATAGGTATAATAGAATTATTAATAATTGATTTAATATTTAACCTTATGTTATTAAATAATAATTTTTCTTCAGTCTTAATTGAAATAATTGTATCAAATTTATTTTTTAATTCATCTTTTGCCATTAAACAATTTTGCTCTGTTATTTTTTCCAAAGCTAATGTATAATTAGTTAAAAATTCTTCTGAAAAAGAAAAATTCAAAAATCTTGAAGCAACATTATTACAAATATTTTCTTTTAAATAAGGTTGATTTATATAATCAATACCAACTAAATAAGATAAACAACCAACTAATTCAAATTGATCTAATGTTAAATCCTTATCTTCTGAAATTTCAAATAAAATATCAGAATATTTTTCTTCTCTTTCTTTGAAAAATTTTAACTTTTCAGAAATAGTTTCAAAGAAAAAATTCTGTTGTTGTTTATAAGTTTGTTCGAGCTTAACTTGCTCTTGTTGTTCTAATAAATCTTTTTGATTCATAATTTATTGTTATTTATTGTTTAAATTTATATGATTATTATATCCTTTTCATTTAATAATTATTAATTGATTTAAAATAAAAATTTATGATAAAAAAATAATAAAATTGATAAACATAATACTATTGTAATCCAAATATAAAATTTCTTAATTATTTGTTGTAAAAAATAATATCTTGAAAATTGTAATTTAACAGTATATATTTTTGCTTTATTAATATTGTTGTTTTTACTTATTATTTTTACTTCAGTAGTTACAAGTAATGTAATAAAATCTTCAATATTTATTGATATATTTTTTGTTATTAATTCAGATATTGCTGAAACAAAATCTTTTTTAACTAATTTTCTTGCTTCTTCTAAATCTAATCTATCATAATATTCATTATCAGATAATAAATCTGATTTTAAAATATAATTACCAGTATAACCAAATTCATTTTTATCTAAAAAATCAACTATTTCATCTGAAGTTAAAATTTCTTTTATAACAATATTTTTCCAAAAATATTTATAACATAAATATTCAAACAATAAAAATATTGGACAAAAAACATTTAATATTAATCTTTTTATTTTTGTTGAATTAACTGGATTTGTAAAGTTTTCTAAAAAATTATAAATTATATACATGATTATTTTATTTAATTATTTGATGTATTAATAGTTGTATGATCATCAGTTTCTTTACTAAACCCTTTTGAAGTAATATCGAAAATAACACTATCATAACCTGTTTCAGATAATAATTTTATTTTTTCAATTCTTGGAATTAAAAGATGTATTTGTAGTTCAAAAGAAGTTTTTGTTGAAAAATTTCTTGTTCCTGATGATATATCCATACTTGGTTTTTCAGAAGAATTTGATGAAATATTATAAGCCCCTTCAAATGTATTTCCCATAAATTCATAAGTAAATGCATTTTGTCTTGCAGTAATAGTTGAAATTATTTCATAATTTTCTAATGATTTAATAAAATTAGATGATACAAAATCAGTATTTACAGTTAATTGTGTTGCAATACGTCTACCTGTTGCAGAATAAATTTTATCATTTTTTTTATAAATCATATTATTATATTGATTTGTATTTTGATCAGCCATTGGTTGAGGATCTTCAAAACTAATTACAAATCTTGGAATTTTTTGAATTATTTCTTGATTAGGATTTTCAGGTGTTTCAAATTTAGAGTTTAAATAATAACTTGCATCACCTGTTTGTAAAACAAAAACAGGAAGATCTGGAATAATTTCATGTAATTTCAATTCAATATTACCAACAAATGCTTTTAAACCTGTCAATATTTGATTAAAATCATAATTTATGTTTTCTGAAATTGGCATAATTATTGTTTTTTGTTTTCTACTAAATCAAATAAAGTAAAAAAAGGTTTAATATTATTGTTTGTTTTTTTAATATATTTTTTGTAACATTTCTCACCAATCAAATTTTTACAAGAATTTTTAATTAGATTTTGTAATTTTTCATGTAATTTTTGAAATGTTTTATTATAATCTAAATCAAAATAATCACAATAAACTAAAAATATTTGTCCAATTTTTTTAAAATTATTATTAATACATGTTTTTATTAAAATAACAAAAGTATTGTTTATTAGTTCATCATTTTCTTGTAATACACAAGTATCAATTTTTTTAAATTTATCATCATAACATTCATCAATACAATGTTCAACAAGTTTTATTTCTTCTTTAATATCAAAATCAAAATTATCTTCAATAGATAATTTAGCATAAATATTTATAATTTCTCCTTGTAATAAAGTTGAAATTTCTATCGATTGTGTATTTTCTTCAGGCATATTTTGGTTATTTTATATTATTATATGTTAAATTTCAAAACATATATATTATTTAAAGATTGATAATAAATTTCAATATTTATATTTCAACTTTTGTTATTTTTACAGGAAAACCTTGTTCATGATAAATACGCATTCTTTCTCGTGAATGACTTCTAAATGAACATTTTGGAATTTGATCTTGAAAATCAAAAACAATACAAAATTCTTTATTGGGAAATAATCTCATTCCACGACCTAATGATTGACGTATTCTTATTTCTGATTTTCCACCATCAGGAAAATATAAATATTCAATATTTTTTATACTAACTCCTGTTGACATTGTACCATAAGTTGCAATTATGCAATAATGGTCTTTTGCATGTCTCATATTTTCAATAATTTCTTCACGATTTTTTACTTCGCCAGTAATTATGAAAAATTTCCATCCAGAATCAGAACATTCTTTTGAAAGAAAATCATATAATATTCCACAATATTCGACAGTATCAACTAAAATTAAACTATTTCCTGAAAAAGCATTAAGTAATTTTGATATTAATTTAGTTCTTTTATCATATAAATGAAAAAATTCTTTTTCAGCTCTAAATTTATCAATACCAATTATTCCACTTTCAATAAGATCTTGTGAATAATTATTTTTTGTTAAATAATTTATTTGTATTGCATTTATTTTTATTGGAGTAGAAACACCATCTCTAATATTTTCTGCTGCTGTTCTTTTAACAAGTTCATCTCCAAACATTGAAACTATGTGTAAATAATCCAATGTATTATATTTTGCCATTGTACCAGTCATAGCAAAATAATATTCACAATTTAAAAGTTTTGCAAAAATTTCATTTCTGATAGTATAAGCTTTTGCTCTATGTGTTTCATCACAAATAAATACACCAAAATCATCAAAATATTCTTGTTCATAATTACCAAGTGATTGAAAAGTTCCACAAATAATATCTGCCTCTAATATTTTTTTAGAACCAGCAAAAATTGTTTCAACACATAAATGTCTTTCAAAATATTTATCATATCCTAAAAAATCATTTTTTAATTGATTTGCTAATACTTTAGAAGGAACAACAACTAAAAATTTTTTTGTTTCATGAATAAAATTATCAAATAAATATCTACAATAAAGATATGTTATGAAAGTTTTTCCACCAGCAGTTGCAACTTCAATTCTTCCAATTTTGTTTTGAATAGCTAAAAAAACAGAATCTCTTTGATATAAATAATTTTCAGAATCAATAGTAATTTCTTCAGGAAATTTACATGATAATAACCAATTATCAAAATCTTCTCTATTTATATCATTTTGATACATTAATTCTTCATTTTCTAAAACAGAAATTTCTGAATCAAATTTATCTATTTGACGTTTAACATCAGGCCAAAATTGAACAGGAAAAATATATTCATTAAAAAGATAACTATATGTTATTGTTTTATTAAAACCTGTCATGAATGGAAAATATTCTGAACGAGTTAAAACTTTTTTAATTACTTCATAAATTTCAAAATCTTTTGGTGTTTTTAAATCATAAATAACAATAAAATTTTTAAAATTTTTGCCTATAAGTATTTTGAATTTCATAAGATATGTTTTTGATGTGAAAAAAGGGTTAGACAAAGATTTTTAAATCTTGATCTAACCCTTCAAGCTTTCGATGATACTAAGCTAAATAAGATTTATGAATTTAAAACATCATCAACTTCATTTTTTACTTCTGTTTTTGCTTCTGTTGTTTTTTCTTCAACAACAGCACTCATTACAGAACCAGCAAGTTCATCAGGAATTGAATCAGCAAGAATATTTTTTGCTGCGTCAGGTTTTTTATCCTTAGAAGTTGAGTCAGTAGTTGCTTTACCATAAGCTGCAATTTCTGTCAAAGATTTATCACGAATAATTGGAATAATTTCATCAACTTTTGCTTGAGTACTAATCAAGTAATCATTAGTGTCTTTATCATTACGTTTATCGTCAATTTCCTTATAAGCAAAATATTTACGAATATCATAATCTTCATTCATAACAGCATCAACAAAGGCATTAAAATATGGTAATGTTTCAGGAATTATTTGTCCATTAACTAAATCTGTTTTAATAAATGGATGCGTTTCACCTGAAGGTAAAATTCCAATTGCACCTTTTGGTTTTGGAGCCCAAGCTGATTTTGTAAAATCACGACCCTTAACACCATCATACATAGCTTCTTCACAAACAAGTGAAAGAACAGCTGATTCAAAAATATCGAAAATATCTTCTTTTTCAAATCCTTGTTTAATTTGATCAGGTTTTGGATTCAATTTTTTGTCAATAAGATTAGATACTGTTGCATTTGGACCAAATGTTGCAAATGTCATCATTCTAATCATTCCAACTTCTTCTTGAATTGGTGATTGTAAAATTTGAATTTTAGCACAACCTTGATTTGTTCTACCCATGTATTTTTCAATTTTCTTATCAGCAATTGCATCACCATCTTTTTTCAAAGCAAAAAGTTCGAAAAATAATTCAAGAGCTTTACAAGTTTTTGAATTTCCAGAACTAACATAGTGAAAAGTTTTACCTTTACGTTCAGGATCAGGAAGATTTTTGTAAAGAGAACGATGTACAATAGGTTCACCACCAATATTTGGTAAAAACTTAATCAAATAAGTTGAACCAACTTTTGCTTCAAAATAATGTTTTGAAAAATCAATACCACCATTCTGTTGAACATCTTCAGCTTTTACAGCAATGTTTTCACCATAAATTTCGAACGTACTTTGTAAAAACGCGTTTTTTAGAGCATCATTAGGAGTTTCCATAAAATTTTCTTTAAATTGTTTAATAAATTGTTTAATAAAATTTTCTTTAAAAATTGTTTTGATATTTGAATTGCTTTAAATATATCCTATTATTTTATATTAAATAGAATGATATTTAAATATTTTTAATGATTTTATTCAGCTTCTTCAGGAAAAAATTTCTTTAAAATTAAGAAATAAGGATATTCAATATTGACATTTTCTAATTTTGTTGGATCAAGATAAAATATTTTTAAATCATTTTCTTCTTGCATTGATTCAACAAATATTTTACTTAATTCAAGTCTTTTTTCTTGTTCTTCTTCAGTTAATAAAATTAATCCTGAATTAAATAATAAATTTTCATCAGTTGTTTGTTCTGAAATTTCCAATCTTTGATTAGCTTCTTTACCAAGATCTAAAGCTTTTTGATCTAAAGCAATTAAATTTTTATCAATTGATTTATTAATTTCTTCAACAGCTTTATTAATTTTTACTAAATTTTTATCAAGACCCCAATTTAAATGAAATATTGTTATTTTTTTACCAACACATTCATTCATAAGTGTTATTAATTCTTGTTGTAAATTTTTTACTTCCTGATGTTTCATAAAATTTTATTTTATAATGATTATTTTTATTATTCTATTTATATATCCTATTTTTTTATTTTAAATAAGTTGATATTATTTATTTATTTAATGATATAAAAATTTACTTTCTTTAATGCTCGATTAACCCAACCTTTAAGGAAAACATTATTTTTTTTATTTGCATAACAAATATCAACATATCTTTTAATTTTTATCAAAGTAAAATAATTATTATATTCATCATAATTTATTTTATTCAAATAATTAATACTATCATTTAAATTATTTATTATATTTTTATGTACAATAAAACTATCTGTTAATATTTTGTTTTGATTTTTTAAAGAATCAATTTGATGTTTATATATTTCTGTTGAATCAATAAAAGATATTATTCTATTATCATTAAAATTTTTTGCTTTACATCCAAAACTTATTGTTATAATAACAATAAAAAATATTATTTTTTTCATATTATTGAATTTAATTTTGTTAAAGTTATATTATCCATAATTCCTGTTGATTTTAATTTAATAGCTTGTTGCATCATTTTAATAGCAACAGATGCACCAAAATTAACAGAAGTATCAAATAAATTATTTGCTGTGTTTTGATTTAGTATTTTATCACCAAAAAAAGGATTCCAATATTTTACTCTATAACGATCTTCAACAAGAGTTTGTAATTCTATTATTGTTTCAAGACATTGTGGAAAATTTTTATCTTTTAAATGTTTATTGATAATTTCCCAACCTTTCCAATCTTTATTTGCATTTTCAGCAATTCCTTTATAAGTTCTTCCACCTGAATCATTAGTGTTTACTCCTTTTCCATCTGACCAAATACCTTCTTCTTTGAAAGTAAGGTTAATTGCAATAATTAATTTTGCCATTGTTTTTATTTTTAATTTATTTATTTTTTATTTAAAATATGTGTTTGATTTTTAATTATATAATACAATATCATATCTACCTTTAATTATAAATCCCTATTGAATTGTTTAAATTTCATCCAAACATGATAACCGAACCAAGGTTGGTTATAATAAATGGCACCGATACTTTGACTTGTAGGAATATGTACTATGCAATTAGGAAAATTAAAATTGTTAAATGTTGTTGTTGATATATTGATAGGAAAATTACCAGTTAAATAAATATCTAATTCAGTAAAACAACAAGAATCAAATGTATATTGATTTAAACTTTGTATATTTGCTGGTAGTACTACTTTTGTTAAACAAATACAATTTCTAAACACATAATTATCTATGCTATTATTAAATGAACTTGGCATTGTAAGTACACCTGTTACATTATAACAACCGTCAAATGCTTGTGCTGGTAAATTTGTAATTGATTGTAAATTTTCACATAAAACATATAATAAATAACTATTATTAGTTGATGATACTGTATAACAATTACCTAAATATACAATTCTAGCACCTACTGGTATAGTTGCATATGCAGGTGTTGAATCATTAGTAAATCCTGAACATACAATTACGTGTCTTTTAGTACTGCCTGATGACCATATGTAATTTCCATCATTATCAAGACTTGATCCATTATACTGATCAACATATGTATAATACATTGACCCATTTACTTCTTGACCTATTGTTGATCTTTCTGATACGTTTATATATGTTCCTGTAATAAAATCATCAACAGTATAACAATATTTTGCTGTATTATCATGTACTCTAAAACCACTAAAAGTCCTAACTAAATCTAATGGCTGTTGTGATAAATCTAATCCAATAGGTGCAATAAAGCTATAAACATTTAATACAGGAGCATTCATGTAATTTCTAAAATGTGATAATTTAGTTTTAGTAGATGAATACTTAGGATCAAATCCAGATGCTATTGCATCATTAAATGCACCACTCAAAGTTTTACCAGGTATAACATAGTTATAAAGTTCAGTTGATACATCAGAAAACTTAAAGTTATTTGTATTTGGAACACTCATTATTTACCCTCCAA